>Ga0310342_100000108_pt1 | contig 39234 bp, 34 predicted proteins | sample S15DNA20500_MG_FD_206155 | JGI IMG/M metagenome (GOLD analysis project Ga0310342, IMG submission 206155) | Marine microbial communities from station ALOHA, North Pacific Subtropical Gyre - S1503-DNA-20-500_MG | ecosystem: Environmental > Aquatic > Marine > Oceanic | place: Pacific Ocean: North... | reverse complement strand
TCGACGTTCTTCGCGAGCAGCGCGGAATGACCATCGTCGCCATCGCCCACACGGAAGTGGTCGAGGTGATGGATCCCCATACCGGCCCCTACTCCAAGGCGCAGCCCCAGATGCACAAGCGTGCGCTCGCGAAATTCGTTGAGTGGTTCGACCTCATCGGCTTCCTCACCGTGGATCGGGTGATCCAGCACAAGGGAAGCGGATCGAAGGAGGTGATCACCTCCAAGACCACCGGGGCTCGCGTCCTGCTCACTCAGGAAGACGGTAGCGCCGTGGCGAAGTGCCGCTGGACGATCGAACCGCGGATCACAATCCCCAAGGAGGATGGCTTTGCCGTTCTCCGAAAGGAACTCAGCAGCGCGATGACAGCGACTGCCGAGGCCGACATCAAGAAGCTGCAAGAGAACAAGCCCCCCACCAAAACACCCAAGAAGAAGACCGCGAAGGTCGAGGAGGAATTCTGATGCCGATGGTTGACTGGACTGGACTCAAGGAAAGCGGGGGCGGGAACCTCGCCAAGGAAGGATTCGACCCCTGGCCCAAGGGCTCGCGGACGCGCTGCATGATAGAGCGCGTGACCCACGAAGCGCGACCGGGAAAGGGACGGTGCTTCGCGGTTGGCTTTCGCTCGGTCGAGGGCGACAACGAGGGCGAGTGGGCCTGGATGAACGCCTGGACGATTCGCGAGACGGGTCGCGACACCGACTCTCAGACCGTGGACATCGGCCTGCGAAAGATCGCAACCCTCTACGACGTGCTGGGCCTCGAGCTGCCGGAAGATTCGGACGATCTCAACGTCTCGCATCCGATGGAGATGCTGGTGACGGTGGTCGCCGGCAAGCCCAACACCTGGCGAGATCGCGAGAACGCGACTCACGTCTCCACCGAGATCGTGGGTTTCGAGTCGGCGGTGCCCAAGGCTCCGCTGGTATCGCCGCAGTCTTCAGAGGAGAAGCCGGACGACGGCCTCGTCTTTTAAATGGCTACCCGCAAAAACCAGGGAGGTGATGCGGGTATCCAGGGGAGCCTCGATTTGAACCGGTCGAATTCCACGGCCCGCCTCAATATCGGGGCTCCCCGCTCTCGCTCCACCGATCCGCCTTCTTCGGCGTTGGCCGCGGAGAGGCTCGGGCAGCTCGGAGCGAGCAAGCACTCAGCTATTGTCCTGAAGGCAATCCGCGAACATCCTGGCCGAACCGCGGAAGGGCTCGAGGAGCCCACCGGGCTTCACAAGTCGGCCATAGGGAAACGCTTGCCGGAACTGCGTCGAGCTGGTCTGATCGAGCGCGTGGGAGAGAGCTCTCGAGGCGCTCGCTTTTTTTACCTGGGGGAAAAATGAATGGGATGGCTTTATGTGCCGGGGTTGGCGGCCTCGAGCTTGGAATCCGAATCGCTCTCGGAGAGCGATATCGAACTGTCTGCCACGCAGAGTGGAACTCTCACGCGGCGAGCACTCTCGTGGCGAGGATGGAAGATTCGACCCTGGATCCAGCTCCTGTCTGCGACGACATATTCGACTTCGACCCTCGACCATGGGCTCAGAAAATTTCTATCCTCAGTGCCGGATTTCCGTGCCAGCCGTTCAGCAACGCGGGTAGCCGCCGAGGCGACAAAGACGAACGCCACATCTTCCCAAGAATCGCGGAGATCATTCGCGAGGTTCGACCGCAGTACGTTTTCTTGGAAAACGTGCAGTCCCTTCTTACCATTGGGGGGGGACGAATTTTCGGAGACGTACTCCGATCGCTGGCCGACGAGCGGTTCGATTGTGAGTGGATGTGCCTACGAGCATCCGACGTGGGAGCCCCCCATAGAAGGTCTAGGCTTTTCGTATTCGGCAGGCAGCCCGTGGGATCGGAATCAATATCCGACGCCATCCGCGACACCCTATGGAACCAGCCAGAACGAGGGAGTGGTCCCGCACAAGCGGCCAACGGCTGGGACTCCATCTCTGGGGACATGGGCGGCGAGCTGGCCGACTCCGACAGCGCACGACGGGAGAAGGCCGGGAGCGGACACGCTCTCAACGCAGGGCCAGAATCTGAATCGGGAAGCGGCGAACTGGCCGACTCCGACAGCTCTCGATCCAGTAAAGGAGAATCTGAAATCGAGCCAAGCGAAACCGGGCTTAATGCATTCGGTGGATCTACCGGCAATGGTAAAGAACTGGCCGACGCCGGTCGCGGGGGACGCGACGGGGGGAGGGGCGCGAAACCTAGAGGGGTCGAAGGCTCACGCGGGGGTGAGCCTCACGGACATGGTTCTCTTCGGGAATTCGACTACCCCCCGTTCCCACCAGGGCCAAGCGACCGAGACGCCTGGTCGCGAATCATTGAACTTCATCCAGAACTCGCGCCAGCTTTGGTGGACCCCAAACGCGGTCCAGGGGAACAACTCGGGGGGGCTGGACGAATGGGGGGGGATGAAGGGGAACCCGTACCGCGGAACGGAAGCGGGGAAAGCGAAACTAAACCCGAACTTCGTGGACTGGATGCTCGGCTGGATCCCCGGATGGTCGAGCGCGCTGATAGACTTAGAGCCGCAGGCAATGGAGTGGTGGCTCTTCAGGCAGCGACAGCTCTTGCGATACTTGCTACGAGAAATTGAGGAAAGATGAAACTCAAAATAACTCTGTTCATAAAATACCAAGACCACCCTGAAATGATGGAGATCGTAGAGCGCGCTGGCAAGGAGATCGTGAACCTCGCCAGAGAACATGAAGACCTGGGCGAGATTAAAAGTCGAGACGCAGGAGTCGCGTACCTTGACAAATCAACTACCGACAGAGCACTTCAAATCATCTTTCAAAACCCAACAATCGAGGGGCCGCCATCCCATGACAACGATTGGGGGCTAGTTCTCGACAATTACAGCGAGGACGCCTGGGTAGTCAGAAAAAGCAAGTACATGGACAGAGAAAGCAAGTACATGGAAGTGCTGGAGCGAAACCTAAATTTGAGTCTGGAGGTTCAGGAGTTACGCACAGGAATGGTGAACTGGAACCAGGCCCTAAGAACCCAACTTAACTTCGCAATTCAGAATATGCCCCCAGCTTGGCTACTCGAGAAGATGGGGCAAATGACCGTAAGGGATAGGGTGATCTTCAAAGGACGAACGCTGCAAGATCCATTCAGAACTTTGGGGGAAATTGGGCAAGCAGTCGGCTTGTCGAAAGAAAGGGTCAGACAGCTCGACCGGAGAATTATCAACGCTTTCTTTTCTTCGGCGTTGCCGGTTGCTAACCCTCTCGGAAAGCGTCTAGCGCCGTGCAAAACCTCTCAATTTCGGAGATCCACATCATAAGCGAAGCGTATCTCGGGGGAGACGCGAGCCCCACCTGGACGATGTGATGAATGTCCACGATCGCTGGCTCGCTCGGAGCTGGGCACGGAGGGGGGCTACCCCCTGTTGTCACGCAGCCGACGCTCGCGCATAGCGCGAAGGCGCTCGACCAGCTTCTGGCCGCTCGCCAGAGGCTTGCCCGCTTCGTCATCGAAACGCTCCCTTCGTTTTATCAAACCCTTTGCGGCCTCGGCGTCAGCCCTGGCTTCGCCTGTAGTGCGGGCCGCCCAGGCGACAACGCCAACCATAACCCCGATGACAACCACGAAGCCGCCAACGAGGTAGAGAGAGGTCACCGGTCATCGTCCTTGTTCTTCGCGGAGCCAACATTGATGGCGACAACCGAAAGAATATCGAGGGCAGCCTGAATCAACGGGCTTGAGCTCTTGCTCGAGAGCACCGCCGACAACGCACTCGCCAGGGCGATGGCCGCCGTGATAGCCGGTCCCCATTCTCCAGTCAGCCATGATTCCCAAAGTTCCATTTCATTCACCTCGCAGTTCTGTATGGCCCAGATCGTCGAGGGATCCATTCCCTCCGACCCTGCCGTTTCGTTTCCAGTCGGCCCCGTTGCGGATGTTCAGCCCCATGGCAGTCCCGAGCCCAAAAATGATCCCCGCGCATATGAGGAAGCGATCCCGGTCCTCCCAATCTATGCCTGGTTTCCCATCCGCCAAGCCCCAGGGTGCCCAGTCTACAGCTTGAGAGGGTGAAGAATTGTGGCGACTGTTGGGGAAACTTGCGCGGCTCCGGCCTTCCAAGAAGGCTTTTTGCTGGGCCTGTTCTCCTCGCTGTCCGATGATAATCGTAATATCGACCAGCTCGATTGTCTTGTGGAATAGTTCCTGAAGTCGCACGTCACAGGTGTCGAGCTTCGCTTTCGACGCATCGCTAAAATACGGCATCAGTCCTCTCTCGGTATTCGCAGGGCCTCGCGAACCTGCGCCTGGAACGCGCTTTGTCGCACGTCCATACGATGAATCGTTGTCTTTATATCTGTGAGCTTTACGCCAATCCGCCGTTCTCGGTCCTGGCCCTCGCGTTCAACCTCATCGACCTTCTTGTCGATTTCCTTCACGTCATCTGCCGAGGCCCTGGTAATCGTGTAGCCCCATGCCCCGATGATCGCGGCGGTCAGCAACGTCCCCAAAATTCTCATTGCAAAATCCACATGGCCGTTACCGTTCCTCATCATCCGACGCATCTCCCGATCGCTCATCAGAAATCTATATCGATCTCGGCGATCTGCTCCACCGTTTCAGCGGCTGCGATTTCAGACCGCTGCTCCAGGTAAAATTGATCAATCGACAATCGAATAGCGATAGCGTTCTCGAGCATCTCGGTCGCCTGGCTTGAATTCATCTCGACCTTCACATTCTCTGCCGACACCCAAAACCCGCCGTGCGCGTCAGCGTCTCCATTTCTCAGCTCACCCAGGACAGTAGACATCCTGGCGATGGAGAGATCGTCGATCTGATAGATGTCGCCTCCCCACTCGACTCCCCCCCAAATCGCGTTGAACCTGTTGGCGTTCAACTCGCCAGCCGCTCGAGCGCGTGCGACCTCCAGCGGGCTGGCAATCGCCAGCATCATCTCTTCAGTGGGTTCGCTCATCTTTTTATAACCGTCATATCAAATTGAGTATTGACATCCATTCTGGTCACTTGCCATATCGAATTTGCATCGCAGCAAAACATGAATCGATAGTAGTGAATGGACCCAGGATCGATGGCCGGAACATTTTTTTCGGTAGCCGTAAAGGAAAAGGACCGCTCCACTCCGACTGCACCGTAGGGATCTCCGCGAACCCCAAAGGTGGTAGACCGGCTCGCCCCGCACAATGGGCTCGAGAGAACAGTACGAATTCCGCCAGCCGCGCCAACTGCCCCGGCAAGCGCGGGAGTAAAATCGAAATCGCTTCCGCTAGAGCTGGTTACCTTTGCATACATCTGTTGCCCGTATGGCGTAGCCATGTTGATAATATCGTTCACCTGGGGAAGGGTGCCGACAGAAATTGTCCCGCTTGTCCCGCCAGCAACTATCCCAGATACGTCGAGTGCTGCTGAATTTATAACGTGATCTATCCTGAAAAGAGGAGCAAATGCATTGGTCGCGTGCGAGGAATCTTTGAATGCAGCTCCGTTCCAACTGAGAACAACATCTACCGTTTCAGAAGAATCGTAAACGAAACTCTGCATGATAATTGGAAACGTACCGGCGTATGTTTCCGAAGCCATGGTTGCCGTCTGTCTCTCAGTTACACACTCGTCCGCCAGACTTGCAGTCGCAAGTGGAGTCCCAAATGTCCAGGCACCGGACACCGTTTCGGTTGCGCTCTTATCCACAAGGTTCTGGTTTTGGATTCCGGCGACGGTGCCGGCAACATCCGTGAACGTGATCGTGTCCACTCCGGTCACTGAGTTGTCATTCATCACGGCGTTGCCCGTGAATGAAGGAGCACTCTTGTCTACGAGATTTTGGTTCTGGATACCGGCGATCGTTCCCGCGACATCTGTGAAAGTTACAGTGTCCACCCCGGTAACCGAGTTATCATTCATCACCACATTGCCGGTGAGAGAAGGGGCGCTCTTGTCTACGAGGTTTTGGCTCTCGATTCCAGCCACTTCATTTGTAACAGCAGCGAAGGTGATATCACCGACATTGGTAAGGTCTTGATTGTTGCAATCTAGAGTCCCTGAAAGTTCAGGTGTTATGTCGGTAACAACGCGATCAGTTCCACTGCGCCACGCAATCCCGTTAGGCGTATGGGTGTCGAGTACCAACACCTGGCCGTCTTGCCCGGAAGGCAAGTTTTGACGATTCAGCTTTCCTCGCATCCTAGGCATCGGTCACTCTCATGTTGGCTCGACCGGCATCGGATCCGCCGGCCCAGTGCCATTCACCAAAAAATTACCTTGGATGTAATTCAATCGCGGGTTTATAAAAGTCATTGTGATCGGGCTCTGTGATGCCTGAGCGTCTTCGCTCATCTGGAAATAGTATTTGTACTCGCCGGGGAGTCCCGATCTGCGCTTCGCAATCACATAGGTCTGCGTCAAATCCTCGCCTACCAGTGGCGGACCTGGAACCACAATCGAAGAGCCAGACTTGACGCCCATGATCATCGTCCGGGGATGCGGGCCAAGATACGATTCGTCGCCGTAGACCTCTATGTCATCGTACAAATCTTTTGCGTCGGACTGGCTAAGGAGTGCCCCGACCTGAACCTCGTCCTTGCCTTGAATGCTTTCCGGTGGAGAGTCGATATCCACCGAGGTGGTTATGCAGGTTACATCTTGATATCCCTCGACGTGGATTTGGTGAAACAAGGCTACAGTGTTATTTGAAAAGTGATTTCCCATAACCACTACGCCCTCGAGGGGGCCATCATCGTTCGTCATAATCCGCACACCAGCGGAATTGGGAGTCCTCCCTGAAATCATCCGGATGTTCTGGACGGAACATGAGTGTGTGCCGACCCTTACACCGTCCCCAAGGTTGTCCTCAAACCAACCACCATAGACTTTCACGCCCTCGTCTTGGACACTGACAGTCGGCAGAATCTCAATCCCGTGCCCACCGTTATTCTCCGCGTTCACGACGAACAGCCAGCAGCCTCCCGTATAGTTGGTTCCACTATCAACTAGCCCGCTGATATTAAACCCATTGCCACCAGAATCCCGCGACGAAATACCGAAAAACGCCGCGCCGTTGCACCCTTGGATTCTCCAACCAGGGGAAGTCCCGTCCGTCCCGCAAGCGTCTGTCCTCATACTCCTGAAGTTAGACACCTGGCACGCCCGCAGGTTTATGCCTTCCTTGACTGTTCCGGATACTTTGATCGATTCAAAAACGGAAGCAGTGTTATTTACCTTGTAGCAGTCGAGGCCAATATCTACGGTACCGCTGCCGTCCAGATGAAATCTCCGAAACGAAACCGGGTTACCCCTCTCGACATGAACCATCGGAGTTATTCCCCAGGAAGCACCGGCAGCCTTGATCACTGACCAATTCCCTTCAACGGAAATTTCGTTATGAGCTGAAGTACAGTCCAGTGTGATCGTCGAATCTATCCGATAGATTCCTGGCGGAAAAACGATAGCCACAGTGGGGGTGTCGCGATCGTACAGAGGATCGTCTCCGCTGAAAGTACCTGGCGGAACCGTTCCTCCTGTCGTAGTCCCGGGCAGCCTCTGCGACCGGAGCACCGCAGCCGCGAAGGTGGCGTTGATAGCAGTCGAGTCGTCAACGCTTCCATCTCCCGCAGCTCCATAGTCGAGAACATTGAAAACCTCAGTGGCTCGAGCTGCCAAAGTTCTCGGAGTGGTGGACCCGGTCGCGGTGATCGAGGCATCACTGGTAACGAAGCTGGTGCCTAGCGCATCCTCGACAGTGGAATCGACGTAGGCTTTTGTTGTTGCGTCTGACGAAGCAGTCGGAGTCCCCACCTGTTGAAGCCGGTTGAGGTTCGCATCGTATGCGCCAGAGCCATCAACTTCGCCCTCTCCTAGGGAGAGTGACCTATCCCCGATATCCCTAGTGCGCTGCTGCTGCAACGTGAGTCGGTCGAGAGCGTTCTCATGCGACTCCGCGTCGAAGGTTCCGCCAGAAACATAATCGATGTTTTGGGTAATCGGAGGATCGTTATATATGAGGACCGTTTCGCCATCCTCCGGGCCGACGCCGCCCTCTATGACATCAAATATCACAGAGCCGCCAGTGGCATCGCCCGCGCCTGTCACGCGATAGTGGGTGCCAAGGCTTTTTACGCTGCTTACGCCAGTTGTACTTGTCACTACGACAACCAAATCGGAGTCCTCGAGAAACCGATGACCGAAAGTGAAAGACTGATCGGGATCGCCGTCAGCAATGTGAGAGGCTCTGGTAGTTGTACTTGTGATTGTCACTTCAGGTTCTCCTACGTCCAGGCTCGCAACACAAGACGCCAATAAGCATGGGTAGTGGTAGAACCAGCCCCTGTGGTCTTGTGCAAAATATAAGTGTGGCTAGCTCCTGCCACATAAAAAACATGGGTAGCATTCGCACCATAGAAAAAGCCAGTATGGTAATCGGTTATCGCCGTATCGTTGTGATAGATACCCGTTGGTACCACTATCTCGTCGCCGATTGCATAGCCGTGCTCTGCCGTCAAACAAACAAGATGAGCAGTCACGATTCTAGGGAGCGAGCTGAGTCCGTGAGCGATTGAAGCATCATCCGCAGGAGAGATGGTCTGCTGTGGTGACTGAAAGTACGTTTCTCCGGTCGAGCCAAATGCGGCTGGGACCATTCTGGAAACCTCGTACCAATTTCCAGCCTCGCTTGCCAGCGTTAGGGTGGAGTCATCCGAACCAACAGCCAGATCTCCGTTCAACTTCAGATTGCTACCGCTTGTGATAGTAGGCGTGCCCGTGAAAAGAAGGGTTAGCTGTCGGCCACGCTCGTATTTCTCGGTGTCCGTTTTGATAGATGTGATACCAGTGTTTCCGCTCACAACAGCGAAGCGGGAATTTTGATCGACAACGAGTGCTGCGGCTGCCGTAAGCGAAGACCCGGAAGGATCGAGATTCCCATTGCAGGAGAACGTCCCATTGTTGGCTTCGATATTGATCGCCCGCGTAACTCCAGAGGATGCGAGGTTGTTGTCAGAAATCATCACTCTATCAGTGGTAGCCCCGATAACGGAAACTCCGTAAGCCTGGGCAGTGCCAGACTTCACATCGTTGTTGGTGATTGTTATGTCTTCCGTATCGTTGGAATACACACCGTCCGCACTTCCGTACCCGTTTTTGTGAACAAGGATTCCAGCTCTAAGATTTGCAGCGTAACCAGAAGTGGAGTTTGTCCAGTTGCCAGATACGATATTTCCATCCGCTACCACGCTATTCGTTGCGTTGAACTGGATGCCGTTATACCCATTACCCTTAACGACGTTTGCTGTTACGGTAAGGAAACCGCAATCCTTGGTAACAACACCTGAACCGGGATTCCCCAGGGCTGTGTTACCAGAAAATGTCAGTCGGTTCCCCGCGATCGAAAAGCCGTGATCGTAAAATTCTGTCCCGCCGGTACCGTTATCCGATGATAAGTTTCCCGATATTGTGGAGTCTTCGGAAGCGACCCAGATGCCATCGTAAAAGGAATTTCTAACCTTATTATTCGATAGGTTCAGATTTGTGACTGAGTAAATTGGAGTGATAACGTCAATAACCCACTGGATATAAATCCCAAAAGAACCGGAATCCTCCACTGAATTACTTTCAATGGTTACCAAATCCGATAGGCCGACAATGGGTCCGATAAGCGATATTCCATACCCGCCAGTTCCCGAAATCGAATTGCCGGAAACGGTCAGATCGCTACAGGCTTCGATTTCAATTCCGATCGCATCGCAATCTCGAATTCTGCAATTGCGAATATAGCTTTGGGTTTTCTGATCTCGATCATCAGAGTTGATAACGGCTATCCCATTATGGTCACCGTTTATGATGGTCAGTCTGTCGAGCGTAAACTTATAACTCGATGCACCGATAGATATTGCGTGCGTGGATGCCGGCGCTCCTGACTTGTTTCCATCGATTGTAATGCCTTCGATGGAAAATGAATTCACAGTAGATGCACTAAACAAGAGAAGGCTTCCGGCGTCCTTTCTCTTGATCGTGCCCTCGCCGAACATTCTCATGTTCGTTTTGATTACTAGGTTGGTAACGATAAACGTACCAGGCGGGACGTACAGCCCCATGCCAGCGAGGGCCGTCCGGTCAATCGCGTCCTGAATCGCGAGGGTATCATCTGCCCCGCCAGTCACTCCGAAGTCGAGAATGCTGAGAGAGTCGCCGAATCGATCGGCCAACGTCCTGGCTGTGAGATCAGATCCGGAAGGCTTCGTTGCGACCACCGCAGAATCGCTGACAGGATAAGCACCAGCTCCAGCCAAGATCCTCGATGAAATCTCAGAATCCACATAGGATTTGGAAGTAGCGTCTGACGATCCAACCGGAGTAGCCGGTAGTGTGATTTGATTTCCTCGAGTATCGAACCCGCCAGACCCGTCAACGTCTCCATCCTTCAGATACATCGACCGATCGACAAAGTCCCTAGTGCGTTGCTGCTGGACAGTTAACTTGTCGAGCGCAGTTTCATGGGATTCTGCGCTAAACGTGCCACCGCTAACGTAATCTGTACCCTGGATAAGAGCGGGGTCGTTTATGACGATCACCTTCTGCAACGAAGTGGGAGCTACAACGAAGGTGACCGTACCACCGCTCGATACGCCAGCAGCACTCACTGTGTAGTTAGTATCGAGCACCTGGATGGTATCGGAATCCCCCTCCCTGAGAATTACAGTCAGGTCTTCCTTCGCTAGGAAGCGAAAGGGTACGGTGAAGTCCTTCTCGGATCCGGTCCCGACAACCGGGTCCGTCCTCATTTGGCTTGAGGTGATTGTCATTGCCTCTGTTCCCTCGTCGGCCCGGTCAGTAACCGAACCGGATTTTGCGTTTCCCCTGCTGAAATAGCGAGGGCTCCTTCGACGATCCTCTGGAACGAGATAGCCGGATAATGAAACACGATCCCGCCTGCTGCATTAAGAGCTCGGATGGACGCCGCATCCACCTCGCCCTGACCAACCTGAACCGAGAGCTTCGAGATAGCCGAAAAGAATCGAGTGCCCGCTGGCCCCTCGTAATCGGTAAAGCCAGAGGCGATGCCGCTTAATTCTCGAGGGCCAACCAGTGTGCCCAACGCATATCCAGCGTGGGATCTTATGACCATCTCGCCCCAACTCTCGTCTTCATCCCAGTTATCCATAATGGCTCTTCTCATCAGATCGGAGAGGAAGGCGGGAAACGAATAGAGAAGAACCATATCCGCGGCGAACCTCCCCACCTCGAGGGGCTGCTTGAAATCGGTCGAGCGATAAGACTGGGCGGTGAGGTTCATCGTAGTATTGAAGAAGTGATAGAACGCTGTCCATGCTTTTAGCAACGGACTACCGCGTTGAATAGCCGACAGATCCGATATCTCGCCGCTCCCCTGGGTGTCCTTCACGGTGCGCCTAGCCATCGCCACTGCGCGATCGTGGTCACCTGAGCCGATCTCCATCTCTTTCTCGTAAGCGCCAAGCCACGTCGGAATATCGACAAGCATCTGAGTCTTGACAATAAAATAGAAAAGACTGTCCTTGAACCTGCTCGGCCCGCCGCCCTCGCGAGCTGATAGCTGGACTTCGCGGATTTCGCGCTGCATCGTTAGCGCGCGATTCTTCATAAACGAGTCCACCGAATGGATCCACTCGACAGTACCTTGAATCTGCTCCGGGCCGCGCCACCATTTCCCTATTCCCTTGGCAACCCACTCCACCCCTATCATCTGCCACGATTGAAAAATACCGAAAGGCTGAAGGGCTGCCGTCATCGCGTTGTGTGCCATCGCGGCAATGGACCCCCCGGTGCGGAGCCAGTTGACTGCTTGCTCCCAGCCCTTCTCAGCAGCGACATCGCCCGCAGCGATATCCCTCACGGCATTGATCAAGTTGCGATAGACCGGGTTGCCGTATCCCTGGATGATGGCCTGTGAAATTCTCTCGTCACGCAGGAGGCGATTCGTATCGATGAGCCACTCATGCCAAGCGAGATCGTGGATAACGCCGTTGACGTGCTCAAAGATTACCCCGAAATCGAGACGCAGTTTCTTGCCCATAACCTTGTCTGCGCGTGCCTTCGTATGGCCGCGAAGGGTAGTAGACGCAGCCCGAAAACCTCTCATAGTTTCTTTGGCCGTCTCGGCAAGGACATTCCCGTAAGCCCTGGCGGTCTGATTTGGATCGTCCGCGATCGGGAAATACCCGCCAGCATAAGTCCCGTGTATGGTTGTAAACGGCTGGCGCGTGACCCTCTTGGGAGCCACACCAGTAACGCGCTTTTGCTTGGCGGCCACCAGCTCCCAGTATTCATCGATGAAATCCCAAACGCCCTGGACGAAATCCATATCCTCCTTGGAGAGGCTATTGCGAATCGCCTGGATATCTTCGGGGGACCACCCGTAGCCATCCCTCAACCGCTGCATATTCCCAGCGTTGCCTGTATTGAGCACGGCCACGATTCGGCCAATCTTTGACAAATGAATATCGGCAGTTCCTGGGACCAGCTTCGGCAAAGACAACTCTGGGCGAACTCGATCGACAAAGCCCAGGGTCAACTTCGTCGCTACTTGCTTGGCCTTCTCTGATCCAAACAGCGGGATATCGGTGTAGAGCTTGATCAACTCATGGAGCCGCTCGGCAGACTTTACGCGCTCCTCGGTTTCCCACGATGACTGCTCATCCATAGGGCGAAGGATCATGTCGAACAGCGGACCACCCAGTTCGCGACCATCCATTTCTTCCACCAAGCTGGCAATCTTTCGGTGGCTGGCAAAGTAACTGCCAGCTAGGTCTTTGGCCGTTTCCTTGAGATGGTGCTCTTTCGGGATGGGCTTTGCGCTTCGGCGGTTTCTTTCGATTGTCTCGGCGGCGAGCTCGGCCTTGGCATCGAACTCGCGTTTGTCCTTTGCGAGAAGCAATTTGTTTTTGAGCATCGCCATGTGCTCGATGTTCTTCACAGCATCGACAACACTCTCTAGCTCTTCGACCGTAAGGTTCCGCCAGGGGGATCGGAACGCCTCGTCTCTCAGACGATCGTCGATCACATATTCAGCCGTCTCGTCTTCTGCTTCTTTCTCCGTGATCCATTCGGCCAGGCGCTGACGGCGGTCAGCTTCCTTGTTGCTGATCTTTCGGAAATCGAAGCGGTCTAGAAGATTGAATATCTGCTGGAGGTGGTCCCCTCCCGCCTTGCCAATCCTCTCGATCTTTTTCTTATCGTCAAACGTGCGTAGGTAGAGATGCCACTTCGTGGTTTGCTCTTTACGTTGGGTAGCCTCGAGCACCAAGAAGTGACTGAGCAACTGGCGCATGGAAGCGGCGTGGGCCTCCTGCCAGTTCTGAGCATCGACGGCATCCAGAACCTCCCGAGCTGCTCGCTGCTCCGCGCGCCGGAAAATGTCAGCACGCAAATCGCGGATCCGCTTCTGGGCGATCATCCTCTTGGCGATCTTCTTGGAGACGGCCTGCGGAGTACCAGGGGCTCCTGCCTTTTTGGCGAGCACTCGCAGTTCCCGCGAAAGGAAATTGCCCTTCTCGTCACTCTCCAATTCATCAAGCGCGAGCTCCGCGAGCGAGCCGTCATTCAGCATATCGCCGTAGACTTCCTTCATACGGCGAGACGTTTCTTCATCGATGGCCTGGTCGCGATTGATCGATTGCTGCAAGGCGCGAACCAGGGCATCTCCCGAAACAAAACCAAATAGATCGGCCATCGCATCCGGGCCGATCCCGTCCTTCTGCCACATCCCGTACTTGCCAGCGCCTCCCAACGCTTTCAAGATTGCCCTGCCGTAGCGTTTCTTCAGAATGTCTCGATCCAGGCGAACGTGCTCGAGATCCTCTGGGGTTTCTTCGTCTAGAAACTTCCCATGTTGGAGCCAGTGGCGAAGGCGGTAGACGGGTTGGGAATTGATATCGGCCTCAACCTCGGCCCGCATCTTCGCGTAGTTCTGCTTCCAGACCTTCGTCCCTTCGCGCTTCTTCTCTGCCAAGGCGGCCCGCAATGTCCGCTCCTGCGCCGGCGACATCCACCGATCGTAAGACGCTTCGTATTCTGCGAACTCCCCGTCAGTCATGCCGGCAACTTCCGCGCTTTCAAATCTGGGCTGCATCCGAATATCGGCATCCCTGGCCTGGGCGATCTGCTCCTCGCTCGCCAGCATCCGGTCGAAAACCTCGCGAATCTCCGGGCTCAGCTCGACATTCAACTGGCGAAGGCTTTTGTAAATCTGTATGAGCCACGCCTTGAACCGCTTAAAGGCAGACTGCAATTCGACTGAAGGCGCTTTCCCTTCGCGAAGGTATGCCTCAAACGCCCTGGCCCACTTCTCATGGTGCTCTGTCTCAATTTCCTCGAGTGACGAAACCCCAAGGAAGTTGAGAATGGCCTCCATATCCTTGGCAAGTTCTGCGCCTGCGGCTCCACCCCGATTCAATTCAGAGAGTGTCACGTCCTGCATTATCATCTCGAGGAACAGATGCGCCAGCTCATGGAGCCCGGTACTCAAATCCCTGGCCTCGGTGAATCGTATGACGATATTTTCCATCTCGGCATCGAAGCGGATCTGCCCTCGCGGTCCTCCGGCTGCGGCCTGGAACAACGAGAACCCCTCCGCCGCAACGCTGGCCCGGAGCTTGTCGGTGATGGGGAGATTATGGACGGGAGTCCCCTGGCCTTCCTTTGTACTTTCAGAGTCGATTACAGACCACTGTCCTTCTGGCATATCAGTCCTGTAGGACGCCGCAGCGAATTGGGCTTCATCCATCGTCTCGTAAGAATCGTAAAACGTGTCCCCATGTTCCGACTCGAGGTGGACTTCGTATCTGAAGGTTTGGTCAAGACCTTCAGGAACGTATCGGCCTGGTGCGGTACCCACATCAATTCGCCCAACCTTCGTACCGAAAGGCTTGCCTAGTTTGTTCGCGCCCTTCACCAGGGTCTTGTCATAGATATCCTCAAATCCCTTGCCGCCGATCGTGAGGTTTTCTTCGGAGACGGAGCCCTCCTCAGAGTCGAGGATCTGCGAGGCGATATCCTTGCCCACCACCGCTTCGATGGGTCCACCGATTGCATCCTCGCCACCCGTCGAAGTCGTAAGCACCAGCCCAGTCTCGGTTACAACGTCCATGTCCAGAACGACTTCGCCATCCTTTATAAAACTCACATGGCTCGGACGCGCCCACCCGGCAGCAGAACCTATGCCGCCGGCGGATACCCGGCCCGGCTCCCACTCGATCTCATCCACCGACTGGCGCAGCGCGCTCTCGTAGCGTTCCACCTGAACCTTGCCGGTTGTCCAAGCCACGGAGTCGAAACCGTTCTTTGCCGCGTAGGCGACCATCCGCTTGAAGGCAAGCATGGTGCTGGCACCGGACGTTTTGAAGGGGCGATCGGGGACGCCTCTGTCCCGGCGATCGTGGAAAACTTCGTTCAGGTCGATAGAGCTGTACTCGGTGGCACTAATTAGCCGAGCCCACTCGTCCATTGTCGGCCTGCCTTCCGCGTCTAGCGGTTCCTCCATGAGGTGGCGAACATCCGCCACAGCCGCTTCTTCTGTCATGCCTCCAGCAACGGCAGCATCAACCACCTCCTGCGGAAAAGCCCCAGCATACCCACTCTTCCGCCCTGCCTTCGCCCAATCATCTTGGATCTCTTCGATGAAAAGGATCTTCTCGCCGTTGGGTCCAGTGCGAACATTCCAGCGAACGTGTACCAGGATGTTGGGGGCGACACCGCCCATGTGGCCGCCGGTGAATAGCCGGTCCTGTTTTCTCAATGCCTTTAGGCGCTGCACCTCTGCATCCATCTCGTCCCAGTCCGCACCTTCTGCGAACTCCTTACCCTTTTCCAGGCTGTCAATTCGCGCCTCGATATCGGCAGTGTGATGGATGGGCGGCAACGTAATCAACGTCTCCCGATAGTCCTTGCCGCCGGGGAGTTGATAGGAAGGGGAGTCGAACTTGGGTTCCCCAACGAACTTTTCCCGTTCTGGACTTAATCGAGATTCTAAATCTTTCAGTATCGTTTGTACCGCCGCGTCAATAAGAGTCCCTGGAAACTCCGCATCTGGCACAATCTCTAAGAGCGCGGTCTGGCCTGGGTCATCAGGCGATCTCCTGACCCAGACATCCTGGCCCTCCTCCCAGAGGTAAACTCGATACTTGAATTCTTCTCCGTCGGATTCTCCGACTATATCTTTGTACGGCGCAGGCGCGTCCACATCGCGAGCCTCGGCAGAGTCCAAATCTGGCATCTTCCACCCGACAGGATCATTCAAATCGTCCCACAACGCTCTTTCATCTGGGAGCTCATCCATTTTCGACTTACCCAGCACAACCTCTTCGACCTGGACCAGGCTTATATTGTCCAGCAGGAGGCCGAGATCAATCTTGTCCTTGGGATCCAGACCCTCGAGAAATTCGTCGAGGCCAGTCCAGACAATCTCCTCTTCCTTCACGCGCTCCTTTTTGAGCAAACCGCGGAGCTGCTGCACAGTCATCTTTCGCTGCTTGGAAGTGCGAAGCGCACGGCCCAGGGCGGAATAGAAGACGCCACCAAGAGGGCGCTCCGCATCGGGGACTGGGGACTGCTCGAGGGTGGTCGCAGCCTGGGGCGTCACTTGATCCACCAGGGGCTGGATCAAAGCCCGCGTAGTGGCACCGTGGACACCGTTGCCAAGGACAGTCTTCGCAAGCCTTTTGTTTTCTGGCACGGGATACGAATCGGGCAACCCCATGAGACGCGCCATCATCCTGGGAGTGACGCGCTTTACACGCCCATCCGGCATAATGATCCGGGGAACCTCGTTGGAAGCCTTGAGCGTTGGGGATGGACCGCCGGCATTGGATGCGGCCCAACTTCCGCGAAATGCAGACCCGCCCATAGTTATGATCGGCTTGTCGAAATCCAGCTTCCCGCGTGATTCCATCTCGCGCAGACGCCCCATCTCTACCGGGGGTATCGTGGCATCCGGGGCTGCGTCCAGCAAATCCTCGACCGCAGTAAACCAATCGCCTGGAGCCTGCTCCTTTGGGCGAGCTGGCAGCTTTCCGTCCTTCACCGCGCGCAAGATCATCCGCTTACGAGTTTGAACCGCCCCGTAATCAGCAGCATCGTGAATAACAACTTCCCAGGTATAGCCCTTCTCATCCAAGGCGTCGGTGATGAGTTTGAACAGCGCCGTATCGGCATACTTCGGCACGTTCTCGACCACAACCAAAGGCGGTTCCGCTACGCGGATTACGTTGGCGACAGTCTCCGCAGACTTCCGATCGAGCTCGTCTGCCTGGGCGAGTGCCTTCGCCTTGGAGAAATTCTTACAGACGGGGCTCGCTTCGTAGAGAGTGGGCTTGGCTGCGGCAATGTCTGCCGGGTCCACCTCGTTTACATCGGCGGCCTCGTAGTTGGTCCCGTGGGCCTCGTTGTACTGGGCAATGATCTCGGGCTTGTACTCGGTGGCACCCACGCCCTCGACGCCTTCCAGCACAGCCTCGACCGTGCCAGCGCCAGAGAAATCTACCCACACGCCAGGGAGAGAGGGCTTATCAACTCGCAGAACCGCAGCCTGCTCGAGGGTCTTCGCTGCTTTGGCAGCCGCCCTAGCTTCCGCTAGACGGTCTAGCCTTTTCGCGGCCCTTCGGAGATCGGCCTCAAAACGATCTTTTGCAATTCCAGGCGTTTGCCCGCCAGGGCCTCGCCCTCTTCCTCGAGCACGTCGAGCAGCCTGTCCACTGCGAGCTGCAAACTCTGCGGCTTCTCCGAGCCCACCGGCTTCAAGGATTTTCCTGTAGATGCCATTTGCAAAGAGTACCGCAAAATCCGGCGTATCGGCTAACCGCAATACGTCAGGGCCACCCTGCTCGCGAACCAGCTTCAGCGCGCTGCGAGCCTCATCCTTGGAAAGCCTCTGCTCCAGAAGAGCCTTGGCCCAAGACCACACAGTCTCTTGAACCTCTGAGGGGCTCCAATTCTCGCCCGTCCTACGAGAAACAATGTCCGCAGCCTTCCGTATCAACGCAGATGCAGCCAGATACCCTGGACCCTTACCGGCATCTGTCCCTGCAACATTGATAGCGCCGCTGAAAATTTCTTGATCCACCCCTAAGACATTTGCCATCCACGCATCGTTTGTGACTTCGTCAACGAATCCCCTCAAATTCAGCATGAAGGAATTGACTTTAGGGCCAGAGATAACCAGGGAGCCGGGGTCTTTCGATGACAGCGCCCGTATTGAATTATTCCGCCATGCTCCCAATACGCTTTCGATGCCCTTATCTCCAAGGACCGAATCACCCATGACGCGGAGAATCGCCTTCTTGCCAGTCGGCCTCCCAGCCTTTACCCAGTTGACCCAAACATTCAACGCATTCAGCGCATTCACCTCAACAGAGGTTTGGGGCGACAATGCTGCCAAGAGGGCGGCGAACCTGGGCGCGTCATCGATGCCAAAAATATCCACCAACGCCTTGGCGCTATCGCGATACCATCCGCGTTTCGCCCTGCCAGCGAATGCCAAGCTGGCTAGCTCTGTTGCATCCGGCATCTCCTGAAAAATGGAAACCAATCTGCGCCCGGTATCTTTTCGGAGCTTCGCCTTTTCAGACTCCGAAAGGTAAGGAAGTATCCCCTTTAGCCCAGGAATCTGGTCTTCCAGCTTCGCCTTTTGGAACAACTCGCTGCCATCGTCTAGCTCTCCAGGGGCGTCAGCTTCGACTGCCTCATCCACCTGGAACTGCTGCCGCAGCATCTCGATGATTTCTTCGTTCGTAGTTGTCTCGAGATCAACGCCGAGCTGGTCGAGGATCGCGCTGAGTTGCTCGCGAGGGATCTGGAAATCGACGATCTTCTGGGACTCCGCTTCGGTGCGGCGAGGAGTCCCGGCGAGCTCTTCCCTTATCGCATCGTATAAATCATCGAAGTCTGTAGGCCGTCCGAAATCATCGGTTGGGCCGCGAAGCAACTCGTTATCGGTCCAGTCGAAAGAATCGAAGTCAGCCTTGGGGGCTGGAACCTCCTGCCGTTTCGCCTGTGACCACTTTGCGCGGTTGCGCGGATCCCGAAATAAACCGGGGTTGGTCTTCGGGGTAACACCAAGAGCCTCCAGCTCGGCAGCCAGAGGGCTCTGGACCCATCCACCGGCAGTCTGATGAACAGTCGCAACGCCGCCCTGGCGACGGATCTCATTGAGAATCGGGGTTCTCGACATCCCCTTGACCTCGGGGGTAACGCCCGATCGGATCTCATCCAGAAGCGTATTCATATCGATACGCTCCAGGGCCTGCTCGAAAGTGGGACGGGCTGGGACATCCAACGCTCCCCAGCCCTCCACCGCAACCGCCTCGGCCTGAGCCACCAGCCTTTCGGTAATTGCCTCGACCTCTTCGGAAGTCAACTCCCTCCCAAGGCGGTCGGACTCTTCGCGGATCCTCCGTTGAATGCGTTCCTCCATGAATGCCCCCAGCACCTGAGAATGCTGGTGGGCATCCGCGGGACTGTAGACGCCCTCGCTGACAAGTTTCTGGAGGTACGCCTGGGCTATTCTCTCCCCAGGGGTCGCGCTGGCCGCAGCCGCCTCTTCCTCGTCAAGATTAGTCAGAGCCTCCCCGAGATCCGACTCAGCCTGGGCCTCGTTCTCGCCCACCTCCGCTGGGCTCGGAGCGTTGAGCCCGTGCCGAACGTGAGCCTTCAGACCCTCATGGTGCTCGCTTAGGTAGGTGGCGTAGTCGGCTATCGGAATTACGAGATCAACGCCAGCAGCAAGAGCTTCCGGCAACTGGGCAAACACATCGGGGATCGCTTCCGCAAGTTCGCTTAGTTCGATTTCGTTTGCCTCGAAATAGGCAGCCACGGATCTCGCATCGATGTACATATTGGGATCGCCGCCACCTTCCTCGATCACCTTTTGCAGGTACTCCTTGAACCTGGCCGCATCAGCTTTTGGCAAATTACTGTTGCCGACAAACTCAACCAGCTTGTCGAGGATCCCCTCCTTTCTCCTTGCAATCCTATTCGCCGATACGTTTTCAATACCCGCCATAACCGCATGAGCAGGAGCGCCATAAAAGGATGAGACGATAAAGCCAGCAGCCCACGCCTTGAAAAGTCTTTCCCAAGTCTCCCGTGACGGCTTTTGTACGAGATCTTCGCCCTTCGCGTTAGAAATGATAAAATGGGTAGCGGCTACATTGACAGCTTCCTGGCTGAACTCCTCTACTGACCCAACGGCCCCCGCCGTGGCTACACGCTTTGCAAGTTTTTTCAGATGGGGTCGAAGTGTTTTCGACTTGAGTATTTGCTTTACCGCATCTCTGGAAAGTCCCTTCACCAGGGCGCTTAATCCGAAAACGCGAGAAACTATCCCCCACCCGGTAACCTCGATGCCAGCATTGACGAGTCCAACAAACCTCGCAGTCCAGTGGAGAACATCCTCCGATATCTCAATGCCTTCGCTGGCCTTCAGCTCATCAGCGGCATCCATCACTTCCGCCAGGGCATTCCCAGCCTCGAGGTTGAAAGCGCCAACAAAGGTTCCGCCCCCGGCACCAAGAAGCGCGCCTGGACCGGCCCCCGCACCAAACGCCGTCGCACCAATGGCAGCCCCAGTAGCAGCTCCTACTCCGGCATAGCTAAGGACGCTCCCCATAATTGGAGCCTGCTCGACAAGCATTCCTAGTACGTCATCCGCGTACCCTGGTAAATCGGGAACCACGGGAGCCCCCTGGCGGCGCAACTCCGCAAAGCGAATCCGATCCATCGGGCTGGCCGTGCCATTCAAAATACGGGAGCCGTACAAACCAACGTCAACGATGTACGACCCGCGATCGAGCGAAGTCGAAGCCACATCGCCATATCCAGCTTGGGCAACAGGGCTCGTAACTTCCGAGGGCTGGCTCCAAAGTGGAGCGAGTGTCGGACGTACATTCTTAGTACGGGACTCGGCGATCTCCTTCATCGCCATCGGAGCCAGAGGCCCGGAAAGCAAATTGGACGTAGCAGGACTGGTAGCCACGCGATTGGGATCCAGACCGTTCGCCGTATCCATCGATCGAACTTCGGGGAGGTTCCGCTCTACCGTATCTACTGGAACCCCGGTACGCGATTCCAACTGGAGCGCCTCAAACCGATTTGGCGCTTCCTCTCGAGAACGCGCAGAAATGAGATTACGCGCCTTTGCCTTCTCTTCTTCGGCAATACGCAGTCGCACGGCCTCACCAGCAGCGCGCACTTCTTCATCTGTGTACGGGGAGGAACTCATCGACCGCTTCGGCCAGTACCGCCGGGGCCAGTCCGTTGTGGTTGTTGTGGCGGACTCGCCTTGTACCGCTCAGGGAGAGGAATTAGGGATTTGCCAAATACCATCTCTGCAAAAGTCTTTCGGATTAGTTCGAGGGCGTCCACATCATCCCGATTCCCAAGCCCGTGTACATCGCGTATTTGCTGTTCAGTAGCATCATCGGGCCAGTCAACTTCCGTTTCCGGCGTGACCTGGTAACGACGAATCGTTGTATCAAAAATGTGTCCTTCATCTATCACAATTTTATCGCCAAGAACATCAAGTATCCCTTGGACTTCCGTTTCCGTGAGAGGCAAGCCTTTTGCCTCAGTCGCAACTTCAATGTGGGTCAACGCTCTTGCTCGAAAATTTTCAGATTCGGCAACCTTCTCAGATTCCTCCGCATACTGTGCGGCAGTTACCGGGAGGCCCAACTGGGCCATTTTGCGCTCAATCCGTTTTGCCCATTCTACGCCGAGCTTTGCAGTCCCCTCGCCTTGTTCAGCGAGAAGTTTCTGCAAGAGCTTATCGTCAATATGAGCTCCATATTCCGCCCACAAATTCCTTCTGAGAAAATGCGGTCGAGTCGTAAAATTCTGAGCCTCTCCCATCAACTGAAAAAACAGACGCTGGCTATTTGTTTCCCACAACTGCGCCTTGAGCGCCTCTGCTTCCGAAAGTTCCAAAGGGTTGGCCCGCGTTTCGGCCAACTTTATCGCGGTTAGAACAGGAGAAATCACTTCAGACGGCAACTTTTCGCGAGCTGCAATCTCCATAAAGGCTTCTCGAGTAAGCCTATCCGGACCTTCCTTGTACGCCTGGAGGATCAACTGCTTCTTCCGGACATTGTGCGCCTTCACTTGAGCGTTCAACTCTTCAGTGTTTCGATGCTCCAAGCGAGTCACCACCTGGTCGCGCATTACACCCGTGTACCTCTTGCGAGCTAGCGCCACTCGCTTATTCGGGTTCGATTCTTCGTCCATGATTTCATCAGCAGCAATCTGGCTCTGGGTGATGAGATGTTCAGTTTCAAATCGGTTGTCGGAAATGATCTTTTGTTGCGCTGCATAATCCGCAGTCCACAAACCACCCTCTACACCCTCATCCCATTGCTCATGGATTTGGTCACGCAAGTCTTTGCGTACTGATTCGTCAATGGTGTTTTTGTACTGATCGTGAAAGTTTTCGATGGAGCTCCTGCGATCCGCTCGACTTGAGTCGATCTGTGACTGGCGCACACTCTGGGCAACGCTAAGGCGATTGCCATTGAGAGTTTTTGAAATGCGAGAATCGTAGAGACTCTTGTACTTCGGGAACATCAAACCTTGGCGAAATTTATCGGTGATCTTCTTCGATCCAGTCGAATACAACTCACTGCGCTTGTGATGATCGGGCTCCTGCTCTACTTCCAGGCGCAGATCGTTCAACTCACTGCCAGCACTCGCTGAAGCAGCCGCCACTTTGGAAGACATTTCTTGCTCAAATAGCGCAAGTGTAATTTGCCCAAGTTCCTTAGCCGCTTGACCACTCGCAAGAGCACCGGCACCACTCCCCATATCGCCAGGGTCAGCACGTCTCCCGAACTCTGCGGGGCCAGCCTCGATCCTGGGAATCTTCACGGCGACACTTCATCGATGGTCTTGTAAGCGCCACCAATCAGCAGGGAAGCCCCAAAGCCAACAGCTCTACCTACGCCGGAAGTGATCTCGGCGGCTGCTCGCGCCTTGCCGACACTCTTGGCTACCTCCCCGCGAGAACGATCCAGCCCTGCCGTTAGTTCTCCTGAGTACCAGGCGTTCATTGCGCCCCTCTCGTACTCGCCAGCATTCCAGGCTAAAGCCTCGAGCCAGCCTCCCTCTTCAGCAACCACACCGCTCTTCCCAGCCATCTGGGTAAACTGCGAAGACAAGGCGCGGCGAGCAATACGCCGCTGTCGATTCATCTCAGCGCGAGCATTGATCTCGGCCAACAATGCGTTGTACTCGGCAGCGGCCTGGGCCGCTCTCGCCTCCATCTTCATCGCCTTCGCAGACATGAGCGAGCCGCTAATGCTGGAATATATCGACGCCGCAGCCATAGCGGCACCGGCCCACCCGGCAGCAGAACCTATGCCGCCGCCGCCGCCGCCGCCGCCGCCGATAGACGCTTGATGTGCGGACGTCCACGCCGCAGACGGCGCGGTTTGTCCGAGAGCCTGCTGGGAGGCGGCCCAATTAGTAGTGCTTGAAGCGTATGGGGAAGAGATAGCCATCTACGTCACCTATCCTGGGTTACTACCTGCGCCATGATCGCCGTGATCGTACACGGCAGGGGCAGGGTATGTTTGAGTGCAATCCGGCCAATCTGTTCGTAGCCCTCGGGCCAGGGAAGGACTTCTGTATCTCCATCGAATAGAGGCAAAGCCTCGCTCATCGCATGGTAAGAATCGCGAAAATGCAATTCTTCCATGTTGGATTCAGTATCATCGGGTCCATAGAAAAGACCCGAACCCGTCTGGTCGAGCCTAAACACTACATTGGTAAAACGCTTCGTCTTGCCCTGGGCGGTCCCGTCCGCAGCTCCAGCCTCGATCCTCATGGTCTGAAGAGTGGACGAATACGCGAGGCCGACGCTGGCCTTCTCGCAGGACCGGGTCAGTGTGATCTGACCATCACTCACAGTCTGATCGGGATGCGTAGCCCCATCGGCAAGGATCGTAACCGTCTCCCCCTCGAGGTGCTCCAGGTGGGTCAACGTCGTAGTCGGATCCCCGTCATACGAAAGCCCAGAGTCAACGAAGAAAGCAGCATCGACTTCATCGAAACGATCCCAGTCAGATTCCATGTATTCGATATACCGCTTCGTAGCGCCATCCACTGTTCGTTTAACGATGAGCCAGAGCTGATCCTTGTCGCCATTCGGATGCGGTATCGACGCGATGCTTTCCACGAAAACATCTTCCCCGCCTAGTTCATGGCGGTGCCACGCTACAACCTCCTGAGCTCTCTCGTATGTAAAGCAGATAAGGTTACCATTCCCAAGTGTCGCCCAGATCAACCGATTGGGTTCCTGCTGAAACGCCAATTCCGTCATACCGCCGCGAGTAATATGTTCCGCGAGAACTGTCATATCGGGAGCTACAAACGAATCTACAGAGCTGTTATAAACGAATTCTCGCATCTTTCTCCCAGCTCGCTGAACAAACAGAAGAACCTGCTCTACACGTTGTGGCAGAACCTTGGTCTTGCTGCCGTAGGTCGAATGCCTGACCACCCGAACATTCCCAGGAACCAGGGCCTCCGCTTCGACAGCCGCTGAACAAACGAACTCGCCGCCAGCCGTGCCTATGACAAGCACCTTGCCGGCGTTGATCCACTCGATCACGTTGACCTTGTCTGTATTGATCGTAAGAACCAGGGCCGATTCGTCGAGATCTATGATCTGGTGGTTCTCGTAGTCGGATGTTTTGGAAGCCCAAAGCGTCTGCGGGTTAGCTCGCGTCCCGCCCCACCAGAGACGGTCCTCGAAAAAGGTCACCGTTCGCGGGTAACCGTTTAGCTCGCCCCATGCCCCACGCGCCCATCTATGGGTAGCCTCTGGATACGGATCGTCAGTGGATACTACGCTTACAGGGAACGGATTGATAATTTCCACTTGCGCGTTAATGCCATTAGCCGATGCAGATATAATCTTGCCGTGACCAGACCCGCTGTGTAGAAATTCCCATTGCCACTTCCCGTCCGACTCGGTCCCCGTATCATGGACCGGGGCACTCGTACCGCTCTGACCATCTATAAATCTCAACCGATAAACATTGTTTTCCCAGTAGGCGGTGTAACCATCCTGCACGTCCTCTATGTAAATAACCGGAGTACCGCTGTACCTAATATTGTCAGAGGCAGCCTCCCAAAGGCCGTGATTCGACGGTATCAACTCCGATATTTTGAAGTGGGATCCCTCCATCGATTGCGCGAAAATTGGGTTATCAGTGGATCCGCTGTCTACCCCTCCAATTTGCTCAAGCCAAACAGTCTCCCCAACCTCTTTATCATGGGTGGAAACCTTTACCGTGATATCGGTGTCGGTATTCCTCGGCTCGAACGGTGGATCGTCGAAAACGATTTCGGTAATCGTCCAGGCATCGTGCTCCGTTCTCGTCACCTTGTGCGGTGGATAATCCGGATGAGCGATGTAAAGAACGTCAGCCGACTGAGCGTACTGCATAGACCCCAGAGCTTCGCTCGAGTAAGGGGACGCCAGTTTAAAAATGCGAGCTGCCGTACCAACGGTCGAAGCCTCCCCCGGATTTATGCTGCTGTCTAAAGTGAATGTCAGGGCACCCGTTCTGGAGATCGTCCAAAATCGGCCATCGATTGAATCAATCCCCGTACCGTCGAGGAACAATTCGTCATTCGTTAAAAGCCTATGTCCAGTTACAGAACCACCGGAAACCCATGGACCGCCAAACTTCAAGGTTACGTTGTCTTTGTCCGATAGCGCCGCCGCGGAAAGGGTGAAGGCCGTCCCGCCGGCATCGATCGCAGCCACGGTAGTACCGGCTGCAATCGGGTTGAACTCCAGCGAGACGGTACCTGGTGAACTCGCAACAGTCGCAGCGGCAGACAGTACAAACGTCGTACCACCACCAGGAATGGAAGCTATTGTGGCACCGGCAGGAATACCAGTACCGGAAACTGTCATACCTACTGCCAACGCTGCGTTGCTGGTCATCGTCACAGTGGTAGCCAGTGTGGTGATACACGTCGCGTCGGAAAACGCGCCGTCTACCGTTTGGCCTACCTTGAGATCTTCGGTGTCGTCCATCGTCGCTGATGTGTTTGCATTTACATCGCACGTCGCGTCGGTGATCTGGGTGGTATCTTCGGAAATGGTGCCCGTAACGTCCAATAGGGCAAACTGATCCGCGGTCTTTCCAGCTACCGTGAACTCCCGATCGTTCAACTCAGCCACGCCAGTAATGCCGGAAATATTAATTCGGTCGCCGTCTTCAAAGCCATGAGAAGCCGCAGTTACAACAGCGGGGCTAGCCTGCGTTATCGCCGTAATAGGCGTGCCTTCGTCGGATACCGTCACCGAAACGGGAGTCGCCGCAGACGTAGATACAATCGTATGCGGAGATCCCGTTACCGGCCCGCCGTCTCGAAATACCCGGATCTCCGAATGTGCAAACTCGAGAACATACGCCTGGTCGGTATTGAACTCGAAAGGGATCAAGCGGGAAGGGTTGTTGGAATCTTTCACTTCCTTGACAAAGCGAGTGCCGCTGCGCTTGCGGGCACCGCCCTGTACCAGGGGAATGAAGTTCTCGAGAATGGAACAGCCCGATGCATACTTGCCGATATCGACACGCCCATCGAGAGTGGGAGACAGCTCGCCAGCGTTGAAACTTGTCTGGATTGCGGAGGCTTTACTCACGCTCAGTTCCTCGCGTTAATCCAGTCATCCTCCTCGAAAGGCATCGGGCTCTGCTCCTGGCCGTCTGCCGATCGAGCCTGAGACATAATCAAATCGAATTCTGCATTGGCGAGCTTTCGTTTCGTATTGCTCTGTGTCAGCTCTTCGCACAGCTCGACGGCCAGCCTGGCCGCAATGGCCGAAACCAATATCGAGTCCATCGTATTGGGATCCTCTTCCCTGCGGACGTACCGCAACTCGAGGGGGCTCCCCTCATCGCAAAGGATCCTTCGGCCCTCCACTACCCAGGGTAGCTTCGTATCGAAGACCTCGACCACCCGCAGGCAATCGGACGGCAATTGATACTGCGCGTCATATCCGAACTCCGGGGCATCCGCGAGCTTCGCTATCGAGGCCCGCGAGATCGCCGAATTCCACGGATGGGCGCGGAGCACTTCGTCACGAATGAATGTATAGGCTCCGTTGCAGGCCCTAGCCTGCTTGGAGTCATCACTCAACGAAGTGATCCGCGCTTCACCCACGCGGCTCAACGCCCTGTTGCAAATGTCAACAGCACTGGGCATATGCCGCTACCTCGCTAGTCGCCTGCGGTGTAGAGGGCTTCCAACGTCACTAGCGTGACGGTGCCGGTCATGGTTTCCGTCATCGTCATCGTGAGGTCGAACGTCCCGCCCGGATCGGCCGTATAGGTGGCAGCGTCCGAGACGTTGACAAGCTCCCAGATCTGCTTGCCCAAGTTCTCAGAAGCATAGTCCCCGGCGAAAATCTTCTCTGCGCGTACTGTCTCTGTGTCAAAGACAAGAGCCGTGGTTGACATGGCGTCCACAGAGGCTGCGGAAGCAAGGGCACCATCGTGGGCATCGCCCGTCAGATACCACCCCAAGTCCGCTTCACCTGCCGTTCCCGCGCCATCCGTACTGAAGAGCACAGAGTGGAGAATGTCGCTGGACTTGAGTGTGAGCATACGAACTTGATCGGCTGCAGCGGCCACCGTGCCGATGCTCACCTGGGCTAGCGTGCGCCTTAGGCGAGAGTGAGAATGACCCGCAGAGGCTCGCCTCTGTGTATCGAGGCCAAGTTCCTCCGTGACAATACCGATGCCCGGTGAGACTGAACCATCTGAATTGAAAAGACTGCTGAAAATGGTAGCCATTGAATGGCTCCTTCTTGATGGTGATGATCAGGAACCGGCACGACACCGCCCCGGCTCCCTTACATCGATTCGTTCTAGGCCACCCGATCCGCGACGATCTTGACAACCTTCGCTGCCTCGAGGCGAGTTGCCCCGATGGTGGTCTTGCAATAGACCTGCGTGGCGTAGGACTTGTCCTCTCGCTCGCTGATCTTGGTGGTTATGTCGTTCCACACCGTGAGGTGCATCCCAGACTTCGCCCACATCGGGCAATCGGTCGAGGCCGTTACGGAAGTCAGCCTCTCGCTCGTAATGAAGTTGATCCCCAGGAATGACCGAACCCGGCCATCGACCAGCACCTTGGTGGCGTTGGAATCGATGGTCTGGAGCTGAGTCATGCCGAGGAGGTCTTCGTGCTGCTCTGCCGTGATCGCCATGTAGATCGTATCGTTGTCGAGATCGACCTCGTTCGCCATGAGGATCCGCTTGCCCTCCTGCAGCTGAGCAATGGTCAGCTTGCCACCGCCAGGGTTGGCAACCTGGCCCACCGTGGAACCCAGCTCGGTCCCCGTACCGTTCTCGCCCGTCTTGGAGTCCGCGAAGAACGCCCCGATGATCTCGTCATCGATGGCACGGCCCATCGCGTAAGCCCCGTTCACCGCGTAGGGCGACTGGGGATTGATGAGCATCCGAATCTTGTCCTGATCGTCGATCAGGTCGGCCCACTCGTAATCCACCGGAAACGTCCACCGCGCATCGTGCGGGGTGTCGATCAGCGGAGTATCCGCGTGCCTGGTTGTTCGCTTGACGGCATTGACTGCACCCACCTGCTCGACAACCTTGGCTGCCTTGCCGGTTGCGGCACCGTTCATCACCGTATCTCTGAACTTGCTGCCCTTCTGCTGCAACAGGTGCGCCACATTGGTGGCGTACTGCTGCACAAAAGCAGTGTTTACTTGATTTGACATTGTGAAATAGCCCTAAAGTCTCGGCACACAGTGTGTGCCTGCGAGGCTTATGCCGCGATCTCCGCGGGGCCTGCGATCGTATAAGTGGCTTCCAGGGCTTATGCCGGTTGCCAAACCGGGGCCTTATGTTGCTGGAAGGCTTATGCCGGTCGCAAGCCGGGGCCATTCAAATGCGCCTAAGCGCATTTCGCGTATTTAGCGTATTACTCGGATCCCGCAACCTCGGGATGGGCCAGGGCGTGGAGCCGGGTCATCCGGGCCACCGCCTCGGGATTCCCCGCCAGGTACTGATCCATGAATTCCTTGTCGAGGGTCAAGTCTCCGATCTTGGCCTTGGCTGCTGCGGGAGTCACCCCGAACGCCGTACCCGCGCTGTCCTCGGCTCCGGTCGGCATCGAGTGCTCACCCAGTCCGCGACCTATCTTGGCCGACAATTCGAGCAGACCGCGGAACCCCAGGGCCTGCTCGAGTTTCGCCCTGGTCGCGTCATCTATGCCAAATCGTTGACGAAATCGAGTACCCGCCGTGACGTTCTCTTCCCAGGCACTGCCCCATTCCTTGCGAAGAGCCTGCTCTTCCGATGCCGCCTGCTCCTGCCGTTGGGCATTCATTTCATCGCCCATCTCGAGAATCCGCTCATTGTACTTGTCGAATATCTGGGAAGTCTGCTGCTGAGACATTCCGGCCTCATGTGCCCAGTTTCGTAGATTGTCCTTGAGGCCAAAGCCACCATCTTCCATTCCTGAATCATTGAACTTGTACCCGCTGGGATCCTCCGGACGCCCCAGCCTGCTGTAGACCTCGCCCCAACCCTCGGAGTCTTCCTCCTTGGGGAGGCGCAACAATTGATCGGCTGGAGCCCTCATCGCCGTCTCGAGACTGCGATAGCTCTCGAGCGCCTGGTCGGCACTCTTCCAGCCCTTGTTCTGAACGAATCCGGCGCTCTCTTCGGTCATGCCATCGGTCCAAGACGCGCCCTCGACCTCGCCCGTTTCACTCGGTGCGGCAACTTCTGCCGCAGCCTCTTCTTCTGCCATGTCTCAATCCTCCTCGGTCGAAGCGTGACCGACAAACTCACCGATCTGAGCCTCGCTCAAATCGCGATAGCCCTGGATCCGCAACCAGACCTGACGCCTACCCTCGAGCTGCGCGGTCCCGTGACTATCGCCCTCGACATGGGTGGTCGCATTCGCGTGGCAGAATCTGCCGAGATCCTCGAGCACCTTCTCGGCGTGCTCTCCCTCGAAAGCCTGCTTGTAGGCTTGACTGCGTACCAACAGCTCTTCACGCATCCGGACTCGCCCCTCGGCAGAAGGCCAGTATCGCAACCCCTATTCCCGCAAGGAAGGCGATTATCAAATAACTCCCTCGCCGGTAGGCGTAGCCGCCTGGGCCTGAGCCATATCCTTCGCCGCTGGAGCCATCTGCGTTAGAGCCTCCATCTGCTGCTGCGCCTGTTGCTGCTGGGCCATAGCCGCCTGGATCTCCTCCATCTCTTCGGGAGTGCGGAGAATCTCGATCGGGGCTCCATTGATCTCGACGGCCAGACGAATGATCTCATCGGGCTTGAAGATGGCGAGAATGCTGGGGTCCGCCTGGGCAAAGGGCAGCGCCATCTCGACCGTCCGCTGGATCCCTACCAACTCCTCGCTGCGCTGGAACCGCATCGCGGGAGATTCGTAGGAAACCTCGTACTCCCCCTCGGCTTCAACGAGAACCTGCGGAAGCTGTGGCAGGTAGCCCTGGCGTCCCAAGATGTTGAACTCCCGATGGATCTGCGGACCCAGCATCTCGGACTGCTGCCTGCCTACCGTGGGAGCCAGTAGCTGGCCCTTCTCCTGAGCTCGGATCAGAGCCTCCGTCGCTGTCATCTGGGGCTGATCTACGAGAATCTGGAAGAGGGTCACCAAGAAAGCGTCATTGATGACCATCCGCTCCTTCTCGAGCATCCCCTCGGTGATATCGAGTCGAGCACCAGTCTGGAGCGGCACCACCAGGGGACGGCCCTGGGAATCTACGCCACCATAATTCAGACCGCCTGGAGTGAGGCGCACCTGCTTGCTGCCGGTGCCGAGAACGCCGTCATCGTGCAGGAGCAGCGGCGGATCGACCATCTTGTGGCCGCTCCGAATGAACGTCTTCTGCATCTCCTGAGCCATCTTGATCGCCGGCAGAACCAGCATGGCCGGGGAGCGACCGTACATCTCGGTCGGATTCAGCGTGTACCTCGAGTACATATACGGGAATTCGTGATACCCGCCTTCTTCGATCATGGCCTTATCGTCAATACCGATATGATAGGAGTGCCAGGGCATCCCCTCGTAATCCTTGCGCTCGGTATCGCGATCGGTACGCGGCGTCACAACGTGCATGAACTCGAACTGCTTGTACATCGACTCATCCATCTCGAGAGCCTTCGCGATCTTCGGAGGCAGCTTGTTACGCCCCCACTGCTGCTCGGCAGCCTTCGCGCTCATCTGATACTTCCGATAGACAGTATCGACCTGCCTGGACGGGTTGACCTCGATGTAGACCGATCCAACGTGACATTGCATATAAGAGACGCCACCGCTCTTTAGTTCATCCAAGAACATACAGGCATTCCCGAATGCTCCGAGAGACTTGTAGCCTTCGTGCATCTGGGAGTAGTACCCGGCCTTCGGAGCATTGCGCGCCTGGAAGAGGATCCGCGTCACCTCCTCAAACCAGCCCTTGACCTCGAGATCCTTGTTCAGGTCATCGTTGGTAGAGCGAAGCGTATGCCACTTCTGAGCCCTGGGCGTGAGCATCGACTCCATCGCAGCCGAGAACTTCTCGAGGGCCAGCGATGCGGTCGCATCGAATATCTTGGTGCTGCGCTTCTCGCCGGGTGACCTGACCCTAAGAAACTCGTCGGCGGCAGGCCACACTCGCTCGGCAATCTCTTGCCAGTGGGTGTCCCAGTTGTGGCGACGCGCCTCCAGCTCCGAGAGGCGTCTCAAACATTGCTCGACTGATTTCGCCATTACGCCCCCAACTTCACTTTGGCAGAGGGATATCCCTGGCCCAGAGTCTGGGATCCAAAGGCACCACCCGGTTGGTCTTCTTCTCCGGAACCACGGCGAGCCCTGCCGCGAGTGCCAGTACCCTTGCGCGCCTTCGCCTTCTTCATCGACTCCTCGGCAATGCTCTGAAGAGCGACCTCTCTAGCCTCTTTCGAGACTCGAGGGTGAACCACATTGGCAGCAGCTTCAGGAGGCCAAGCCATGTTCTGCATCGTAATCCGATTCACGCGCTCAAGGCCGCCCTGCTGCCGCACTTCCTCCGAAGTCATCTTCCCGGTCTTGTTGACATCGATGCCCAGGCTGCCGCGCATATCCCACCAAGCCCAGGGTTCCCTGTTTGGCTGTCGCATAATCGCAATCCGGGTTCTCTCCATCTTCCACTCTTCATGGGAATTGACCTTCGGGCCGCCCTCTATGTAACGCTGACCCATGGTTAAGACCCAAGCTTTACTTTGGAAGAGGTGTCGCCGTAGCCCAGCGTTTGCCCGCCTCGTCCAGCGAAGACGGTGCTCGGCTGTCCACCAGAGCGGACCTGTTCTGAGCGACGGCTCCTGGCTTGCTCCATCGCGAGTTTGCCGATTCTCGCACTCTCCGCTTCGCCAGCGGATTGCTTCAAGTGGGCAAGCCTCTCGCGTTCACTCTGCTGCTGCCGTCTCGACGCCTTGTTCATCGCACTGCGCTGTACCTCGGAAGAGGCGACAGAGCCTGCCATTGAGATTACTGAGCCGATGATAATCGCCGCCCCTACTCCCATGCCTGATTCCCCCTATGATCCGAGCTGCTTCCAGCAGCCGGATTCGTTCTCGTCCCAGCCTCTCGACACAAGTGCCTTCCTTATCGCCGTAGACCCTGGATCCAGAATCACCGCCAGGTACTCCGCTCCGAGAAGTTCAGCGACCACCTCGAGTGCCATCTTCGTTCTTTCGATATCCGCGACACCTCTTGTCTCAGCATCTGGAGCCCGACAAGCGTGAAGTGAGAGCACCGGAGCCTCGGACTCGGGTGGCCCAGGCTGAAGCCAAGCCAATGAATCCTCTCCCCAACTGAACCAATGACACTCCTCCGCTTCTGGTATCTCGCGGGAGTAGCCCCACCCGATCGCAGTCGCCGCCGCCTCGAGCCTCTTTTCCTGGGGAATCTCGCGAAAGTACCTTCTCTTCACATGATCGCCTCAGTCTGGACTGACCTCCCTATACCCCTGTGTGCTGGCCTTAGCGCGTCACGTCCCTCGCCGCCACCCATCAGCGCGTACTCGGCAGCCTCGACCGGATGCGAGTAGACGTTCTTGTCTGGCAGATCGGTGAATCGTTCACTGCCGGCGAGTTTCAATCGGCGGTACGCAAAGCCTCCCATCAGGCCCTTGCGGATCATCTTAGCCCTGGGCGACACCTGGAGAGCAGGCTTCCCGTCCATGCAGATACGGGTTGCCGGGTTGCTGATAGCAGCTCGACGCAGATCGGGATTGTTACTCGAGCACGGGTTAGCTGGGATGCCGGAAGCGCGAAGGATTCGGATGGGAGTATCCTCCGTCGCTTGGCCTTGTGCGCCCCCCGATGGATCACACCAGACCTGGACCGGCATCCCAGCGTAATTCCTGTCCAGATAACGCTTGAGCTCCGGGCCGAAGATCGCCGCACTCATGTCTGTCGATGTGATCTCATCGATCACCACGCGCCTGCCATGCTCCTCGATGTGCTGAGTGATCGCGGCGGCTGGCGTCCTGCCAAAGTCGATCCCTATGACCAACGGATATCGCCGATCTGCCTCGATCGGGTCCTCAGTTGTGTGGATCGAATCGATGAACTCAGGATGCACCGGCTTGCCTTCAATCACGAAGCCGTACTCGTTGGAGAGCATGACGCGGATCCAGTCCGGATCCTTGCCCTGGGTGCCTTGGACGTAGTATCGCTCTGGTAGGTTCTCGAGGTTCTCGGCCTTGAGATTCGGGATCCACTCCCCAGGCTTCTCGCCTGGTAGAACTCCACCCGGCTGCCTGAAGAACTCCCAGCCCTCGGGCCGATCGTCCTCGGCGAGCTGGAAGTACCAATGGTCCTCGTCTGGCGCATTCGTATCGCCGATCATGCCGTGCCACGTCGGTCTGATTCCACCGTCAGCTATCGATGGGTAGCGGCCATGTCGAAGGTCGGCCATGTCGATGATCGACTTTTGTAGCTCTTTAGCCTCGTTGAACCACACGCCAGTGATCTGCTGGCCGCGCAGCTTCCGAATCGCGTCCTCGCGATCGAGGGCCAGGAAGACCACTTCGCCCTTCACCTGGGTGCCGTCTTCCATCTCAAAGGACACCCTGAACGTGGGCGGCTCGAGGCCCCCGTATTTCATCTTGCCAAGGCCATCGAAAACGCTTGTGAAGTCCTTGACCGTTGTGGACATGAGATCGGGATAGGTGTTTCGCACGGCGAGCCACCTCGAGAGGCGCTCACCCTTCTGGTTCGGTTCCTGCTCCACCATCAACGCGAGCATCATCTGGATAGACGCGATGGTCTTCCCACTCCCAAGCGGCCCCATGATGAAAGAGCACCTGGCCCTGGAGCGCATGAAGGCGTTGAGCACCGGGTATTTCGGAGCTCCGACTTCAACTCGAGCTGCTGCGCTGCGCGTCAATCCTCGAACTCCTTGCCGGTGTAGTTTCTCACGATCACCAGGGGCACGTCGGAGTCGCCAGAGAGTTTCGACTCGGTGGGGATCAGCTTCGACACAAGGGTCGCGAACGTCTTCGGATCCGAATCGCGAAGGCTCGCGAAGAACGCTTCGCCGCCGTCTTCACTCTCAGCCTCGAGTGCTCGCATTAAAGCGTCTTTCACGGCTCTTGTGGTTTTATTCGGCGAACCAGGCGGTCTACCGGGACCGGGTTCCCCACCTTTTTCAAACCTAGCCATAGTTTTCTGCCGTTATTTTAATCACTCCCAGATAGCACAGGCCCCGTGGGGGCACAAACAGGAAAAATAGACCCGAGATTTCCTGCTCAACCCGGCCCATATTCTCCATATTCTCCATATTCGCAGCATGACCACGGCTGTAATTTAAGACAACCCACCCCAGCCCCCAGGAATATCGATCGCCGAGACGGTGGCGACAACAGCTCTGGCCTCCTGTGGCGATCTGACCACATAGACAGGCGAACCTCTAGTATCCTCGAGAAACTGCTTTTGAGAGTCTGTAAGCCTGCCGCCTGGAGATTTCACTTCGATGAGCAGCAGCGCGCCATTTTCAGGGGCCTGGACGAGAAGATCTACCGGGCGGTTCAGCCTCCAGACCTTGCAACCACACTCGTTTCGGAGGTGGTTGACGATCGCCTCTTCGCCGTCATCTCGCCTAGTGGCGTAGCGGTTCAGGCTCATTTTGCTCCATGAAGCGTTCAAATCTAGCTCTGAGTTTTAACTCTCGATGCCACTTTCGGGAGGCGCAATAAGCGCAGATCCTCCATGGGTTGAATTCTGCTATAAGCCGATCCCCCTTGCCGGGAATATGGGCTTCTCGGACCCAAACCCAATAGAGGTACATCGGCTCTCGACAGTTCTCACACGGGTAGGTGCGATATTTGACGGGCTCGGGTGGGGTTCTCGGGCTCATCGCAGCAGCCCTGCCGGCGACGGGGTTGAGGAATTGTGAGCCACCTCGAGAACGCGGGGATCCTGGTCGCAACCCATCGCGAAGATCAGTTTTGGGGTGCTCCTCGAGATGGATTCTGATCTCAACCCACGGAGAGAGGCTTCAAAAGGGTCTTGCCCCAGCCCACGGCGAAGCAGCTCGGCGTACACCAGGGCAGCCTCGGAGTGGATATCGCCGATGGAGGGTGCGAAGTCCCTCCTCGTCTTGGTGATCATGGAGAGGGCTCTTCTTAGAAAGTAACACGGGATCCCAGCCGTCTCTTCGATGAAGGCAGCGATTCTAGCCTTCTGATCCTGCCCTCGCGTGACCGGAAATATCGAGAACAGCTTCGCGAAGATCCTGACTCGCTCTTCAAACCCTTCGGATCCCGGCCACTCAGCCGGAACGGCTCCCTCGGTCGGCGACCAAGGAGAGGGCCGCATCGATGACATTCGATCGGGTATCAGACTGCCGATTCTTTTCACTTCTCTCTTCCTTCCATTTGTGATCGTTTCGGATCCAGTTTCGGACGACTGCTATCCAGTCGGTTTTCCGCTTCCCAGTCCCGCGGAAATGGTCGAAGCACGCTCCAGCATGGTGCTCTACCCGGTCCACCTGGTTGGGGAATTCGCGAGCGCACCAGTTCTGTAGGCTGGTGAGCTGCTCAAGTGACAACCCTTCGGGTGGCGCTGTCGGACCATAAGTATTCTTGTGTCTTGTCTCCTGTTTCCTATAACTAGTATGGGGGGTGTCTCTATGGTGTCCCTCGGGTGTCGCTCGGATCTCTGTTTCGTCGATTGGTTGGGGTAAACCGTTGGTTTTGTTGGGTTCTGCCTGTCGCTCAAGTGTCGCTGAAGTGTCGCTCTGCTGTCGCCGGCCTTTTCGCAACTCAGGCTCGGCCTCGAGATACTCAGAAATGCGGGCTCTTACCCAGACTCGGGAGCGATCGGACTGGCGAGCCCACTCGGCCACCGCGACGTGCTTCCCTCGAGTAGCTGCGCCGTCGAAGAGCAGCAGGAACTCCAGCGCGGTCCAGGGCCTCCCGCGCGGGTGGTGAACCTCCAAGAGATCATTCGCGACTCGCCTGTGGCCTTTCAAATCTCGCCCCCCCCGTGTATGGTCACCATACAGATTACAGCGAAGAAGGGCACCCCTAAAATGCCGCGATCCGAATTCGGCTGGCGACTCGCCAAACTGCTCAAAACCAAGAGAATCACTCAAGCCTCGGTAGCCAAATCCCTGGGGATCCAGCGGGCCTCGGTTTCGGACTGGATCCACGGCAGGAGCCGTCCCAGCGCAGGGAACCTCTCGCGTCTCGCGTCTCTAACAGGAGAAACCGAGGCGTCCCTACTCGGGGTCCACCCTGGCCGAGAAAACGCCTCACAGCGCCGTGTGGAGCGCCTCGAGAAGCACCTCGGGGCCGCTCGGCTCGACCTCCTGGCCGACGTGCCAGCCGAGGAGATCGATCGGCTTCTCGCCGGAAGATTGTTGAAAAAAGTTCTTGAGTCTTGAGATTTTGTATGGTACATCTCCATACAGCCCGGAACAAAAACCCAAAGGAACCCAATGACCCAAGCCCACTTCGCAGGAATCAATACGCGGCTCTTGGCGGAATCCGCCGAAGGCCAGCCCATTCTGGTCAGCTTCGCCTCGATGCTCGACGCTCACCACAAGTGCATGACCGAAACCGTCCTGCCGATGCTCCGAGATGGTCGCTACGAATCGGCCATCCTCGACAGCGGCGCTTTCACCGTCCTGAGCCAGGGCATCGAAATCTCGGTCGAGCAGTACATCGCGTTCTGCCTTGAGCACGGCCACCTCTTCGATCAAATTGTCACGCTGGACGATATCGCTGGCGACTTGGCAACCACCTGGAACAACACCGCGAAGATGATCGACGCGGGGCTCGACCCGATTCCCGTCTTCCACGGTCGCGAGCCCTTCGCCGTCCTTGAGCATTACTGCGAGAAGTTCTCTCGCGTTGGCCTTGGCTTCTTCCGCACGCAGAGCAAGAACGGCGGCAAGGTAAATATCGCAACCGATCAAGGCGACGGCCTCACCCCTGACGAGTGGCTCGCGAAGGCTCTCGATATTTGCGAAGCCGCAGGCGTTGAGATCCACGGCTTCGGCATGACCCGGTACGCAATGTCACCGCAGGTTCAGAAGACGGGCCGAGGCCACACGCGACTGACCACCACGGATTCGACAAGTTGGATCGCGGAATACCGCACGATCGCAGCGCGAAGCGGAAAGGGCTCTGACCGCCTGGGCGCTGGCGATGCCGCGCTGCTTCTCGGCCCCCTGGGCGACGATCAGATTATCAGTCTCGTAACCGCCTCTTATCAGGGATCGGGAGCCAACGCCGAGATCCGCGATCTCACTTCAGACTGCCGTGGGCAGGCGAACACCACCCTGAACCGTTTCAATTCGACCGAGTTGGCCGATCTCCTCGAAACTTTCGAGGCTGAAACAGCAGCTCGACCTTTCTAAAACCCAAACCCAGAGGATCCAATGAAAATTACCATCAAGAACGTCAAGATCGCCAAATTCGCCAGTGAAGAAACCCTGTGTTTCGAGTGCTCCGTCTACGTTGACGGCAAGCGAGCCTTCGTCGCTAGCAACGATGGGCGTGGCGGCTGCAATTCCTACCACGGCGATCGAGGCATGATCGACGCCGCCGATAAGTGGGCCAACGCCAACTACGAGTACGCCACGGGCGTAGAGGATCTCGACGGCTTCATCCACCAGTTGATCACCGACTGGGAGATCGAGAAGTACACGCGGAAGATGCTCAAGAAGTTCACCATCGCCATGGGCGACGACAAAGCGCCTGAGATTTTCCAGTTCAAACTCACCGCAGCCCAGGCGGAAGCCGTCCCCAATTTCATGGCTGGCGTTGAGAAGCGATACCCGGGCCACCGGGTTTTGAACTCGATGGACTTCGCCGATGCGGTCGCCGTTGTGAAGGTGTCTCAATGACCGAGCGAACAACCGTCCCCTACCCCAACGTACTCTGCGACGACTGTGGAGGAACCGGCTACTACGAAGACGTAGAAGACGTGATCGGAATCATCCAAACGCCTTGCGAGTCCTGTGGAACCGCGAGATGCGAGATGGAACTCGACCACAACAAGCCTGCCGATCTTCCTGGGGAGTCTGACGAAAGAATCGATATCTACTGCCCGCGCAAGGCGGGCAGGTGGCCCAAGCCATCGGTCGATGCGACCTTCTGTTCTCACGAATGTTTTAAGAAGTACATCGCCGCAGGGCCTCTCCGCAGCGCACCTGTAGTCATTGAAAACATCGCCTACTCGCTGAAGGAGCTGCCGGAAAATCATTCTTCCAGAAAGATTCTGATCGCAACGGGGTGGAATCTTTTCTACGCCTGGTCGGAAGAGATGGAAGACCAAATACGTTGGGCGAACAGAAAGCTGCGAACCTTCGGGATTGTTGCTGGAGTGGACCAATGATCGAGATTGTAGCCTCGCTGGTCGCGACAGCCGCGTTGCTGGCTCTCTTCATCGAAGGGACGGGTCGCGCTCTCGAGCGACGAAAGCGAAATCGAAATCGCCTCGCGAACGATGCGAGACTGATCGCGAAAGCTAGAAATGCACGCGAGAGAGAACGCGATGCATTTTTGATGACCATGTATCAAATAGTGGAAGCGGAGCCTCAAATGCCCGCGGACGAAGTTATCACTAGAGCTATGGCTTCTCGCAAAAGGAAAGACTGGACCGAGGAAGAATTTCAGGAGATCTCGGACCAAATCGCGAAGGAACTCGAGGAGCTCGGCCTCGTCGCAGAAGAC
>Ga0310342_100000106_pt1 | contig 39340 bp, 33 predicted proteins | sample S15DNA20500_MG_FD_206155 | JGI IMG/M metagenome (GOLD analysis project Ga0310342, IMG submission 206155) | Marine microbial communities from station ALOHA, North Pacific Subtropical Gyre - S1503-DNA-20-500_MG | ecosystem: Environmental > Aquatic > Marine > Oceanic | place: Pacific Ocean: North... | reverse complement strand
TCCATTGGCTTTTTAAAAATTACATCATGCTCATATATTGCTATAGTTTTATTAGTATTATAACACATATTCCATAACTGCCATTGACTTAAAAAGCAACCGGCTGTGCCTGGTCTAGACATATATCTTTTACATTTTTTATTTTTTTGATATATTGTTAAACCATAATCTTTAAGAGTTTCTTTTTTGCCATCAACGCCAGGAAATAATTGTAAATTCCAATTATATTTTTTCCCAGATTTTAATGCTTCATCACTCCATAGGACACTATTTTTATGGTTTGGAAGATAAATTATATAACCTGTTACTTTCATTTTTTAAGCCATAACAATTTCTTTTGTTTCTTACGAAGAAATCTTTGTTTTCTTTCTTCTGACGTATTCCTAATATATTCTTTTTGTTCGTTTATTGTTAACCAATTAACTTTTCTATCAAGATATCGCCAATTATTTTTTTTTCGACCTTTTGCAGTACTGAATATATCAAAGTCTTTGAATCCCCAGGCATTCCATTTATAAGGAATAGATTCAAATTTAATTTTACTAAAAACTTCTCTTAATACAGTTTGATCTATAAACCAATAAATTGGTTTAGTAAAAATCTCAGTCATTTTATTAGCTAATTCTTTTTTAAATTTAGCACTTTCAATACCTGTTCCCGGAGTTATAGCACTTGCAATTAATGTATCAGGATCTTTTGGTTTTCTCATTGCTGATGGTAATTTAGTAGTTTCTCTAAATTCATCTATAGAAAAATTTTTACGACATAATCCATCGGCATCTAATTGTAATACGTGTTGTTTATCTTTAAAAAGTTCTTTCATTCTAATAAATCTTGCACTAGCAAAATATATTTTTCGTTTAATTACTTTTTCATTTATTGTTTCAAGTATTTTATAACCTTGAGATAATAATCCTTTGTCATGAGTTAATATTAATGAATTTACAAAATTATCATCTACACATTCATACGAATAAGTTATTTTATATCCATTAATTTTTGTTATAGGTTCAATTTTATTATTATATAAAATATGAATATGTAAAAAAATATCAGGATTAAAATGTATAGTACTTTTAGCTAGATAAAAACCATACTCATGCCAATATTTAGGATCACAACTAAAATAGATTATATCTGGTCCTACTGGTTTGTTACCTTCTAATTTTGGTAATTTAAATTCATTCATGGCTATTTTGTAATATTTATTTGAAGGATGTTAGAGAGGATTTATTATATGGTAGCGTCTTCCATACCTGCTACTCTTAATTTGACAATGTTAGTTAATTGCCATTGTTTTTGGTCTAAACCTTTAGTAACAGCTAACCATTTATTGCGTAATAACGCGAATTCATTAATAATTTTTTCGTAGTCTACAACGTCTGGCTCACCATCTACATATTTTTCTACGTCTCTACTAGATAGTGCTCTTTGATAATTTTCTAAATATTTTTTGAAAAATTTGCTTCTTAATCTTCTTAATTCTATGTTTAAATATTCTAATATTGCTTCTATTTCTTGTAATTGATGAAATCTATTTTCTACTACACCAGGTAACTCTGCTGATTGTTTTTCAACACTACCTTTAATTTTTATTTCATATCTTGCACTTTGTAATTCAGTTTCAAAATGTTGAATAGCTTCTGGTATTTTTCCAACGTCTCTAGATATTATTGTGTACCAATTTGACATTAATAATCCTCTAATTCGTCGTCGTGTTTATCCTCATTATCTACATCTAAATAATAATTTATAGCTTCATCTAAATCGTCATCATGACCTATTGCATCTTGTAATTCTACATCTGAAACTCCGTAGTCTGCTAATAAATCAACGTATTTTTCTGCAATTATTTTTATTTGTTTTTGATCTAGATATTCTTTAAAGAACTGCCATAGTTCTATTACTTTGTTAGCGTCTAGCATAGTTTACTCCGTTTCGTCGTCAATTTCTTTTGCTGTTGGATTATCTTGCATAGCGTCAAAATCATCCATTAACATCTTTAATTTATCTCCGGACCATGCTTTTCTATACTCTAAGTACTCTTTTCCTTTAGAATCTACGTACTTTAATCTATTACCTGATTTAACTAAAAGGCCTTTTTTCTCAAATAAGTCTACTAATCCACTATATGGATCCATTCCTGTATCATATGGAATTTTAACTTGTACTGCTTCAAATGGTTTAGCAAATCTTGTTTTCATTACTTTACAAGATGCTCGTATACCACGTACATCTGTTATTTTATTACCATCTTCATCTTCTTTTAATTTTAATTTTTTCATTGCAATTACAATACTTGATGCATATATAAATCCTTGTCCGCCTGATATTTTATCATCCGGATCAAACATATCTTGTGATGCATAAGTATGATTTGTTGCAACAAGTCCTACATTCCAACTACCAAACATATTAACACAATTTCTTACAAGTGCTGTTAATGATTTTGCTTTTCGTCCTAAATCACCTTTCATATCGCCTTCTTCAAATTGTTTAACATCAGTAGGTGTTAATAACATACCTAAACTATCAACTACAAATAAAATTTTTGGTGCATCTATTTTATTTTCTGAATATTGTTCTTTGTAATCTTTCATAAATGTTGATATAGTTTTTGCTACATCATCAATCATAGATAAACTTAATTTTAAAAGTTTCTTATCATCTGTATCTACATCTAATGCTTGTAACCATTTTTCATCTAAAGCGTTTTCTGAATCTATTAAAATTACAAAAATTCCTTGTTCTTGTGCCGCTTTAACAATGTTACCTGATGCTATATAAGATTTACCTGCTTGTGGTTCACCTGCTAATACAGTTACTTTTCCTAATGGAATACCTCTATTAAAATCTCCTGATATTAAATAATTTAATGCAAAGTTACCTGTAGATATCCAATCTGTTGGATCGGTAAAACCTATGCCTAGTCCTTGAATGTTCTTTGTTATACTTTTTCTAAACTTTGATACGTCAAATGCTTTGTTTGCCATTTTTAATTCCTAACTACGGTGGGGAATTAAATCCCCACCATAAATTTCATACTACTTTTGTTGTCTTGCTCTTATCATTGCCAGTATGTCTTCAGCCTTACTATTCTGCTGTGATGATTTAGTAGAACTAGTATTAGCCGTAGATGTTTCCTGAGTTTTGTTGCTCTCAGGAGCCGGTGTGTTTGATTTTGGAACTGCTACAGGATCTCCTGTTCTAGAACCAATACCTGCTGGTCTAAAGTATTGACCATATTTTTCTTGGTCATATGCTTCGCCATCCACAGATGCTTCAAACATCTCTTTGATTACCTTAACATCAACTTCTGATGGTTTCTTTGGAAGGAAATCACTCAAATTAAACAAATTGTTTTGTTCAATTGATTTAGTTTCTTCTTCAGATAACGGTCTAGATTTTCTTGACCAAGATGAAGTTGAGTAGTCTGCGTAACCACCTTTACTAGTTTTGATTATTCTAAAATCAACACCATTGACTGAGTCAGTTGGCAAATCTTCCATATCAGGATCCATTAATGCACCCTTGATAATTTGGAAAATTTGTGGTCCAATTATAAATCTTCTAATTGGATTTTCTGGTGTAGTTTCCTCGTTTAAAGGATTTGTTCCGACAAAACCTTGAAAGATATAAGATCTTTTCTTCCAATATTTTCTTCCCATATCCTCTAATTTAGGATCTTTAAACCAACCTCTAACCTCAGCTAGTATAGGACAAGATTCTCCATACATTTCCATGCATGGTACTTGTACCTGTACTGGTTTTGAGTCTGTATCACCTTTGACTCCTTGAAAGGGCAATTTAATCATCAATCGCTCTTTCCAGAAAAAAGTGTTTTCTTTATTTCCATCCGGCAAGAAACGAACAGTTGCCTGCTCTCCTTCTTTTAGATTCCAAAATGGAAAAATGGCGTTGTCCCCGCCTGATCGGCTTCCGCCTGAACGTGCTTCTTGTTCTTTAAGTTTAGCACGAATGTCTGCTAATGTTGCCATAATTAAGCCTCCTATTTTTAGCCTTTGTTAATTGTGCCTTATTGTTAATGTAGCACAAGACGAACATAATGTCAATACTATATTAACTTTTTTATTTAGTCAAGTATTTTTTTTGGATAGTTGTTTAGGATTATACGCCGGCTAATTTTTTTATTCTATTAATTTCTTTATCTTTGCCCAACATTAATTTTTGGATTATAGCTTCAGCATTTCTTACGTGTTCATCACCAAATTTCTTTTGCACTGATGTCAAAAGACCTGTTTCTCCTTTTGGAAAACTATTAGTTGTATAATCAAAGAAGCTTTTTATATATTCATCTAAATTTTTTGGATCTTCTTTTGGTTCTTCTTCTGGTTCATCAGTTTTTGGTTCTAAACTAATTTTGCCATCTGGGCCTTTCATAACAGCAACACCTTTATCGTCATCTTCCCAACCCGCTGGCATTTCTGGTTTTGCTGTACCTTGTCTTAAATCTTTCCAATTTTTTCTTAAAAATTGTGTTGCTTCTTTAGAATCATGTGTTACAAATATATCTTTTTCATCTTTGTCTAATACATGATATTGAACTTTATTTTTATCATCTCTTTGTACAGATACATAAGGTTTAATATTTTCCCAAGTCAATGTTTCTTCTGGTTCCATATCACCTGTATTAATACTATTAGCCATGTCTGGTCTTTTGTCTTTGATATAATTTAATATTGTTCCTCTAATGCAGGCATCACTATCTTCTCTACCCATTGAAACTATTTGGTCGTTTAGTTCTTTGTCATCTATAACGCCTTGTAAACTTTCTACACCATTAACACCATTTACTCCTGCAGGAAAATGTCGTCCCATTAAATTGTTTAATTTTACTAATGCTTGTTTGGCTTCTGTTGGATCAGATGAAAATAAACCATTTTCTGCTTCACCTACAATAGTACTCATTATTTTTTCAAAATCTTCTATACCGCCAATACGTTCTACTATGTCACCTAATGCTTTCTCTACTTCTTCTCTAGATGACATTGTGTGAATATGAACACCTTTAAAATTCATTTCGTCTGTATGAACTTCTGCTGTAATACCTGAATCTGCTAATTGTTTTTGAATTTGTTGTGCGTCAATATCTGATACACCTCTTTCTTGATCAAAGTCACCTGATAAATCAAATTGATGCATATGTGGTTCTACTTCTCCTTGATATCCTGCTTCTTCAAAATCTTCTGCTGTAACTTCTTGAGTTTTTGTTTTCTCACCTATTAGTTTGTATATGTAAGGAAATACATCTTCTAATTCTTCTTTAAAAGTTTTAATTGTTAATTCGTCTATCCAATTTTGTTTAAGTTCTTCTGGTACTTCTTCGTATTGTCTTGCTACAAAGTCTTTAACAGCGTTATTATAATAAGAACTTCTTTGTAATTTTTGGCAGGAATTTTTAACTTCTTCTATTCTTTCATCTACAATACTTAGATAGCCTGAAAGTCCTTCTGCCATTACAGCTGAACGATTTATATAAGATTTAAATTTTTTAAGTTGATTAAGTTCTTCACTTAATCCTGAAATATGTTTTCCAAAGTCATCATAAGGAACTCCACCATTGGAAATATGTTGTGCCATTGCTCTAGCACCATTAAGATGTTTAAGAGGATATCTAAATCTTTCTCCTGTAGGGCTTTCTATGAATATAGATTCTATTCTGTGAGATCTTCCACCAGCAACTGTCATGTCTACTGGGGCAGAATGTTTAATAACTAAACGTGCTTTTCCAATAGGTTGAAAACTAGTTTTTGTTGTTCCGTATATATTAGATTCGCTCACACTTTCTCCTTCTTCTTTACGAGATTTACTCAAATAATCATAATCTCTTTTTTCTAGATTACTTTTTGTAATATCTCTTGTATCAAAATTAAGCATTCTAGCTTTAGCAAAATTTCTTAATTCTTTAAGAAATTCAAACCATTTATGCTTTACTACCTCGTCGGAATTTTCTATAAAATCCGTATTATGTAGTATTACAAGACCATCTTTCTCGTCTATACTAATACTTACCTTTCCTAACGATTTTCCTGCCTCCTTAAAATCAAAGTCAAAATAACGGGCCTGTGTAGGTTCATTAGTCACATTGCCTTCTTTATCCCCTAACGTAACAGCAGGGAATCGACCTCTAACTTTGTTGAATAAATCGTTTGCTATTGCTTCTGTGTTCATATGCAGTATTTATCAATTAACGTGGCTAACAAAAATTGGTAGTGGTATAACCCTCTCTGTAGTATCTTCATCTGCTTGACTGAAAGACGTATATATTTTAGGATCCCAATCTTTTAGTACTTGAATAACTCTCATAGCTAATAATGATGCACTAACTAGGTCATCATGCTCACCTGTTTTAGCTCTGTAAGTAACACCAGATGCTATAAATGATTTGAGTTCACTAACTAGAGGCTTACTATTAATTTTCATCTTACCTCTTTCAATCATTGATTTTAATCTTGCACAGGCAACAACTTTAGTTTTATGAGTTGTATTAAATCCTTTTCTAAATCTTCTAATATGACCTTTTCTAATAGGTTCGTTTACAAGCATACCTGGTATAGAATCTTCACCAAAGTCTTGAATTACTAATAATGCTGACTCGCCTATTGTATTATTTTCTACACTCCAATATATATTTGAACCATTAGGATTTTCTGATTCATCTTTAATATAATTTGCTATGTCTTTTAGAATTCTAATTTGTTGTGGTATAGCAGTTGTATTATGTTTCCATTCTGCAACTTGGTTATAGGATGGTAATTCAAAAACTTGAATGGCGGCATTATCTCCACCAGTACCCATTGCAGGATCTAATGCTATTACATAAGTGCTTTCTTTATTAATTTTTTCATACCAACGTGTTTGCCCCATATTAAATATTGGCTGTTTACCTTCTAACGTTGATAAGAAAATACTATTAATTAAAGTTTCTTCATAAACTAAAAATTCGCAACCGTACTCTCGTCTAAATCTTTCTTCACCTATTCTACTTAATTCTTGTTGTTTCCAAACTTCATCTCGTTCAGGATGTTCATCCCATCCAGCAGTAAAACCATAAAAACCATTAGAACCTAATTCTGATTCATTACCATTTTCATCGAATTTGTCTTGAGATTGTTTCCATAATGTTGCAAATACATCTTCATCAGAGTTAGGTGTTGATGTAACTATTGCTTTACCTCCTGTTGCTAATGTTGGAGAAATTGAAGTCCAAAATTCTCTGGCTATTCCTGCATTTACGAAAGCAAACTCATCACAATATAATAATGAAATTGCCATACCTCTTCCAGTGTTTGTAGTTGTAGTTGTGCTTACTATTCTACTACCATTATCAAATTCCATTGACCCTTTATTATAATTTATTACCCCTGCTCTAATATGATCTGGACATAATTCATATGCATAACGGATACGTTGCATAATTTCTTGAGCACCTGCAAATTTATGTGCGGCAATTAATATTACTTGATCAGGATGAAACATTGCATACCACAATAGATAACAAGCGGCTGAAGTAGTTTTTCCACATTGTCGAGGTAACATATTAACATTAAATCTATGTAAATGATAACTTTGTAATAGTTTGTCTTGATATTCAAAAGGCTGGAATAATAATTTACCTCTTACAGGATGTTGAATATAAAAGAAATTGTTAGCAAAAACTTTATATCCTAAGTCATGATCTGCACATTTAGTGACATCATTTAATTGTTCTTCTGTATATTTTTCTTTTAAATGTGCCTTTTTAGTTAACACACCGTCCAAACTTCTCATTGTCATAACAGTATTTATTGTGGATTATGGGGAGGAAATATTATATTCGGGGGTCTATTTCGTTGATTTTTGATTAATCATATCGTCAGTAACTACAGTTCCACGAGGTTCTGTTTTATTTTTAAACATTTGGTATTCCGAAATAAGTCTTTCTTTGACTGCCATTGGATTATCACCATCTGATACTTTAGGATATGTTTTTTTAGCTTTATTAATACCACCTGCAATATCTTTTGTCATATATTGTGCATCTTGATATTTAGGATCAGGTGTAGTACTTGCTTGACCAGGTACTTCGTCTTTAGTTTCTTCTGAAGCTAGTTCATCTTCAGGACTTAAAATTTTATCTAATGTTTCATCACCAGTTTCTGGTTCATCAGCTTTTGGTTCTTGATTAATCATGTCTGGTGTAACTTCTGTTCCGCAAGGTGACATAGAAGCTGGAGCTTGTACACCTGCATTTCTAAAAATTTGCATTAAGTTATTAACTTCGTCTGCAGAGTCGCCAGCAATAGAAATTTGAGCCGCTTCTTTTATATTTGCTTTGTCGGCTTCTTCTTTCAACTGTTCTTTAGTTTGAATCTTGTCTATCTTTTCTATATGTTTTCTAATATTAAAATCACTAATATCCATTTTTATTTCTCCATTATTCCTTTATTGCCTTCTGGATTAACTTTAACATCTTTAGCGGCATCAGGTGCATCTCTATCTTTTCTAACTTTTTCTAATTCTTTAAGTAGTTCCATTACTCTTGAATCTCCTGCTGTTTTTGTTGCGGCAGAATCACTTTTAGGATAGTCACTTTCTAAATTTGCTTTCTTATCTCCATTTGCTTTAGGTTCTTCTTGTATAGCAACTAAAGGATCACCAGGTTTTCTAACTACTACATGATTAGCAGGTAGTCCTAATGAATCTTTTAAGTATTGCTCAAGGACAGAAGTAGTTGTTGGATATTCAACTTCAATGTCAAAATATGTAACTTCTGTATTTTCTAATGCAGGGAAATCTAATGCTTTCTTTTGAATAGGTGTTTTTTTACCGTTACTCATGTTAACTACACTAAATTTTTGCATTAAAGATTCAAGTCTATCACCAGTATCATCTGCTAACATACCTGCTAAACCTACTTTAAAATTGTAAGTTTTTTTACTTTCTGCTATATATTTTTTAAAATCTATTTGCATACGTATTATTTATCCAGTTTTCTAAGTTTCTCTAATAAACTATTACGGTCAGATATAACATATCCTTCGCCCTGTACTATGCTAGAAGTGTCTTCTGTACCTTGTTTAGAGTCTTGTTTTTGTTTCTTTAACTGTAAATCGACCATTTTAAGCTTCTTGTCTATTTTAGCTACCTTGGAATCAAGGGCTGTTTTGAGCATTTGTCCTGCTACTTCAAACACTCTAGAAGAGTACCTACTTTCTACGTTCATACCTAAATCCATTAAATCTTCATATGCATCTATGGCTTTAGAACTAATATCATTTAATTCTGTATCACCTAATGAACCTAATCCGTCTACTCTAGGTAAAGCGGCAGTTATTTTGTCTAGTTCTGCTATATCTCTTTTGGTAGTTATTTGTTCTTTTTCTGCTTCTGCTTTAACTTTAGCCTGTTTCTCATTGGCTTTATCTTCATCTACTATGGATTGAGATTCAGGTAAGTTTAAAAGTTCTTCTAATTTTTTAGTCATATTATATACTACTATATTTATTTAGAATTTTAACCGCGTCTTCCAGTATGGAAAAGGTCTTTTTCATTTACTACTCTAAATTTAAAACCTTTATTTTTACACCAAGCCATAGCGGAATTCCATTTAGCTTGATTAATAACATATTGTATTTTGTTAGCTTTGCTTTCACCTAATTTTTCTTTTCTAGTTTGATTTTCTGGTTTAATTTCTACAACTTCTGCATGACTTTTACCTGCTTTATCTGTATATGCTATAAAAAAATCAGGAACATATATTGAAAATTTTCCTGTGAAAGGATGTTTGTAAGGTATCTTAATTGCTTCATTGGCCCATTTGCTAATACTAGGACTTTCATCACAAAATCTCATGAAAGCAAATTCCCAACTTGATCTATATAAAGGTGATCTATTACCTATGTATTTGCTAGGATTCTTTGGATTGAATCTACCATTAATATAACGTTTCATGGACTTACACCACTATATTTCTTTTTTCAGTAGACTCGTTTGGGTTTGTAATTTTATAACCTAACGTTGATATTTTTGATCTATTATGATTAAGAATTTCAGTAACCATAAAACTGAGTTTAGCAGATTCTACACCTTTTAATGTGTCAACTAATTCAAAAACATTAACACCATCTAATTTAGCTTGTTGTAATAAAACTGTTGCAGTACTTCTACTAGCAACTTTATCAAAGCCTCTAGATTCAAAAAATCCAACAACTGCATCTACTTGGTTGCTAGGAAAATTTATAGGATCAGTAAAAAATTTATTAAAAAATTCTTTAACAGGTGCTGAACTGTCTTTAGATTCATTTGGTATGTTTGTATTAGGTAATGCCATAAATTTATCCTATATGAGTTTGTTTGTTTTTTGGATTGCTTTTACTACTCCACTTCTAACACTATTAATAGATTTTCCAAGATGTGTATTTGCAACACCTTTAGAAGCATCTGCCGTTTGTCCTATTTTACCAATTGCTCCTACTAATATATTAAATCCTTCTTGTCTTAAACCATCTTTACTTAATTTTTTCAAATTTCTAATTCTATTAGCAGTCCTAATGATAGATCCTAAGGTCATTTTTCCTCTCTTACCTCCTTGACTGCCTATGTAAGTATTAGGTCCTGAACCTCCTCCACCAAATAAACCATCTAATATACCACCAGTTCCAAATACACTTGTTGTACCACCACCACTTAATGAATTAGGACTTGGAGTTCTATCATAATGAGCAGGATCGGCAAAAGTTTTAGGTGCCTTACCTTGACTTACTGGACCCCGACTATAAAATACTGCTTCATATTCTACTCTCATTCGATTTTGTACTGGACCTGTGTCTTCATTAGAAAGTGAATCATGTTCCCAACCAGAAATTATAGGGTTAACTAATGTGTAACAAGTATATGTTTTTCTAGCCATTTGATAAATTTGAATACTGTGAAAAAATGGAGCAAGACTATTATTGTCTAATCCAAAATTAAATTTGTTCATTTCAGACGACATATATGTTAATCCTCTATTATAAGGTTTTTTATATGCAGGTGGTGATGTCATATCAGGAGAACCATCTGTCATTGTGTCTCCATAGTTACCGTCTTTAAAGTAATATCTATAATAACATTCCCATAGTGCAGTAGTTACTCCATAATTGTCATCATGAAATGAAATAGCTACTGGATCATATTGAATTCTTTTTTGAATTTTTCTTTTCTTATTATATGCTTGAACCATATCCACATCAATTGTATATTTAGGTAAGTCAACCTGTTTTACTAACATATTCAATTCATGTTTATGATTTGTTAAGGGTGGATCAGTTATACCAGCACTATCATTAATGTTAAATGTTACGTGATATAAAAATTTACTCTTTGGAGCAAGTCTAAAACTGTCATCTACATACAGTCTAGCCGCATGAGCAAAGTCACCTAAATTACCTTTAGGTCCTAATATACCACTTTTTAAGTTATCTAAAAATCCGTTTAGTAAGTTTGCCATATACAGTATTTATCGAGTAGAAAAACAGGGTAGAGAATAAAAAAGGCGCCTTAGCGCCTCCTCTATTAGTGGAATTTTAAATTTTGTTATTATGCGCCGCCACCAGTAATTAAAGTGTTTACTGTTCTTCCTACAGATGTTCCTACACCTGAACCTTGTGGTGTTTGTATAGCATTGTCGTATACAATAGAAAGTGTTACAGTTACTGGTTCGCTAGTGTTATATGCTAAAGTATTGTAATTTGCAGAATCAAGATAACAACCATATAATTCCCATGTTTCTAAAACATTAACTACATTGGCTCCGTTAGCTCCATCTGTTATTTCAATTCTAGTTACAAATTTGTAATCTGCTCCAGATGCCGCCGCAGATTGTTCGAAGAAATCGAATTGTTTCTGCAATTGTTCGCCTACTAATTTTTGAACATTGTTTGCAACATCTTCTCTTAATGTTAAAGTAATTGGCTCCCAAGTATGCTTACCTGCAAGATATACTTTTGAATTATAAACATCAATAGTTGTTTTTTCAAAACTTAAATTAGGTCTCATCACATCCTGAACTTGTTTAGTAAGTTCAGTAGTAGGAGTAGATACACCAAAGTTTTCTAAAGTTACTCTAAAACGATATTGTAACTTAGGCATTAATAGGCCTTGGTTACTAGAACTTTGATTAGAACTCAAAGGTACTGTAATCTTTGATAATGTTGATATACTCATTTTTATAATCTCCTATTAATATTTATCCTATTATAAACCAGCTATTTCGCCAGTATTTTTAAGTCTCAATGGAATGTATATAAATTCTATTGCTTTTACTGGTTCAATTGCTATATCTAAATATAGTTCGTTTCTGTCAATTCTTGAAGGTGTGTTATTTGATTCATCACACACTACTAAGAAGTCATATAATGCTCTGTTACCTACTAATTCAAGTAATAAGCTATCTGCCTGTGCTTTTATTTCATCTCTTGTAATTTTATCATTAGGTTCAAATACAAAAGGTCTAGCCAATTTGTTTAATTGACTTCTTAAGTAAATTACTAATCTTGATACGTTAATTCTGTCTAAAGATGAAGTACCACCTGCTCTAGTTTTTTGTCCATAATTAACTAAACCAGCACCTGTTATAAAAGTAAGTGGATTAACATTGCTAGAATATAAAGTGTCTCTTTGACCTTCATTTAATGGAGAACTTACAAATTCTCCTTCTGAATCTATATATCCAGTTGAACTAGCGTTTGTAATTCCTCCTCGTCTTGTACCTGCTGGAGCAAACCATGGAAATGAAACTTGATCACTTAAAGCAATTGTTCTAAGCATCATGTGACTTGGTGGAACAACAACGTTGTTACCAAAATTATCACTTGTAAATCCTGATGGATAAAACACTCCAAGATAATCGTCGTTAGTTACAAGACCATTGTCATTGTCTTCAGTTGCTGAACTAACGTTAGTTGCCCAGTTGTTTAATGACGTTGCATCTGATGTTAATCTCATTGGTGAATCACCAACTATAAATGCTGACAAGTTTCTGTCATTATTAAGACTAACCAATTCACCTATTAGTTCTGGATAACCAGGACAAGCAACTACGTTGAATATTCTTGATTCATCATCTCTAATTTCTTGATTAGCATTAACCAATGCTTGAAGTGATTGTACAACAACTTTTCTTTGTGATCTTCGTCCAAATGAACCTGAACCATCTGAATTATTAGCTGATTCTGTAACCCATCTGTGAGCATAATAACCACTCATAGATGCACTACCCATTCTAAGATTGTTAGCTGTAGTGTCTACATGATTTCTTGCAAATTTCTTAACATTAAATCCACTTCTACGTGTATTGAAAAGTAAAGTTCCTTTTGGATATAATGCTGGATCTGGTGCATCTGTATCTACAAAATCGCTAGTTAGTAAAGCAACAATTGTAGCATCTGTTTCATCTGCGCCTGCTGTACTTGATCTACTATCTGCAAATACAATACCATCTTCTGTTGTTTGATCTGAATTATCTACTGCTACCCATTTTAATGTACTTGCATTCCATCTAGAAATTTTAGGATAGTTTTCTAAATCACTTGAATCAATCCATAAATCTCTATCTACAAGAGCTGTAGCATCTGATTGTGTAGTTGGTGCTGTAGCAGAAACTTGTGGTCCTGCTGGATCTGTGTTTGCATTTACAGTTAAATAACCATCCCATTTAGCACCTGTATGTTCCATAATATCTGCTTGGTCAACAATAGATGAATACCAAAGTTGTCCATCTGTTGCAAGTGAAGTAGGAGCTGTTGAAGAAGAATTATGTGTTAATGCTCCCCAATTAGATCCTCTATATACTCTAGGAGTAGGAGGACTAGCTGGATCTATACCTGGTTCATATGTTACGTTAGTTGAATCTTGTGTTATTCCTGCTAGAGCTATTAATCCATCTGTGTCAGTAATTTTAATTTCTCCACCATCATTGTGAGTTATTACAACTCTGTTAAGTGTATCAACACTAGCACTAACATTTGTAAAACTTGCGTTATTAATTTCGCCTGCTAATACATCAGCATCAGTAGTTGCCGCAGTAGTTGTTACACTAAAAGTCTTAGAAGCAAGAGCTTCTGCTCCTACTATTGATTCTTCTATAGTAACTGCATATGTAGCCGCTGTTAATTGTGTTGCTATTGCACTTGATGTAATTGTTGTTGAACCTGTGTTTGCTCGTCTGAAAAGTTTAAAATCAGCTTCGCCAGTTTGACCATTTACTGTATTAACGTATAATGTACCAACTGGAAGATTTACTCCTCCTCCAGATAAATCTAAACTATATAATGCAGATTCATTGCTAGAGTATAATGAAGCACTTACGTCTTCCCAAAGTTTAGTAGTATCATTAAATTTCTTAACTTTCCAATTTGCACCTAAATTTGGACTAGTTGTTTTAAGCCAAATAGCGCCTGACGCCATTCCATCATTACCTAGAGTTCCTTTAAATGCTGGAACGTTAGTGTGAGTAGAAGTATTGTATGCTGGTATTTTATAACCATCACCAGTTGAAGCAGTAATTCCTACTTCTGCCATTAGTCCTGTACCGTCTACAATTGTCACTTTAGTATCTAAAGGACCAGCTTGAGAACCGTCTGAATAAATTGCTAATTTGTTATCAAGATTTTTAGCTTTAATACCTGCGTGTGGATTATTAGTGTTTATTTCTGTAACTAAAGCATCTAAAGTAGTTCCTGAAGCAGTAACATTATTACCATTAAGAGTCATAGTCTTACCATTAGTAATAGTTGGATTTGATGTTGCACCAATTATAGCAGGATTACTTTGTTTCCATCCTGCAGAAGCAACTTTTTGCCAAGTTCCATCATGCTTTTTAAAATATAAATCGTTATACGTAGTAGTAGCATTAATGGCATAATCACCAACTGCTCCTATTGAAGTTTTAGGTACTGCACCTGCAACACCTCCTACGCAATTTGTTTTGTCAGTTATAACTATTGGATCATGTTTTGTAAATGTTTGTCCACCTGTAGTAGTTGACGCATTACCATTCCAAACAAATACTCCCCATTCTGTATTAGCAGTATCTAGCCAATAAGTTCCTGATGGAGGGTTAGCCGCTGGTGTTGTTGCAGAAGCATTTAATTCTCCAGTATCAACTGCCGCTCTAACAACATAAGCTCTGTTGGCTACACCTAAATAAGAGTAAGCCGCTTGTAGTCCCCATTCATTAAGTTCACCACCATGTATAGGATTATTATTACCATCTTTAGTAAATGTAGGATCACCAAATGTTTCTGCTAACTCTCTTTGAGAAGTAATTAGATTAACTTTACCAGCATTTGCGGCTGTTGTGCCTGATGCTGTTCCTGTTCCTGAACTTGATGTTTTATCTTGTGCTGATGCAACGAATATCATTGGCACCGTGCCTGGTTCGGCCGGTGTATAGAAACTTTCGTCTATTACGCTTACTTGTACTCCTGGTGAAACTAATGCCATTTTATAATCTCCTGCTTATAATTCCTTTGTTAACGTTATTTATGCTTATTACATAAAAGACAGGTTATAATTACTAAATGAAAAGGGCCAGAAAAGGGCAGGTAAATAAGCTATATGAGACCTTTATGTAAAGTTTGTAACAAGTATCCATGTGCAATTAACTATCATAAGAAGGATATAATCTTTTATAGAAGTAAATGCGAAGCTTGTATTAGATATGGTGGAGCCAATCATGGTATGCCTAAATGGCATAATGCTGGTTATCGTATGAAAAGTAAATGTGACAAGTGTGGGTATAAAAGTGAGTACCCAATACAATTTAATGTGTTTCATATTGATGGACATATGAATAATTGTAACTTTAAAAATCTTAAAACAGTATGCGCCAACTGTCAAAGAACATTACATAAAGAAGGATTTAAGTGGAAACAAGGTGATCTTGTACCTGATTTTTAAGATTATCCATAGTAGAATTATTATCTAAAACTTTATCAAAATTAGCCTTTGCCCAAGACCATTCACTAGGATGTACATCTTTAGGTTCTACACCTATGTCTTGATAAACTCTAAACCATGTAGGTAATTCACCTCTTTTTACCCACCATACTTGACCATTGATACTTTTAATCATTTTAACTTCATTTTCAAATCTAACATCAGGAACAACCCAGTTAGTATTAGGATTATCTAAAATTTTCTTTTTAGTCATACTAACCCATATACCGTCATAAAAATTATCACGCATACATTCTGTACCAAATTTTTGTAATACAAATCTTGGAGTAATAGATTTGCCTACTTCTTTAGACCAATATTCATCTGGTTTTTCTCGCCATTGTCTACTTTCATCTGTTTGACCGTCAAGCATAGTTCTATCCCAATCAAACATTGTAGCAACAGATTCTTTTAATTTATCTGCGAATGATATTTTTTTAAATTGATGCTCTTGAATAAGATGATCGGCTATGGTGTCTTTTCCACTACCCATGAGACCGCAAATACCTATAATCATTTATAAAGTATAACGGAAATTTATGCGAATGTCAAATGTTATTATTAACCAATTGTGAAATGATACCCTTGACCACCACCAACTTGCGTTTTTAGTTCTTCATCAAGTTTTTCAAGTTCGGCTTGACCTTCTTGTTTTAAAGAATCACCGTTTAATGCGGCTCCTCCTTGTGGTCCAGCAATAGTGGCAAACTTGCCTCTTGCTTGGCCTAGTGATATTTTGCATAATGCAAGGGTATGTCTTTTAAGCCATTCTTTGACTAGGTAATCTTTCATTAATTCGGAATCTGGACGAAAATTGTAACAATATAATAGTAATTCTTCGTCTGAACGAGGTCGTTGTAAGAGAGTTAATTCTTTAGTTGTAGTGTTCCATTTAAATTCAATAAAGCTACCAAACATTCTTCCCACAAGTTCTTGGAATTGTGCAAACATATTATAAGTTGCTAAACCTCCCATGTTAGTACTAGCGAGAAGATATGTGTTTGTATATGCTAAATTAAATGGTTCAAATAATGTACCGCCATCTCCTCCACCCGTTCGTGACCCAATTGAACGTCTATATATTTTTTTTACTTCTATTACTTCATTAGCTAAGGTGTAGGCATTTTGGTCTATTACCGTTGTAAGAAACATATAGCTTTCTTCTACTGAATTATCTGCTCTTTGACGGAATCTGTCAAATGAATCTTGTAAAGCTGTTTCATAATGTGCTGGATCTAGCTCTACTTCTACCATGCCACCGCCCAGCATATTGTATACGTAGTCGAATATTTCTTGTTTTTGTGTTGCTAAATCTGCCATAATATGTTCTCTATAGATATTTATCAACGTCCTGCCTAAGAATAAATATAACGTATGCCAAGAATAAGTCTATATAAACCGGAAAAAGGACAGGACTACGCCTTCTTAGATAGAACAGTTAATGAGATGTTTACTGTAGGGGGCACTGATGTATTTGTACACAAATACCTAGGTCCAAGGAATCCTGAAGAAGAAGAAGCTACAGCTACACAACCTAGATATAATGCTGTAAAAGAAACTAACATTCAAGATATGTTATTTCTTGAAAATCGTGATAGAAAATACGATTCAAGTGTTTATACATTAAGAGGAATATACAATGTAGCAGATATAGATTTTGATATGAGCCAGTTTGGTTTGTTTTTACAAAATGATACATTGTTTATGACTATTCCTATATCAACTTCTGTAGAAACGTTAGGACGAAAAATAATGCCGGGAGATGTATTTGAATTACCTCATTTAAAAGACGAATACGCCCTTAATGATTTTAATTTAGCATTAAAAAGATACTATGTAGTAGAAGATATAAGCAGGGCGGCAGAAGGATTTAGTGTATCATGGTATCCTCATTTATATAGAGTAAAATTAAAACAAATAGTAGACAGCCAAGAATTTAAAGGCATACTTGATTTACCTGCACAAGAAGGATCAAGTCAAACACTTAGAGATGTACTATCCACATATGAAAAAGAAATGCAAATTAATGAGGCTGTTGTTGCTCAAGCAGAAGCTGATACTACAAAAAGTGGATATGAAACTAGTCATTTATACACATTACAAACAGATGCTAAAGGTAATACTGAGCTTGTTACTACTGATACAAATGAATTAGATGCTAGTACACAAAACGAATTAGCAGACAGAGTTAATCAAACACCTGATAGATCAGGATATCAAGGTTATTTAGTAGGTGATGGAATTGCACCTAATGGTGAAGTATTTGGTCATGGAATTACTTTTCCAACAAGTGCAATTAAAGGTGATTATTTCTTAAGAACAGACTTTTTACCAAATAGATTATTTAGATTTGATAAGACTAGATGGGTTAAAATGGAAGATGGTGTAAGAATGACATTAACTAATACAGACACAAGAGCTACACAAAAAGGTACGTTTATTAATAATACAGCAACTAATCAAATAGGTGGAGAAACTGTAACTGAAAGACAAAGTTTATCTAAAGCACTTAAACCTAAGGCAGACAATTAATGATGATTAGAGAATTATGGGGCATTCCTATACCAGGCACAGAAAAAGCCGTTGGACTTAAAAAAGTTACTCGAAAATATATGGGCAAAGTTAGAACTTTTTATGAACCAGCAACTAAAAAAACAAATGAAAAATCTAAAATAGAGAAAAAATAATGCAATTTTTTTACGACGGACAGATAAGACGATATATCACTCAAATTATTAGACTAATGAGTAACTTTAGCTATAAAGATGGTGATGGAAATCTAAAACAAATACCTGTCATGTATGGTGATATTTCTAGACAAGTTGGTCATATCATAAGAGATAATTCAGAAAATAAAATTCCTTCTGCTCCTAGAATGGGAATTTATGTTAATGGTTTAGAAATGGCTAGAGACAGATTAGCAGATGCTACTTATGTTAGTAAAATTCATTTACGAGAACGTGCTTATGATGATTCCAATAAAGAATATCTTAATGTTCAAGGATCAAATTATACTGTAGAAAGATTAATGCCAACACCTTATACGTTAAATGTAAATTGTGATATATGGTCTACAAATACTGAACAAAAATTACAAATTTTAGAACAAGTTTTAATGTTATTCAATCCAAGTTTAGAAATCCAAACTACAGACAATTATATTGATTGGACTAGTTTAAGTGTAGTGGATTTAACAAGTGTACAGTTTAGTGGAAGAACAATTCCAGTGGGAGCAGAAAGCGAAATAGATATAGCTACTTTAGGTTTTACAACACCTATTTGGATTAGTCCTCCTACTAAAGTTAAAAAATTAGGAGTTATTACTCAAATTATTACTAGCATATACAATGAAAAAACAGGTAACATTGACCTTAGTCAGTCTATGCCTGAATTACAAGCCTATCAAGATGATTATGGCAAAGATATTAAAGCAGATATTGTAAAAAGTGCAGACGGTACTATTGACACTAGTAAAGTTGTTAAAGCAGATGTTGATAGTGTTATAGGAACTACAGGTATACAATATGATATTCTTGTAATGAATAATATAGCTCAAATAGTAGACAGAGGTGTTGTAGGAAATGTCAATTGGAATGCATTACTAGAGAGATTACCTGGAATATATCAAGCAAGTTTAAGCACATTGTATCTTAATAGGTTAGATGTTTCTACAAGAATTAGTGGAACATTTGCAATTAACAGTTTAAATGAAAATCAATTAATTGTAAACTGGGACGCAGATACTATTCCTACCGATACTGATATTCAAGGATATGCAGATGCAAGAGGTACAGTAGATTTTATAATTGATCCGGTAACATATAATCCTACATCTACAAAAGTAGCAGGTCAAAGACTTTTATTATTAGGACCTATCGGTGATGTAAGTAATACTGATGGTGCAGATGCATGGAAAGGTACTGGTAATGCAGACTTTGTAGCAGAAGCTAATGATATTATAGAATGGAATGGAACAGATTGGACAGTAATTTTTAATGCAAGTGCTAATAATTTAGATGATTCAACAGTATTCACACCTACATACGTTACAAACCTTAATACAGGCATCCAATATAAATGGGATGGCACACAATGGATATTAAGTTTCGAAGGAGAGTATCGTAAAGGAACCTGGTCTATTACTCTTTAAGATAATTATTTACATGACCCAGAGAATAATTGGTTGCGGAGCACTTTTCTATACCCTTAATACTCAGCGATTTTTGTTATTACATAGGACACAAAGTAAGCAAAGTCACGTTTGGGGGTTAGTTGGAGGAACAACAACTTCCGAAAATCCTTGGGAAGGATTGAAAAGAGAAATTAAAGAAGAAATCGGTAATCAACAAATTGTTAAAACTATTCCTATGGAAACATTCATTAGTAATGATGAAAATTTCTTATACCATACATATCTTTGTTTAGTAAAAGATGAATTTATACCTAAATTAAATAAAGAACATGATGGTTATTCTTGGGTAGCTTTTGGTAGATGGCCTAAACCTTTGCATCAAGGATTAAGAAAAACATTACAAAATAAAACCAATCAAACAAAATTAGAAACAGTTTTTAAAATGGTTAAATTTATAGTATGATTAAAATAATTGGTGATGTTATGTTAGATATATGGATAGAAGGAAATGCAGAAAGAGTTTCACCTGAAGGACCTGTATTAGTTATAAAAGAGAATAATAAAAAATATAGTATAGGAGGTGCTGGAAATGTTGCAGTTAATATTGCAAATTTAAAGGTACCTTGTGAATTATATGGAGCAATAGGACAAGATGATCCAGGTAAAAAATTAATAAAATTATTTTTAAATCAAGAAATACATCCTAAATTAAATTATGATCATTCTATTACAACTACTAAAACAAGGATAATAGGTCAAGGTGGTAAACACGTTTTAAGATTAGATAAAGAAGAAGATTATTCTAATGAAGTTACAGTTGATTGTAATGAAAATGATATAGTAATTGTTAGTGATTATAATAAAGGTGTTATTAAAAAAGATACAATATCTAAATTATTAAAAAAAACAAAATATGTAATAGTTGATCCAAAACAAAGTGCAGATACCTATGATGGAGCATATATTGTTAAACCAAATATGAAAGAATATAACGAATGGAATAGTGTATTTTCAATTACTGATGCTCTTAAATTTATGCGAGAACATCAATGGACATGGTTAATAGTTACTGATGGTAGTAATGGTGCTCATGTATTATGTACTACAGGTGAATATTCTTTATTAAAAGAAAAAGCAAAAGATGTTGCAGATGTTACAGGTGCAGGAGACACATTTTTAAGTGTATTAGCTTATGGTATATCCAAAGATATTAATGTATTTGAATGTTGTAAATTGGCGTGTACGGCATCAGCTAGAAACGTAGAACAACGTGGTGTTGTACCTGTTACTTTAAATGATTTACAAAAAGGAGTTATTTTTACTAATGGAGTATTTGATATTTTACATATAGGTCATTTAGAATTATTAAAATATGCAAAAAGTTTAGGTAAAAAATTAATTGTTGGAATTAATAGTGACGATAGTGTTAAAAAAATAAAAGGTCCGGATAGACCTATTAATAATGAAGATAAAAGAGTTAAACAATTAATGATGTTACCGTGGGTAGACGAAGTTAAAGTTTTTGAAGAAGATAATCCACACAAACTTATGAAAGAAGTTATGCCAGATATTATAGTAAAAGGGGGAGATTGGACAGTACAAACAACCGTAGGAAATGAACTTGCAGAAGTTAGAATTTTTCCAAGAATAGAAGGACATTCTACAAGTGACATAATAGAAAAAATTAAAAATGAACAATAAAATAATCCAATTACCAAACGCATTATCAATTGAGCACTTTAAAAGGTTACAAGAACTTATCATGGGTCTTAATTTTCCTTGGTATTATAATTCTAATGTAGTAGATGATATGCACATATTACCAGATACTGAAAAATACCAATTTCAATTTACACACGTATTTCAAGAAAGTAATAGAATTGTTACAAATGAATCTAATTGGGAAGCTCTAATTCCTGTTTTTGCATTATTAGATCCAATAACTTTTATTAGAGTTAAAGCAAATCTTGTTACTAGACAAGATAAACTTGTTACTCATGGTTATCATGTTGATACAGTAACTCCTTGTTGTGTTACAGCAATTCTTTATATTAATACAAATGATGGATACACTGAATTTGAAGATGGTACAAAAATACCAAGTGTAGAAAATTCAATGGTTATTTTTCCTAGTTATATGATGCATTCTGGATCTACTTGTACAGATGTAAAAAGTAGAATGGCAATTAATATTAATTTTATACCGGTACCTGATAGTACCTATGCACATTTAACTATCCCCGAAAGTGTAGCAGAAAAAACTAGACCTTGGGGAGAGAAAAAGACAGGATATTAATGAACATATTAATAACAGGACATAATGGATTTATAGGAAAAAACTTATCTAAACATTTAGAGTCTAAAGGACATACTGTAAAAGGTTATTCTTATGTAGAAAATGTTGTGCCAGATCCATCAAAATATGATTGGGTAATACATTTAGGCGCAATTGCAACTACTACAGAAACTAATGTTAAAAAAATATTAACACAAAATTATGATTTTAGTATGAGATTGTTACAATTATGTGATACTATGGGAACAAATTTTCAATATGCCAGTTCTGCTAGTGTTTATGGAGGTCAAAGTACATTTACAGAAGATGGTCCTGTGTCTCCAATGAATCCATATGCATGGAGCAAATATTTGTTTGATCGTTTTATTGAATCTGTGGACCAATTTGATGTCCTTGTTCAAGGATTTAGATATTTTAATGTATATGGTTCTGACGAAGAACATAAAAAAGATCAAGCATCACCTATAACTAAATTTACAAAACAAGCTAAAGAAGATAAAGTAATTAAAATTTTTGAAAATAGTGAAAATTATCTTAGAGATTTTGTTTGTGTAGATGATGTATGTACTGTACATGAACAAATGTTAAAAAAAGATGTTAGTGGTATTTTTAATGTAGGTACTGGTAAGACTACTAGTTTTTTAAGAATAGCTGGAATTATCGCTAAAAAATACAATGCTAAAATAGAAACTATACCTATGCCATTAAATTTAAGCAATCAATATCAAAGTTATACTTGCGCCGATTTGACAAAATTAAATAAACATATAGACATTAATTGGAAAACCGTTAAGGAATTTGTAAATGATCAATAAAACAGGTAAACGAGAAATGGGTTGGGGCTATGAATTAATATGGGCTTCTAATGAAAAGTACTGTGGAAAAATTATGGTGTTTACTAAAAAAGGAGCAAAATTTAGTATGCATTTTCATAAAGATAAAGATGAAACTTGGTTTGTAAACAATGGTGTATTTAAATTAAATTGGATTGATACTAAAGATGCAACTTTATATTCTCAAGAATTAAAAGAAGGCGACTCTTGGCATAATCCTCCTTGCCAACCACATCAATTAGTATGTATGAGTAATTCCGGTAGTGTATCTGAAGTTAGTACTCCTGATCATTCTGATGACAATTATAGAATTGTTAAAGGTGATAGTCAAAAAGATTCTAAAAATAATCCTGAAAAGAAATAATTACGCTTGAGCTTCTGACCAACGTAATGTAACTGTACCAGCTACATCACCTGAACCTGCTGTTCTATATACGTTAATAGCTAACGCATCTGGACCATTTGGAAATGCTCCTCGACCACCAAGTGTAGTGTTAGTCAATTCCTTGATTTGATTAAGTGATAATGTTGCTCTTTCTCCCGGTTGTGCAACGAATGAAAAGATCGTTTCTCCCGGTTGTGCATATGGTGGATTACCAAATAAGAACGTAACATTTGCACCTGCATTAATTGTTCCAGTTGACGTTTGTGAAAACGTTACTTTGTAATATTCTGTACCAGTACTTACTGGACCATATCTTGCTTTAGGATCCACACTAATAACTGATGTACCAGCTGGGAAATTAGTATCTTGCAATTCTGTACCTGATGTGGCATTTGAGGATTCCCACTGAGTAGGATCCATATACAAGTAGTTTGTATTAGTTAAATCACCACCCATAGAAAACGTAATAGTTGTTGCCATAGGAATACCACCGTGATTTTGACTGTAGTATGCTAGGAAGTAATAAGAATATTCATAAAGCTCTGTAATAACTGTACCTGCAGGAAAGTTACCACCACTTACATTATCTCCTACTTTAATATTTCTATCCGCGAAACCATTATTGTTACCTGGGCCATCTTCTTTTAACCAGTATGAATAATTATTATACCAAGAACCCATGTTCCACCAGTTGTTTGTTACATCAGTTGTAATGATAGCCGATGTTGCCGCTGTTTGTGTAGTTTGAGTAGCTCCACCGTTCCAGTTAACCGAACCACCTGCCGCTATTTGGGCAAATGATGGTTGACCACCTTGAGCTGTTCCTGTTAATCCCGTCCAACCTATATCACTTGGATCTAATGGATAGTTTTGTGGATTAATAACTCCTTGTACAACTAATGATCCATTACCTGCACCTGATGTAGGTTCAGATGTTATTTCTAAACCATCAAGTAGCAATTGGGCTCTATTAAGTAAGTCTCTATCTCCCAGGTCACCAGTTAAAGCATTTGCAATTGACGGTGCTAATCTTATTAGGAACACGGTTTGTCTTATAGTTGATAAAGCTAAAGCTGTCGCTGAATAACTAAACAGATATCCACGTTCTTCATCAAAATCTCCATCTGTTATATAAGATGAACCCCAGTGTGATATAATTGGACTTGATGTATTACTAATTAATACCACTCCAGTGTTTCTAAAGTGTTCTGCCGCCGCTCCTGCTGAATATGATCTAATTGAACCGGAAGTAAAGTTTGTTAATTGAGTTGCTCTAGTACATCCTGTTAATCTATTTCCGTTAATTCCTGTATATGTAATAATTTCATTATCTATATAAAGTGTTCCGCCAGCTGGTGGAAAGAATGAAGTATCTAATAGTCTTATTGTTGTTTCTCCAGCACTTATATCAGCTGAAAGTTTACCATTAGCACCTTCATTTGTAACTTCATAACGCACAGGTTGGTTACCTGTTCTCATATATGCTTCTGTGTTTACGTTAGAATTTCTCATTCTGTGACAGAAAATAAAGTTACCATCACCACCTCTTGTCATGTAATCAATAAATCCAGCACCATACCAGGACATTTGAATTCCTACCATCTGCATCTTAGAGACATCTAAATCATAACCACTAGGTCCTGTTCCATCTACTTTATCTAAATTCCAGTCACTTTGTTTAGTTTTTTTGTCAAGTATTAAACAACTTTTAACACCTGAAGAAGGATTAACTCCTCTATAATCTGGAGTTACATACATCTCTGTGTTAGAAGAAACGTTCGATACAACGTGAGTCATACCTCTTATTACTATTCTATCACCAGATTTTAATTGTTCTCTAAATCTTGTACCTGTACCATTTACTGTATTAGAATCAGGTGTTACTGCAATTGTACCTGCTAATTGTCTTGTAGCTGTTCTTTGTGTAAGTGCAAGATTTACACCATCATATTCCCAAAAAATTCCGTTTTGATCATCAAATATTCCTGATCTTACTGTTGCACCATTCCAATTTTTTAATGATACTTGAGGTTGATCAGAAAATTCAGGTTGTAATATACTTAAAGTACTTTGTGCAGTAGTTTTAAATACTCTTTCACTTATAATTTGAGTTATTGTATAGGTATCATTATATTCTTGTTGTGTTATTCCTATTAATTTTATTATTGCACCAACTTGTAGTCCGTGATCAATTTCATCTGTAGTAATTGTTATTACTGATCCTACTGCTTTACCATCTGCTACAACATTTAAAATATCATAAGATGGAGCAAACAAGGCACCTGTTGTATACATAATACCTTTACCTGATTGATATCTAATATATTTTTTAGATTGTCTTATCGCCTGTGCACCATGTTGTGGTCCACCTGTTCCTAACATAACACCTCCATCAAATGGTCTATGTACAAAGAATGAATCTGGTCTAACATATACGAATCCTGACCATTGAGCATCTGTAATTGTTCCTGGAGATCTAACCTGATATCTAAATTTCGTAGGAGAAGGAATTTCTGTAACAAGACCTGGTCCTGATGCTAATATATGATTATTAGATCCGTCATCAGATCCAATTGTTACAAGGAATCCTGCACCTGGAACTAATCCATGTGGAGTTAAGAAAGTTACTTCCATAGTTGCTATCGCAGTATAAGTTAATGTAGTTCCATTTGGAATACTTGTCGTTGTTGCATCAGATATCGTTATACTTGAATAAACTGTTACACCCGTTCCTACTATAGCAGTACCTGAGTGAGTATTTGCTGTTACGGCTCCTGCTGAACTTACTGCTTGAACTAAAACTTCGAGATCATTGGCTGGTGTAGTTCCACCTAAACTTGCTCCTGATATAGTAAGTCTGTCTCCTACGTTATAATTAGAACCTGGAGAAGTTACTTGACATTCAGTATATGTTGTTGAAGAATCTTCTGAATAAGATCTTGTTACACTAAACGTACCACCTACTCCTGTCATTGCTCTATTTTGACCGCTCATAACAGTAGATATTCCACCTGTTCCAGTATTGGCACTTCCCGCCGAATTAAATGTTGTAATGACACCTGTGGCAACAGCATCAATGGCTGTAATAGTAATTACTAAATCATTTGCTGTTGAACTACCATATAATATTGTACCAGGAAGTGTAATTTCTTGACCAACCCAATAATTTGATCCTCCTTGATTCAAAGATACTGTATAATTTCCACCTGCTATGTCAACATCAAAAGTGGCCGATGTACCTACTCTTGCAGATATTGATGCTGGTGAAAAAGTTTGAGTGTTTACTGATGTTCCTGCCGCGGCACTTATTGTAGCAATTGCTCCAGCACTAACTGAGTCAACTGTAATAGTACAATCATTGGCAGTTGTAGCACCACCAAGTAAATCTCCTGCAAAAGTTACTGTATCTGTTGCGGCAAAACCTGAGCCTGTACCTGTTACTGAAACTGAATATGTTGTTCCTGTTCTGTTTACACTAAACGTTGCATCTACACCTGAACCTGATGTTGTCCATGCTGGACTAACATAATCTACGTTAGCATCTGTTCCTGTACCTGCTATAGACATACCAGTAATAGATCCATTTGCATCTACACTTGTAACTGTAACATATGCATCATTAGTTGGTGCTGTACCTCCTAAGGATACTCCTCCAGCTAATAATAAATCATTTACTGTATAATTTTTTGTTTCAGGACCTGGTTGTGCCGCACCACTGTCTGTCCATTGTTGATCTACTACAGCATCATTGGCCCCTAAAGGTCCTGTTAATGCAAGAGTTAAATCATGTACACCGTCAGTACCGCCTAAACTTGATCCTAGTATTATTAATTCTTGTCCTATTCCATATTTTTCTCCTAATGATGTTGCAGTAATACTACTATAAGTAGTAGCCCCAACTACATTAGTAACACTAAATTGTGCTCCAGTTCCTATATAACCTGATGAAGAAACTTCTGTAAAATCTTTTGTATTAACTGCTGTACCTGTTGGAGTAAGTGTTAAAATGTCACCAGATCCACCTATTGTATTAATAGTTAAAGTACAATCATTTGTTGTTGATGCACCACCTAAAAGTGCTCCATCAATTACTACAGTATCACTTACTGCAAATCCAGCCCCAGGAGTTGTTACTTGTGCTGTATATACTGTACCTGTTCTAGTTATAGTAAAAGTTGCAAGTGTTCCACCACCTGCTGTTGACCATACTGGACTAATATATGATTCAATAATATCTGGAGCAGTACCTACAATAGTATGTCCTGTAATTTGTCCTGTACCATCTACACTGGTAACTGTGATTACTATATTATTAGCCGAACTTCCACCAAAACTTCCTCCAGAAATTTCAAGTTTATCGTTTACAATATGTCCTGTTCCTGAAGTGTTTACTGTGTGGACAGTATAAGCCCCATTTAATACAGTTATGTCCCAAGTAGTAGCAGTATATATATTACCGGCGTATGTAGCTGTAAGACCTGTGTAAGTTTTATCTTCTAATGCTATCGTATATGTTCCAGCATCTTTAGTTAATGCAAATGTTCCACCTGTTCCGGTGCCACCTGCTACAGTACCACTTATTCCTGAAAGACTTCCTGTTCCTCCAAAAGAGACTCCTGTAAATGTAAAAGCAAGAATTTCTCCTGCAGTATCTACTTCATCTACTGATATTATAAGATCGTTTTCAGGAGTAGTACCACTTAACATATTTCCTAAAATAACTATTGCATCTCCAACTACATAATCATTTCCAGTATTAATAAGAGTTACAGTATAGTTTCCACCTGCCCAGGTTACATTCCACGTTGCCTCAAGTCCTGCCGGCGTTGCATTAGTTCCAGCAACTTCAGGATAAACTGTTTGATCACCTATCAAAGCTCCATTTAATGGAGTTGATAAAACTAAAGTTTGACCTACAACACTTATAATAGTTGTTGCATAACCATCTCCTCTATCCATTACAGAGTTTTGAACTATACCTGATGCATCAACAACATTTATTTGTGATGTTCCTGAGGCATAATCACCACTAATTTTTGGTGTTGCTATGGCTCCACCTGTTCCTTGAATCGCTGTAACTTGAGTACCTGTTGCGACACCTGTTCCAGTAATAGGTGCACCAGTAGGAGGAGGTGTTCCTGTAAATGCTAAAACTGTTTCTCCTTGAATTGCGCCTATTGATGTAACAACAGCACCACTTGATCCATTACTTGCAACAGAAAAACTTGGTTCTCCTAAATCTGCCCCAGTATAAAATGCGGCTCTACGCATTTGAGTAAATTTTGTAGAAATTACTGCACCAGCAGAAGTACCAACTTTAGCTTTAGCATAATAAGTTAATTGTTTATTTGTAGGAATAGTATGTACAACAAATGATCCTGTTGCTCTACCTGTACCTTCTACACCTGAACCTGCAAATCCTATAATTGAAATAGGAGCTCCAACATCCAAGTTATGAGGACCTGTTGTGTTTACAGTTATTAATGAAGCACCTATACCTTGAGTACTAGTTGATGCGTCAGTTGTTACTGATTCAACGTCAATATCTGTACCCGGTACTTCGTAAATTGATGGATAACCTCTTTGTGTTGAAATGGCTTGCCATTTTGTTGGCTGAAGACCATACTCAAAGTCAGCGTCAATCATTGATTGAGGTTTTGCAATTCTATATCTTTCAATTGCATCTGTACCAAAATCAAATGGTCTTACTCTAAGTTCTGTAGCTTCTATAAAGGCTTGTATACTATCTGTGTTTTCGTGTGTACTAGTATCTACGTTAAAAAATATTGTAGATATTGTATCTGCACCTTCTAAGAAAGAAGGAAAATCTGTATCTTCAACAAGCTCTGTATGAGAACTGCCAGTTAGTCCTCTGTCATATTCTACTTCACAACCCATAGAAGGGTCAGCAAAATTGTATAATACAGTATTTCTTGTAGTATTAGTAACTAATAAAATATCTTCATGTTTAATTTTTCCAGCTGGATCAACTGCTCTTATACTAGATACTTCATTTCTTTCTAAAGCTGGTAAATTATCTAATCCATTTTCCATTACATCAGAAATAATAAAAGAAAGCGTAGATATTCTATTAGACGCTAGACTTTCAGATGTATTGTCATCTGTAAATTGAACAGAAGTTATAGGATCTTGATGTGAAGTAGTATGTACTTCTACTGGAAGTTGTCCTACGCCATTTAATGTTACAGCATTAAGAATTTGGATGAAAGATGTTACTTTAGCAGTAGCACTACCTTCACCTGATCCCATTGTTTGTATAGTTACACTTGGACTTTGTAATGACGTCCATGGAGTATTAGTAAGAATATAGCCATTAATAATTTCTTCTATTTTATTATTAACTGCAACTGCATAAGTTCTTTCATTTGGATATAATGTTAAAGCGGCACCTTCCCAATATTTTTTAGCTGTTCTAACTATTTCTGAATTACCACCATATTGTATATCATGTGCTATTGCTTCGATATTAAACTTAGAATCTCTTTCGCACTTATCTATTTCTGTTTGACTATGAACACCTGGATATGTTGCATCAAACCAAGCCGCAACTTCATCTCCTATAAATTCTTTATTAGCATTTATAATAGTACTTGCATTAGGAGATTGATTAGAAGCATCTACATTAGTAAAAATATAATTGTTTATAAAATCTCTAATCCAATATTGTGTTTGTATTTCAGGTTGTCTATCTCCATCTAATTGAGGTGTTGATCCAACCCAAAATTTAGAAGAAATATATCTTGTTGATTTATTTCCATTATAACGTAAATCATTTAAAAATGCATCTAAAACAAATTGGTAATCTCTATCGCACTTACTTTTATCGTAAGTAAAGTTTTCAAATACATAAGGGCTACTAGAAAGAGCTGGAGTTTGTATAATTCCATTATCAATCGTATCAATTACTTGATTTGCTTTAGTAGTAAATTCAGTTATTCCACCTGATTCACCATTTGATCCTGTTAGATCTTGAGTTGTTGCATTTTGAGTACTTGAATATGTGGCTCCTGTTGCAATGAAATCTGTTATAATTGTTCTAGCTTGAGTTAGATAAGCTATTTCTGGATCGCCACCATTAGCTAATTGAAGTGTTCCATCAATAAAATATGTTTCTATTTGTGCTCTTATTTGTTCATTTCCATTATATCTAACGTCACGTGCAACAGCAGTTATTACTGCATCAACATCATCTTCTATAACATTAGCCGCTTTTGTATAACCAGCAAATGGTGCCACATTTTGAATAACTCGTGCTGAAACCCAAGATGCAACTTCATCTTTAATATATTCTTTATTATTTGTAATTCTAGAATCTAAATTAGGATATAAATTAATAGCAGTATCTCTAGCTGAGCTGGCTTTAATATATCCTAACATTTCATCTTTAAGATATTCTACGTTTTTATCAAGTAGATTCCAAGCAATAGGATAGTTATTCCCGGTTTTAGGAATTCCTTTTTGAAATATATAATTTTTTAATTTCTTTTTAGCCATTTAATTATACTCCTAATGCAATTGAATATACCATTGAGGTATTATCAATATACGCTTTATTACCTAAGTCCTTTTTATCTGTCGGAACGTTTTCCGCCGTAGCAGTTAAGAACCCAGCATTTGCAGGTGTAGTTACACCAATTGTAGTGTTATTTAACGTTCCTCCGCTAGAAACTAAACTAGAAAAAGACCCATCTCCTGCTATAGAACCTCCTATATTCATATTATTCATTTCACCTCTTGATAAAGGGTTCATTGCTAACGTACCATTTACTTGTGGGCTTATAGTTACATCTTCATTAGGTGTTATAGTTACTTCTCCACCTACTGTTAAATTAGTTGCATTAACATTTACATTGTTTATAAATCCACCACCTGCTGGAGAAATAGTTACAGTACCAGTACCTGTTGGACTCATTGTTATAATTGCATCTTCACCTGAACTAAAGAAATTTCCTGTATTAAGAATAGAACTAAAAGATCCTATTCCTACAAGAGTTGGGTTAGTAATAGCAACTGATCCATAAGGATTTCGATTACTATTTCCATAAAATAATACATCTGGAGCATCTACTGGAACTTCCCACGTTGTAAGTCCTGTTGCTTTTCCTTGTGCATCACCTTCAGTAGTATCTGTAATTACTGGAATATTCAAATAAGAATTAGGTGTTGCTAAAGCATTTATTTTTGCTTGAACTGATGTTAGAAATGCGTCCCAATTTTGTGCTATATTAGGAAATCCATACATTTGAACATCACCAGAATTATATGAGAATAAGTTTGACCCATCTGATTGTGTAACACCAGAGTTGCTTAATTGTGCTTCAGCTGTATTATTTGCTTTTGCCCAACCATATATAGTATCTTCTGCGTTAGTAAAAGTTTGACCACTTACAGTTCCACCATTATAAGGAAAAACTAAATCTACCTCACCGTGAAACATTAAAATATTTTTAGGTAAAACTGATACAGCCGACCAAGATACAACTGTTGAATCTCCTAAATTTGTTAAATTCATTCCATAAAACGTATTAGTATCTTTTCTGTATTGATCTTCGTGAAATAATGCTGACTCAATTACTATGTTTGTAACATTTGTTTTTGTTGTTTGTAAACCATATTGATGTGCTAACTGTCCGCCATTACCTTTACCTACTATTGTAATAGCTGTAGTATCTACATTGTCATACTTTTCTAATTCTTCTATAATGCTATCAAGAAATGCAATATCATTTGCTTTACTAGTTTGATAACCAACATTCCATTCATTATTATAACCTTGAGGAGCAATTAAAATTTTGTCTGTCATATATGTAATGTTTGCAATACCATTCCCCATTGTTTTATTTGTATTATGCAAACTTATAACTACAGGTATTTGTTTTCCTTGTAAAGGAGTATTTGCAGTATCAGGTACAACTATAGATACAGATCTATTATAATCTGTTTCTTGTTGCCAAGATTGAGCAAATGTTAAAGTACCAGATACAAGTGTATTTCCTGTAATAGTTGTAACGTGTTTTAAACCATCATTAAAAAGATTTCCTGGAACTAAAGGATTATTACCGTCAGGTGAAAATGTATTAAATGTTAAAGAACTTAATTCATTAAGTTTAAAAACGTAACTTTGTCCTCTTTCTAAAGAAAGAAGTGGATTAGTTCCTAAAGACTCATTAGTTACACAATCAGCAGTAGCTCTTACAAACGTATGTGGATGATTGTTACCTGATATACTAGTATCACCAACGTTCATTGTAATTGTTGTTTCTGTTCTACCAGTAAGTGTTATTTCTTTATCATAGAAATAATCTACTCCACCAGGTGCGGCTGATCCAGTTGCCCTTGGATATGTTTTTTCAGTAGCGTGACCGTCCATGTTACAAGTAAATGTTAAACTATTAGGGGCAATTTTAATTTTATTACCAGCTTGTAAAGTATGTGTTCCAATAGTTAATACCATTACTCCTGTTGAAGGTGTATATGATGCGGCTGTTGGAGTATAAGATGCGGCTGAAGGTGCCACCATAGTAAATTGACTTGCATCTTCAGAAACTATGAAATTTACGGATTCAGCTGGTGTTGGAATATATGTGCTGGTTACAGTTCTTACTGTTACATTACCCGTATCATCTACAACAAATCCTGGGGATTTATAACCATATTGCGATTCTAAAGGTTTATAATTTACTGCCATTTTATGTCCACTCTATATTTATCTTGTTTTCCTTCTAAAGTTTTAAAGCATTTATTGTTTGAAAATATGTTGCTTTAAAGATAACTTTTGATCCTGTATATTTTGTTGTTGCTGTTTTATTTGCAGGGTCTATTTTTAATTGTACATATGAATTAGTAACTGCACTAGTTAATTTTACTAAATCATTTCCTAAATTTGATCTACCATAAATTGTAAGAGAACTATTTTCAGGACTAGCTACCATTAAACATCTAATAATTTCTTTATTATTTGTATCGTAATCTACAGATATTGTATACTCTGCTGTACAGAAGGTATTAACGTGCCATTGGTCTAAAACCACCTCTTCTTCTACCACAGTATAAGGGCCGCTGTATGAAAAATTTAATCCATTTTTCATTAACAACGTATTTTTGTCGCCTTTACCAAATAATCTTGACACATCAAACATTTGAAAAATCCTTCTATATTATGTATTTACCAATTTTACTAGGATAGAGTTGAGTGGGGGAGTGGGTTATGATTGGTTATTTTTACCGTGTTTTATCATTCTATTAACTGACTGAATTATCCTTTGTTCTTGCTGGTCATCCATGTCCATTATACCTTCATTTATTCTGTCAGAAAATTCATCTACAGTTATTCTTATAGGGCTATATACTCGGTCATCTTTGCCCAAATCTATGATGTCAAACGTTTCTTCGTCAGGATATGACGTGTTAATAGGGTATGTAGACCCTATTATAGCTGTAGTAGTTTTATCAAAAGCATAAGCAATATGTTGTCCTACACTATCACAACCTAAAAAGTGATCACATTGTTTAATTAAAGCCATCCATATTCTAATATGAACATTAGGTGGCATAGCAATAGGTGTTGACATATGCTTATTAAATTCTAAAGCTACTTCAGTCATAACTAATATACTGTAATTTTTAGCCAATTTTCTTACAATATTATAAAGATTTTTTATTTCAATACTTCTACCTGTAATGTCTACTATATCTTTATCTTCTTTTTTAATACCTCGTCCAAATGGTTGTACTATAATTACTTTGTCTTTTTTAGTCTTATTTTTTATTTCTGTTAACATTTTTCGAGCATATAAAATTTCATCTTTACTTAATTTTATTGAAGGTTTAGATAATTCTCTTATGCCTTTATTATTAAGTGCAATGTCATATGCTTGAGCAAGACTACATTTTTGAGTATAGTATTCCCAAATTCTATAAGGTTCTGGACTAATTATATTTCTATCTTTTAAAATTTCTTGAAAAATGTTTTTATGCCAAGCATCATAAGTTCTAAAATGTAACGTTGGATGTCCTTTTAAAACATCTGTACCACCTTCACAAACTATTACAAAATCATCATCCGGATTTTCTTTTTGATAATTCTCTAAAGCAGGTATTGAATTGAGCATTCTTCCTGCTCCACCATTTAAAAAGATAGCACTATTTCTCGACATTTTTTACCTTTATCATTTTTCCATATTCTGGAAGATACAAATATTCTAAAAGAGAGTGTTCAAGAGTTAATATAGCATCTTGTAATGTTTCTACAAGTGGTTCTCCTGCCAAATTAAATGACGTATTAAACACTATTGGTATTTTTGTTTGATCATAAAACTCTTTAATTAATTTATAATACAATGGATTTTGTTCTTCTTTAACTGTTTGTATTCTACAAGTACCATCTATGTGTATAATGCTAGGAATTTTTTCTGCTATTCCTTCTTGACAATTTACAGCATACATCATAAAAGGACTTTCTTCCATTCCTCTTAAATCAAACCAATCATGTACGTGTTCATGTAATATAGACCCTGCAAATGGTCTAAAATATTCTCTACGTTTAACTATATTAACAAAATCTTTACCATCTTTAAATGTAGGATCAAATAAAATACTTCTATTACCTAATGCTCTAGGTCCACTCTCTGATTTTCCTTGAAACATAGAAACAATATTTTTTTCTATCATTAATTTGACTATATCTTTATCGTTTGCATCTACTAATTCAATACCTTCTTTATTTGTTAATTCTTGTATTTGTTCTAATGTATATTTTCTTTCAGGACCTTGACACAATGTAGTAAGTGGTCTTTTTGTCTTATCCTCTGACAAAGCATAATAAAATAAAAGAGCCGCTCCAATGGCTGTTCCAGCGTCATTTGACACAGGTTCAACAAATAAATTAATTCCATCTTTTCTTAAAGATTCAAGATAAAAATAATTTGCTACACAATTTAATCCATAGCCACCTGATAATACAACATTTTTTCTACCTGTTCTTTTTACAGCCTGGTAAATTACTTTTAATAATTCTGCTTGAGTTTCTATTTGACAAGCATATGCTAAATCTCTCCTATTATCTAATGTAGAAACATCAGAACAACTTTCAGGTACATTATTAAGATATTCATACATTTGTTCATTTACTATAGCCGCATTTGGATATGTAGGAAGAATTACATTTCTATTAGATTGTGAAAATCTTCCTTCTTGTTGAAAAAGTTTAGGGATTCTATCATTAGGTTTTCCATAAGGAAATAATCCCATTGTTTTTCCTGCTTCAATGGCAGAAAATCCACAGTATTGAGTAACTGCTTCATAAACTTTAGTAATTCCTGCCTTGTCTGACAATAATACTTGATGAGTTCTTCCAGGCTCTCCCATTTTGTCTGATTGTTGTGTCATAAGAGCACCTGGAGATGTTGTACCAGTACCATAATGTTTCCATACAGTAAATATATTATTAGGATAAGAACAATCAAATATAGATTCAACTTCAAACATTGTCATATCACCTACAAGAGAACTATTAATAGGCATAAAAGTTCCTGCACCATCACAAATAACCGCACACGCTTCATCAAATCCAGATCTATAAAAAGCACAGGCGGCGTGTAACTTGTGATGAATATGACTGAGATCTATTACTTGAGGATGTTTTTTTAAATCTACTTTTCTATCTATCAATCCTAATTTTCTTGCTAAACCTGTATATACATCATCACCTGTATAATCAACTCTACCAGTAGAAGGATCAGTTAATGGTTGGGTATGTGCTATAATTAAATAATCTAAAGTGTCTGTATATTTTAATATTTCCAACATACTCATATAAGGACCACCATCATATTTGTGTCTTGATAATCTTTCTTCTTCAATTGCAAAAATAATTTCTCCATCTTTCATTAGACATATTCCTGAATTATGTCCTCTAGAAATTGCGGCAATCCATCCAGATTTTTTATTCATCTTCTTCCTCTATTGTTTCTTCACCTAATACTACTTTTACAACAAGATCTTCTATTTCTTTACTCATCCACATTAATTTTTCACCTTGTCTACTAACTCTTTCATCTACTGTTATTCTTATTGGATCATATTCTCGTTCTAGTTGTCCCATATCAATTATAGAAATATTTTTTGTTTTAGGGTATGATGTGTTAATAGGATAAGTTTGTCCTATAACAACTGTACATGGTGTATCAACTATATAAGACAAATGTTGTCCTACACTGTCACAACCTAAAAATTGATCAGCATATTTTATAATTGCTGTCCATTGTCTTAAGTCAATTTTTTCAGGCATTGCTACTTCATCTTTATATTTTTCATCTTTAAATTCTATTCCAAATTCTGCCATTATAGCTACTGCATAATCTTTTTCCTGAAATTTTCTTATTAAATTTTTTAAATTTTTAAATTCCATACTTCGGTTAGATTTATCTACAAAACTACTATCTATTTGTTGAATTGCTCGACCGAAGGGTTGAATAATAATTACTTTGTCTTTTTTAATTTGTTTTTTAATATCATTTATTGCTTTTTCTCCTGCCATTAATTCTTCTTTACTCAAATTAATTTTAGGTTTAGGCAATTCTCTTACACCTTTATTATTAATTAAAATATCAAATGCTTGAATTATATTACATTTTTGATTATAATATTCCCATACTCTATAAGGTTCTAAACTTACTACATCCATTTTTACAAGTTTAGTATGAAATAAATTTTTATGAGAATAATCATATGTTCTAGCGTCTAAAGTTGGATGACCATTTAGAATATTTTGAATTCCTTCTACTACTATGATAAAATCTTTATCATCAGATTCTTCATAATATTTTTCAAGGGCAGGGATGGCACAAATAATTCTGCCCATTCCTCCATTTAAAAAAAATGCTTTTGGTCTAGATATTGGATTATTTTTAGTCATAATTAGGTTAACACTTATACTTATAAAGTATGAATGTTGTTACCTAAAAATTTTGAATTGTATTGTGAGGTATTAAACTATTATACGTGAGGCATTGGTTTGAAAGGAACTTTCCAATGCTTAACTGCCGCGTATTTTGTAGTAATGTTATCTACATATGTTTTGTGATCTATAATTGCTTGTCTTTGCTCTGCTGAATAAACTTGATTCGCCGAGTCGGCATCAAGAGCTTCTTGTAATCCTGCTGACATAGGACCCATTGATGCATTAAATGATGCTTGGTCAAATGCGTGTATTCTCATTGTAGGTTTTTGAAATGCTCCACCTGAGTATTTTAATGTACCGTGTAAGTAAATTTGAGATAAAATTCCGTTTTCGTGCCATGTATATTCCCACGTTTCAGGATCTCCATTATCATCAGTTGTTCCTAAATTTTCTGTGTAATTTGCTACTGCACCTGTTGTATATTTTCTACTTACATAAGACGCTTCAAAAGGATTTGCTGTACCATCAATTGTTAATGCTGTATGATTTTCAGGTGTAGGTTTAGCTTGTTCTACTAATCCTGCTTCTGTATCTGCTTCTGATAAAACACTAATAACCCATCCATCTGCATCTACGCTAACTGAAACAAACTTATGTCCAATATAAGTTGACGCATGAACATCACCGTTTGAAAAATCATCTACATACGGTTCATTTGGCATTTCAATATTAAAAGCTACGCTAACTGTCATTGTGTTCTCCTATAAAACTATTTATCTAACTCCTGTTAATACTAATATTTATTATGAAGCTATAAATTTAATTCTAACGCCTCCATGACCACCTCTAATTCCGTGGTCTCTAACATCAGGACAAGCAAGTGGTCCTAATCCGCCAGCTCCAACTGGCAATAAATTTGCACAACCTTGTGATTCATAACATCCACAAGATCTGTCTGATCTCCAACAATATGATCTTGGATTTCCTTGTCTTGGCGCTTTTGTTGCCAAATTAAGGGACGCATAATATTGGAATAATTGATTTCCTGACCATTGCGACATTGGAGTCGTATCTGATTCTGATTGGAACGTAATTAACGCTCCATTTTCTGCAAACATACCTGCTGGTACAGGTGCGTGTCTTTGAAAGAAACATTTACAGTGAGGACAACATCCAAAATAACTTACGCAACCTATTTCTCCACAACAGTTTACGTCACCACCATATGCTAAGGCTTCCCATGCTCCAGAACATACGTTACAAATTAATGCACAATTGTCATTGTTACATCTTTTGAAACAAAATCCTTCGTTGGAATAACAGCAATAAAAAGATGTACCTGTAGTACACATTGATTTCCCGCCATATCCACCTCTAGCACACATACAACCATTTCCATTACTACCGGCTGTTACATAACATAATTGAGTTGGACTACCGCAACCTGAGTGACAAAGTGGGTGAGACATACAAGCCATTCCTAAAGAAGCTGTAATAGTATCATCTGCCGTAATTGCAAGAGTTTTCTTAGAATAACCTCCTGCATTGCCTGGTAATCCATCACCACAACAACACATACGAGAACCAGATCCACCAGCTCCCCAAATTTCTACAATTGCTTTACCATTTGAAGGTGCAGTCCAGCAAACTCCATTACAAAAATTAGAATGTTGAGTACCTGGAGAATAAGCATAGATATAACCTTTTTCTATGTTTTGTTCTATACCGCCTCCGGCTGTTCTTTCACCTAATATTTTTTTCAATGTTGCCATAATACTATTTACTCCTTTTT
>Ga0310342_100000105_pt1 | contig 39343 bp, 61 predicted proteins | sample S15DNA20500_MG_FD_206155 | JGI IMG/M metagenome (GOLD analysis project Ga0310342, IMG submission 206155) | Marine microbial communities from station ALOHA, North Pacific Subtropical Gyre - S1503-DNA-20-500_MG | ecosystem: Environmental > Aquatic > Marine > Oceanic | place: Pacific Ocean: North... | reverse complement strand
AAAGTTAGTTGAGTTGAAGACAAAAAGTAAAGATGGGCTGTTGCACTCTCATTACCTAAAAGAATTTGAAGTTAAAAAAAGTGTTTGACACGTAAATTTTCTTGAATTAGACTGTAGTAGTAGTTTTAATTTAGATATAGGAGTTAGTATGATCACAGAAGGTACAGTAGCATTTTCCAATTTAGCCACAACGGAACTTTATAACGGTCAGGACACCGGAAAGTTTTCAATCGTTGTGACTATGGAACAGGACGAGGCTGACAAGCTTTCGGACGTTGGTGTTCTTTATAAGACTTATAAGGATCAGCCGCAGCGTAAGTTCGTCACCAAGTTTCCCGGCTTTCCAGTTTTGGACGCAGAAGGGGAAACAATCGGTAAGCACATTCCATATGGTTCTAAGGTTCGGATCATGTGGGAACCGGGCAAGCCTCATCCCACCTACGGTGTGTCCAGTTACTTCAAGAAAATAAAGGTTCTTGAGATGGCTGAGAACGAAACGCAGGGTGAGGACGATCCTGATTTTTAACTTAATGGGGAAACTTGAGGGGTTAGACTTTAATGGTCTGGCTCCTCTTTTTTTTAGATTGTAGGAGAAGTAAATGCAGTTTGTATTAAATTTAGATTGCTCTGAAGCTGATAATAATCAAGTAAAGATTATGGCAACAGAAGCAGTCAAAGCTGGTGACTTCTTAAATTTTGATCATGCCTATGAGTCTATGTGGGATTGGTTTGAAGGAGAAATAAATGCTTTACGTTAATGATCTAGAAATGGAATTGAGTAGCAGTTACCAGATTAAAAAGAAGGGTAAGAAGAAATTTGAAACTCAAATTGAAAAATGGGGAGGGTTAAAAATATATAGTTGTGGTATCCCGATCGATAAAGTAGGCGAGTTGGTCGAGGCGATTGAGGGTTGTTTTGAACATGACCCAGTAGAGGTTGCAGTAAAGTGGAAGTCACAAAATTACTGAGGGTTTTAGAATGGCAAAGGGTTCAAATGTTATTTCTACCGAAGCGTGTCCAGAGTGCCGTAGGAACGGCAACGATACGAAGGGGGATAACCTCGCAGTTTACGATGACGGTCACAAGTATTGCTACGCTTGTCATTATCTGGATCAAGGTAAGGGCAACGAACAAACAATAGTTCCTCAGAGAAAGATTATCAGGAGTTTAGAAATGATGGGTGTCAGCGGTCCTATAAAGGACAGAAGGATATCGGAAAGTATAGTCAGTAAGTTTGGTGTTACTCTTGAGTACAATAAGGACGGCTCTATAAGTAAGCACCATTACCCTTATTACAATGCAGACACAGGAGACGCAGTGGGCACTAAGGCGCGGTGTTGTGCAGAGAAGTCGTTCTACGTCACAGGAACACTTGAGAACACCATGCTATTCGGTCAACAGTTATGGCCGGGAGGTGGAAAGTTCGTTACGGTTACCGAAGGCGAGCTTGACGCTATGGCGGTGTCGGAGATGTTCGACGGCAAGTGGCCTGTGGTTTCTCTAAAGACAGGCTCTGCCGGGGCAGCTAGGGACATCAAAGGGTCTTTAGAATGGCTGGAGACTTTTGATAAAGTTGTTATATGCTTCGACATGGACGCGGCTGGTAAAAAAGCAACTAAGGAAGTTCTTCCGCTATTCTCCCCCAGTAAAGCAAAGTCAGTTAGTCTCCCCCTTAAGGACGCAGGGGAAATGCTACAGCAAGGTAAGGTTCAGGAGTTCGTAAGGAACTGGTGGGACGCTAAGGAACACAAACCTGACGGCATCGTTACTCTGAAGGACATAATAAAGGAAATCGAAGAGGAAGAGGAAGTTGAGAGTGTGGACTATCCGTGGGAATGTCTCAACGAAAAGACACACGGCTTCAGGGCAGGGGAGTTAGTTACGATTACTTCCGGTGCCGGGATGGGGAAGTCACAGTTTATGCGTGAAGTAGAGTTCCACTTATATCAAGTAACTAAGGACGTTATAGGGATCATAGCCCTTGAGGAAGTTCCGAAGATGTCCGGGTTAGGTGTCGCAAGTATCCTAGCGAACAAACCCCTTCACCGTTTACCACGCGACATGAATAAGGATCTAATAAAGGAAGAAAAGCTTAAGTGGTTACGGCAACTGGACGACACACGGTTTAGCTTCTGGAAGCACTGGGGTTCCACTAATGAGGACAACCTGTTCAGTCGTATCAGGTACATGGCTAAGGCGTTTGACTGTAAGTGGTTCGTACTGGATCACCTGAGTATCATAGTTTCTGATCAGGACATAGACGACGAGAGGAAAGCCATAGACAGCATTATGACCAAGTTACGGTCACTTGTTCAGGAGTTAAACATAGGTTTGTTTCTGGTGTCTCATTTAAAGCGTCCTACTGGTAAGGCACATGAAGACGGTGGTCAGATATCCCTCGCTGAGTTAAGGGGGTCTGCTTCTATAGCACAGTTGAGTGACATCGTTCTGGGTCTGGAGCGTAACCAGCAACATGAGGATGAGGACATCAGGCACACAACAACCGTGAGGGTTCTTAAGAACAGGTTCACAGGTTTGACAGGGCCAGCGTGTTACTTGTTTTACGATCAGGACACAGGCCGTATGTCTTCGGTGTCTGCCCCTGACGCTTCTGGAGGAGGTTCTAACGATGCCCCCTTCTAATCAGTTTAACTCTGCTTCGAGAAGGAGACAGATAGAGTCCGGTAAAAAAAATAAGTCTGAATACATAGAACAGAGGTGCGGTCATGCTTGTGAAATATGTGGTGAAAAGTTTTGTTCAGACGTTCTTGAATTTCACCATATAGATCCATCTGAAAAAGACCCAAATGGGATAGACTGGAGAGGAATTAATCAAATACCCGATAAAACTTTAAACGAAGTGAAAAAGTGTGTCATTATATGCCCTACGTGTCATAAGTTTGAACACATAGCTCTTAAAAGAGGTGAAACATTAATCAATGACAAAGAAGCTTATAGTAGATATCGAAACCACAGATTTTCCGGTGACGGAAGTGTGGATGGTGGGGACAAAGGACTTAACGACTCTAAAGAAAAGGGTATTCCTACCTCCTTTCCTCCACTCTGGTAATAATGAACTACAGGAGTTTATAAATGGATATGATACTTTACTGGGTCACAATATTATTGACTTCGATACCCCTGTTTTAAAGAAATTCCTAGGCATCTCTTTTGATAATCACAAGATTGTAGATACCTTGGTTATGTCCCGGTTGTATAATCCACAGTTGGAAAAGGGACACTCCCTTAAGTCATGGGGTGAGCGGTTAGGTTTTCCGAAGGGGGACTTTAATGATTGGTCAGGCCCATCACCGGAAATGGCTGCTTACTGTGAGAATGACTTAGATTTAACGCATAAGGTTTTCGATGTGTTGAATTTGAAGTTAAAGAAATTCGGGGAGACAAGTGTAGATCTTGAGCATGAGGTTCAGACGGCCATCACTGAGCAGACACAAAACGGATGGTTGCTGGATCAGCGTAAATGTTTTGATCTATTGGCGAAACTTAAACAACAGAAGATGGAGGTTGAAGATGAGGTACACAAGAGGTTTAAAGCGTTACCTGTGGGCGTTAAAGAAGTCACGCCTAAGTTCAATAAGGACGGTAGACTTAGCAACGTGGGTCTTAAGTTTCTTGGTGATAACTGGGTTGATGTATGGGGTGATTTCAGCCGTATAGATTGGCCTGAGTTTAACTTGGGATCTAGGCAACAGATAGCCAGACACCTACAGTTCTTCGGATGGAAACCCAAGACTTACACAGACAAAGGTAACATCATTGTAGACGAAGCAGTTCTGAGTAAAGTTAAAGGGATACCCGAAGCTTCCCTGATTGCAGAGTACCTTATGCTTACAAAGAGAATGGCTCAGGTTAACTCATGGATTATTGAAGTGGACAAGTCCGAAGACGGTAGGGTTCATGGTCAGGTTAATCCCATAGGAGCGGTAACTGGTCGGATGACACATAGTAATCCTAATGTGGCACAAGTCCCGGCCAGCTACTCTCCTTATGGAGATGAATGTCGAAGTTGCTGGACTGTACCGAAGGGTTACAAACTGGTAGGGGTAGACGCTTCCGGTCTGGAACTGAGAATGTTAGCACACTATATGAATGATAAGGAGTACACCAATGAGATCATCAATGGAGACATCCATACAGTTAATCAGAAAGCTACAGGCATCACAACAAGAGACGATGCTAAGACTTTCATCTACGCTTTCCTCTACGGCGCAGGAGATGCAAAAATCGGAAACATTATTGGGGGCAATAGAAGAGATGGGGCAAAACTTAAAGAGTTATTTCTCCACAATACACCTTCTCTTAGAGATCTACGACAAAGAGTTGGCCGCTCCTGTGGCAAAGGATACCTCACCGGACTCGACGGAAGAAAGTTAATTATCAGGTCTGATCACGCTGCCTTAAATACTCTTCTTCAGTCTGCTGGGGCAATCGTAATGAAGAAGGCTTTGACCTTGTTGAATAAGTATGCTAAGATATATAATATAGACTTTAAATTTGTAGGGAATATACACGATGAGTTTCAGGTCGAAGTTAAGGACACACAGGCAGATAAGTTCGGTTGGTTAGCAGTGGAGTGTATTAAAGCCTCTGGTGTAAAGTTTAACTTGAATTGTCCTTTGGACGGTGAATTTAAAATAGGTGATACATGGGCAGAAACACATTAACAAAAGAGATTAGAGCAAAACAACTTAAAAGGACAGGATACCCTTTTAAATGGGATCATTCTAATTTTATAGTGGACGATACATTAAGGATTGCGCCCACTAAAGATAGATGGTGTTGGTTAGGTTCAGAACAACATTGGTATGACTTTGAAGACGAAACCTTAGAGGAAATACTTAAGTTATGTGATCTTGATCCTCATATTGGTTGTTTCAGTTATCCTTGTTGTGATGATGGACCTATGGGATGTGTAGTAAGAATGGGTGAGGAGGTAGAGACTTATGGCCACAGATAGTAAAACAATAGACACTTTAGTTGACGACATCTATAAATTTATGAAGGACAAGAACACTCCTAAAGACGTTGACCCGGAAGCAGAGATAGAGAAGTTCGGGGAAGCTATGAAAAGCATGATGAAGAAAGAGTTCTTACCCCATAAAGGTTACAATGGTCGTAATCTTCGTCTCTCCGCTATCGGTAAACCGGATCGGCAACAGTGGTACAGTGCCCATAATTATACAGGGGAAAAGATACAGCCCCACACCTTAATCAAGTTCATGTACGGTCATCTTATAGAAGAGTTTCTTTTGATGCTGGTGCGTCTGTCCGGGCATGAGGTCACGGACGAGCAGAAACAAGTTACAGTCTGTGGTGTCAAGGGGCACATGGACTGCAAGATCGACGGCACTGTGGTTGACGTTAAAAGCACCACCTCCTATGGAATTAAAAAGTTTAAGGACGGTACGCTTGCCGCTGACGACGACTTCGGTTATGTGGATCAGTTGAAGGCGTATGCTCATGCGGAAGGTGACAGGAAGTTTGCATGGCTGGCTATGGACAAGCAGAACGGACACCTAGCAGTCCTCCAGTACGATCTGGACGACACTAAACACCCTATGTACAAGCACTACTCAGGTGACATAGAGGAGCGTATTACACACGTAAAAAAGTCCGTAGATCAGGAAGACGTACCTTCTCCATGTTCATACCCAGTACCAGATGGGCGATCTGGAAATGTAAAACTGTCTACTATGTGTTCTTATTGTCAGTACAAAAAACATTGTTACCCAACATTAAGAGCTTTCCTTTATTCAAGTGGGCCAAAATTCTTAACCGAAGTAAACAAAAGACCTAACGTTCAGGAACTTAACCTCAACCTATAAACCGGAGTATAATTTTATGAGAAAAAGTTTTGTAGAGGACACAGAAATAAATCTGGCTTCCGTACCGCATCTCTCTAGAGTACCACAGACTTCTTTTCAAGGTGGTATGATTAGTTATCTGGTTGATCCCAAGTTTATCAAGCCGAAGTTAGCTGGCATGGTAGCCAAATGGATAGCTGCCGATATAGCTAAGGGTACTCGTTACTAATGTCGCCTCCGTACAGCAAGAAAGAGTACGATAAGATGGTGAAGATGTACGAAGCCAGTGACAAGTTTGTAGACATTAATACTGAGTACGTCACTGGGAAAAGGCAGACCGTCAACGAGATGTTTAAAGAGATTGTTTCTCAGATCAAGACGGCTGAGTACATATTGGAGGAACTAAAGTCAAAGGTAGGGGAAATCAGGGAGGAAGTTAGAAAGTTATGAGTGATCGGGTATCTCACGCTAGACTTCTCCCCTACTGGACTTTAGAGTGTATGAAACAGGCACTTATAGCGTGTCACGTATTGTCCGATAAACAACAACCAACGTGGGACGAACTTTATATGTTGGGGATTATGACTTACGGACAGCTACAGAAAAATTATAAACAAGGGGACAAATCATGTTAAAGGTATTTTTTATTTCCTTACTCGTTGTGACTTCCAGAACACCAGCGGAGGGGTGGATACAGTGGTCACAGTCCTACGCTAACCAAGAAGTATGTTTGGAAACCATAGGAAATAACTATCAATCCATAGAAGCGGCTGCTAGAGCTTCTATGAAGAAGGGGGTAGTGAAGTCCATTAAGGAATTTCGCTGTCTTACTTACGACGAAGCCGTAGAACTTAACACGAAACTAGGTCACTAAAAAAAGGAAGGGGTACAACACTATGTCTATAGAATTTAAAGTAGTCAACACACCACGACACGACAGGTTTGAAGAAATTGTAACGAAGTTGCTTAATGAAGGATGGTCACTTCATGGGAACCCTTTTATATCCCAGACCGGAGCGATGACACAGGCGATGACCAGAGAAGTTAAACCTTCTACTGTTAAAAAGTCTGCTAAGTCAGTTGAAAAATAAGTACCGGAGTAAGTTTGAGCAGGATGCGGCATTAGTCCTGAAGGGGCTTTGTACCTACGAAACACACAAAGTCCCCTACACGGTACACCGTAAGTACATCCCTGACTTTATAGGCAAGCGAGGTAACGTAGAGGTATTTGTGGAAGCCAAAGGGTTCTTCAGGGTTGGTGACACACAAAAGTACAAGGCCGTAAGGGACTGTTTAAAATTTTCTCAACAATTAGTTTTTCTTCTTTATAACCCTGACAAAAAAATTAGGAAGGGGGCTAAGATGACCATGTCGGAATGGTGTGACAAGGAAGGTTTAAAATGGTACACTTTATGGGACATTAAAAATGCCTTTAAGTCTTGAACAGTTTCTCCAACGAGTAGCAGATCTAACTGACCCACCTTATTTATGTGAGGTTCTGGAGATAACTTCTGAGGACATATTGGAAAGATTTTCAGATTTAGTTGAACAGAAAACAGACGTACTCAGGGAAATATTCGATGTTGATTTGGAAATAGAACAAGAAGGAGATCCTGATGAGTGAAGACAACGAAGGCGAAGGCGGCGATGATAACAACAATGATGGGATGATGTTTATGGTGCCAGATATATTAGTTGCCCGGATGGAGGAAGCACGTAGGATCATCTGGGACATGAAAAATGCAGACGTACAACAACGTGAGTTTCTAGTTCAGGCAGCTAGGCTTTTGATTGACAGTTGTGACGTTAGGTACGCCAAACTAAACATACCAAGAGGCGACAACGTAACCCCAATAAATTAGGAGTTCATGGACAATATGGATAACCCCTTTGAAGACCAAGTTGGTGGTACTCATTATAAAGAGTTGGAGATCGGTCCTTCGGAATACATCCACAAGAATAAACTAGGCTGGTGTGAAGGTAATATAATTAAGTACATAACCAGACACCAGTGCAAAGGGCAAGTTTCCGATTTAGACAAGGTTATACACTACGCTCAGTTAGCTAAAAAGTTGTACTATGATAAGTAAAGCGGCTCTTATTTGCCTTGCTTTAAATATATTCTGGGAAGCTAGAAGCGAAGATAAAGACTACGGTTTTATTGCTATGGCCGCTCCTGCTCTTGTGGTGATGAACAGAGTCAAGTCTCCTGAGTACCCTAACACCATATGTGAAGTTGTTAAACAATCTAAAATTTGGGAGGGGCACCCAATTAAAAACCAGTGCCAGTTCAGTTGGTTTTGTGACGGCAAGAGTGACAAACCAAGGGACAAGAAAGCTTGGAAGTGGTCACAACAGATAGCCCGTTTGGTTGTCAGTGGTTTGCTTGAGGACGTTACCGGGGGAGCTACACACTATCACGCACACTACGTCAGTCCAGAGTGGAGGACTACTAAAACTTTTACAATCAAGATAGGCAGTCACCTGTACTATAAAAAAAAGAAAGGGTAATAAATATGGACACTGAAGTAAACTACGGAATGGTTGTTCCTGTTTCAGAAGAGATCGACGCAATGAAGTACAGGCAAACCGGGGAGGACTTCTACGGTAAGGTAGTCAGGATAGCTGGTTCTTTAAAAGACTCTCCACACCACTTTGAAGCGTTCAAGGATGCGTTGAGACACCTCCGCTTCCTCCCTGCTGGGAGAGTTCAGAACGCTATGGGTGCTGCTAGGCAGACTACAGCCTTTAATTGTTTCGTGAGTGGTACAGTAGAGGACAGCATGGCTTCTATCATGGGGAGAGCTACAGAGGCCGCAGAAACCATGCGTAGAGGTGGGGGTATAGGGTACGACTTCAGTAAGCTCAGACCCAGAGGAAACAGGATCACTTCTTTAGACTCTAAAGCGTCTGGAGCAGTAAGCTTTATGCAGATATATGATGCCGTTTGTCAGACAATAGCCTCTAGTGGGCACCGTAGAGGGGCACAGATGGGTGTTCTCCGGGTAGACCATCCAGACATCGAACAGTTTATTACCTCTAAAAACAATGGTACTTCTCTTACTGGTTTTAATATTTCCGTTGGTGTGACTGATGAGTTTATGAAGTGCCTTGAGGAAAAGAAACCATTCCCTCTAAAGTTTGGTGGGGAGATTTACGATGAGGTTGATCCGGTAGCCCTGTGGGACATGATAATGAGAAGCACATGGGACTGGGCTGAACCCGGAGTGTTGTTCATAGACACAATAAACAGGATGAACAATTTGTACTACTGCGAAACAATAGACGCTACGAACCCCTGTGGCGAGCAGCCACTCCCTCCTTATGGTGCCTGTTTACTGGGGAGTTTTAACTTAACGAGGTACGTAGGGGCCGGGAAGTTTGACTTTGGTTTGTTTACCGGGGACATTGCTACCGTAGTGAGGGCTATGGACAATGTTATAGATCGAACAATATATCCTCTACCGGAACAGAAGCAGGAAGCGAAGAACAAACGGAGGATAGGTCTGGGAGTTACCGGACTAGCTAACGCCGCTGAAATGTGTGGTAAGCCCTATGCGTCCGAAGAGTTTATGGAGTTCTCCAAAGAGATCCTGACGGTCCTGAGGGACCACTGTTATGCTACCAGTGCAGACTTGGCGGCAGAGAAGGGATCGTTCCCTTTTTACGACGAACACCACTACACTAAAGGGAAGTTTTACGCTACCCTTTCTTCATGGGTAAAACGTAAGATCAAGAAGAACGGTATCCGTAACTCTCACCTGACTTCCATAGCACCCACAGGAACCATAAGCCTGACGGCAGACAACGTGAGTTCCGGGGTGGAACCTCCCTATAGTTTGTTTTATGATCGTACCATACAGGGGTTCGACGGACACCAGATACAGCGTGTGGAGGACTATGCCTTCAGGAAGGGTGTCAAGGGCAGGACCGCCAATGACATAAGCGCAGAGGACCACCTAAGCGTCTTGGCGATGGTGTCTCAGTACATAGACAGCTCAGTATCAAAGACCTGTAATGTAGGAGACAACGTTCAGTACGATGACTTCAAGAAGCTGTACTACGATGCTTGGAAATTAGGGTGTAAAGGGATAACTACATTCAGAGCAGCAGGGAAACGCTACGGTATCCTGAATGAAGTTAAAACAGAAGAAATAGAAGAAGGCTCAGAAGCATGTTTTATAGATCCTCAAACTGGACAGAAGTCCTGTGAATAAAGAAAAGGACTTAACGTGGAAAATTAAATGGACAGCAACTGTTATACTAATGTTCGGTATGATCCTCACTAGCCAAAATCTGTACCCCTACAACCTTATGTTTCATGTTGTAGGGATAACAGGGTGGACCTATGTGTCTATTGTGTGGAATGACAGGGCACTCATTGTTATAAACAGTGTATCTCTGTGTATATTTATTAACGGAATAGTGGCTTACTTAGTGAAAGTTAACGGATAGAGTACACAACCCTGAGGCATCTTTTGCACAACCTAGTATCGGTCTTTAAGTTATGACCAACAATAGCACACACAAGAAGCTTTAAGAACTGCTTCATTTAGAAAGCTGCAAAGACTATAATTAAAAAGAAGAATATAAATAGCATACCGTAAAGCAGTTCTCTCCACTCGATCATACTAGTCACCTCCCTCTACCCGATAAGTATTTAGGGACCGAAGCCCCTTTTATTTTTCTTTCTAACCACTGTAGAAATTTTTTAATCACTGGAAATTTTGAAATTCTTGAAAATTCATACTAAACATGGGGTTATTTCTTGCTGATTTATTTTTAGCTATTGCCGGGTCATTTAAAAATAAACCTTCATTATTTCTTAAATCACTTTGGGTAGAAGCAGTTAATAATTTATGATAGTTAGCTAAGGCCTGTTTATAATGTTTTGATTCTGGTCTTGCTCTGTATGTCTTAATAACTCTAGTATGATAAGCTAAAGGGGACTCACCTTTTTTTATTGGCATACCAGTTTCTTTTTGTAAATCCTTTAAACCTTCCTGTGCTTGTTTTTCTTGATTAGGTCTTTTCTGGTCTAGCCTTTCTTTGTTTACTCTCATATTTAATTCTTTACCACTTTTAAGAGTAACTGTATTCTTAGATCCGTGTATTATTTCTTGAGTAGGTACGGCAACTATTAAAGTAGGAGAATTTTTAGGACCACCTCCTATTCCAGCTAAATCTGATCCATCGCTAGTAGTTGTATACGATCTGTTACGTTTTAAATCATGTGTTAGTACAAAGTTAACTCCTCCCATTTCCTTACTTTTAGATAAATAGCTTCCGCTGGTTGTTAAAGTATTTCCTTCTATTTCTGGTATGTCCGAAAATTTTTTATTTGACACAATTCTACCATTAGCGTCCTTTACCCTTCCTATAGGACTTCCTAGTTTTTGCCAAGCTTGTAAAACACTGGCTTCTCTTTTGGACAAAGGAACATTACTACGTGTATTTATTTTTGCTCTAGCATTAATAACCGTATCAATCAATTTTTTCTGATTAAGTGATTTTACATTTAATATCTTAGACATGTCTTTAACAACTTGTTTACTCATGCCCATAGATATTTGAGTTAATTCAACCATTCCTCTAGGGTCTATTTCTTTAACTCCATGAGCCTTTCGGTACACATCCATTAAATCTCCCTGAGTTAAACTCCTTATAAAATGGTGACCTCTTTCAGCCCCTACTGCTTCTCTAGCTACAGCGTTAGTTTTAGGAGGTTTAATTGATAAGATTGCAGGGCTATCGGGGTTAATATTGTGAATAGCTTTTATATGATTTAGGTGACGAGCGGCTATGTCCTCCGGTACGTCTTTAAACATTACTTTGTTAATCTCAGGTATAAGTTTTTCGTTATGTAAATCAAATTTAGCCAATCTAGCATTCATCATATAGGGGCTATTATCTTTCATAAGTTTGGGTGTTGGAAACCCATGTTGTTCACGCATTTGGGCTTGCATCGTAACCGTCCCAGTCTTAGCCAAGGGGCTATCCGTATCCTTAAGTTCATGTGCAATAGCCCTTGCAGACATTCCTGTAGCACCATATGATGCTAATTTTTTAGGACTAGTAAGATTTCTTAAAGCAGACGGTAAAGCAGAAAGAAGTTCTCCGCTAGTTGACAATATTTTAGAAACAGGTCCCTTGGCATAAAAAGGTAAACCTGTTTGTGAAGTTTTTCCCGTCCCTGATCTTATTTCGTCTAATGACCTTATAGATTCCTGAGTTTTTGAATCATACGGTTTTAACCTGTTTCTCAAATTTTTATATAAATCAACACCCGTTCCAAACATACCTCCTGTTTGTAACGTAGGCATATTTCTTACAACAGTTCTGGGGAGGGTTGACGATCCTATAGCAGCGGAAGCAACTGATTTTCCTCCTACAGCCGCCTGTATCCCCATAATTCCTGCTTTAGAAAAGATTTTTAATACAGGGATAGCTCCTGCTATATTTAAACCGTCCATAATGTCTTTAGCGTATTCAGGGTTATCTTTAGCTAATTTCATTACTGCTTTACCAGCAGAACTTTCATTAACAACCCAATTTACACCCTTTTTAAACGCATCTTTAACAACATCGGGAGTTATAGCACCAACAGCAGCTTCAATAGGGTAAGCCAGCGCATCTCCGAAAAGACCTGCTCCTGCTCCTGCTGATCTTAAGTATAATCTGGGGTCATCAAAATCTCTACTCAAAGATTTAGAAAGTTGATCTCCCCGATACGAAAGCATCCCCTGTTTTTCAGCCATTATTTCCTACTTAGTTGTACATTACTAAAAGCATCTTGAACAGGTTTGGGCATAGCTTCTCCAGCTTTCTTTAGTAATTCTTCCCTTTCTTCCTCTGGCATTTCCTTCCATATATTACTAAGAAGAACAGACGCACCTTCCATTAATTCCTTCTTATTTCTTTTAGCTTTTAATCCTAAAAATTTATTTACTCTTCTAGGATTAGCAACAATATAGGATAATATTTTAGGGGTGTACAATATCCCGATACCTCCAAGAATAGCTGGTAATCCCCCAGTTAAAAGTCCACCACCAACAACGGCACTCCCTAAAATCGTAGCCGCTCCAATTTCCTTTCCTCGTATTGCTAAGGAAGCAAAATTAGACCCCGGAGTTTCTGATGCCTTAGCTAATGTATTAACTATGGCTTTAAACCCGTTAAATTCCTTTGCCCCTAAGACTTCCTTAGCTAAGGCTGCTTCATCTGGGTTAGATAAACGTAAAGCCATTTTTTGAAATTCTCCAAAATCTAATTCCTCAAGATTTTTAGACTTAGGAAAAGTTTGCTCTAAGTATCTTCTACGGATTAACTGTTTAACTCCTTCTGGACTTTTAACCGCTAAAGAAGCTCTTAGGGATTTAGAAGTTGCTTTATATGCTGCGTCTAAAGATTTATATAATGCCTTAACATTCTCCACATTGTGCATTTGTGTGACCATTTCCCCTAATTGGTAAGCTCCGTTTTTATCCATACTTTGAATAAAAGTATCGTTTATTTCAGGGAATAATCTAGTAGTTGCGGTAGAATAAGTTTTTTGTGCTGCCCTAAATTTTGCGGCTGCTTTAGGGTTTATACTTTTTAATTGTTCATGTGCTACATGACGCATATAATTTGACAACTGAGTTAATTCCCTAACCGCTGCCGGAGCGTATGTTGCTTGTTGTTTAAAGTCACTTAAAGAACTTATTTTTTTATTTAAAGCTATTGAAAAATCAACATAGGACATTGCGGAACCTTTTTTCATTTTGCCCCAATCCGATTGTAATTCCTTCAATACTTTTTGAGTTTGAGGTTCTAATTTTGAAACTTTTATTATTTTTTCTTTCGGAGAAGTTGGTCTAGACATGAATCCGGCTGGTATTTTTGATCCTTCTTTCTTTCCTGTAGCTGGAGTATATTTTTTCTTATTACCCCATTTATTTAAAGCTTCTCCAAGTTTACTAAGATCGACATTATGATCTTTTCCAAATTCCTTACCTATTTGAGCTAAAGAGTTTCCATGAGTTTCAATTAAAGCTTTCCTAGCTGTATTTAAATTTGAGTGTAGAATTTCCCCCAATTGAACAGCAGTTATGTTTCTCCGATCTGAATTAAATAAATTTTGCAGCGCACTTCTGGAAAAATCAGCAATTTTTCTTAAATTTTCTTTATGGGTCTGTGCCGATAAGATACCAGTAAAACTAATACCCTCCATTATTTCATCAAGACCACTCTTTTTCCCTGCTTGTCCTAAAGTAAGAGTCGCGCCTACTGATTGTGATATTTGTTGGGATTGTTTTGCTGCTGCTTTAGTCCCTATATCTTCCGTTGCGTCCTTAGTTAAGGCTTCCACTATTTCTTTAGGATCACCACCTTTTTTTAATTTATTAGTTATACCTTTCCAAAGTGCAGGTGGTATTTTTAAAGTAGCTAATAATGCTATATCAATTCCACCTTGAATAAGCATTTCTTCTCCTGCTTTTCTATCCTCATCACTTACTATAGCATCAAGTCCTGTGCCAATAACAGATGCACCAGCGGAAGTCCAAGGACCAGCTAACATACCTAGGACACCTAAAGTATAGGAAAATTTATTTTCATATAAATGCCCACCTACATCACTAGGTAAATTTGTGTAGTCATAATTAGCTATAGCTTCTCCGGCATCACTTGCAATACCCGTAACTGTATCGCCAAATGACGATTCAGATTGTAATCTAATCTGTTCCTCTGCTTCATTTAGTAATTGAATTGCCGTTTGACTTGTAGGCTCCACTCCAAAAGGTATCGTAAGAACTTTTCCGTTTGATAATGTTATAGATGCCATTTAAATATCCTTACTCATCCAATACACTTTTAAAACCACCTTGACCATCGGAAACTACTTTAAATCTTTTCTGCTTAACTTTTGCACTGTCGGGATTAGCTTCAGTAGATATCCCAAATAATTTTTTCTGCCTCTTGTGCCATTTTTCCAACCGTTGTTCTGACGGTACTAATATTCTTTTGTACCATTTTGATCGGCTATATTCACCGGCATTTAACTCCCTAGCTAGGTCATATTTCCTTTGATTATGTGCCTTAAGTAATGTTAAAAGTCTTATGTTTCCTTGTTTTGATTTTAACATACCCGGATTAACTTTTAAAAGGAATTTTAAATCAAAATCAGTTGGATTTCTACCCATCATTTGTAATTGTGTAGTTACATACCTTCTGGTTTCCGAATCAAATTCCGTAACATCCGCAGGTGTCAGATCAAAAAAATCTGTAACTTCTTGAATATTTGCCTGAAGCCCACTGGTGTTTATTTTTTCCAATAAACCTAAAAGTCTATCGGCTTGATTCATGTTTTGAGCGTATGTTGGAGCCTTAGCTATTTCCGTAAATTTTTCCTTATTCCATTCCCCTCTTTCCTTTACAGTAAGGTCAGCATCCTGTTTTTCTATATGTTCAAATACTCTACCTGTTGATGACATTCCTTTTCTGTCAACTGGAATTTTCGTTCCTTTAATCGTACTTCGGTCTACTTCTCTCCCAGTATCATCTAATATAAATTTTCTGTTTGTCCCATTTTTGTAATTATATAAAACAGTCCTATACCTTACACCTGAGTCTTTATCTATAAAAGCATCTAATATCTGACTAGACTTTAAACCACCATTTCCTGATTCTGAATCATCAGCATCAGAAATCTCTTTGTACATTTTTCTAAATTCTTCTGCTTCCTTTAAATACCCCCTTGACGTAAGCAAAGACCACCCCTTTTTGACTTCATCTTGAGAGAACCCATCTGTAGCGTACTCTTGAAGAATACCCATAATCTCCCTTTTGTCCGTTTCACGCTTACGAGCCTTAGCTAATCTAGGATCTACTGCAACGTCTAAACCAAGACCACCAGCAACACCACCAAACATTTTCTTAAGGGCATTCTTACCTTCCTGTTGAGCAGCAGCGGCTATTGAAGCAGTTGACGTAGGGAAAGCTCTGGCTTGAACACTCTTAGCTTCCTGTTCTCGCCTCATAAGATCCAATACGTCTAATTCGGAGGAACCTCCAAACAAACCTGATAATGCTGTATTAGCCATTCCTGTCTACTCCTTAAATTATACCGTCAAAACTCATTTCTTCTGGAGAAAACCCAAAGTCCCCACTATCCCAAGCATCATCAACCGGATCACTAGAAGTAGTGTCAACAAACACGGAAAGAGGTGTAGGTTTTTTTAGTTGTGGTGGTAGCTCTACTATATCCGGTAAAGACATCTCGCTTCCTGACGGTGTTAGTTCTTTTCCTGTCCCAATAGTAATATAATCAGGATTTGCGTCATGGAATTTTTGAAGATAGCCTATTGCCTGACCCTGTAATTCAAAAAGATTACTACCTCGATCAGCCCAGTTTTTCGCAAACCCCGGACCTTTATTGAACGCAACAAGAGCCGTTGCCACAGGATTTTTATAATCAGAAAATATGTCAAGCATTTTGTCCAGATACTCTTTTCCAACACGAGTTCTTTCCTCTTTTACGTCTTTTTTTGGATCAAGAGGTTTAATACCATAACCGGGTTTTTTTAATGTTGATTCCTTTACTTGATATTCACCTCGTTCAGTAGCAGATCCTTTTGCGTCCTTATTTCCCCCACTTTCAATCTGTATAACTGTGTTGTGGATGTCGGCTCTAGCCTCTTCAGGTGGAAGGGTCATAGGTTGAGCATTTGGTCCTACACCCATGCTTTGTGGCGGTACTGCTGTCGTATTACTTGAAAACAAACCCCTAACTCTCTTCATCACGTCAGAAAATGAGGTACTTTTTAAACCACTAGGCATTCCTAAAGATCCTCCTCGTCCACCAGTTCTAACAAATGGTTGAGCGAGTGGTTTAGGACTTTCTATAGGTTGAAGAAGTCTATTTTCAGGCAGTCTTACATTTGGGAGTGGTGCGTCAGGCCCTATAATCTCATGTACTTCCTGTCCTCCTCTTCGTGTACCAACTGGTTCGTCAGGCCATGAGAATGTTTGAACATCGGAACCCATATCTGCATCCATGAGTTCATCTGAACCAAGTTCGCCCCTCCAGCCCCGACCCATATCCAAGCCTAAATCCATAGCTTCCATATGTGATGTTTTAGCGTCCATTTTACGGCTCTTATCCCCTGTGTTAACAACGGATTGATCACCATCTGTTGTAGCGGCTATTGCAGAAGTCTCCTGTGGTACTAATTTTGTAGAATCCCTTTGACCTCTTAACATCTGTTCTGCTTTAGCAGCAGCGGCAACCTGCTCATTGTACCCCATCTCAGTACCGTCTGGATTAAGTTGACTAGCTACATCGTTCCAAGCGTTTCCACTCCTAGTTGCCAAAGATCTAAGAGCCTCTTCATTAGTCATATTGCTATCTGTATTATCACTATATTTATAAGTTTGTTGATCGAAGGTAGTAGGGGTTTTAGAAAATCCTTGTGTTGGGTATTGACCTGCTGGTCCCTCATGTCCTAATTGACCCATAGGTCTATTCTTCATTAATTCAGCTAAGTCTCCTACTTTTATCCATCCGTGTTCTGTTTGTATTTCTCTGTCTGGATCGTTTTCAGCTATAGCCATAAGCATATTATAGGCGTTTAAAGACCCCATTTGTTCCCCACCACCACCGGGGTCCATAGAGTCATAAGTTATTCTTCCTCTGTCAGTTTCGTAGAATAAGTTAGAGTCCCTAGCTGGGTTGTAGTCGTGATGCGCTCCTAGCTGATTAAAAAGTTTAGATGCCCCCAAAAAAAGACCAGCACCGGGGATCTGGCCTCCAAATGTCATCATTGTTGCGTCACCAAAACCACTCAGACCTCCAGTTCTAGGTCTTCCTTCCCATCTAGGGTCGTACTTTGCCATAAAGCTACTGGCAGGATTATCACCCCACCCCGGAGGTCTTAAGTGGTCTAGGTTTTCTCCTCCTGCTCTGCCTAACCACCTATTAAATCCACCTGTTAAAGTAGCTGGTCCCGGTTCTGGATATGGATTAATACCACTGCCAAAATTATCCACACGGGTCTGACCGCTTGTTTCAGGGGTGTTATAGAATAAACCACTATTAATATTATTCTGTTGAGAAGCAGAAGGGGCTAATGACGCAACCTGTGTCCCCTGATTCGGAGAACCATATTGACCACCAAATGCGTTTCTACTCTGAAGCCAACGAAGTAAATCTGGATTTGTTACAGTTGAAGCCATTTAAATTAAAACCTTGACATGTTTTGATTTACATCACCCGGCCACCAATAATTATTTCCACCGTACTGTTGCCTGTCATTCCTTCTTCTTATGTAATCCGCGCTTGGGAACATTCCACCTGCAACATTCAGAGCGTTGCCCATTGGTGACCCTGAAGCAGCCATTGTGTTGGCTAAGTTTGTAGCCGCGCTAGCTCTTGAAGCTAACCCTGATGCAGCTATTCCTCCTAAGCTTGCTCCTACACCTCTTCCCACATTAGATAATTGAATAGGTACGTCAAGAAGACCAGTAGCCTGACCAATGTCCCCACTCTCGCGCCCCAGAAGACTGTCGATAAGCCCCTGAGCTTTACTGAAGGACGAAGTACGCCTTCTGTCCTGATCTCTTAAGATAGCTTCGTCTAACGCTCCCATTTGTTCTCTGCCGCCTGTGCCTCCTAATCTCCCTTGAGCAAGAAGTTTTGTTTCCAAAGCACTCCTTAGACGGTCTTCTTCTTTTTGGTAATAAGGTTGTTCCTGTTCGTAAAATATATCCGCTGCTGCAAATGGATCAGCGGCAAATGGAAGCATTTGTTCACCCCAAAGGCCACTTCTGGTTAAACCGCCTTGATATATATTCTGGAGTTCCGGGGAAAGGTTCATCAAGGCAGTCTTGGTTCCTGCGTCGAAGTCAGCCGTACCTCCTATGCTCCCTACACTAAAAGGTGTCCCGGCTGCAATAGTCCTGTCTGCTGCCTGATTAATACTCTCAGCTTGAGTTCTAGCTGCGTCCGTTGCGGATCTCCCGGCTAACTGACTACCAAGGAAAGACAGACCACCTCCAAGTATTGAAGGGCCAAAGTCCCCACTGAATAGTCCCCCTACTGATCCTATTGCGTCACCTATAAAATCGAATGGTCCTGCCATAATATTACCCCATTTTCCCTTGTTTCGTTAATAGTGTCGTAGAAACCAGACTTGAGAAGTCCCCTACTACCTCTGTAATCATTTTCATTTTAACTACCTTTCCGCTTCTTGCCAGAGGTACTTTATATTCCGCTGGTCCTACCTGAGCAGAAAACTTTGACGTTCCGTACTGAGAACTAGAGGCCCCATATAAAGCAGAGTCGTCCGAAGGAAGTAAGTTAAATACTTTTCTAATTGGAGAGATGGTGTTGTAGTCTACGTACACCAGTAAAGTTGTCGCGGAACCTCTTCCCCCTGAGTAATGAAATAAAGCCTGTTTTAATATCTTGGTCATTGTGGGCTGCTTAAAGTCCATCCACGTTGTTGACCATGTGTAGTTGTAGAGAGAATTTGTGGTACTCCAGCACTTAGAACCGTCCCATGTGCCCCCTGCTGTACTACAGGCTCCTGAGCTAGCATTAGTAGCCGTTGTGTCGGTAATAACTACGTCATAGTAACCATCGTACAGAGCTATTGAATTTGACAGGCCCATAATAAGATAGCCGTCAACCGTACCCACACCGCATAGAGGTGCGTCTGCAAAGTGCCAAGTGGTTATTCTTGGTATGGACAATTCAGCGGAAGAAGCAAAGTCAAATACATAAGCTAATTTATTTTCAGGGACAAAGGTAACGACAAGTCCCTCTTCTTGGTAAAAAACACTCTTAACTGTGTCCAGATCTGCCTGAGCGAGATAGAATGACAGAGAGTTACGAACTGCTATCGACAACCCACTTATGGGAGCCTTGCCGCCAGTGTTGGTAACACGCGACAGAGCCTGAAGTCCTTCATAACTCATAAATAAAACTTCGGCACCAACATAAATTACATTATCTCTACCAGCCAGACCCACACCCTGAATTAATTCGTCCAGTGCCATTGAAGCCGGGTTTGAAGCACCGCTGTATATAGCTATGTTATTCTTACCAAATATAATGATCTTGTCCATGATACTGGCAAGACCTACAATTTCGTCTGCACCCCAGACAGTCCTTAAGTCCAGAGAACCAGCGGCACCTGTATTTAATTTCTCACCAATAAGATTATCAGAATAGTATATCGTTCCGGGGTCTTCAGTAATTCCTCCGTACCACATACGTCCGAAGATCCCCAGAGCGCATGAAGGGTTAAAGGTCGTTACGCCACTTGGAGCTACGTAGGCTCCCAAGTCCTCCACATCGTACCAGTTAGTTCCGTCATAATTAATCGGTTTGTGACCAGCCTGTACTCCCCAAAATTCATTATTGAAGTTAATCCATTGCCAGTTAGAGTCCGTAATGGTCTGAGCGGAACCTGAGAATGTCTGAGCAGTTAAGGTTTCCGGGGTAGTGGAAGTGTCTCTTTTGTATATAAAGGCACCTGACGCTACATAATATTCCGTAGTCCTGTCCGACTTAATAAATTCTCCTATGGACTTAATGGGTGCTGCTACAGTCTTGGAGATCGCTTTGATCCCCTTACGTGGTCCTATTCGCCCTGTAAAATCAAAGGCAACATTATTTGCTTCAGTGAGCCATTCAGGTGGGATCGTGGAACCACTCCCCTGAGTATTAAGCCCTTTGGCCCCTAGGTTATCTAGTCTTATAGGTGTGAGTGGTTTAACTGGCATACCATAAAGTCTCGTTTAAAGTTCTAGCGGAGTCCTTACCGATAAAGTCAGCCAATACTGCATCAAATCTATTGGTAGCTAATGACTGACCTGTACCTCCGTCTTCACCTCGTTCCGATAAAGCAAGAGCGTAAGCCCCTAAGACCACAGGCTGCTCAGGTATAGTCAGGGTAGTTGCTGCTTCAGTTAAGTCATTTTGAGGTAAAACAATATGTAATTTAATTGTGTACGCTTGATCCGGTGTAGGATAGAATGCAATATTAGTCCCATTTAATCTGTAGGATATTGGGGGACCGTTAGTGGCTGACCCTACAAAAGTATAATTATAAAAGGACGCATCGGACATCTGGGGAATAATAAAGTTAGACGTATCGTTAATAACCTGTAGGATAGACATACGATTAGTACCCGAAGGTATTGCGTAAGTTGCTGTAGATGCGCTGGTCGTAACTGTCGCAAGTGACCTTAAGAAACTCCAGTGCCAAGCGTCCTCTACTGCCTGTTTAGATTCATTAACCAAATCACCAATTAACTTCTGATAGTCATCTACGTCAGACGAATCATTTAAATCTCCAATCCAATCAGCAGTTATTGTAGCTTCCCTAAGTCTACGTAAAACTTTATTAATGATTGTTCTGTATGCCATTATGCTGCGTCCTCACTTAGAAATAATTTTCTTTCCGCTTCTCTTCTCCTAAGAAGTCCGGGTATTGGTTTTTTATTTGCGTACTTCCAGTTTAAAAATTCGTCTGCACACCCTTCGTAGTTTGCTCTATTGAGTTTCATTCTTGCCGTGGATCTCTGGAATGCCCCGGAACCTATATTGTAAACGAAACTACATAATGAAGAAAACTGATTGGACGTTACGGGGACTTTTATTAAATTACAGATTTTATATTCAGTTGCTCTTATGTCCCTTTTCATTAAGTCAGTCGCCTGTTCCTTTGTAATTCTTTTGTGGTCCTTTGTAACGAGATTGCCGTCCTTTCCGTATATAGAACCAAATCCTATTGTCCACACACCTGCTACACATTTATAGGGTTCAGCAGAAAATCCCTCAAAGTCTTTTATTAAGTCAAGCCCCTTATCGTTTATGTAGTAGTTCTTTACTTTGACCACTTACTCACTAACCTTTGACCAAACCAGAAACTTATGATGACTGAGAAAATACTTATAATTTCATCTGACCATAAATACTTGAATACTTCTGGAGTTATCATGTCGAAGGCAGAAAGAAAAGTAAGAAGAACAAATTCCAAGAAGAAGAAGTACGTAATTACTGGCCTGACTGTAGCCGATAAGTTCACTACCCAAACGCTTGCTCTTTTTGTTTGTGCATCGGAACTCTTATGAACCGCAATGTTTGCTTCCCCTACACTGGTAATAACCGCCTCGTCTCTTCTGTCTTGAGACTGCTGAGACATTATTTTAAGTTCGTGTTCCTTGTCCCTTACGTCCTGTTTAGAGTCCATGTAAGTTTTAAAGATACCCGGACCAGTAGAAGTTACAAAACCCAGAAGACTACCCAGTAATGAAATCACACGCCGTGTCCCTTTTCAACTTTCTTTGGTTTCTTCGGTTCGTCTTTAATATTTTTAGCATTTATACAGAGAGCCTGTGTATGAATAATTGGAGGAAACTTACCACTGGAAACTATGTCCTTTATCATCTCACTTCCACGAATATAACATTGTTGAACTACAGGGTACGGTCCTCGTTTGTCGTCTAACTGAACTAACCCCGGTAAACCAAACGCTGTAAATATTACTATAGAGTACCACATTCAGCCCATGTCTTCGTACTTAGGTATCGGAGGGTGTCTACCATTGTGTGCAGACTGATACTCTGCTTTCTGTCTGTCTACGTCCCTTCTCAAACCGTCTAGTCTCACCTGCATATTTTCCAATTCCCTATTTCTACTCTCAAGAGCTTCAACACTTAAGATCTTGCTTATAATCTTCATCTTACTTTGTATCACTGCTTCAAATGCAGCGGAACCAGTTTCTAGTTTATCTACAGCATTAGCTATATTTGATACTCTTCGTTGGTCCTTCGTTTGAGATTCAATGACAGTCTTTAGTTGCTGCTTTGCGACTGCCAATGCTCCAGCTATAGCAACCGCTATACTGACTATTTGAAATATTAATCGAAGGTCTATTTCCACAATAGATCAAGGTTTGCTGGGCCAAGTAATCGAACCAACGACACTAGAGTTATTGTACTGTGCTGGAAGATCCCTAAGAGCCTGTCTGTAGATTTTCATGTCATTAGACAACGTAACGTCATCCAATGCAAGATAGTCTGTCTCTGCCAGCTTCTGATCACGCTCCTGTCGTAGTCCAGAGAAGGCTCTTGCTGGTTTTGCGTCTTCCCAGACTTTTTCTTCTGCAACGCGAGCCGCATGCTCATCGTCACTCATCTCGATGTTAACACCGTTTACGTTCTTCATGTAGTTTGCCATCTATTGTACTCCTTTGTTAAAATTAGGCATTGGCATAACCGTAAGCCGTAATCGTCCCACTCTCAATATTTCCGCTGGAAAATACGAGCCTGATAGCATCAACGTCTGCCGAAGATAGTCTTGCCCCACACCCAAGCAGATGTGCAGTTGTGTCGTTTGCTGAGAAAAAGGAACCTTCCCAGTGAAACATTGTCCTTTTAGTTAAGTGTGGTGACATTATGTGCAGTGCAAAAGAGCCTCCATCTTCGTTCGCTGCACTCCCAAATCTGTAGCTGTTGCTGGCAGTTGAACCATTCATCCAGATTGAATTATCTGATCCACTTTGCGTATTTGTTTCACCACCGAAACCCATCCACGCATAGTTACCGCTGCTACTATCATAGCTCGATCCCCCATCTGTCGATGTTAATAAATCGAGCGATACGTCATCCGTTGCTGGTATCAAATTCATTACATTAAGTACATAGCTGTCATAGCTTGACGAATTGAATGCTGTAAAATCGTAAGTTGCAGCAGCGGAGATGTCTGAGGTATTGATAAAGGTTAACGCACCAGCACTAGGAGTAATCCAAGCCCCATTGCCTTGCAATACCTTCGCGTCCCCGATACTACTGGCATCGATCATTCCTACGTTTACTTTTGTTTGTGACATATTATCTCCTATGAATTCGCTAGGCCGTATGAATTTATAGTACCACTCTCGATATTTCCGCTGGAAAAATAGAGCTGAAACGCATCTACATTTGCCGCTGATGTTCTAGACGCAGCACAATCAAAACATACTGTATAATCATCCGCAGACCAGCCAGACAAACTACTGTTAATCATCGTGTACCCAGTTAAATGTGGGCCAATCAGCCAAATCCATCCAGAAACTCCAGGTTCATCGGCCGCAGAGCCAACTCGATATGATGTGGCCGCAGTACTCCCCAAAAATTCAATTTCCCCATCTGATTTAGAAGTTGTGTAAGCCCCCCAGTTTTCTGCGACCCACGAATAACCACTAGTATCATAGCTACTACCACCGTCCGTACTGGTTCGCCCATTAAATTTAACGTCATCCGTTACTGGGACTATGTTCTGAAGAAAAAATCCGTAACCGTCATAACTTGAAGCATCTACCGCTGTAAAATTATACGTTGCAGCAGAAGAGATATCTGTGGTGTTGATAAACGTCATTGCACCAGCGGCAGGGGTACTCCAAGTTCCATCGCCTCTCAGGAAATTCCCTGACCCCGGAGTACCAGTAGCCCCAATTAGATTAACGTCTACTTTTGTTGTTGCCATCTATTTTACTCCATAGTGCTGGAATACATCGTCAGCTACAAAATTCCCAGAGGATGAATAAAACTGAACACCGTCATGCGCTCCAGTTACTAACATTTGACCCCATCCTTGTTGACTCCAACCGTAAGTCGCATTACCCATTCCAGAACTATGAACTATACTGGTGTATTCTGTTAACCCTGCACCGTGCAGAGATACTTGATGGTTGCTACTATAATTCCCACCGCCCCCCGCTTGGCCCAGATCCCATTGACTATCTTCCCAATCGCCAAGAGCTTGAGCAGTAAGGCCAGACGAATAGATAAGCCCGCCATACGTTGTCCATCTATAATTAGATGCTCCTGTATCGGGTGTCCCACTGGTCATTACACGCATGTGCATTGAGCTACTCGAAGCCATAGCAGCGTGTATAAAAAACAAGTGAGTGGCGTAAGTCGAATTGTCGAGGCTTGTAAATTCCACAGTTGAAGGTGTACCAGTAACAACCGTTTTTGTTATCAGTACCATATCGGAACCAGCCGTCACCCAGTTAGGTGCGGTAGCTCCAGCATTCATCTGAAGTGTCTGAAGCGCGGTTCCTTTAGCTAGTCTGTTAATAGTATCCGTGCCGTCTGCATATATAAGATCACCAGCAACCAAAGCTGGGTTGAGTTTACCTCCTGTTACTGAGTCATTCTGAATGGCTGCTGTTGCTACGCTGTTTGCGGCTGGTGTCCCGGTGATGCCATCAGAGAAATACTGCCTCGCACAGACCATATTACTCCCTGCTGGTGCAGATGTAGTGAGGGTAAGCGCAGTACCAGCAATATTAAAATCGACACCAGCAACTTGTGGCACACCACCGACAAACACCTCAGTCGCGTTGGTTGAGCCTGACTGTGGTAAGGTGAAGCTGGTTGTACCGCCAGAGTATTGAGTTACCGTGGGGTCTAACAGAGATTTGTTTACTAAGAATCCGCTCATTGTTTACTCCTCACGGCTTTGGATTGTCAGACTTGACCTTATCTACCAATACCTTCATTGCTGCTTCTGCATCGCCACCTTTCCAGAGAGCGTCGAGTTGATCACCAATAGGTGGATACAGTGGCTGACGTATTCGTTGATATTGCGTTGCAACTATTGCTGCATCATCACTATCTGCTGTAGATTTGTCGTAAGTGACAGTCTTCTTGTCAGCATCAACAACCCAGTAATTCATTCTATGACTATCAGGTTTATCTACAACAAACCCACCATACGTTACTACATGAGCATCAGCATCCGACTTGGACGAAAAGTCTGCATATTTAGTAACTTTGTTATTTTCGTTTTTGACGATTGCTATATATTTCTCCAATTCAACCTCCTACATATACGCTATGTTAACAGCACCAGCATCAAAGGCACCAGCCGAAACAAGAGCAACCCGATCTAATTCTGCCGATAAAGATTTTACCCCTCCACCTGATTGTATGTAGACGGTTCCATCAGAAACAATACTTGAGTTGTAAACCCAAGTATTATTAGTTGCGTCCTGCTTTGTAAGAATAACAGAACCAGAATGTAAATCGGCGTAGGAAGCAAACGAATAAATTACCTGAAAGCTAGAGGTTGAAAGGGTACTTTGAACAGACGAACCCGTCTGCGAAATACCACTGTTATATCCAGTTGTTTCAAGGCCACCACTATCGCCGATTTGTACGTATACGGCTGTGGCTGATGCAACACTAACTTTATCCAAACCCATAATAATTAATGATGTGTCAGCTGGAATACTGGAAAATGTAATTGTAGCTCCTGATGTAGTGGCTTGTTCCGTTGCTAATGTTAGACCAGCACCACCAGCGTCTTCAAAAGCACAGACTGCTCCAGCACCTGAAGAAGTTAAGACTTGTCCATCACTACCCGTAGCAACTGCTACTGGATTGCCGCTAGTATCGTAAGAAATTATATTACCATCAGTCCCTGCTGCCATCTTAGCAAGTGTAACTGCATCATCTAAAATCTTTGCCGTAACTACGGCATCATCACCAACAGTAGATAACTGAGCGTACACCGCTGGAGCATATGTAGCTTCAACCTCCGCAACTCCTGTAGGTATCGCAGTGTCAAAGGTCACCGTGGAACCACTTAACGAATACGTTGATCTGTGCTGACCAACGCCGTCAAAGAAAATCGTAAGGTGTTCCTCAGTACCCGGAGCATCTGTCAAGGCTACAGTCGTACTTGATCCAGCCGTAAAACCTACTCCAGCCACAAAGGTATTGACCGTTGGTGTCTTGGTCTTTCTTATGCCGGGATCAACCCCTGTGAGAAAACCGCCCATTAGGTTTGTACCAGATAACTGATGCTTGCTTCTAATGAACTTGCGTTTTCTGCGTCAAACCACAGTGCGTCTGCTGTATTCAAGACAACCTTACCCTGAAGAATATCAAGCGAATCGTTAATGGGTATGTTTACTTGGTGAGCTAACTCACTGTCTACACCTCCCGATCTGACTACGTTTACCGTAACCCAACTGTTAGTTGTGGCATGGATATTAGCCACTGTAACACCAATGAGTGTAATTGTTTGCCCACTCGCTGCCGTAAGTGCAGCCGCGTCTGTAGTCGTAATCGCATACCCTTTCCCCACTAAAACATCAGCCATTTTTTAACCTCCTAGAGCTAATACTAATCCAACACCGACTATGGAACTGTTTGTCCAAGCAGATCCACTATAAGTAATCCCTTGACCTGCCGTTGGACTCGTAATTGTAACGTCAGATAACCCATTAAAAGCAGTCGCCGCTGGTTCTACTTTCGACCATGCCAGTGCAGTTGTGTCTAATGTACCCCCTTTGTCTGCCGTACAGATATAAATAGTATCAGCATTTGTCGTTCCTTCCGATACAATAATCAAGGAACCGGGGTACTCTTCATAAGTATCAAAAAGATCGTCTCTGGCCGGGGAAGCCTGTACGATGTAAATACCGTTTTCTTCAGCAGCCGTTTGATTTTTAACCAAGACAAGATCGTTAGTGGCTAATGTTACACCGTCAAGTGTATCCGCATTATTTAAAGCCGTAGCAATCGTAACGTTTGCAGTAGTTGCTGCCCTCACGATTGTCCTTTTGGACATCCCTGCAAACAAGTCGTCTACGTAAGTTTTATTGACCAGATGACTTGCATTGGTAGGGGCCGTAGAAGCTGTTACAAGACCTGAGAATGCCCCTGTAGTCCCTGCTACGGTTGCCGGGGTAGCTGCCCCCACAGTACCGTCTATATTACCAGTTACGTTACCTGTTACATTACCAGTTACATTCCCGGTGATATTACCAGTAACATTACCAGTAATATTCCCTGCGAAGTTTGTATTGGCTGTAATGGTAGTCCCGGTGACTGCCGCTGGTGTATTTGCCCCCAGAATACCGTCTACGTTGGTTGTGGTTAAAGTCGTTATTGTCTGGGAGGTAGCTGTCCCACCTACGACACCATTGATTGTAGGGGCAGTTAAAGTTTTGTTTGTTAAAGTTACTGTTCCTGAGTCTACGTAAGCCTTTAACGCCTGTTGTGTGGAAATTTTAGTTGCGCTGTTGGAAGCCATGTCGTCTTCGTCTAGGACAGCGGAACCCGTAACGGCTGTATTTATAACTGGACTGTTCAAGGTAGGTCCGGTTAACGTACCACTTGTTATGTCCATTTTAGAGTTAATGGCTGTCTGTAGAGCTAAAACCTCAGTATTGAAGTCTGCACCGCTGATTATCTTTTCGGGGTCAGTGCTAAGAAGTGCGTCTTTTCCAGACCATGTAACTTGTGGTGTATAATTACTCATTTAGTTCTTCCCCTTAACAGGCATTTTAAGTTTAAAAAGTATTGTCTTCAGTCCCTTTTCAGAAGGGAAGGTAAATAATTGTTCAGCTTTTGGATTAGCTTTTTTCTTCCCTACGTACTTCCACTCTGCTCCTGCTTTAGTCTGTAGATCAGCTTGTATAAAGAAAGCATTATTATCTACAACAAAAAGAAGCGTACTTAAGATTGTAAGAATAAACAATACTATATTCCACGGAGTTCCTGTTTCCACCTAAACGCATTCTTTCGTCTGGCTTCTTCTGTAATTTTCTTTTTCTTTTTCTTACGGACAAATCTACCTGCTGTACGCATCTTAACTGGTTTCATTAAACACCTGCCCTTATGCCGTTTCCGTTAACTTCGTGATCGTTAGCCCACCTGTCCTCTGGTGATGTCAAGATTAAAGAAGGTACGGACAAGGAATGTTTAGATGTACTTTTGCACTTATTACAATTAGTGTCCTTCTCACGTTTAGCCATTGGTCTAAACTCTACCTGAATGTATCCACAAGATTTACACGTATAGTTGTAATTAGGCATATATTCTCTCGATCTATTAATGATAGAATGGAAGCCCCTTTTTACAGAGGCTTCCTTAGACTACTTAGGTAGCTGGTACAACGAAGGCTACACCACCGTCATTACGGAGTTCACCTACGCCATAGATTGTATCAGAAGTAAACAAGTCACCTAAATATTCTTGTTTATACTGAGTTTGTGAACGAACACTGAGTTGCTCGACCAATGCTATAGCGTCTTTGTGTAGCATAAGTCCAACTCTCTGTGCGTCACTGTTAATAGACGGGCAGTTAGAAGAAATATATACGTCCATGCCGTAAATACTTCCAATTTTACCTGTCTTGATTGCAGCACCGTCACCAATGTACTGTTGCTCAGTAAACCTGTTTATACCAAGCATGTCGTTCATTGCTATCGGTGGTACTACTAAAGACCTGCCGTCCATAGGAACGTCTGCATTGTCCAGAGTCAGGATCATTCTTCGGATACCTGCGTCTGCAATGTCCGTAGCGTTTGTTGAGTTTCCGGTGTATAGAGTTGCACCGTGTCCACCAATAACCGCTTTTTCCCATAGAGCAGCACCGGAACCGCCTACTGTACCACCTTGGAGTCCTTCCATGAGGGTAAATAGATCAGTATCGACCTGAGTCGCAAGAGCATAACCAGCATCGTCAGTGTAGAAACGACGAAGCGAGGAAAGTGCCTGAGTTTCCGTAATGTCTTCAATTACTACAGAATACTCATAATGCTTATCAATACTCAAGTTAACTACAGAGTGGGTATCACCCTGCAAGACAACCTGAGTATTTGCTGCTTTGGCGTTAGCCGAACCACGGACAGGAGCAGGGATATGAATAGTGTCCCCTTTCTTGCCACTGTGGTTTATTTTAGTTACAAGATTACCAAGAACAAGATTTTTCTTGTACCCGGCAATCACTTCATCCGACCACAGTTCTGGAATAAAATTCGCAGCGGTTGTAGTCGTCTGTTGGGCAGTACCTAAAGCCATATTATTTCTCCTTCAGCTTTTATAGGTTCTTATTTAACCCTGCCGTCTGAATAAGCCTGAAGAATTTCGTCCTGTAGACTCTCATAACGCTCAGGATTGTTAGTACGAAGTCTGATTAGATCAGCCCTACGGTAGATTTTCTTACCTGCTTGTGACTCCGAAGAAGTCCTAGATACGCCTCTGCCAGCTTTAAGTGCTTGATCTCGTTTAACTGCTTTATTTGCTTCCGCTTCACTTGTGTTACTAATGAGTGATCTTTCTTTCCAGTTGCCTATGAGTTCCATAGCTGAATTAAGATCATAATTATGAGCAGAAACATATAGCTCTGTACGTATCGGGCTTTCTTGGACCCACTCCTGAAACTTGGGGTTACCTACAACCTCAAGATAATCAGGATGCGCTGTTTGGAGTTGCTGAGTTGTCGCAGAGGCCGCTTGGACTTTCTGCTGCTCTTCAAACTCGCGGAACTTCGGATGATTTTCGATGGCTTTACTGACTGCCTTGTCAGGGTCATCGAAGAAATCTGTCTCCTCTTCTTCTTGCGCCTCTGTTCCGCTTTTGGTAGTGGTAAGTTGTTGCTGTAAAATACCGTCAGTCAACTTCCTTAGTTCTCCAATCTCCTGACCTTTCCGACCAAGTTCTTTTTCAAGATTTTCGTAGGAAGAAATAACGTCTTCCATTGATTTTCCTTGGAACTTATCCGGTACTTCAAAAGACTGTTCCGTTTCTAATTCAGGTTGTTCCACCGGAGGTGGAGCCTCTTGGTTTATGTCCGTAAACTGTGCCGCTTCTTGTGGCGTTTCTACGGCTTCTTCAACAACTACACTATCAGCCATATTACTAATCCTCCTCCGTCCCTATATTAAAGATTATGGAGTTAAACAAAATGTTGGAGTTAGGTCACCTGTTAATCTAATTGATCCAACGCTAATTTGGTGGTTTCCTCTAAATTAATAACCATATTTAGCATGTCCACCTGACCCCTTCTTAAGTAGAGGGTCTTTTCGTCGTCTATCGTCTGAATTTTCTCAAGAGATTGAGCCATCGAGGTTAGCTCTTCAGTAAAGAGATCCCATGCTTCCGTTGAGAAAAGATCAAGACGCTTCTCTAAAAATTCTCTGTCGTCGATCACTTAGCACGTTCCATACGTGCCTTGGCAAGATTAAGTATTGTCTCCGACTGTAGATGTTCTACTTCGGGGACGTTACGTTGAGTTTCAGATTGTATATTCTGGGCTTCTGTACGGAGTTTTTCTATCTTAGCCATCTTCTCAGCCAACTCTATTTGTTTTTCCACTAAAGCGTCCTCCGATTGAGTCCCCTGAATTTCAGACTGTATCTTAGCTGCCTGAGCCATTTCCTTAGCTGCTCCAGCCTTCATTTCCTCTATCTCCATCTGGAGTTTCATAAGTTCCAACTGTTGAACCATCTGCTGCAACTGTGCCTGTTGTGGATCTGGCTGCATTGTCTGGGCTATCGCCATCTTCATGTCTTCCCTGTTTGCCAAGGAACTATTTTCAAAGATGGACATAAGAAGTAAACCAAAAGGCGTTGATCCCTGTTGTGTCATGGACAACAACTGGATCATCTGGGTCATCTCCAGTTCCTTAGCCATGATCCCCATTGTAGAATGTGCTACAAATTTATAGTCCCCTGCCGGGTAACGATCTGGAGCAAACTGGATGTAACGCCAAGCAGATTTCTTGATTAGAGGGATCAGAAAGTTTTCCTGAAAATTCATAATGGTACGCTTCTGCCTTTTAATCGACGCTGCCTGAATCATAGACATACCGGAAGCAGTATTGTTTCTTGGGTTTGAAGCACCTCCTGTGGCACTGTCCATTGCTCCAGTACCCATCTGAACCATTCTTTCCAGTTCTGATGCTTCTGTAAACGTAGACTGAGCTACCTGACCGAAATTCAAAGGCATTAAGGTCTGCCTTGGATCACCATTTGTCAAGATGGTCTTCCCTGCTTTTACCTCGAATTTAACCCCTCTTGGCAACCTTGTTGCGTCCACGCCCATCATTGGATGAGTTGTAAGAGCCAGTGCGTCTATTCTCGCACGTAACTCAGCGTCAAGAGCTTTTTGTGGGTTATACCCCTTTTCCGCTATGCCCCTGCCCCAAAACTTATTAGGGACTCTGTCCAACTGAAAGGCTACGAAGGGTCTGTCACCCATAAGATATGGATTTTCGCTTGCCTTTAAAACTGTGTAGTCGTTAGCAATCACGACAACTGCTTCAACTAACTCGTCCTCGTCGTAATCAAACTGTTCGCTCATCCCCGATTGTCCGTCCAAGAACTTCTTGGGAACTCTACCCCAGTATTCTGTTATTTTTACTTTGTCGTCGTCCGAAGAAATAGAACCGTTCTCTTCGTTGAATCCTAAATCGGCCTTGTCGTAACTACCTATTGGTTTATCTTGGTATATTCCGTTCTTGATCCCCTCTATAATTTCGTACTTAGGTTTAATGACAACCTGTGCAACACCTAATGCTTCGTCTATAGTGGTAGCGGAGGGATCAATTACAAATTCCTTGGGAGTGAGAGAATTAATTCGTACTGTCGTCATGTCTTCTTCATAGACAACAGTATCTGTAGTATAAGTATCGGGTATTGGAGATTCTTTTGGTGTTTTTATTTTCTCTTCGTCTACATTTATTTTAGCTATACCTGTTCCGAATATGGCTGCATTTAAAAGTGACTCAACTATAGCGTCCTTTACTTTAGCTCTCTCAAGATCTTCTTGCAGGTTCATACGGACTACTTTAACGTCCGTTGGATCTTGATCCCCTACATCGTCCCGAAGATCAAACCACTGTTCCTTACCGAAGATAGCTTCCTCAAGCTCAGATACAGTTGCTTCTACGGCCTGTTGTGTTGCAGGTGCAATAAGTCTTGAGTTTTCTGAAGCTCTTGTTTTGTCTTCCCCGGACCATATCCCTCTCCATATACGGTAATACTCGTCCCATTTATTCAGGTAATTTGTATTACGATGGTCTTCCCATTGGGTAACCTTGTTTGAAACCCAAGAACCGAGGGACGCTTGGGGATCATTATACGCAATGTCTTTATTACCAGCAACAGCCATATTTATTTTATATTCCTCATTTTCTAGTACCCGGAAAGGTTATCCAATGGTTTCCATTCCTCTAATTCTATCGATTGTGCAAAGTCCGAAACTGAAACTTGGTCTATGTACGCCAGAGAGTCCAGAAGATCATCATGTGCAAGTGGGCTGGGGAAGTCAAGCATCTGACCTATGAAGTATTTGTTCCAATCCGCTTTCCTGAACTTTATCTTACCGTGTTCCATTCTCCCCTGTAAAGCCCAGACTATTCTGTCCTGTTTCCTCTTACCTCCGTGGGTTACGTCCGTTATATTAACCCAACGACCCCTCATTCTCATTTCGTCTTCTATGTACGGCATTATAGCATTTTTAAGTGCCCCGGATTCAATCCCTACTGTAGTGGCCTGTACGTCCTCCGCTGCGTCCAATATTTTTGTAGCGGTTTCTTTTATACCCCACCTACCGTGTAGAATGTCCTTAACTAACCATTCGTCCTGAGCAATCTTTACAACCGATATTGCCGTTTCGTCCAGTTTGGATGACTTTAGACCCCTTTCTTTCTGAGCTTTTTCAAAGCCAGCCGGGTCCACCGATATAACGAAATGACCTTGAGCTTTAGCTTTTTTATCGTCGAACTCATCATCGTCCACATATTGTAACCATTCCTCCTTAAATATCCCACCTGAAAAGGTTTCAAATGTGGCCTCAAACTCCTGCCGAAATGCCTGAGTAGACATTGTACTTCTAGCGGCTTCTATTTCCAGAGGGTCTAAAAAGGGATTATCAGTAGAATTAAACTGAAAAGCTTCCCACTCTTTCTCGTATTCTTTTTTTTGTGCGTCCAGCCACAACTGATAAAAGTGGTTCTTTCCAGCCGGGGTTCCTATGAATAACGCACCACCCTTTATGTCTGCCAATGTGGGTCTTAAGATCATCTCCCACACTTCCTGCTTCATCGAAGCGTATTCGTCCATCACTACGTAAGCTAGACCTACACCCCTTAAAGTGTCCGGTCTGTCTGACCCCTTCAGGTAGATCTTTCGATCATTTATCAGGGTCAGGGTAGCGGTGTTTTCATGTGCAGCTTTTATTACGTCCTTTCCAATAGTTTTAAGTATGGACCAGAGAATGTCCTTAGCTTGCTGGAAAGTAGGTGCTACATAAAAAACATCTTTAGAGGTACTTTGGAGTGCATTGATTATTAACACCCACGCTGCTAAGTAACTCTTTCCGAACCTTCGACCACATGAGGCAATCTTGAATCTTTTTTTAGAAGTGAAGATCTCCATCTGGGCATCGTGGAGAGTAACATTTAAATCCGTCACTCTTTTGTTTCTTCTGTGTACTCAGCCTCTATGGTCTTAAATTCTTCTTCTTCTATTCTCTCTATTGCCTTCACGGACTCTACTATTATATTAATACCCAAGTCCTGATGGTCGTGTGTAATTTCTACTGCCTTACTTGTTGGAATAATCCTGTCCATACACATCTTAAGACAGTGGCGGTCCCCTTCCAGAGCTAAATCTATCACTTTTTGAACTATTTCAGGCCCTTTATTGGACATGAGTTCTCTGGATAGTTTAGTGTACTTATTTAAAGACCCTTTTGTTCTTCCTGCTGGATTTAAAGGGGGCATTCCTTTGTATAAATTTGGATTACCTCTTTTCTTTTTTACAGCAACCGGAGGATCTTTTAGAGAAACCATCAATATTATTCCTTTTTGACTTTGCCCTGACAACTTAGGGAGACAAATCCTCTACTTAAGAGTTCTTAAGGGTCGAGGAAAAAGTAATTAACTTAAAGATAAACACTTAAAGTTTTCCACTTTGGGTTCTTAAGTGTTCTTAAGTAGATAACTACTGAATATACTATATTCTATCATATTTTAGCTCTTTAGTCAACTCTTAAGGGCCTGTCAAGCACTATTTTTAACTTTATTTGTAATATTTATGTAATTTTAGAGGGTCCAAATTGCTTCTGATGTGGTCCTGAGAGTGTTGCAATAATTATCCCGATTCTCTAAGGGTCCCCCCCCTTCGGACCCAAGGGGATCGCTTCGGACACCCAAGGGGATATTTGCGACACCCAAGGAAATGTTGCAAAAATACCACAAAGGGGATCGACAGTGACATAAATGTCACAGGTGTTACCTAAGTGTCACAGTGTGGCAGTAATATCACAGGTGTTGCATAAATACCACAGTGTTACCTAAGTGTCACATGTGGCATTAATACCACAGTGTTGCATAAATGTCACACAGGTCCATATGGGCATTTTAAGCCTCATAGGACCACTTCGGACCACTTGTGGTGTGTTACTACCTAAAACACGCTAACGCAGATTTAGCTATTCCGAAGTGGTCCTGTGTGGTCCAGAGAAATGCAAGAGAAGTATGTTTACGATTATGGTATTTTAGGGACCACTTAAGACCACCACGGACCACACCAGACTAACAAACTATTTTTGTATATATATGTATCAATGCTTGACGGGTGTGCAAAAATGCATAAAATCGGGGACAGGACAGACAATAACTATGGAAAAAAAGGAAACTTGAAAATGACAGACAAACTATACGACATTAAAGGAACTCTTTTTGTAGAATTCAGAAACGTATACGGAAATGATCTGGTGTACCCGATAAATAAATACGCGAAACTATTCGCTGAACTATCTGGTCATAAGACACTAACTAAAGAAGCATTATTGATAGCTAAAAAATTAGGCTTCAATGTATTGGTACACGAAACTGAAAAAGAAATTTACGCTTTTAATGAAAAGGAAATTTGAAAATGACTAATTTAACAGAAGAAATAATCGGTGTAATTGAAGACACCGACGACAATAATCCGGTGTGGACTAAATATTCCTATAACGACAAATACCAGAGCGTAACCCCACACACATTTAAAGACGTAAACGTGTGGGTATGTTCAGACACCGGACAAGCTTACAATTTCTGTCAATGTAGCGATGAAGCAGAAGACGGGGATATCTTGTATATCCCTTCTGAAAATGTTGTAGGTGTGGTCCACACATGGCCCATAGCGGTCACTAGGAACGCCGGGGAGCTACACCAGCCCGATAACTGGGACAACATAAGAACGCCTAGCGATGTAAAGGCGTGGTCCCCGGATAAGGCCATAAAATTTGCTAGGAAATATGAGCCTAGCAATGTAGACCCACAAGCTTCAAAGTCCCTAGACGACATTGAAGATTTAATCCCACTTATCGATATAGAAAAGGAGATTTAATTATGACCGTACACATAAAATTTAACGACCATAACGTCACCTTGTCGCCGGGTAATTTCGCCCACTATAATATTCTTAGGGCTGGCTGGCTTATGGCATGCTATTCCGAAAAGAATATAGCTAAAGGAAAAAAGATATTTTCTAACTTATCCGATAAGGATAAGGACTTAGCTACAGCGTACAAACTTCATTGTTTAAGGGACGCACAATTAGACTAATATCTTCACCACCACCACAAAAGCCCCATAGGTCTACATAGACCGTGGGGCTTAAGTGGTGAAAACTGAAAGAAGGAAATAATCTAATGACCACTAAGACAGAAATCGCAATTCAAAACGGGATTTCTTTATTTCATAATCATAAGGTTAAATCTGTTCTAGACGGAATGGGTAAAACTGAAAATGTTATTAAGAAATCTACAAATATTAAACTGGGTAAAACTGTAAAAATGGGTGTGTTTAAGGGTATGCCAATTTTCACGTTAACTCTAGAGGAACGTGCAACCTGCTCTAGTACGTGTGCCCACTGGCGCACATGCTACGGAAATAACATGCCATTTGCTACACGCTACTCCGCTAATGACGCACTAGAAACCACCATAGGAAATGAATTGGAAATCTTAAACCGTAAACATAAAAACGGATTTCTTGTTCGCCTACATATTTTAGGTGATTTCTATAGCGTCGATTATGTAAAAAAGTGGGCTATGTGGTTAAATCGATTTCCTAATTTATTTGTTTATGGTTATTCCGAAAGGAAATCTAATACGCCTATAGGTAGGGCATTAAAAATAGTGCGTAAAACATATGGACCACGTTTCATGGTACGTACGTCTGGAGATTTTAAGAGCCACACAATGACCGCGTTATCTTTTGATGACCCTAGGGCTATAAAACAGATTGCCACTAAACAGGCGTTTATATGCCCCGTACAGACTGGTAAGACCGATAACTGTGGTACGTGTGGCTTATGCTGGACCGCACAAAAGAATGTGGTGTTCATGACGCACTAGCCCACACTAGCCCACACCAGCCCCATATGACCCTTAAAACGGTCTGTGGGGCTTTAGTGGTGAAAGCATTAACATTTAACAATGGAGTTTTAGGACTATGAAAAAATCTACATTTTATCTAGGCGTTTCGTTCCTGTGTGGTGTTATGACGTTTGCATACACACAAGTTATGTGGTTGATAGTCGTTAGTTACTTTAACATTTAACAATGGAGTAGAGTTATAATGAAAAATCTAGAATTTAAAAAAGGTGACGAGGTGTTCGTAAAAATACCGATCGGTGATCATTACGATATGTGGTTAGAAACCACTGTTATAAAGACCACTGCAAAGCGTGTTCAAGTCAAAACCATAGAAGGGTATGCGATGGGTAAGATTGCTAACCCTTATTTTTCCCCGAAAAATGTTAGACTAGCGTCAAAATGGGGATACAATAAAAAAACTGATAATTGGGAATATATCAGTAAAAATTAGACAAGTGGATTTTCCCAGGTAAATCAATAACTTAAGGAGTTTTAAAATGCCAAAATCTAAAAAAGAAATAATACACGATATGTGGGAGTTTGATTTCTTCAAAATGCCCACTAACGAGGTAATGCGACTAGCCGAAAAACAGTACAAGTTAGAGTTAACTAAGTTACCGCGAGTTGAGTTAGACAAAAAATATTTTTTAATGTTCGGAAATCAGGAGTAGTTATGAAGTTAGATTGGTATAGTTTGTTCGACTTATTCCATATAGTTTTTGCAATATGGTTACTTTATAAAATAGTAACGGGATTTTTATCATGGCAGCACTAGTAGAGTTAAAGTGTTTAGACTGTGAACGGTCTTTAGTTACACCTTGTCCGTTTTGTGACGACACTGGAGTAGTTAGTCACACCGATATTTACATAGACAGTTTACCGGAAGCGGCCATCGAGTACGGTGGTCGTCTAGTAGGCTGTAAACTTTTAACCGAAAATGAAAAGGAGAGTTAGTTATGTCTAGATGTAGATGTTGCGACAGGAGGTTAGAAACCTCTGAGTTATCAAAAAAAGACAGAAAAGGAGAGTACCTAGAGACATGCAAAAACTGCATGGCTTCAGTTTACGAAACGAATGGGGATTTCTACGGAGATAATCTGTTTGACAGAGAATAACCCCTACTATAGAATACTTAAGAGGTCTTTAGTTATCTTTAGTAAGTTACTTTAAAAAATAATTAAAGAAATTTCTAAAGACTTCTTAAGAAGAAACCCTAAAGAGAAAGAGAGTACCTAGTTATGAAAATTACCAAAACTTCAGAGTTAACCGGAGTTACTCGCACCCTTGATCTTCCAGTTACGGAGGATCAAATTCAGGTGTGGCTCGACGGCATGTTAATACAAGCTGCCATGCCTAACCTCGACGCAGACCAGCGCGAGTTCGTTAAAACTGGTATTACACCTGAGGAGTGGGAAAACTGCATGGGTAAAGACATGCTTTTTGTCCCTCAGGATGAGGAGGAGGACTAGTTATGGTTCGTAAAGACAAACACACAGTTTCATTGTATCGGAAGGGTGGCCCCCCTAAACCGCGTAACCCTGAGAAGGTAGTTATGGACGGTTATTATCCCCCTAAAACTTTTAAAAGCAAAGTCACCCAGCTTCGGGATAAAGAAGCTCTACAGCAAATACACGACTATAAAAAAGGAGGCGAGTAGAGTATGTCTAGTTTATCTTATCAGGAAGTTGGAACTTTGTGCGATTGGTTTGCCGAAGGTAAAAAAGGCGGCTTGAATAATTTACAGGCGAGGGATTATTCACTGTGGAAAGTAGAAAGTGAGGGTTTCGGAACGGTGGACACCTTCAAGTTCAAGTTACGGACGGAGGAACGCCTTAATAAACTGGTTTCTCTGTCTACGATCTCAGACGAGCCGTGTGGTTGATGTCTGTTTTTAGGGGTAGTAACCCACCAGAGCATGTAGAACAAGGCACTCCTGAGCGATCCTCAGGGGTGCTTTTTTGTTAATTTAGCCTAAAAGGAGGTAAAATGGGTAAAAAGACACAGTTAGATCTAAATCTGAGTAAATCTCGTTTGGACTCTGTTTTTATCGTGTTCCAGTACGATGGTTTCGAGTTGAATAAGGTTGTTGGGGTGTTCAATAATAGGCCAGCGGCAATAAAGTTAGTTGAGTTGAAGACAAAAAGTAAAGATGGGCTGTTGCACTCTCATTACCTAAAAGAGTTTGAAGTTAAAAAAAGTGTTTGACACGTAAATTTTCTTGAATTAGACTGTAGTAGTAGTTTTAATTTAGATATAGGAGTTAGTATGATCACAGAAGGTACAGTAGCATTTTCCAATTTAGCCACAA
>Ga0310342_100000103_pt1 | contig 39732 bp, 54 predicted proteins | sample S15DNA20500_MG_FD_206155 | JGI IMG/M metagenome (GOLD analysis project Ga0310342, IMG submission 206155) | Marine microbial communities from station ALOHA, North Pacific Subtropical Gyre - S1503-DNA-20-500_MG | ecosystem: Environmental > Aquatic > Marine > Oceanic | place: Pacific Ocean: North... | reverse complement strand
GCTAAATCATTCGCGGCGGCGGGAAATGTCACTGGTGTACAAGAGCAGAGCCCTGTGCGCACTGCGGCGTCGCTGACTAAGCTGATCGACAAGAAATTATTGGAAGAACTGGAGCTGAGTGAAGAAAATACGTTCAGCGTGGCGGTTACTTCCCAGACGGCGGCGGCGAAGAAGTTCCGCAATCAGATTCGCGCGCAGATGAGTCTCGATTTTCCAAGACAATTGACGCGATACTTTCGCGAGGAGACGAATACACTTACTGACGCTGGAAAAGAATTTCTGCAGAACATGCTTCTGCTCCAAGTTTTTGATGTTGAGGTGGTCGAGGCCATTGGTTTACAGCGGCCACAATTGAGAAACGCGTTGGAAGCAGGCATCCCACAGATTATATCGCTGCGTGAACATAGCAACATCATAGATCCATTGATCGAAGCAGTTACTTTTTTATCGACGCATCCTGACGTTACATCCTTAGCAAATGCGCGCGAGAGTGTCGAACAGGGTACATTCGGCTTCGTGGAGGATAGATCATCCGACCAGATGACTGCAGAGGGTTGGATGATGCTCGACTTTTTATTCCAAAATGCACCCAGACCGGCGGTGTTTCGTAGAAAATTAAAGAAACTCAAAAAAGACATAGGTAGCGATATGTTGCCTGGGTTTGGCTCCGACAATACGCCCCTACAGGCTGTAATGTCTGCCCTGGAAGTGACAGAGGTAGAAGACGCTACGTTCGGCGGTGAAACGAGCAGTGCCGAATCGTACGGGACGGAAAAAGCATCACGGGATGCGATCCAGAAACCCATCCCCAGGACAGAGGCAGAGCCAGAGGGAGGATTTTTCCATATGCTGAAAGGCATGGCATCGCCTGAGCTGTATGACCTAGCCAAAGCATTGTTAGGAAGACCGCCCGAGGTGTACCGTAAATTCAGAGGTACTTTGGGCATGTTTCGTTACCCAAAACTTCCAGGCGATCCCGAGAATGTAGACTTTATCCGCAATAATATACGTATTTTGATAAACCCGTCACTGGGCAAAAATGCTGACGCGTTAGCTCGTGTTTTGGCCCATGAGATAGGGCACCTGATAGACTACTTGCCGGATTTACCACACACACTTTCTCGCGGGAACATTCTCAGTCGCATTGCTTCTTTGCGAAAGCACATGCCACATACGATAGCAGCGCATCCAGGTGGTGCCGATCCGATGACTCCAAACGATCGCAAAGCTTTGAGGAAAGAGGCAGAGCGCCAAGTGAACGAAATGGGCATCAAGGACAAGGAAGAAAGAAACGCAGCTAGAAAGGCCATTACCAAAGCACTAATAGATGCCGAAGTGGAATCACGCGGTCTTTTGTCAGCGGATGAGATACGTCAGGAGCTGATCAGCTTGACCAAGTGGTGGAGCGGTGATTATGAGGAGGCATCGGCTAAGCATAAAGAGTACCGAGAAAGTTCCAAAGAGCTTTATGCCGAGGCGATAAGTGTGTTTTTGAATACCCCTGGAGAATTGAAAGCACGCGCCCCGAAGTTCTGGGAAGGCTTGGTGAATTATATAGATCGCAAGACGGAGGTGCTGGACAATTACTTAGCGATTCAAGAGCTTATGTCGAGCGATACAGAACTGGGACGTAAGCGCACGGAAGCCACTCTCAAAATGTTTGGAAAGACCGACCAGAAAATTATGGCCTCTGCGACATCGCGAGTCGCAGCGGACAATTCTATCTGGGAAACGATTCGACAGCAGTTAGAGCATTTCATAATTCAAGCTGACAGGTGGATAGCCAACAAGTTTGCGCTGACTTTAAAAGAGATAAAAAAAGTTATCAAAAAAGGCAAAGCAGGACAGATTACAAAACGCGCCATGGAAGCGGCAGAAACTTGCATGTACATACTTGACGAACTATTTACGATTGATAGCACCAATCACAAAATGCTCAGAGACATCGACAGGAACATTTTCACCCCCTTACTGGCTGCAGGTATCAGTCGAAATGACTTTGGTGAGTACCTGTACTTGGAGCGAATAGCGAATGGCGATCGCGATGACAAGATCAATCCACAAGGTTATGATGCGCCTGCAGCCCGAGAACAATTGAAATTTACAGCTGCGCGACTAGGTGAGAGTAACTATGCGTTGGTGCAACAATTCGGCGAACGTTTTCACGACATCGTGTTCGAAATTGTGACTCGTGCTGTTGAAGCGGGCGTGTATAACAGGCAAATGTACAAGGATGAAATTGTCCCGAATAAGGATTTCTATGCGGCTTTTGGCGTAACCAAGTACGTCAGTGACTACGTGGGGCCAGAGATTCGCAAACAAATCGGAACGTTCGAGGATATCGCTAACCCGTTTGATTACACCATCATGAAAATGCTTAGCCTCAACCGGCTGATCGAACTAAATAAAGCGAAGAGATCCGTAGTCCAATTCTTTCTGGAGCATTTCGATGAGAGGTCTATTAGGAAAGCGAAAGTGCCTTACCGGCAAAGTAAGCCATCCGAGACTCTTAAAAAAGGTTTCAAATGGTTGATGGTCTTGGAAGATGGCCACTACGCCGCGTATGAGGTTGAAGATCATGTCGTCACGATGTTCCAGCAGCATGACATCGGTGGGCTTGCGCCTATAGCGAGTGTTTTGCAGTCGGGTACATATCGTGCGTTCCATCCTGTCTTGGTCCAATACAATCCCGGTTTCATTGCGGCAAACCCGTTCCGCGATTTTAAGCGCACGGCCGTGAATCTGGGGACGCTGGGCGCCATGCTGAATAAAGAAAAAATACGCGAACTGATGGCTGACGGTATGTCCCGGTCAGAAGCCAAAAAACGCGCCACAAAACAGAAGATCACGCTTAAGGATGTGATAAAACAGTATGCCAAGGGACTTCCTGTTGGTATAGCGAGAGGGAACTCTCAGTTTCGTATTTCTAAAGGAGCTGCTCGTATCGACATCCCGCTCGTGGACGAGATGATGGACGCGAAGGCGCTCGACGTACCGTGGGTGACGATCGACCACCAGCTGGATGAGCAAATTAGCGTGCGTGATTTGAGCCGTGGGAGGTTCGGGTCAGAAAAAAAATCGTCGTTGAGGATGCGTGGCCCCCTAGAGCAAATGCTGGAAAATGCGGGGCTTCGCGCCGAGGAAAAAAAAGGGAAGCGTGAGAAGCGAATACAAAATTGGCCGCTGGAAACTGGGAGGGCAATCAATCTCATCGGTGATTTCTTTAACGCGGTCGAGGGCTTAGGCGTGGCCCAAGAAACTACAGCCAAAGTGGCTGCTTGGAAGCTGTTGGAGGAGCGTGGCGTACCAGTCCAGAGGCGGGCCTATCTGGTACGCAAACACGCCGGTACGCCCGATTACAAAGCGCGAGGTCTTGCCACGGCTTTAACCAACGGCACGTTTATGTACTCGAAGGTCGCGTTCAACGGCTTGAAAGCTGACTCCAGTCTAGCGTTTGGCCGCGACACAGCATTCAGCTGGTGGTGGCGAACATTTCTCTGGAACATTATGCCAACAGCCTTATCCAAGTCCGCTAAATATGGAGCATTCGGTTCCGCCGCGTACCTAGCCTTCAGGCACATCCCTGATGTCTTTCTAACGAACTACACGATCATTCCTGTGGGATGGCTGGTACAGGCGGCTGGTGAGTCTGCGGGCTTCCTAGATCCAGAGGATGAGGATGATCAAGCCGAGCATCCGATGGTCTTCATCAGCATCCCTCGCGACGAGTCGGGCAAATTGATCTCCAACGTTTTCGGGTCCATGATGGATGTGGCAGCTGAGGCGATGGGCGGTAACACGGAGCATGGCACAGCGCAATCTGCCGCGCATGATTTGTTTGGGGATGTGACGGGGGCGATTCTCCCGAGCCTTAGTCCGCCGATTGAGCTTACGATTAAATGGACAGCGTATGCTAGTGGGCACAACCCCGACGATCCATTTTACGGCACGAAAATCGTACCTCCTAACGACTTCAAATCGGAAGGGTGGATTTCCACGCGCCCCATGGTGTCGTGGAGCCTCAGCAAATTTGGCGCAATAGATACGTTTGTTCATCCGATCACGGGTCCTCTCCTGGGCGAGACGTTCAGCGGAGAAGATGAGACGTACACCCAGACGACCATCCGTTCCATGCCGGGCTTTAATCGGCTAATCCGAGTCAGTGATCGTGGGATCACAGAGGCCGAGTGGGGCAGACTGCGTGAAAACGAGAGAGATGATGCGCGATTTAGGTCGGATCTGCCCAAGTCGGCCCGCGAGCGCACGACGACTATGTATCGGCTACAGCAGATTCAGAGCGATCTCTCCGACCACAAGAAGGATAAGCTGCTGCTCCACCGACACTGGTACGGTCAGTCGTATCTACCGATCACTCGCGAAATGAAGCAGGCAGAGGCCGATGGCGACACAGGTACATACGAGCGGAAGAAGCAGCAGCTGGCAGATGACGCCGGTAACTTGGAGAAATATGAGGGGGACATCCGCGATAGAATGCGCAAGATAATGCGGAGGAAACGTCCGAAAACAGGCACGGAGGAATACTACGACCGACTGCGGAAGTGGCGAAGCGACCGGGACAAGGCCAGGGAGTGGCTAGATCGGCACTGATGCCCCTTGCGGAGCCCTTACGAAGCTGTTAATCTGGACAACATGCCCCCGAAACCGGAAAAAACCGAGGACTTGTTGCTGAATATGCGACAAGCTGGCGACTTTCTGGGGGTCACTGATAGCCGGGTGCGGCAGCTCATCGCGGAAAAAAAAATCGTATCACACCCGGCCGGAAATCTTCGGTGTAACCTCGTAAGCTCCTCTGAGCTAGAGCGTTACGTCCGCGCGGAAAATGCTCGCGCCGAAAAGGCCGCAACGACTTGACGTAGGCTAACGGAGTCGTTAGGGTAGCTGGGATGACCGCCCGCATAGAGTACCTCAGCAATGTTGACTATCATGGCCGCGTAGAGGCCGTCTCAAACTCCATGTCGGAGTGTTACCGCGTTGACGGGCCAGCCGTCTATCACGCTAGATATGTGTCGCGGACTCTCTCAGGAGAGTCGGCTGATCACTTTCGCATCGGCAACGCCGTCCACGCCAAAATTGCGGGGGAGGAGCCACCGTCGATCGTTCCAGAAGAGGCTCTGACCCGCGACGGCAAAAAATTCGGCAAAAAATGGGCTGAGTGGCGTGCCGAACATAGTGGCGAGGATTACCTCACTCCTGCCGAGGCCCGTGAGACGGATGCCATGGTGGAGTCTATCTTGGCGAATCCGACCGCCGCCAGACTACTGAATCTCGCGAAGCACCGTGAGCAGAGTATCTTCTGGGACGACAAGGATTCTCAACTGGCTCGCAAATGCAGGCCGGATGCGCTAGTCCCCGGCCTGATAATCGACATTAAGACTACCAGAATCCGTTATCCGACGCCCAAGAAATTTGGCAGGATCGGATATGAGTGGGGCTACCATCGGCAAGGGGCGTTCTACCAGGATGGGGTCAAGCAGATAATGGGCGAGGAATGGCAGCCGGTCTATATAGTCGTGAGCAAATTGCCGCCATATTGCACGCTCGTCTCCGGTTGGGATGAGAATGCGCTGGACCTTGGCCGAAGCCAAGTCCATTTATCATTGACGCGTCTTGCTAGACATTACTCTGCTGGTGACTGGTCAGATGAGCTTGGCACTACTATTTCGACCCTGGAGCTACCGCACTGGGCCTGGAAGGAGGACTAGATGAGCGATCGCTATCTTACAATTCGGAACAAGCTACACGGGGATGTAGGCAAGGAGATCACTGCTGCACTGCCGAACTTCCTCAAAGTGCACAAAGATCGGTTTATGCGAGTCGCGCTGAATGCTCTCAGTGATGATCGGCTGCTAAGGTGCAGCCAGACATCAATCATTAGCAGTCTGATGGAGTCCGCTCAGCTCGGAATGGAATGCGACGGAGTGCTGGGACAGGGATATTTGATCCCCTATGGCAATGAATGTACATTCCAGCTGGGTTATCGGGGGTTGATGCAGCTCGTGCGCCGCAGCGATCAGGTAAAAAAGATCAAGGCTGTATGTGTCCACGAGGGTGACGTGTTCCAGTGGGACGAGGGATCGGACCAGTTGGTGCATCAGCCATCGCTGGACCAGGACCGTTTCAAGCGCGCCGTAACGCACGTCTATGCGAAGGCTGTTCTCAGCAGCGGCGAGATCGAGGCTATCGTGTGGTCCAGAGATCAGATCGACGCCCATAAACAGCAATATGCGAAGGCTTGGCAGAAGAGAGACTCAGCGTGGTCCACGAACTGGCCAGCCATGGCCAGGAAAACTCTGCTAATACAGTTGGCTAAAATCCTACCAGTCCAGGCCGAGTCAGAGCGGGCGATCATCCATGACGAGATCCGGTCGAGCGTCTCTGTTGGGGCACCACTCCCCGAGGCAAAGCAGCTGGATGCCGTGCTGGACACGGCCAGCGATACGACAAAAATGAAGGAGCTTGATGCTCATTTCGACAAGGATGCCGTGGTCGACTCTGCTCCGCTGTTCATCAATCCAGAACCAACGCCAACCGCCAATGAGGTTGAGCAGCCAGTCCAGCCAGTCCAGCCAGTCGAGCCAGTCGACAAGCCACACCCCCCATGGCAAGATCGGGGTGAAGCCACATACCTAAACGAGCAGGTTGAGAAGTATCCCGCCCTGAAAGACCTGCGAAAGCGTGTGATGCGGCTCAAGACGCCTGACAAGATTAAGGAAATATGCCAGAGTTGGGTGGCGGATGGTACGCTGACCGAGGAAGAGCGCAATACTGTCACGCGTATGGAGATGTATCGACTCCGACAGCTGCGAGAGCGGGAAAACCAGCAGAAGACGTTACTTTAATCGTTACTTTATGTATGGAGGATGACTCAATGTTAAGCGAAGAAGTCCGATCTCTGATCGCTAGTATACATGACAGCTATGATGGCAATCCGGGGGAGGAGCAAGTCGCCGTAATCAGCGCGCTGACGACCTATCTGGATACGCTGAAGGACGCACCGAAGGACGCACCCACCGAAAACCCTACCGAGGCGGTCGGTGGCGATGGCTCAGACTCTGGCGATGGCGATGAGTCACCAGCGCCCACTGCGCCCGCACCGCCCGCACCACCCATCCGTTTCATGAACGATCGCACCTAGACCTTTGGAATGAAAAAATGGATGACTGGATTAAGATGAGGTCCGGCATTTTTCGCGATCCGAAGGTCATCCAGGCAGCTCAGATAATGTGCGACAATAGTAACGCGTTACGTAACGTTACGCGCGTTACGCGTTACGTTATGCGTAACGCTATCATTGGTGCGCTTGTCTCAGTTTGGGGCATTATGCGCCGACAAGGTAAGCGAATGGGTGATGATCTAGTCTTCCCTGGCGGCTCCGTGGAGATCGTCGATGAGATCGGCAGTCTACCCGGTTTGGGGGCTGCAATGCTGGAGGTTGGCTGGCTCGCTCAAAACGATAAAGACCTTGTTTTCCCGAAGTTTTTTCTGGAACACAACCAAGATCCTGGCGATGCGGTGGCGCAAAATCGAGACCGGCAAAGGCGGTATCGAGATCGCCGCAAAGCCGAAATAGATGGAGATAATAGTAACGCGTTACGTAACGTTACGCGTAACGTTACGTCACACGTTACGCGTAACGTAGAAGAGAGTAAGAGTAATCTGGAATCTGTACAGTCTAATGGCGATCCCGGTCAATTTACGGTGACCCGCTGGGAGGCACTGATTTTTTCCGACCAGGACAAACTGGACGCGAGGGACGCCGCCATGGCAATGCTCGCCGCGCTCATACCGCTGGAGACCAACTGGGAGGCTAATAGTCGGCAGCTTGTCGCCCGACTGTCCTTGCTGTCGACTCGGCTCGTGGAGGCTCGTGGCTGGATCACGGCCGCGCTGGAGGCGACCACCGACACACCTCGCGACAAGCCGCTTGGATATTTCCGCGCGTGCGTAACAAGGGCCGCAAAGGAAAACGGAATTGCCCTAAATGCAATCCTTAAAAGGATTTGCGTCCCAAGATCATATTACAGAGACCTCAAGAAAGACCTTCTGGAGCGCATGGATGCCCACACGACCCGACCACGAGACTGACCGCATGCCCCCGGTGAACCTGCGCGCGGAAGAGTGCGTGCTGGGCTCCATCTTGCTGAAGCCAGAGGTAATCGATGATGTGGCCAATATCCTGCAGGCAGGAGATTTCCACGACCCTGCGCATCGGACCCTGTACGAGCAGATCCTAGCCATGATGGAGGCAGGGTCACGCATCGACGCCGAGCTGATCATCGATCGACTGAAGAGAAAAAAGCTATTTGAGGCAATCGGTGGGCCTGGATTCGTAGAGAGTCTCTTTGAGACGGTCCCACACGCCGCACACGCCCGCTTCTACGCCGAGATAGTGTCCAGGGACGCCACGAAGAGAAAGCTCTTAGATGCGGCCTCAGAGACGCTGAGGGAGGTGTATAGCTCAGACATCGATACCGATGAGCTACTATCTAGAGCCGAGCGGCGCATATTTACCTTGGCGGAAAGGCATGTTGGTGGAGATACGCGAGCGATTACCGATGTGGTAACCGCCACGATGGCACGGTTAGCCACCAGATTTGACGGCGGTGGCGGCGTGGACGAGGGGCTTGCCACGGGATTGAAAGATCTCGACAGCATCTGCGGTGGACTGAGAACTGATGAGCTGATTATCGTGGCTGGGCGGCCTGGAGTCGGCAAGTCAGCCATGGTCGGCAATATCGCGTCCCACGTCGCTCAGACGGATGTCGGTGTCTTGATCTTCAGTTTGGAAATGAGCGATTCCGCTATGCTCGAGCGCATGCTATCCAGCATCAGCGGGGTCGATAGCTGGCGCATGAGGCGGTCGCTCGTCACTAGCGACCAGCGAAGCGATCTAGCTGAGGCGGGCAATATAATCTCCAGTTGGCCTATGTGGTTTGAGAGCGAGCCGGGCCAGACGCTCCTCCAGATCAGCAGCACAGCGCGCCGCTTGATGCGCCGCGTCAAAATCGGTCTAATCTGTGTGGATTATCTACAGTACGTGCGCCCAGCCAACCCGAAGGCGCCGCGATACGAGCAAGTAGGGCAGATCAGCCGAGGACTGAAGCTGTTGGCGCGCCGCCTGCATGTGCCAGTGGTGTGCGCGTGCCAATTGAATCGCGAGGGAGAAAAGGCCAATGCGATGCCACGGCTTAGTAATTTGCGAGAGTCCGGGGACATCGAGCAGGATGCCGATATAGTCATATTGATACATCAGTCTTACCCTATTTCCCGGCGCGACGAAGACAAAGGAGTCGCAGACATCCTGGTCGAAAAAAATCGGAATGGTCCTACGGGCCACCTCAAATGCTCATGGCACGACCAGACAACGACGTTCCGCGACTTGGCCGATCCGTGGAAAAAAAATTATGCCTCAGTCGCACCGACGGATGGCGAAACGCAACAAAACCTTGGCGGATTTTAGAGGAGCAACATGATGACAGACATTTTCGGGAAAATCTTCGGTACTCTACTGTCAAAAATTATTGGGAGTGCTGGCTCCAAGCGAGCTGTCGCCCTGCTGGCCGCGTTTATCGTGTCGATGATAATCGCGTTCAGCGAGGACATCGGGTTTGACTTTACGCCTGAGCAGCAGGCGTTGCTGACGAATAAGATCATCGGGCTAATAAGCGTAGTGCTCACATTGTTGATTGGGATCTGGTCAGACACTAAGCGACCACTAGACCCGCGAGTGCCAGGAACCAATAAGCCCGTGCCTCCCAAGGATTGGTGATCAGGTGAAAAACACGAAGGAATTGACGCGTATTAAGGCGTTGGGGTTCCGGTCTGTCACCGCTTACCAGAGGTGGCACGCGCTAACACCGGATGGTGCGGTGGGGCCCATCACTACGAGGAGCTTAAACGCTCCAAGAATTTGCGGTTTGCCGGATCGATTGCCAGCCCGGCGTAAGTTATGTCGCTGGCCAAAGGAGGTGACGGTCTCATGGAATGTCCTAAGCGAGTTCCCGAAGATATCGCGAACCGATGCACTGGAAGCCGCTCAGAGCGCGTTCGATATGTGGGCCGCCGTCTCAGGGTTCCGCCATCGATACAAGTCCGGTACGCGATCAGTAAACATCCAAATTACGGTAATCAGAGGAAAACCCGGTGGCGTACTGGCAGACAGCCAGTTGCCGTGCGGTCGCGTCAGCGAGCGGACTACCCTGCTCCAGCGATACCACAGCGGCGAACCATGGTCGCTTATGCTGGCTGATCAGGCGCCTCGCCATGAGATCAGCTTACCCACAGTTATGGCGCACGAGATCGGACACGCCATCGGTCTGGATCACATACCTGAGAGCCGCGCTAAGGCCCTGCTGAATCCAACCTACAATCCTCAAACCCCTGTCCCGCAGCTGGCAGACATGGAGGACGCGCAACTGCGATATGGTGCTGACGCGTTACCGCCGACGCCAACACCTGCGCCGCCGCCCAATGGAAGAATCGTCCATGGACACGTGAGGGCCTGGGTCGATGGGACGATATTCTCAATGAAAGGCCCTATGACCCCGGAGTGAAATATGAAGCCACTGATCGCTGCTCGGCTGCTCGTCTGTGTGTCGCTAGTCTATTCCCTGGTGGTATCGGCGCAGGCTGAAGAAGAAAAGGACACTAGCAAGCTGAAGGCATCTTTAACTGTCTTCGATACAGTCAACCAAATTCGGCAGCGACGAGGTTTGAAACCGTTCTTGATGGACAGGGCTCTCATGGAGCAGGCCCAAGCGACCAGCATGGTCCGCGCGAAAAAGAAAGTCGCTGGGCATTTGCGCGGGTGGCAAGGTCTGCACGCGAAATCCGAAGGGTGTGGCACCAGCCAAGGGTGCGACCTGGAAGGTCGAAAGTTTATAACGTGCTGCCTTTTCGAAAAGTGGACCTATGCCGGAGTTGGCTGCGCTCATTTGGGCGGCCGTACCTATTACACATTGCTGGTGAGGTGATAGATGACGCCACATCAGTTGGATGACTACGCAAATGACATCTGGTCCCATGTACGCGACAACGCTCACAGCCTGGACCGAGAAATCCACGTAGAAAAAATCAAAGAAGTAATCGTCCAAGCGGTAGCGCCGGAGACACAACGATACGCGGACTCTCAAAAGAGGATAGGCAAAATGCAGAAACACATCGCCGCCACATGCAAATCGTTGCGTGCCGCTAATAGGGAGCAGCGATGGTACGAGGCAGAGGACGAAGACGAAGACGATTAGTGGATTTTCCTTATGGCCGCGCACTGGAGAAACCGATGGCCCGAGCACGAAAAACAGACCCGGCAACTTCACACGACGCCGCACTCGAAGCGGAATCAAGCGGACGCGCCGCAAGTCAGCGCGCGACCTGCTTTGAAGAAGTCATGAAGACGCCCGGACAAACGGCAGCGGAGATAGCCGCCGCCACCGGGCTTGAGCGTCACGTTCCGTCGCGTCGCCTTCCCGAACTACGCGAAGCACGGTGCGTCACGAACGGCGAGGTCCGCCCCTGCCGGGTCGCCGGTCGCAACAGCATGACTTGGTACGCCGCCGATGACTTCATCATTCGGGAATCGGATAATGTACGCTGCACTACTCTTGTCTGTAATAATAGCGAATCAAGCTGACACCAAGGTGCCAGTCCGCGCACCGCTGCCGGAAAAAATAGTCACGCTGCCCGTCGTGACCGATGCAGTCAGCGCCGCCGCCGCTGACATCATGGTTGTCCCTGAGCCACACCGCCGATTCCAGCGGTATGTCTGGATACCGCCCTGGGCCACAGCAGACTGGGTGGGTGCCACCAATCTCAGCATCCAGCTGGCTCTCAATCATGACGCTACTCTCAGCAGGCCCGTGCTGCTGAGCGTACCAGGACAAGACGACTGGAGTGGCTGGATACTCCGGTATGACCTGCGTACCCTCACATCAGACCTGGAATTCATGGCGAGCTTCTGGGACTCTCTGGCGCATCAAGATCCCTACGTGCATATAGTCGATTTTGAGGGCGCTATAGGCAATGAGGATACGCTACCGATACTGGCTCCGCATATTGATGGTGAGGCAGCTGCGCTATTGTCGCGCGAGACCAATTGCCAGGGACCTTTGTTTCGCGCTGACTGGCTCTGCGTCGTCCTGCTAACGACCGTGGACGGCGGCCGTTATTACGGCGCACGAAGAATTTTCGAACTGATAAAGTCCGTCCCCGCCACGGAGAAAACCCGCACCGACCTCGATAAATACCTATTGGCTATGGGTGTTGATGTGCGGCTCAACCAGCAGCTGCGCGCGGATAAGCGGGCAATCGTCCTACGGAGCGGAGTAACCGGCAAAAAACGCAGAGTCGATCAATATCGCGGCGTCTATGGAGCTACGCACATCACTCAGGACATCGCCGATGGGAATACCAGGATCGCGAGCCAAGTTGACAGAAATTTGATCAGGTTTGTGCCGGACGCTAAGGAGATTATTGTTACTCGCCGTGACGGCCTGCCCGATTTCATTTTGGCTAATGCGTCCGGGAAAATTCAACTCAGCGTGCCAGACAACATCGCGCTGGATCATACCATTCCGGGTCCATCGGACGGCCGTGGAACCCCAGGCACGAAGCGGCTCATCCCCGGCATCAGCTGCATACGGTGCCATAGCCCGAGCGACATCATGCTCGACGTGTCTCATGACATAGCCGATGTCCTTAGCACGCATGGAACACTCGATGTCGTTGATGATGCCGCGATCTTAAATCTCGACGCGAACTTTACAGAGATCGAGAGGATCGCCGGGCTCTACGCCGATACACTCGGATTCGATCGGTTTATGCAGATCGCCCGTGATGATTACAGCCGTGCTATTCGTCGCTGCGCGAACCTGCTGACAGAGGGCGATGGTCTCGTGACAGTGGCTGAGGCCGGATCTTCAATCGGGGCGATATATAGCTCGATCGAGTGGGATCTGGTTACGCCACATCGCGCCTGCATGGAAATCGGTTATCTGCTGCCGAGCGGCCACGATCCCGCTGAATTCCTGCGATTACAGCTCTCTCCCCGTGATGCGGGTGATGAAGACATCGCCGTAGCCACCCTGCAGGCTGGCAAATCTGTCTTGCGTCGAGACTGGGAAAGGGTTTACGCTGATGTAGCTTCGCGCCTCAAAGTGCTGGAGCCAACCGATCAGCCCCCGGTCGAGGAATAAGGATGACCCGGAAATCTGTCGTCGCTGCAGTCCTGCTGATGATCCTTGTGGCCGCTAATGCCACATCCAGCAGCGCCTGCTCCCGCTGCGGTGCGTTCGGCAGATCGTGCCGAGTGAGAGCGGTTCCGCTTGTTCGCACCCAGGTGATAGAGCGAGGCGCGCCAATAGTCATATTTAATAATGCCGGATACGCTGCGGAGCAGGGCAGCACCTACTACTCCCGAGCCAGTTACCAGGGTTACGCGCGGGACTACCAACTGAATCCAGCAGACATCCTCCATGAGTCCGCCAGATTAGGCGAGGCATCTGCAGCGCTGGCGAAACTGGGGGTGACCAGCTACTCCAATTTGGCTGCTCAAGCGATGGCCGATCACAAGACCCTTGCAACCCTGGATGCAAGGCGTGCCGTCGCGCAACAGGCATTGTCGTTGGTGCAGCCCCAGGCAGATACGTACCGTGAAAAGCCCGGTGGCCACGGATACGTCCTTCGCCAAACGGAAAACGGAACGACAGTTACCAGCCTTGACGATGAAGTAGCTCGCGGAGGCAACGGAGAGCTTGATATGACACCGCAGGCCGTCCAACTAATACAGGACCGCTGTTTGAAATGTCATGGAGGAACCGAGGTCAAAGGCGATCTGGATCTGACAAATTTCGGCGACCATAAATTTGCCGCGACGGTCGTCTGGGAAATGATCAATAGGGCGCTGGGACCAATCGGTAGCTCACCCGAGCACGATCAAATGCCGCTGAGAGGTCCCGCACTCGACGCGGACGAGCTTGCGATACTGTTTGGTTACAATCTGCAACTCAAATATGAAGGACTAATCGAATGAAACAGTTACTAATAATCTGTGCCAGCGTGATTCTACTAACGTGCTGGACGCCGCGACCAGCAGACGCCACCGGTCTGGCATTTGTGGGAGGTGGTGGCATCGCAGTGCAGTCGCCACTTGTCAGCGTCGGATTCGGGTCGGCATTCGTCGCGCCGCAACGGGCATTTTTTGCGCGTCCGACCGGCTTCCGAGGATTCAACCGATTCAACCGATTCAACCGGTTCAACCGATTCAGCCGGTTTAACAGGCGGGCCGTGTTCGTCCAGCCACAGTTCTTCCGGCAGCAGCGATTCGTAGGACAATTTGGTGGCCCCCAGTTTATCGGGCAGTTCGGCGGGGGATTCGGGCAGTTCGGCGGGGGATTCGGTGGCGCAGGCTTCGGTGGATGCGGATACTGATAGCCGTACTTATACATGGACGGTCGGAGGGCGCACCCTGCGACACGGATGCGCAGGGTGCGTTTTTTTGAGAATTGATGGGACGGACGATGGAACGGACGATGGAACGTACTATCAGGCGCCCCGAAAGATATGGGCTGCATACGCCCTGTGATTATGAGCACGCCGAGACCTCTGTCCGCGTGCGAGTGCGAATTTTCTCGACCAGCATCTCGCTCCTCGTCTGCTTGTGGCATTGTAAGGAGCTTGATGATACGACACAGGCTGAAGACTCTCGACTCTGGCTGAGTGAGATGCTGGAGAGCTGCGACTCGCTCTCAGTCTGGATTGGCCAGCAGGACTTGCCCGGCATCTTCGAACGACGGCAGCTTGAAATTTCCGGGGAGCTATGGCCCGCCGAAGATCGATGCGTTAGCGACATGCTGATAGATGCTGGAAAAGCACATACATTTAATCAACCGGGATAACCCGCCCCTGACAACGGTGCATCCCCAGATAGATAGCCCTCATGCAATGAGGCAGGGGATGCACAATGCCGGAAATCAATCACACGGTGATACTCGTTGTCGGGTTCGAGCAGCAGACATCCGAAAGATTCGAAAATCAATGCGACCGGATCAATGGTCTGCTTGACGCAAGGATCGAGAGAGTCCAGACGCTGACCGATGCGAGAGAAAAAATATCCGACACGCAATACGATGTTGTCGTTATCTGTGGACCTGCCAACGCAGCCATAGACTTTGCGCGAGAATATCGCTTGCGAGTCCCGTGCGTAATCCTGTCTCCGTTGCCTACCCCAGCGACGATGTTGCAGCTGGGACGCTTAGGCATAGGCTACATTGACGAGCAGCGGTATTACCCCGAGCATATCGCCGTCGAGTGCTGGCGGGCAATCGGCAGGACGGCCGTAGAGGCACGCAGGCACCGCATACTCGATGAGTCAACCAAGATTCTTACCACCGGATGAGCGCAGGCGAGTGGATAGCCCTGGCGGGCCTGACGGTCACAATTGCTGGCGCAGCTATCGGTGCCATTGCCATGCAGGTGCGTGCTCACCAAAGGATGGCCCAGCGAATTGCCACGCTGGAAACCCAAGTCGAAAATTTGAAAGAAATGCGCGAAGACTGGCGCAAATTCATTCTTGATCTCCGCAACGCTGACTGAGCCCTCTGTCGTACATGGAGATTATCCGCTTGATAACCTCCGTCTCTGCGGGACACTCGGCGACGAAATTAGACCCCTTCGCGGGATCGATCTGCAGGCCGTACCGCAGCGACCCTCCCATGCGATGGCCGTTATCCTGCTTGGCGATCATCCGCTGGCTTGTCAGATGCGACCCGCTGGTGCGGCTGACGTGATCCATGACCAGTGTCATGATTACGCCGAGCCATTCCATGGGATTGTCTGTGACGATCCAACGGCTAATCGCGACCTCATAGATCCGGCAGCCAGCTCGGCGCAGCCGGTCCAATATGTCGATGCCAAGCCCGAGGTCTCGCGTGAGACGACTCAGCGAATAGACCACCAGCACCCCGCTGCGCTTGTGGCGCATCACAGTTTCGACGGCCTGCCGTAATCCGACACGCTTGCGATCAGCCCCGGAAGACGATTGATCCTGATACTCTGAGTCAATCACCATGTCTGCATGGCTATCAACCCACGCCCGGCACGCCCGCAACTGATCCAGCACGGACTCGTTCTCCGTCGGGCGAGGACTCACCCGTGCATAGAGTACACAGCGCGCTGGTCCGCTCAGCGCATCCGGGGGACGCCTGGACAACTCCCGCTGCACGATGCGGCGGACAGTCTCCCGGTGCCATCGTTTCCCCCGGCACCGGATTCCGAGGCGGTTCAGCTCGCGTGCAATTTGGTTAGAGTTCATGCAGATGAAATTAACACAGGCAAGGCCCAACTGTCAAGACAGGCGAAGTCAGCCGTCTTGACACGTCGTGACAGATATGTTATACTGTCGTCTGTGAAGTTGAGATTCCTATATCCAGAAATGAGCTATCTAATGAAACCCCATGAAAAAAATGCGCGATGTCCATCGTGCGGGCGTTGGGTCCACCCGGACAATGCACATGCGTTTTTCGGCCCAACGATCGAGGGGAAACCCGCCAACGATCTGGATGTGCCCAATGCCGAGCTGAGCGTGTACTGCAGTGAGCTTTGTCACGACAGAACTCGCGAAGGAAAATAAACCGACTGACCTCTGGAGAAAAGTGATGCACAAAGAAAGATTATCGAAGCCGCAAGCAGATATGATCAGGCACCGGCTCGAAGTCCCCGACGCCATTCATGACGCGTTAAGCAATTATTTCACACGCGACGAAGTAATCGACACGGCTGAGTCGCTGGAAGCACGAGTGAAAACCGGTTGGATATGGGCCGACACACATGTCGAGCGGATGGTTTTAGCGGACGCCGTTGAGGGATCTGTATGGTGGGCTGTAAACCAGGATGATTGTATATTCTCCTCGCGTTCCGGCCTAGCATTGAGCCGATTGGAGAGAACCGTGGAAGCGACGACGCGAAAAGTGTCGCGAGTCGTGGGGGAAGAATTGTGTCCCGTGTTGTGGTGATTCCGCCACCCACCCGTTTTAATTTCGAAAAGGATGAAGATATCATGGCGAAGGAGAAAACACCTCTGACTCGGCGCACGTTCCGAGTGGACATCAAGGAGTGGAATAGGTGGCGCCGCGTGGCAAGCGCGAAGCACACCACAGTCAGCGCGTTAATTCGCAGCTTGATGAATCAGCATGTGCGACGCTGGGCACTTCACCGAAAACGGGCTCGGGCAAGAGTCCACCTTGGAGACTCGACGGGCAACCGTCAATGACGGTCCAGGTATCGAGCCCACAGCACGACGAAGATCACCCACATCGACCACCCGATAAAATGAATAAGGGTTGCCATCATTAGGGCCCCGCTGCTGGCGTCTGGTCCAGCACCGCCACGTCGGCGTCTAGCTGCAGTGCTGACTCCGGTGTGTACCCGTCGACATATCCGACGAGCTGGTACGCTCCGCGTATCACGTCTGATTCTCGGAGTGTTTGCGGGTCGACCGTTCGCGACACGAATGCCAACAGTTTTGCTAGTTCACGGCGATCGGGTTGGTAATGGCGCAGCATGGGTTGGGCTCCGGAAAAAAAGATAGGGGCGGGGTCGTCCATGACCCTCGCCCCGTGATCGTGATCAACGACTCTCTGAGAGGATTCTGTCAGCGCGAACCAGCAGGTCCGTGCCATACTCGTCGTGCAGTTTTCGCAGGTCTGAGATCGCGCTCTCCAGGCGATCCAACATGACGGACGCCGCCTTAATGCCAGCCTTGACGCCGACGTTGCTGGTTGTGGGATCGATCGCTTCTTCGCCGTCCTGGCCGTCCTGGCCATTACCGCCCTGGACCTGCTGCTGAGAAAACTGCGTGTACCAATGGCGGATCGTCGCTGGCTTAGCTCGGCGGTGGCCGGAAGATTTAACCGCTCTCCTCACGTCGATCAGCGTTGCGGTGGGGCTCTCATGGAGCTGGTTCCGAATGACGGTTTCCAAATTCTGACGCGGCATTTTCGCACTCCTTTTCTGAAACGGAAAAAAAAACGGTATTCGCTAGGTCGCCCCAGGGGACCAGCCGGGGGCGACCCGACGAACACCGGCACGTTGCCGGTGCCACCACAACCCGAGCCTTACCTCTCGTCTTGGAGGGCACGCCACTGGCTGGGCGACAATGTTATCACCTCCGCGCCAGCCTCTTCCAGCTGGCAGGAACGATCGTAGTCGTCTGCGTCCCCTGCCATGCTGGTTATTGCATCTTGAACCCCGTACTGCGACAGGTCCCCGCCCGCAATCAGATAGTCCAGTACGCCTTTCTGTTCCGGCTGGCTCAGATCCAGCCGGTTCCCGATCCGCTCTATTGTCTCTGGCACGTCGCCAGTCAACGTCTCGGATTTAGTCGCTCTTAGATCAGCGACGTACCGCCGGAACGCGGTTCCGTCCAGCGATGCAGTAGCCGTATCACGCACGGTCGCGAATATGGCGCGATCCTGCAGCGTGCGAGTCGCGTCGGTGATGAAACGCCTCACCTGCTCGCCAGAGTCACCGCCCAGCGCGCGACCAATGTGGTACTTCGCCACAGCGTCGTCCGAGAACACCGCCAGATTTGTGCAGCGCACAGTGTGCAGCGCTGGAGATACTTTCAGGCTCCCCATTCCGACCTCGCTGTTGGAGATGACCAGCCCGGCCTCAATCACGTCCACGCTTGCGTGCCCCGTGCCCCACTCCGCGCCGGGTGGCATGAGGTCTTCGCGGAGGTCATGCCGCACGATTTTCAGGTACATTCGCGCCTCTGTTATGTTGGCGCTTTCGACGGTCGCGTTGCAGTCGCGCAGAGCAGGAAGTACCGCCTCTGCTAGATCGGCATTGTCGAGCGGCCGAAACCGATCGGACAGCACCGCCCGCACCTCGCCGTCGATGGTGCGTACCATCCGTTTGGATGGCTCATCCGCCATCCACCGGTTCAAGTTGATCGCCAACAGGTCTGGCGCCTGGGTACGCATCCGATCGTAGTATCGCTTCGGGACGCCAAGCACCCCGGAGAACTGACCGTGCGCTATATTCCGCACAGACAAGTCGCCGTCTGGGAGCCCGTGCAGGCGCACGTCACCGTCGTCCGACGCGCGGAACTCCAGCTGTTGCGTACCCACGAGGTAGTCGATTTTCGACGCGCGCTGCCGCGTCAACTCGGCCGCCAATTGCTCTACGCTCATTCCAGCTTTCATAAAAATCTCCTTCGGTCAGTGCCGTCCCCCGCATGGGTTGGCGATTCGGGTTGTGGCGATGCGGCGCCTATCGTTAGCCCTCATGCGGAACTATCCGCCCTACACTTGGACACGATGACAACGATTTGAGATGGCAGTTTGCCATTCCATCGGCGATGCGTTGTGCAACTCTGTAAAATTTTCAGCCTCCTCTATTGCCTCTAGCCGATCCTGATCGCGCTCATATCCAGCGTGATCATTTGGTCCGCGCTGCGTGGACCAATACGCCCAGTCGCTGCAAATCGCTTCGCGCATCATCGCGAGTGTCATCGGTTTCTCTTCTGTTGCCATGGTGTTGCGCATCCTATCGTTGTTTGCGTTGTGTGGTCTGATTGCGGCGGTGTAGCTCTGAGGCGCAATAGTTGATTTCGTCGGCGTAATAACCAGCTTTGTGTCCGTTGGGCATAGCCTCAATGGCTTGTGTGGCGTCGGCTATCGTGTAGCGCAGCTGCGCGGTGGTCTTCTTCTTAACCTCTGCGGCATATCTAGCGTGGTCTATGTGCGTCACTGTCGTGCCTCCTGATCAGCGTTATTTGTTGCGTTTCGCCGTCTTCTTTTTCCGCGAGATCCTCGAAATACCAGTCATCCATGTTCCAGCACCTCGCCCAGGTGCGCCAATGATACTGTCAGCTAGGCGCTTGGGGCGTCCCGTCGTATCGTTTTTCCGTCATGGTTGTCGCCCGCACGAAATCATCCGAATCCAGCTCATAGGTGCCGGTATGATTTTCAGGGCGGCGACGTACTCCGCACGATGTATCAGAGCATACGTGAGGCTTCAGGCGGGCCAGTATGTATACCTTGGGAGTCATTCCGTCCCCTTCCAGCCGAAAACATATATTCTGTGCCACTTCGCCCGCCCGCCTTCCCGTCCTTTCTTCTGGCGGTCTAGGTATGAGTCAATTTCGGCGCCTATCGCTGCGGTTAGTTTGGTTTGATCGGCGGGGCTCAACGCGCGCCACGCCGCCATGGCTCGCAACTGGGGGCAATCGCAATCGAGAAGCGCTACCTGATGGGCGAGCCACGCGCAACGGTTCATGCGCTTATTCTGTGCCACTTCGCCCGCCCGCTTGCCGATCCACCAGCCGTAGTCACCTAGTAGCACCAGCCGGACTGATCGCGCGAACCACTCCGGGTCGCGCAGCCGTTCGGCGTAATCCGCCTGCGCGCTTCGCGCATCTGCTAGGGGCTGCGCGTCACATCGCTGCGCCTGCGCACAATAGCGTAGTTGCTCGGCTCGCTCGTATTCCGCCTGGGTGGGGATGCTCATCGTGTGGCCCCCGCTTTGGCTTTGCCATACTGGCCGTATTGCTTGATCTGCTTGCGTATGATCTGTGCCATCCCGCGCCACATCGGGCGGATGTGTGCAGGTGTTGAAAAATCCCTGTACGCATCCTGGCACGTCCTAACGGCTTTGCGGAGCTGGTCTAGATCGGCGTTTTCGATGGCGCGGATCAGCACGTCAAACGCCCGTCGATCGGTGCGGTTGTGGTACTCCATGGTTGGTGGTCCTTTGTGGTTGTGGTGGTGGTCAACTTCCGGGGAGCAGCCCCGCAGGGCTGCCGGCCCGGCTGCTGGCCTACTCCTGGTCCTGGTTGCTGGCGATCGAGGCAAATGCCATCTCGACTCCGGCCGTCTCGCCGTACGTTCCTGTGAATGGACGTGACACGATCCCGACGCGCACCGCTTTTGTCGTGCCGTTGCGCTTGTGCACTTCGACGACTTCGCCCGTCTTCAGCGCCTCGGCGGGCCCTAATAGATCCCATTCGCCAGTCTGCGTGTTTTTCGAGAACGTTACCATAGTTGCGGTCCTTTCTGTGGTGGTGAAACTGATCAAGCTACTACGAATTCCCAGCAGCTGGCCATCCCGATCAGTATTTCATCGGCGTCAGCCGGTAGCGCGGTCGGGGCTCCGTAATGTGGTGACTCATAGACGAGGCCGATGGGAACGCCGTCCCGCAGTGCGAGCCGTGCGCTGCCACATCCGTAATACCAGCGCTGCGGCTGATCCGCTCCTACTGGGCCTGTGGTCAGGTCGATGATTCGCGGCATGGTCGGTGGTCCTTTCTGTGGTGGTGGTGGTGAAACTGAAAACGGGGGACAGCCCCAGGTGGTGGGGCTGCCGGCCCGGTGTCAGTCGTCTCGCACCGGCAGGACGTGGCGCTGGATTCTCTCCCGATCTTTTGGGCTCATCGTTGCCAGGGTGCGGTCTGATATCTCGGCGCCGCGTCGCCACTGCTGGCGAAATACGTCCCAGTAGGTGACGGTCCCGTCACGGTGATAGATCGTGCCGAATGCTGATTTCGTTTCGTTCATGTGGTGGTCCTTTCGGTGTGGTCCTTGTTGATTTCTTCTATGTGCGCGTTAATCGTCGACTGTCTCGCGTTGCGGTGTCGTGCGACCTTGAATCGCTTCAATGAATGGTATCGGGGCATTCCCGCAGGCGGTCGGTCGTCAGCGTTTCGGAGGGAATCCCTCATGGCGTCGCGCTCCTCTTCGACAACTGACCTTTCATAGTCTCCAAATTCCATTCCCCACCGGCCCTCATCGTCGAGGAAAAGCAGCGAATAGTACATGAATGTGTAGCCGAGATCGGCAAGCGCGGAATCAATTTCGGCGGTCGTCATCCTGGCGGGTCGCACCGGTAGTTCGAATCCGCTTAGCCACTTCGGGCCCCCCCACTGAGCATTTCGAAGCTGGTGCAAGACGTGGTACGAGCCACGCCAATCCGAGCCGGCGCGTTGCCAATCCGCTAAAAGCCGAGCTTTCCATCCCGGACCGGCCCAGGCTGCGTACGCGACTACGGCTCGCATGGTTTCGCGGGGTAGCCGGGTTGTTTTCTTCATGGTCGTGGTCCTTTCATGTGGTGGTGATGAAACGTAAACGCCTGAGCCATCAGGCTATCGATACTGTTAATCACAGTCAAGCCCTGTCATGAATAAATCTTCAGTTTTTTTTTGGGGGACAGCTCATTATCCTGGCGGGTCGGGGGGTGGGGTGTAAGAGATTAGGAGAGTACGTGTGATAACACAGACAACACACTCGCTCTGTCATGTCTGTTCTCTTCTGTTCTCTTCTCATTCCTGCTGTTCAACCTGGGCACCGAGATGAAGGTCGACGGTCCCGGCTGGTCGCCAGGACATTTGAAGTCAACATGACTTCTTCCCCGGCAAGTCGCACAGACCGACCGGTGCGTGTCGATCCTCGTGGCAGGGTCTCGCCTGGGAGGCGTCCCAGGTGCGGCCATCGGCTCCCCCGGCAGCACGCCCGGCCGCCGGGCAGCCCGGCGGCCCCGTCGCCCGGTCCGTTTTCGTTTTCGGCGTTTTCGTTTTCGAGGGCCCCCCCTTCGGGATTTTGGATCGGACCCCAGGGCTCGCGCGTCCCTTGGTTATTAGTTATCCCACGTTCTCCCACGCGACATTTACGATATTGTTAACGACATTACAGATGATTGAGACACTGGATCGCAAAACCCCTCAACTGGACACCGAAAGCGTTGAATGGATTGCAGCTCGCGAAGAAAATCAAAAAAAATTTGATTTACCAATTAAGACGTTGCGCAACTACCGAGCCCCTTCGAAGGTCGGTCGCAAAAAACCCGATAAAATGTTCGGAATTGACCGCGACGGGCGACGCTGGCGACGTCAAGGAACGCCAGGATCAATGGTGTACTACTACGTTCCAAGCCTTCCGAAAAGCGTTGAATAAAGCGTTGAATCAACGCTTTCAACGCTTTGCTAAAAGCGAGGCTGCCCGTCTGTCGAAGGCATGGGGGAGGACTGATTAGGCGTCCCAGGGGCTCCTGTGGCGTCTTTCTGGAGTCCCTGGTGGAGAGATTGCCTGTAGGCGGTAGCCAGCTGTGTGGGCTTTGTGGTGGCTGTATGGGGCAGGTATGTGCTTACCGTTCAACAGACGCCGTAGGTTGAAGTCAGGACCAGCGAGCAGCTGACATAACAAAACATAACAAAACATAACAAAACATAACAAAACCTCATCGTAATACGTTGTTGGCTATGAGTTTACAGGGGGCAACTTAATTGTCCTTGAAACTAACTCAGGAGACCAGCAATGACTAATCTTCTCTACGGCGCTGATATTGACCGTCGTATCTCATGGCCGGTTGGCCGGGCTGAGCGGATGGCCCGGCGAGGCGAGCTTCCCCACGTTCTGCTACCCGACGGATCTATTCGATTCCGGTGGCGAGATATTGAGCCGCTGCTGAAAGAGATTACGCACAGGGGCGACACGGGATATGTCTGCGCCCAGAGACCGCCCTGCCCCCCCGTGTCCGTGCAGCCTGGACGGCCAGGGCCTCCTGCACCGCCGCTGGCAAGAACAGATAACGTTTTCCGGCCATAAGACACGGCACTTTGCCGGAATCAGCTTGATTGCGCAACCAGTCTTGGGTCACGCCTAGCCGCCGCGCCATCCGCGCTAAAGACATTAACTCATTCATCAGACAAACCCCGTAGGTGAAGGATTGCCAGCCACATTAGCCAGCCAACAACCTTATTATGTGGGACGGGGTGTGCGCTAGAGGCGCGCTACGTGATGAGTTTCGTGCGCATTAAGGGTTTTTTTCGCACGATGTGTGCGCGCGCACATCTGGTGTGCGCGCCCTGAAACCGCACTAAAACACCATTCTGAACTCGAAATATGTGCGCGCTGTCCGCGCTGTCCGCGCCCTGAAACCGCCATGAAACCACCCTGAAACATCGTTCTGCACTCGAAATATGTGCGCGCTGTGCGCGCTGCAGAAACATCCGTTGACACAGGTGACACAGGTTGTTTCTTATTAGCCACCTTATATTTCACTTACACGCTTACTAATAACGATTCGTTTCTTGTAAGAATTTGGCCTTCGCGTGCTAATAAGGTCGTACCTGTGTCAACCTGTGTCAGAATTCTTCCGCTCATGAATCGTCGCAAGTCGTAATCCACGCTTCCGTAAACACTTAGGTTGTTTTCCTACCACATTTGCGACGATTGCGACGGACTTTCCGGGTAAAGGCGCCTATACGCGTTTGGAGAGATTAACCGGAATGTCCGTCGCAATCGTCGCATCGTCGCAACTCAGGTCGATTTCTGCAAATATCTGAATTTAAATTCATAGATTTCTGAATTTGAATTCATACTGAGCTACATGGGAAGAATGGATCGACCACCAGCAACGGCACATGAGCCTCTGTGGAGCAAGTGGATAGCCCAATGCCTGGGTGGCGAGTCAGAGCACCGCTTTTTCGATGGAAGCCGGGCCGATGTGTTGGCCGATGGTGTGGTATGGGAGGTAGAATGGGCAAAGAAGTGGAAAGAGGCACCTGGGCAAGCCATCCTGTACAGAGTGCTCTCTAGGAGCCTGGAAGGAGGTGTGATATTACTAACACGGCGAAAATCCACGGAGAAGCTCTATTATCTCCGCTGTTTACTGGTCTGCGAGCAGTCGAACCTCTTGCTCAGGACATGGGACACGATGCCAGGAGGCGATTGAGACCATCAGCAGGATCGGATTTTTGATATGATAGAGGCGTGCTGGATCGCCGGTCTTCGTTTAGCGTGTGGTAAGCCGACAGGCTGCACCCGACCCTACACGGGGGCCCCCACCCGCTTGGATTCCTAACGAAGTAGTTGGCAATGGTTTTATCGATGCCATTGTCTTCCTTTCGCGCCGGCGAACTTCCAGTGGGCTCGTCGATTCGGGAGGTGCTGCGGTTTTTGCCTATCTTTGACGCGGCACCACCCGGATCGGCTTCAGATAACACGCTCCTCGCATTACAATTGAGCAGGCAGGCGATATTGTTAGCGTGGGGCCCACATATGATTCGATCTATCCAGAGTCACACCCTGATGGTCCGAGGAGATGCTGTGAATGCCGCTCATGATGATCATGGCCCTAAAAAACTTCGGGAAAACACGGTCTTTGTCGTTGGTGACGTGTTCCAAGTGAGGGATACAAGTCCCAACCAACAATGGAGAGGAACCCTGGTCTTCACCCAGAAAGTCAATTCCTGGGGGATTCAGGCGTATCTGGTCCACCCTACACGTAGTGGGCTGCGGCAACGCGAATATGCCCGTTTTAAATGGAAAGAAATCACCTACGTCGGGAAATCCCCAGATCCAGAAATAGCGACTGAAATCACCCTGGACGAACGTTGACAACCAGTTTTGTTTTCAGTATCGTTAGTGAGCAGGTTCGCAAGCAGGAGTTTTCCGCTGAGAAAACAACGATGCAACCGATGTTCCCACCGTATCTCAAAAGGTTACCCTGGCTCAGTCAGTGGCAAGTCAAGAATATGTGCGCGTATGTCATACCGATACCACGAGATACCTTCGAATACTCCGAGGGACGCAAAGCGTATAGGGATCGCACAGCATACGCAAATGGCAACCGTAATGATCCAAAATGCCCTTATCCGACCGGAAATAGCGAGCGTGTTGGGTGGTACACTGGATGGTACGATGAACGTACTAAAGATCGGATCGGTGAATTACTGGAAAGAAATGGAATGCTATGGCCCTAGAACAACTCACAGAACGGCAGGGAGAGGTTCTGGAGAAGCTGAGAGAATCCACCGATTCCAACCGCTGTTTTACCACCATCCGCCAGCTGGGGGACGCTCTGGGGATCAATAGCCTTAATGGCGTCGTGCATCATTTGAAGGTGCTTGAGCGGAAGGGCTACATCACGACGGATAGTAATGTGCATAATGGTATCAGATTGACTTAGAACCTTCCGATGCGCCCATGGCCACCAAAACAATTACGGTCTGCGATACCTGCGGTACAGAGATGGCAGATCAAGCCGAAATCCTCATGGCCTTTGAAGATAAAGAGGTATGCGCCGAATGCTGGCGATTACTGGATCGAGCCGCCAAACGGAATCATGTCGTGCTCTCCCAACAATTTGGCGAGGCATCTCAGCTGTTCGTCGACATACTTGAAATGTTCCGAAATATAAAACCCAAGGACTTCAAGGCAGCCTTTGGAGCTGATGCCGATCGTAAAAGACGAAGGCTCATATCTCTGACATCTCATCTGGATACTTGGGAATAGGAGAGCCGCGAAGACCCACCATGGCATCCGTCAGAATGACTTCCACGAAGAATTCGGCTGTTTCAGCCCAATGCCATAGGGATACCTGCTTGCGGATTGAATCCGCTAACACCTTCATCTGCCGATCATCGAACTTGGTCTCGCTTTCCAATGTTCCCGTAATGACATGTTGACGAATGCGCAATGGATTTGGCATGTCCACCTCTTTCAGACACTCGTTAATAGACTCCATTACAGGCAGCTTTCCGTCTGTGGGACTCAGATCAGTAAAGACCTCGATGCGATAGTAGTACATTCGTTTAGACCTTTTCAGGGTTGCAAAAGGAACAAGTTAGTGGCGAATACATCCTGTCAATACTGCAACAAGACTTTGAACGATGAAGAACGGATCGATGGAGTGTGCCACGATTGCTGGAGCGGGATTGAAAACATAAAGGAACAAGATACCGACGAGGACATGGATGATTGTGAGGATACGGATGAGTTCGACGATTTACTGTCTGAAATCTGGGATATTGATGAAGATGATGATGAAGATGAGGAGGAGGATGATGAAGATACCGGAGATGTTAAATAATGCTTTCCTGTAGGCTTAAATGCAATACGTGCGATTCGGAATTTGATCAACCAGACAAGGATATATGCCATGCCAGCAAACAGCCGAGTCGGTCGTTGTGTTCGTAAAGTCAGCAAAACAAAAACAAAGAGAAGCGCTATCCGGATCTGCCAAAAGTCTACAGGACAGTCCTATCGAACCGGACGCAAAAGCAGGAAAAAATAACATGTCCACATTACGTTCCGTGTTGTGTGCCCTCGTTGTGCTGATCAGCACAACTTGCTACTCGCAAGATGAATTTGCAGACGACTGGTCCTATTACCAGAAGCCCTATCAATCCCGATGGCAGACCTATAACTATTACGATTATGGAACTGGCTATGGAGGTACGATCTATGGCTACGATTGGGGGAATGGATACCACAGCTACTCTACCCCAAGAGGCCGCTCATGGGATGTCTGGAGACCCAGTTTTAACTGGTAATATACTGGGCTTAGATCCTGGTAATTTGCAAAGCGGGTGGGTTATCTATGACCCACGAGAACTCAACGTTCCCTGGAGTGGAACTACACCCAATGAGGACCTGAAGACACAACTGGAAGTGTTTTCCGAAACCTGTTCTTTAATGGTTATGGAAACCATGCGGCCCCGTGGGATGCCCACAAGCCTTCAGGAAATGGAAACCCTGATCTGGTCGGGACGATTCATCGAAGCGTGGCACCGGCCGTACAGGATGGTATACCGAGACAAGGCGAAGCTGCACTTGTGCGGAAAAATGGCCGCCAAGGATACCAACGTCCGTCAAGCACTTATCGATCGGTTTGGTGGCAATGACATCGCCATTGGCGGTGAGCGATGTGCCAAATGCAAAGGAAAAGGCTGGTTTGGTGCAGGGCGTCCCGTCTGCCAGGAATGCGATGGAAAACAGTGGGCCCATCCGCCAGGATGCTTGCATAAAGTCAGTAGCCATAGCTGGCCAGCCCTAGCGGTCGCTCTCACCTGGATCGACCAGCACGAATGATGCGAGAACGCGTAATTCAGATGGTCCTACGCTAAACACAAGGAGGAGACATGATTTCCCATAATGGGCATAGTAGTCGAAAGATTGTTCCGTATTTGATTTACGTGTCGGATAGCCCTGATGGTGTCAAACCAGTAATCGTGTTCCGTAAAGGTAAAATGTACTATCGCGAGGGGGCCGAATACATTGCGACCAGTCGCTGTAGGTGTGGAGCGTGGTATCATCCAGAGTGTCCCGTCGCAATGCACCGTGCGAAATCCTTATTGCAACCAGCACCAGACGGTGAATTTTGGAAGCTGTCCGAGAGGCGTCACAAACGCTTGCAGTCGGATTCAAGAAGAATTCGACGATCAGCACGCTAGGAACAACGCAATGATAAAACAGATGACTGTCAACGAGTTTACCCGACGTTACAGATTTTTTCGCAAGCCCGTGCAGGAATGGGCTGAATCTACTGCCTCTGCTGTGAATGCCAATGGTGTTTTCGATGAAGATACAAACGAAGTACATACCGTCGTGCCCTATGCCCAAGGACAACATTGGCGGTTGTGCTTAGAACGCGATCTGGAGGATAAGGATCAGCTAGAGCCAGATCAGGTTATTTCAAAACCATGGCGAAAAGCTGCAAACAAGCTGTTTCAGAAAATGCGAATTACCAACGAAGTGGCAGAGTATCGTCGTGAAAGAATCCATTACTACCGTTCACGGAAAAACGGCGCGGGGTTCAGTGAAGAGTTGGCATGGTATGACATCTTTCAACGCTGGGAATCGGATCTGGAACCAGTCACCAGCGGGAAATATCATGCTGGAGATAAGCTGCTGCAGGAGCGAGCAGATCGCTTTCGAATCAGCCAGCCGTTCAATGCGGACGACGAAGATGCAATTGAAGAATTCGACCCAGCCAATACGGATATGCAGAGAGATGGATTATGGGTTTACCAAAACATCGGCGTTAAAAACGTAAAACCGAACGATGCACCAAGCCCAGGCGCGTGGAACCTGTTGGAGAATGCGAGGCGGAACCCAGATAAATTTTACAATCAATTGCTGCCCAAGTTAGTGAAGGATTTTGATGCGACTAATGAGGAACAGGACAAACAAAACGAAGAACGCAAAAATATCGATGGACTCCAGAAGGTGATCGATCGTTTCACCGAAGAACACGATCTCAAAAAAGAAACAACTTCAATCTAGTTGCTATTTCTCGTGTTCCTTACAAGGAGGTAAAAATGGCTGTTACGCAGGAACTGGACGCCAAATACTGGGAAGAGCAATTGGAACTTATGCCAGATAAGGTGGCAGAATTGGCGAGACAATTCCCGCCTAACCGGTTATACAAACTGCATCCAACCGGGCAGAGAGTAGAGGTCGTCTGCTGGGGAGAAGATCAATCAGTCGCAATTTTCTTGTCGGGAGAGTACAACCTGCTGACATTCGAACGAATCGTATTTGGCGTCATGCCAGAGTATCTGGAGGAGTGTGATCTGCCAGGACCCGAAGAAGTCACGGGCGCCTTGCTCACTACCGACGAGCAAATAAAAGATTACCTTGACAGGATGAAGGCTCAGAATCAAAGTGTGGGGGAAGATAATGATGGGGGGTGGACAGAGAACGCCCTCGAAGAAGGCGAATACGAACTGAACATATGTGGCGAGGATGGATCGGACAGCCTACCATTCCGAGGTGCGGGACTTTGAAATAAATCCGGATGAATATCCGTTTTATGCCCGCGTACCCACGAACATTCTGGAAAATCTGAAGTACCGGCAGCGTCTTCTGGACGAAGCGATCAATGATAAGGGGCTGCAGCGTGACCTGCTGGATATGTGCCGCCAGGACACGCTTTTCTTCGTAAATACCTTCTGCTGGCTGTTCGAGCCCCGTCCGCTGCCAAAGATCGTCCCCTTCGTAATGTGGCCACACCAAGTGCCCGTCTTCGTGGCCATGGAGCAGTCCATGGGCATCGAGGATGTGGGGCTGGAGAAATCCCGTGGAGAGGGGGCCAGTTGGATGGCCCTCACGCTGGTTTTCAAGTGGTGGCTGTTCAATGAGCTGTTTGCCTGCGGTCTGGTCAGTCGTAGCGAGGAGGCCGTCGATGACGAAAACGACCCAGATAGCCTCATGTGGAAGCTGGATTTCCAGATGAAACGGCTGCCCTACTGGATGAAACCGGGGCGTGGCGATCCCAAGGCCGTCATCCGACGCTCCCATGGCCATATCCTTAAAAATGTCACGAATGAGGCCACGATCGTGGGATACAGCGCTGTGGGTGACGTGGCCAGTGGGGGACGGAAAACCTGCTTCGTGATGGACGAAATGGCCAAATTCCGGGCTGGCAGCGATTATGACGCGATGAGCAGCACCCAATACGTCACCGAATGCCGCTACATCATTAGCACGTTCAAGGGGAATACTGGCGCCTATTACGACGCCCTCCGGGGCCCAAGCTCCATCAAAAAGCTGTTTTTGGATTGGAAAGATAATCCGACCAGAAATCAGGGGATTTACGAGGTTCAGCAGGGCAACCTAGTCATGCTGGACCCTATCACCAACCCATTGCCTAGCAATTACCATATCGAGTGTAAACCGCAGCACGAACAACTGAGAAATCGCGGGTATACCCTTGAAGGAACGATCCGCAGTCCCTGGTATGACAAGCAGTGTGCCCGCACAAACGCCACATCGGGCACGATTGCGGAGGAACTGGATCGCGATCCCACCAGATCCGGCACGCCATACTTCGACATCGAGGTCATCGAGCGGCTCCTGAAGGAGTGCCGCAGCCCAGTTCATATCGGCAATATCGACTTCACCAAGCTGGAAATGAAACCAGAGTTTATCGAAAACCCCCGAGGTAAGTGGAAATTGTGGTGCAAATTGGGGATGCCACGCAAACCACAATCAGATCGAGACTACACGCTGGGTATAGACATCGCGGCCGGGGGCGGCGGGCCTATGGCCAGTAACAGTGTGATTTCGGTCGTGGACAACAAGACGGGCCTGAAAGTGGCTGAATATGCCGATCCGTCTGTTTATCCCCATGATCTGGCTGCGCTGGCATACGCCACCAGTAAGTTCTTCAGCGGTAAAAGCGGCATGGCCTATTTGATCCATGAAAGTAATGGGACCACCGGTAGTCAGTTCAGCCGGGCAATCATGGATCTTGGCCATCCCCACCTGTTTTTGCAGTCTGACGAGATGAGGTTAAGCGGAAAACGCACGAGAAAGCCCGGTTTTCATAACCAGGGAATCGCCCGAGGTGTGCTTTATGGAGGTTATCGAGCATCTCTAGCCGATGGGACATTCACGAATCTTTCACGTGAGGCGTTAACCGAATGCAAGAGTTACGAGCACATCGGCCAAGACAAAATCGAACACTCGTCTGCTGCACGAAAAGGGACCGATCCCAGTGGCGCAGGCCACAATCATGGAGACCGATGTACTGCCGACGCTTTAGCCTGCCGTGCGCTTCGAGACTTTACAAAGCCACTCGATTCCGACGACGAAGAAGAAGATAAAGCACCTCCCGGCAGCTTCATGTGGAGACGCAAACAGTCCGAGTTGTCATCGAAGAAAGATGATTGGTGGTAGACTTGCTATTGACGCGATACTGTTAGCCTGCCAACATTCCAGTTAAGAAGGCTCAACTCAACTCAAGGAAACACAGATGGCAAATCCAGATTCGGCTGCTCATATGAGATCATTGGCTCGCGCGGCTGCCGATAAACAGGGCGGCACATTTCGGGAAGGTGGTGGTGGGCACTTACTGCCAGAGAAGTTCGATAAGAACCGAGGCAGTGATCGCGGCGGATCAAATTCCCCGAAGTCCCAAAACCCACACGGTAGTACACGGAAGATGAGCTATTGACCTGCTAAATCTCATTAGTTAGCAGGGTTCTATCTCTTAATAAATTCATAAACGGCAGCCTGATGTTACCTTGGCCGAGGTAGTGTCACGGTGGGCCAACAGACAAGCCACGGCAATGCGGTGCCGCATCATCGCTAATGCCGTGGCTTTTTCTTTGGCCCTAGCCGTTTTAACTAATCGCAAAACGTGAATCCAGAAAACGCACGAGATCGAGGGGAACTGCGGAAGTCCATGCAATGGTCTGCGAAAAAGTTGCGGCCATTCAGACGCTATCGTTATGAAGCGATGAAACAGTACGTCGGGAATAACTATAGCGATAATTCCATGGGCCACAAAATGCCATTGAACATGCTGGCACTGGCTGTTTCTGTGTACCAGCGTTACCTCGCACCTCCCAGCTTAGAAGTGCTTGTCACTACCCACGTCACCCGTCTCAAGCCGCGAGCGCTAGAATTCGAGATCGGACTAAACCATCTCCTGCGAGAAATCAATTACGTCCAAAGTCACCGTGAGTGCGTTATGGACGCTCTTTTTGGTATGGGAGTGATGAAAGTGGGTCTGGAAGTTCTCGATACCAAGGAAGACCTTGGCTACCTCCATGATTCGGGACAACCATTTGCCGATCCAGTGAGCCTGGACAATTTTATCCAAGATATGTCGGCTACGCGGCACGATAAGGTTGCATATATAGGAGACAAATTTCCAGTTCCCTACGACTGGGTTATGGAACAGGACTGGAACAAAGAGACAAAAAGCAAGTTAAAGACCTCGCAAGGCAGTGGCATTGATACCGAAAGCGGAGATTACCGTGCCGAACGACTCAGCCAGGGCAGTGATTACATGGCTGACGAGTACGAGAAGATGGTCTGGCTCTGGAATATATGGCTGCCACGGGAAAACCTTGTCACGATCCTCCCAGTAGAAGGTGATTTACCCCCTCTGGATACGAAAGAATGGACAGGGCCCGAGCATGGTATGTACCACAAACTCGGTTTCAACTCCGTACCAGACAGCTTGATGCCTTTGCCTCCCGTCAGCCAGTGGGTCGATCTCAATGATTTAGTTAATCGAATATGGCGGAAGCTAGGCCGTCAGGCCGAACGTCAAAAAACCAATCTTCTGGTAGCTGGGCCCGCTGCCAAGGACGGCAACAAAGTAATAAACGCCAATGATGGTGAAGCTATCTATACACAGCAGCCAGATGCGATGAACGAAGTGCGTTTTGGAGGGATCGACAATCAAACTCTGGGGTTCGCTCTTACGATCAAAGACAACCTGAATTATTTGATGGGAAACGTCGAGTCTCTAGCTGGGTTTTCATCACAGTCCGGCACGCTGGGACAGGACCGCATGTTGCACCAAAGCGCCAACAAGATGGTGGACGACATGCAGCAGATGGTCGCCTATTTCAACAAGCGTGTTATGAGCGATATGGCCATGTATATGTGGGAAGATCCACATATCAATCTCCCGCTTGTTAAACGCATTGAAGGATCAACCATTGAAATCCCTTTCAATTGGACAGCAGAAAGTCGAGAGGGTGATTTTATCGATTACAACATCGAATTTGAGCCCTATGCGATGAGATCCAGTACGCCTGGGGAAAGATTGCAATCTCTAAATCAAATCATGATGAACATGGTCTTGCCTGCTATGTCGATGTTCGAACAGCAAGGTATCCAGTTTGACATGAAGAAATACCTGAAGACGGTCGCCAAATACTCCAATATCGAAGAATTGAACGACATTGTAACGCCCATTGACCCGGACAAGTTGAACCAGGGCGTCGAGCCGTATCCCGGTAATAACATGATGCCCAAACGATCTCCAATGGGGCCACCACGACAGTACGAACACATCAATGTGGCAGGTGGACCATCACCAGAAGCCAAGAATCAACAACTGGCCCAGGCAGCACTTAGTGGCGCTATGTCACCTAGTCCACCCAACGCGCCAGCCGCACAGGGCGGCAACCCAAGGAGCCAGTAATGCCAGCACAGAGCACATTGTGGAGGTACAACCCACATACCGATCAAGTGGAACAGTTCGAGAAGCCTAAGAGTCGAGTCCATCGGGCAAAGTGGCCGATTTATTCAGATCGTGCTGGAGTAAACCCGCATCAGATACCAGAGGCCGAAGCAACAATGAAAAACCTTGGCGTGGAAACCAAGTTTGATGAGCGCACCGGATGCGCCATATTTCGGGATGCGAAACATCGCAAGGCACACTGTGAGGCAATCGGGATTTACGATCGCAATGGCGGATATTCCGATCCGATGCCTCAATAACACAGGAGAATGAACGTGGCCAAGGACGCAATTACGGAAACTCCAGGCGAACCAACCACAGAAACTCAGGAAGGTTTACCCGAGCATGATCGAATAGAGAACCAGCCGGGTGAATATGATATAAGCCCGCCCGAAATGGTGGCTCCACCGTCGGGCGGTACTGGCACTCAGGATGCTCATCCTGGCGCCACAGGCAAGCCTAGTTATGCCGACATTGCTGATGAAGGTATTAGCGATTCAGGCGTTAGCTCTGCACTTGCCGAGCAGGCCCGTAGCTATGGGATTACTGACGCTGAGATTTCCAATCTCGACGCCAGTGCCCTGAAAACAGTTATGGGTATATATGACCGGTCCATTGCCGAAATGGGACGTGCTGCAATGCACCAGCAGCAAAATTGGCAAGGGCCACCGCAGGAAGTACAGGATCAGTTAAATCCACAAACGCAGCAGTTCCAGCAGCCATCAGATCAACAGTTGCTTCAACAGCAGCCACAATCTGATGACTCGCAGCAACAGCAGCAGACGTGGGCACTGACGAAGTACGAAAAAGAGCTGGATGATACTTGGGATGAAGAAGTAAAGGATTACCTCGAAGGGTTATCCGAACATCAACATCAAGTCAACCAGCAAGTAATGCAACAATTGGGACATCTACAACATGGCTTTAACATGACATCAGCGGGCAACGATGCCGCTGAATCTGAACGTTATGAGAAAGAAATGGACGGATTTTTCGATACTCTCGGAAACGAATGGGTCGGAGTATTCGGTGGTGGTCCCATGCGTGAACTCCCTCCTGGTGAAACGCGAGATAATCGCAATAAGTTCGCTGAGGAGCTGGGATCGTTGATGGCGGGCGATATGCAGTACGGAAGAGAGGCTATGCCTTTCGACCAACTGCAGAAAAGAACCCTTCATTCAGCGTTCGGACAACAACTGCTAGAAATCGAGCGCGGAAATATCGGCAAACACGTGAGGACACGCCGCAAGCAAGGTCTTCCTCGCCCCAGTGGCAAGGAAGGGTCTTCGATGACGGGGCGTGAAGCCGCCGCAAAACTGGCGAATGACTGGTATGCCGATCGTGGCATGCAGCCAACACCAGCCCGCATGCCGATAGACATCTGATGCTTGACTAACATAGGAGATTGCCAGTAATGGCTGACCTTGATGCCAAATCTATTGCGGATCTGGTAGCGTCAACCTTGGACGAGTTGGGGCGGATGAAGTTCCAGCAAATTGCCCAGAATCTGCAAGATTACGAGGTGTTTAGCCACTGGTTCAAGCGTGACAAAGTAGCCTTCGACAGTGGAATCGGTATCCAACGGACACTGATGAACAAACTGTCGGGTGCTGCCAAACACGTGGGTCTGATGGAAACCGATACCGTCAACATTACTGACGTGATCGATCAACTGACGATTCCGTGGCGTCACGCACAGACTTCCTGGGCTTTTATTTACCAGGAAACTCTGATGAATCGCGGTGAAGCACTGGTCTTTAACGTGATCGAACCGCGCCGCGCTTCAGCCTTGATCGACTTGGTTGAGGAACTGGAGAACAAGGCGTGGGCGAGTCCCGCCAGCGGAAATGTCACCGAACCGTATGGGATTCCATATTGGATCGTGACTAATGCCAGCACGGGATTCAACGGGGGTTATCCCTCCGGTCACAGCACTATTGGTGGTGTAAATACGGACGACTCACCGACGTTCAAAAATTACACCTTCCAATATACCAATGCCACGAAGGCTGATTTGGTGAAAAAGCTGAGAACCGCGCACCGTAAGTGCGGATTCAAAAGCCCCATCACCATTCAGGACTATCGTGGAAGCATGGGACAGCGTTACCGACTATATGTCAATGAGGCCACCATGGTCTCACTTGAAGATATAGGCGAAGCGCAAAATGAGAATCTTGGTCGAGACTTGGCCTCGATGGATGGAACTATCGTTTTTAGAAACCATCCGATCGTATGGGTGCCCAAACTCGATGCGGATTCGACGAATCCTGTGTATGGCGTAGACCACAGCACGTTCTATCCCGTCTGTTTGTCGGGAGACTATCTGAGAGAGAGCGAAGCAAAACCCGCTCCCAATCAGCACAACGTGTTCCAGGTTTTTGTTGACCTCTCGTACAACTATTTGTGCGTTGATCGACGCAGGAACTGGGTGGGATACGTATAGAACCTTTCGTGCATTGGGTGCGCGTTCGTAGCGCGCACCCAATGCTTTTAATTCCCAGTGGCGACATTGAAGTCACGAATGTCTGGGCCGGGGGCGGCCGTTTTTCCAGTGGGTGTGTTACCCGCAAAAAGGCGGCGCGGTTTGGTAGCTGCGCCACAATGCTTTCTATGGACGGTGATAGTTATGACAAATGTAGTTCAATATCGAGATCGCTCGGATACCACCAGAGGACCTAGCCCGGTTATATGGGCCGACTGTCCTTGGGCAGACATTCAAAATCAGACAGGCCAGGGATCTGGCGGATATAGTTTTTGGGATGATTTCACCAACGCGTCGAAGACCGACGCCGGTCTTCACGAAGGTGCGGGCGAGTCAGCCGGTGGACCGTACATTTTCTACGGTGACACTGGTGTCGTTATGAAAACGCAAGCCAGCACAACCGAGGGAAATGCCATCGGCGGTGTCCTTCAGGTTAGCGGAAATGACGCCGACAACGATGAAGGATCTCTTAGCACGGGTTCACCGGCATTCATCGTCAGCGATACCACGGCGTATGCCAAGAAGCTGTGGTTTGAGGCACGTATCAAGTCGGTAACCGTGGCAGATAATGGAGTGGCCCAGTTCATTGGACTCGCCTGGGATCACGGGAGTCAGGTGTCGGTTGCTGGCGCGGAAGCGCTGGTGGACAACACGGGCGCTCTGGGCGCGTTCTCGTACCTTGGATTCCACGTTGATGCCGCAGATGGCGATTCGTGGGACTTCGTTCACAAGGCAGAGGGCCAAGCGCAAACCGTGCTTATCTCCGGGGTCGATACGGCTGTCGCGGATACCTATGCGAAGTTTGGGTTTGTGTATGATCCAGGCGAGGTGGATGCCAAGCAGATCAGAATCTACGTGGATGGTGCAGAGCAAAGCACATACGGCACGGCGACCACCATCGCTACTGCGACATTCCCTGACGCCGAAGCAATGGCTCCGACTTGGGCGACCAAAGTGGGATCAGCAGCAGAGCTTCTGTGCTCCCTTGACTGGTGGAGAGTAGCTCAGTTGGGTTAAAGACGCAGATTGGCAGGTGAGGCGTAAAATCCTTGCCTGAAATTATACCCGGTGGATGCCGCTCATTTCACACTCGCCTTCTTGCATCCACCGGGTTTTTATTTAGTCGTAACGGAGCGTGACAATGGAAAAAGAACAGTTCCCAGAAATTCCAGAAGTGGAAGCGGCTGCTATTCGCAATGGCCTTATGCTGACAGACCAGCAGGAAATCCCCCTGCTCATGCAGCAAATCTATTGGAAGTTCAAGCGGCACTGGGATCATGTTGCCCACGGAATGCAGATGTCACTAACAGCCATATGCTTCCTTGTTCAGACATATTGGAACTCCGAAAAGTTGGAACCTCCAAGTCCTAAAAAGAAAAAGGCTCCAGTCCGAAATAACAATTCACAGATTACTGAGGCAATGACAAAGTTTGCCGATACCGAGCACGATGCCGATGTACTGGCATGGTGGAGAAATCATTGGCGTAAATCCAAATACCAGGGCCTCACCTCTGATGGAAAGCTCGTTCGAGTCGTCGTTCAAGATGGCACAGCAGAAGAAAGAGAGCTTAAACCTAATCACGTGAAGGTCGCTTTAGTGGAGCAAACTGTTGGCTGAACCCACACTTTCTCTGAAATACAGCACGCTGCGAGAGCACATCGGCTACATGCTGGGCTTTGGCCGTACTTCCGGCAGCTGGACCAGTAATGAGTCGGCTGACATTAACTACGTGCTGGATCGCGGACTGGCTATGTTTTATCACCCCGAACCACTACCAGGGGAAGGCAATGTAGCGCACGAATGGAGCTTTCTCGAACCGGAAACAACTTTCCAGATTTGGCCTACCACCACTTATACGGCTTCTGGAGATCCTGATGGTGGCACAACACTGACGGCCACTGCCGGAAGCACCGATTTTATTACCGGAACGACGATGGTGGGAAAGACAATTACTTTCACAACCAGTGGAAACACCTATACCGTCGCTTCCGTATCCAGCGCGACTGTGCTGATCACGACCGGAAGCATGAGCGGTAACACCAGTGGCGATACATTCAAAATCACGTCGGATGGCAATTATAACCTTCCCGATGACCATGGTGGTTTTGCTGGCGATGGGAGAATTCATTATGCCGAGGACGACAACAGCTTTTATTCGATGGAGATCACCAGTTCCAGTCGGGTCTTATCATCCAGACAACTAAATGTTGGATCTGTCGGTCCCGGCAATCGCCCTTCGTTGGCAGCCGAACGGCCTACTAATGCAAGGTCAGCTACGCAAAGCACTCGCAGCGAGTTGATGGTTTGGCCCGCGCCCACGGGGACCTACACATTGCATTATCGTTACCACGCGTTGCAGGACGCCTTAACAAGTGACCTTTTCCCGATAGGTGCCAATCAGCATTCAGAGACGATTTTAGAAGCATGTCTGGCTGCAGCCGAAAGTCACATCGGGGACAACCAAGGAAATCACAATCAACGGTATATGCGACTGCTATCGGCCAGCGTGTCGCGAGATCGAAACGCCTTTGCCGCTCATAAGCTGGGTTATAACGCCGACCGCAGCGAAGGGAGTGGCGGGCGCCGCCGTTACTTCGAATCCGCTACCTATAACGGTGTTGAATACTTTGGAGACTAATTTATGGCCACTGAAGCCCAACAGATGAAAGCCGCTGTAAGCACGGTGGCGACTTCTACCTCATTCACAGCAAAAACACCCACTACAACTAAGCCGAGTGGTGGTAATGGCGTCGTGGATTTGTTCGCGCTCGATACTGGACAAAGCCAGGGTGCCCACGTGCCGGATCATATGGTGGTCAAACCGTATGGTACGGATGCCAATAATGAGACCTTTGATATGCGTGTCTGGGGTTGGAGCCGCAATGTCAACGATTCGAGTTCGACGCCTACCTGGGAGCCATTCTTGATCATTGAGGTTAATGTCATTTTGGGGAATATCTCAACTACGGCAAGGGAAAGCGCCACTACATATGACGCAGATACAATTACTGCCGAACGTGGCGATACGGAAACCGTGAGGATCGTATCTCCGGGTGATGACCTGTCAGCGTATTTTATAGCGGACATAACTGGATGCGAACTGATTGAATTCGATTTTGACATGACCGGAACCGCTGGCGCTAACGCTTTGTATAGATTTATTTAATGCCCTCTACACGAAATATCGCCGGTTCGATTCGCCAGCGACGTGGTGCGACACGTCTGTTCAAAAGACGGACTAATCCACTGGCGTTGCGCGATACTCAATTGTTTTTTCTGCCAGAAGCACACACGGCCAGTACCGGTGGTGCCAGACAATACACTTTAGCCAATTCCGAATCTCACAGGCGTGCCAACGAGGCAACGTTCCGTACTGGCGGCGGTGATTTCATGGTTGGGGCGTTCGTTTATTCTGATAGTCATTCTGGCTCCTCGAATGATATTATCCTGTGTTTTGGAGGAGGCAGCG
>Ga0310342_100000101_pt1 | contig 39824 bp, 68 predicted proteins | sample S15DNA20500_MG_FD_206155 | JGI IMG/M metagenome (GOLD analysis project Ga0310342, IMG submission 206155) | Marine microbial communities from station ALOHA, North Pacific Subtropical Gyre - S1503-DNA-20-500_MG | ecosystem: Environmental > Aquatic > Marine > Oceanic | place: Pacific Ocean: North... | reverse complement strand
GAGGGACTTGATCGAGGAATACGGCAGGGATTTGTGGGGCATCAGTGTCCGTAAAGACAGCCACGCAGCGGACTCATGGAATCTTGAGGGGCATGAGGGCGGATTACAAACGTCCGGGCTTTCAGGATCTCTGACGGGTAAGGGTGCGGATCTTTTCATCGCAGATGATTTGATTAAGTCCAGTGAGCAGGCCAGTAGCAAACACCAGTTGGCGAAGGCCCACGAGATGGTGATGACCTGTATTGAGACAAGGCTTGAGCCGGGTGCTGCTTGTGTGATGATCCAGACCCGATGGTCTGAGGACGACCCATCGGGAAAGATCATCAAGGAGATAAATGACGGGCTTCGACCCGACTGGGAGACGGTGATTTTCCCGGCGATAGCCGAGGAAGATGACATTCTTGGGCGAATGCCCGGCGACCCGTTGTGGCCTGAACGCTACGACCTGACCTACTTAGAGAACTTGAAAAATCGGTGGGACCACGACGAGGCCCGGATGGGTGCGTACTGGTGGGAGGCTTTGTACCAGCAGAACCCGTCACCCCGGGAGGGTGGCTTGTTCAAGCGGCAGTGGTTCAAGTATTGCCACGCTGATGGCGACTTCTACCAGATGGACGGTGGTGGTTGCTGGCTGGCTTCGGATTGCTGGAAGATCATAACGGTTGACTTGGCGGTGAGCCAGAAGGAGGGCAGCGACTTTTTCGCCCTTGGCGTGTGGGGCGTGACCCCCAACCGTGACCTGATGTTGCTCGACTTGATCCATGACCGGATCGCCGGGCCTGACCAAGCTGACATTATTGAGCAGACTTTCCACGAGCATCGGCCTATGCTGATTTCGGTGGAGGCGACCCAGTACCAGTTGTCGCTTGTGCAGGAATTGGTGAGGCGTGGACTCCCTGCCCGGGCGGTAACGGTGCGGGGAGACAAGGTGGCGAGGGCGCAGTTAGCTGCGACCCGGTTCTCCGCCGGGACAATTTACCTGCGGAGGCAGGCTCCGTGGCTCACAAAATTTGAGGATGAGATGGCCCAATTTCCGTCAGGGAGGCACGACGACATGGTTGACATAACGAGCATGGCGGCTAACGAGCTTTCCACGATGGTCGTGCCAGAGGTGTATTAAAATGTTTGATTGGGTAAAGAATCTATTTGAGCCGAAGCTCAAGAGTATATCGCTTTCGCAGTTGATCGACTTGGCTGATTCGAGCGATGAGATAAAAGGCACGTTCCAGAGCTTAGTTAATAACGCTTATAAAAAGAATGGCGTTGTGTTCGGTGCGGTGCAGTTGGTTTCGTCGGCGGTGGGTGCGGTGCCATGGGTGGTATTGAAGGGCGACTCGCAGGGCGAGAAGGTGGAGATCCGTGAACACCCGCTGGCGGAGTTAATGAAGCGACCCAACCCCCGGGCTGGCGGCGCAAGGTTCTTCGAGCAGTTGGTTGTCTACCTGCTGGTCAGCGGCTCAAACTATATTTTGAAGGTTGAGGGGGGTGGGAAAACCAGAGGGCTTTACAATCTCAGGCCCGACCTTGTGAGCTTGAGAAAAGAAAACGACCCGGAAAGTGGGTGGGTCTACACACCAGACCCGAACCAACCGGAGAAAAAACGCATCTACTCGCCCGAAGAGATCCTCCCCCTTCACATTTTTGACCCGCTAAACGAGTTCGGGGGGTTGTCTCCCATCGAGGTTGCGGGGCTGACGATAGAGCAATCGAACTTTTCCCGCAAGTGGAACCGGAACCTTTTGAAGAACAACGCCCGACCCACGGGTCTTTTGAAGGCCACGGGGAACGTCATGCAGTTGACCAAGGAACAGGTCGAGCAGATCGAGGCCAAGTTCGCTGAGAAGTATTCCGGGTTCGGAAACGCAGGCAGAATCCCGGTGTTGTCCGGGTCGCTTGACTGGGTGCAGACGGGCATGAGTCCGGGCGAGATGGAGTGGATCGAAGGTCAGAAAGTGTCGGATCGACTGACTTCATTCACGATGGGCGTGGCTTCACAGTTGTTGGGAGACACCGAGGCCAGCACATTCAGTAACTACGCCGAGGCGAGGAAGTCGCTGTATCAGGAGAACATTATCCCGCTTCTGACATGGCTGCGTGACGAGTTGAACTACTGGATCGTAAAAGACTTCGGTGACGGTCTATCTCTCGACTTCCAGCGTGACCAGATCGACGCACTGCAAGAGGATCGTGCTATGCAGTGGCGCAGGGTTGGTAACGCCGATTGGATGACGATCAACGAGAAGCGTGAAGCTACGGGCATGGATAAGCTCGACAGTCCCGCTGGCGAGGCAATCGTGACGGCGAAGGGCGTGATAATTACCCCGGATGGCGGGGTGGTTGGCGTTGGTTCAGGTATGCCACTCGACGGAGAAGCCCCACCGGGTGATGATGATTCGTCGGGACAGGGCGGGGCTGAGGGTGAATCGTCCGCCCCTCAGCCCGTATACAAGGACATCGCCCCGGAGTTCAAGGCTTTCAACCTGACGACGACCGAGGAAATGGTGGCTCACGGCAAGGCTTTTGATGGCGACCGTGACCAGTTCGTAGAGCGTTGGGATAAGAAGTTCGCCAAGCGGCTGCTCGATGAGAAGCGTAGCATCATGGATGCGGTGCGTGGTGAGTCGTCGGTCGAGGGCATGGAGAAGGTGATTGACGAGGTTTTGAAGGATGACTACAAGGACTGGGAGAAGGATTACGACGACCTGTACATGGAGGTCGGTGAACACTTCGCCCGGCGGATCTTCGCCGCCCTGCCCAAGGGAATGCCCGTACCGGATGCCCGCATGATTGAGCAGGCGGTTATGAGCAAGAACTGGAAGCAGGACGAGGACGAGGAAGAAATATTCGTGGTGCGGCCCTTCGAGCAAGAGATGAAGAAGTACCTCAAGGGGTTTGCGGCGACCCGCATAACCGGGATCGACCGTGTAACGGTTAGTCGAATCCGTGAGCAACTGCTGGAGGGAACCAACGAGGGTGAGGACATCCGCCAGCTAGCCGGGCGCATTGAGGGAATGCTTGACCGCACCTACGCTCACCGGGCCGAGACGGTCGCCCGGACGGAGGTTATTAACGCTTCTAATGCGGGATCGCACATGGGAGCTAAGATTACAGGAGTGGCTAAGAAGAAAACGTGGTTGTCGATTCTGGATAATCGGACCCGTCCCGACCACTTCACTCCCGCCGATCTGGGTGGGTTGAGTGGTCAGGTGAAAAAATTTAATGAGCCTTTTACCATTAAGGGGTTTCAGCTAATGTGGCCGGGCGATTCGTCGCTTGGCGCACCCGCATACGAAGTCATCAACTGCCGATGCACACAGTTCTTTGGAACTTAATGGTTGAAAGTTTTTTTTAATGTTTAATGATTAGGACGGGACGGATACAGGAGAGACTATGGATTTTTTGGAAATTAAAGAGCCTACCTCCTACGACTCTGACGACCGCCCGGCTTTCGCCATTGAGTTGAAAGAGGACAAGGACCAAGAAGGCGTGTTCATCGGACACGCTTCGGTGTTCAATAAACGGGACTTGCAGGACGAGATCGTTGAGCCGGGAGCGTTCAAGAGAACGCTTAACCGTAAAAAGGGGAAGTTCCCGCTGCTCTGGCAGCATGATAAGTCTGAACCTATCGGCATGATTGAGGCCGAGGAAGATGGTCGTGGCTTAAAGGTTAAGGGAACTCTGGCTCTTGGAGTTCAACGAGCGAAGGACGCTCTGGAACTTCTCCGGGCGAAGATCGTAACGGGCATGAGTATTGGCTTCCGGGTGGTGAAGGACAATATCGACCCGGACAAAGGCACCCGGAACCTCAAGGAAGTTGACTTGTGGGAGGTCAGCCTTGTCACGTTCCCCGCCAACCCCGCCGCACAGGTGCGCCGGGTCAAGAGCGTTACACCGTTTCAGAATTTGCCAATGGCCTCTGGCGACCTTGCTTGGGACGCTTCGGCGGCAAAGAAGCGGATCAAGGAATGGTCTGATTCGGAGGACGGCCCCACGGCGAAGTACAAGAAGGCATTTCTCTGGTACGACAGGGCTGACGATCAAAATTTCGGAGCTTATAAACTACCCTACGCCGATGTCATTGATGGCTCATTGAAGGCCATTCCCCGTGGAGTGTACGCCGCTGCTGCGGCGGTACAGGGGGCAAGAGGCGGGGTAGACATTCCTTCTGGAGATAAGAAGGCCATACGGGGCCATCTTGATAGATATTACTCAAAGCTCGACCGGACACCGCCTTGGCAGTCGATGGTCAGCATTGAGGACCAAGTTCGTTCACTTGCCGATCTAATCGAGCATTGTGACGAAAAGCACCTTGACGACCTTCGCTCTGCGTTGGATGCCACTCGAACCCGAGCCACTGCGCCCTTCGACTGGATTAAATCCGACGACCTGAACGAACCCGATCCGACTGGTGATAACGTGGAGGAACTTAAAGCCTCCTTTTCCTTTCTTGATGAGTTCATTCCCTTAGAAAAGAGTGATGAAGATGAGTGAAGTGACGCAAATGAATGAAATCTCTGAAAAAATGCAGAAGGCATTTGAAGAGATGAAATCGACGCTTGAAACTCAGAAGGACGAGACGGGCAGCAAACTTGCCGAGTCAGTGTTCGATGAGAAGATGGTGAAGATGCATGAGGACATTGAAAAGCGAGAGGCCGACTGGAACGAAAAGTTCGCTGACCTTGAAGCTAAGTACAATGCTCCCGAAGTCGCCAGCGGTGTAGAGAGTGAAGAGACGGAAGCTGATATTCAGAAGTCCGCTTTCGACACCTACCTCCGCAAAGGCATGGATGGTGTTGATCCCGCCCTACGGGAGAAGGCACTCACGGCATCGAACGACACGACTGGTGGCTACCTTGCCCCCGCCGAGTTCGTGCAGGAGATGCTTGAAACGGTTACGGAATTTTCTCCGATGCGTGAGGTATCGAATGTTCGTTCGACCTCCGCCCGGACGAGCAAGTTCCCCACCCGTGATGGCAGCTTTTCCGCACAGTGGATCGGTGAAACTGGTACTCGCAGCGAGACGACTGGGCTGACCTTCGGAATGATCGAGATTCCTAATCACGAGCTTTACGCTCGTGTTGATGTCTCGAATCAAGACCTTGAGGACAGCGTGTTCGATCTTGACTCGTTGCTCCGGGTTCAGTTTGCCGAGCAGTTCGGTGTGGCTGAGGGTACTGCTTTCATCTCTGGTGACGGCGTTGCGAAGCCCACGGGGATCACGGTCGGTAGCGGCCTTGGTACTTTCGGATCGGTTCCCAGTTCTGGCACTGACACTACAACGCAAGCCTTTTCTGGCAATGACATCATAGCGATTGTCTACGCACTGAAAGCCGAGTATCAGCAGAACGCTTCGTGGATGCTCAATCGGTCGAGTGTTCGCCAGATTCGTCAGTTGGTGGACTCTGACAGTCAGTATCTCTGGCAACCCGCCTTTGGTGATGGACTGAGGACCGGAAGCCCGACGACCATTATGAACCACCCCTACCGTGAGGCGACTGACCTCCCGGTGAGTGGTGATGCGACCGCAGGCCAGATCATTGGCTTGTTTGGCGATTTCGGTCGGGCGTATGGCATCTCTGATCGCCTCAGCTTGGCTGTTGTTCGGGACGACCTGACTCAGGCCGCTTCTGGTAATGTTCGCTTCCTTGCTCGACGCAGGGTTGGTGGGCAGGTACTCGTGGCCGAAGCTATGGTCAAGTGTACTGCTACTGAGTAATTAACAGTCGCCCCGGCTAACGCCGGGGCGACCTTTTTCTTTTTTCACATAATACCCATTGGAGATTTAACAATGGCTACACGAGAACTTTCTTCGAGTGTGAAGTATGTTCAGGGCTTCGACGCAACAGCGATTACGGAAACGGGTGACACCCTTGGAGAGCCTGTTGACACGCAGGGCTTTAACAGCGTCACGTTGGGAATTAGCTCTTGGAATGGTGTCTTTTCTGACGGAACCTACGAGGTCGAAGTCTTTGAGGGCGACACCTCCGGCGGTTCTTTTACGCAGGTCGATTCGACCGATCTCGTCTCTCAGTCCGGCACCGTGTCGCTGAGTGCTGACAATAAGGCCGCTTGGGTTGGATATGTCGGAATCAAGCAATTCGTCAAGATCAATCTCGCCGCCACGGCTGTCGGTTCTGGGGCGGTTATCAGCGGTTGGGTCATGCTTGGACATCCCCATAACGCACCTGTCACAGCTAACTAAGCTGGCAACCTTTTGTTTTTCTTGCCGGGTGGCTAACCAAGCCTCCCGGCAGGTTTTTAACCTTTTTCGGAGGACTTGGAAAAATGCCAAGAGTCTTAATCAACGAAGATGTGTATGCCCATAAGTTTCCGGGCAACCCGTTCAATCTCGATGAAGGTGAAGGCCCGTTTGATGTGGGCGATGATGCCTTCGCTGCCCTTATCGGGAATCACGCCTGTTCTCTGGCCGACGAAGTGAAGGCCGAGGACAACGACGACAACGATAGTGGTGAGGCTGAACCCGTCGAGGAACCTGCTGAGGAAGCGGCTCCCGAACCGGAGCCTGAACCCGAACCGGAACCGGAACCCGAACCGGAACCGGAACCGGAACCCGAACCGGAACCCGAACCGGAACCCGAACCCGAACCGGATGACGGCGGCGGCGAGGACGAGGGCGGCGATGACGCAGGAGAGGGCGAATGAAGATCAAGGTACTTGACCGCTTCATCGACCTGTTCCCGCAGAACCCGACTGGCTACAGGGTCGGTCGGTGTTACGAGGAACCGGACGAGGAATGGGGCGCACTGCTTTTGAGTCATGGCTGCGTGGAGGCCGCACCGGAAGGTGAGGTTCTGCACGACCCAAGACCCGACTGCCAGCACCCCCGCACGAGTTCTGTCATTCTGGATCTGGACAATGATACGGCTAATGCGCCCAGTCCTGAACCGGAACCTGAACCTGAACCTGAACCGGAACCGGAACCGGAACCCGACGAAGAATAATCAATGTGGAGATGAGTAAATGGGCATTGGAGTCTATCACCCCCGGAAGTTCTCAAAGGTTACATCAGAAGCCGCCATCGGCGTTGATGACCTCCAGATATTCCGTTCTCATCTCCACCTTGAGGATACGATTGAGAACAACACGCTGATCGCCGCATACCGGGACTCTGCCCGGCAGATCATCGAGCGAGAGCTTGGCGTTGTCATGCTCAACGAGACATGGGAGTTTGCAACTGATGCGGCTCCACTGGGCGAGACGATCTACCTGCCCAAGGCTCCCCTTGTCTCCGTCACTTCGGTTACTTCCTACGATGACGCTGATAGCGGGACCACCTATGCGTCCTCTAATTATGTCGTAGACACATCGGGCAACCGGATCTTCTTAGCTCAGTCATCCGTATGGCCTACAGACTTGCGTGAGTTCCGTTCCATCGTGGTGAGCTATGTGGCTGGCTACGGAACGGCCCTGACGACACTGCCGCCCCTGCTCCTGCAAGGGCTTCTCGTTTTCGTGGGACACCTTTGGGAGAACAGGGAGGATGCGTCCATGCCGAGATCGGTGAGGCAGTTGGTCGCCCCCTTCATGCAGTTTGAATCTTGAGCATTGAATACCGGGTAAGAATCAAGGCGGGTGAACTCCGAAGTACGGTGGATCTCCAGAGCTTGACCACCGCCTCCGATGGGCAGGGGGGCGTGACGGAGACATGGACGACCGACGACACCTTTGCCGCCAAGGTTGACCCGCTTTCCGCCCAAGAGGTTTACTGGGCCGGGCAACAGGACGGCGGCGAGACGCACAAGATCACGGTGCGGTACAACTCAGCGATAACGAATAAAAAGCGGTTCCTGTTCGGAACCCGTGTACTCAATATTACATCGGTCAGGAACATTCTTGAGCGTAACCGTAAAATGGTCTGCTTCGCCGTGGAGACTCTGTAATGTCAAAATGGAGAGTCGTTGGACTAAGGACACTGCGACCCAAGCTGGAGAAGATGACCGGGACCACGCTCAAGGCGGCAAGGCGGCTAATCAAGACTCATGCCATGAAGATCGAGGCCGTGGCTATCAACTTGTCTCCCGCAAATACGGGGCATCTCCGGGCTTCTGTTAGCACCGGGTTCAGTCAGGATGGCTTAGAGGCGAGGGTGGGATCGACCAGTCGATACGCAAAATACTTGGAGTTCGGAACAGCGGTGAAGGGCCAGCTTACCTACCCGGCTGCGATGCAGGGATTACCGGGAAGAACTGAGAGTCCAGCATCCGTGGGGTATGTCTATGGAACCAAGCACTTCCCCCACTCCAAGTTCCTCAAGCGGTGGGCGAAGCTCAAGTTGGGAGATGCGAGGCTGGCCTTCGTGGTGGCCCGGAGCATAGCGGCTCCCCCCGCAGGACTCAGGGCGAGGCCGTTCCTTGGCCCCCCGTTCCTGATCGAGAAACCGAAGTTCATCAGTAATCTCACCCGGCTTGTGCAGAACATGGAGAAGAACGCCAAATGATCGGTCGGCTTGCACTTAACCAGATTCAGAAGTTCGTCTACGACACGCTGGTCGCCGCCCAGAGTGGCTGGTCAGTTTCGAGTGAAATTTTCGATGAGGTGCCTGACGGCGAAAATTTTCCTTACATCGAGCTTGGCACGACGACAGATTCCGTGGAGGGCAGCAAGGGGGCGAAGTGGAGCGAGAACGTCCAGCAAATCAGCGTATGGTCAGATGCCAATGGCTCGAAAGAATGTAACGACATAATGAATCAGGTTATTGATGCGATGATGAGCCTTTCGATGCCGCAAGCATTGACCGATAACTTCCGTGTCGATACACTGGACCGGGGGTTGGTGGAACTGGTGAAATTAGAAGGCCCGAGCGAGAGAGTCTTTCGTCAGGGAGTTATTCGGTTTAGTATGAGAGTGGAGGACACCTCTTAATAGGAGTTTAGAGAAATGGCTGTTAATTCAGGAAGAACGGTTGTCGTCAAAGTATCGACCGACAACGCAAATCACGCTTACGATAGTGCATCGTGGACCTCCATTGGTCAGCAGCGGGGCGGCTCTGCGGAGCGCAGCACCGAGGTTGCCGATGCGACCCATAAGGGAACCACTGGTTCTTGGGCCACTTCGATTTCAACTCGTCGTGGTTGGAGCCTCAGTGTCGATGGAGTATTGGATGTAGCTGACGCAGGATGGGCGTTGCTGTACGCCGCATGGAACTCAGTAGATTCTGAGTGGTTCCTGCTTGATGGTTCCACCATGACGGGTGTTTCCCATCCCGAACCAAGTGTTGTCGGATCTGGGACTGCGTTCATAACGAGCTTATCGTTTGATTTCCCAGAATCGGATATTGTGTCTTATTCGGCGGAACTGCAAGGGACTGGTGCGCTGGCTACACCAGCGGAGTAATCATTAGGCAATAGCGGAGGACAATTTGGATTATGAGTGCAAACAAGTATCGTGGTGAAGTTCCGATCAGGCTCGACAGGACGAGGACGTTGAAGTTTACGTTCAATGCCTTTGCCGAGTTTGAAGGACTTACAGGCAAGTCCATTCAGGGCGTTTTTGCGGATTCGGAGAACATAGGGTTCTCCATGATGCGAAACTTACTCTGGGCGGGCCTCATGCACGAAGATCCCTCCTTAACGGTTAAGAAGGCTGGCGAGTTGATGGAAACAGCGGATGGCAAGAATCTCAGTGAGAAGATCGAGACGATAACGGGTGTTGTCGTCAAGGCCGTTCAGTATGCTTTCACCGACCCGGACAGCATCCCCGAAGAAGAAGAGGGTAATCCAAAAAAAAAGGGAAAGTCGTAGAGGACTGGGACTGGTCCAGCATCCTGCATACGGCATTCGGCTTTACCCGCTATTCGCCTGACGATTTCTGGGCCTCAACGCCACGGGAGTTTTGCTTGGCGTTTGAGGGCTTCCTTGAAGCAGACAAGTTCCGCCGGGGGCATAAAGCCTCCGAGGTGGCGCAGCTTGTTTATGGTTTCAGAGATAAGAGGCCGAACGTGCGAAAAATAATGGATACCCTTTACCCCGAAGGCAAGGATGGCAGCGTGAAGATCCACGGTGACTTGCTTGCTGAGAGCCGGGCCAAGGTCCGGGCGGACAAGGCTGACAAGGCCAGAAAGAGCGACTGATGGGATTCCCTATTCATCAGATATTCGTCCGCCTTGGTCTTGACACCAAGGGCTTGAAACCCGCCATCGGCGGAGCCATCAAGCAGTTCTCCAATATGGGGGCATCGCTCCAGATGGCGGGTATCCGGGCGGGTTTCATGTTCACCGCCCCGATCATGCTGGCGGCTAAAGCATCGTTCAAGGCGGTAGCCGAGTTCGACCGGAACATGACTCGTTCGACCGCCATTATGGGGGATCTCTCGAAGGCCATGCGTGAGGACATGGTTAATTCGGCCAAGACGGTCGCCCGGGACATCCCCAAGAGTGCAGCCGAGGTTGCCGAGGGGTTCTTCTTCCTTGCTTCTGCGGGACTTGATGCCGAGCAGTCGATTGCGGCCATGCCAGCGGTTGCCAAGTTCGCCGTGGCTGGTGCGTTCGACCTTGCCCGGGCAACCTCCCTTGCTGCGGATGCCCAGAGTTCGCTTGGCCTGAAAAGTGATGACGCAGCGGAGAACCTTGCGAACCTGACCCGTGTAACCGATGTTCTTGTGAAGGCGAATACACTCGCCAATGCCACTACAGAACAGTTCTCCCGAGCGTTGACGACCAAGGCGGGTGCCGCCATCAAGATCGTCAACAAGGAAATGGTCGAGGGCGTTGCGGTTCTTGCCGCTTTTGCCGATCAGGGAATCAAGGCGGAGAATGCGGGAACAGCACTGAACATCGTGTTCAGGGATCTCAAGACCAAGGGCTTGAAGAACCGGGTCGAGTGGCAGAAGTTCGGCGGCGTATTCGACAAAGTGACGGGCAAGATGCGCCCGGTGGCAGACATCATCGGGTCACTGGAGGAAGGCTTGGGGAATATGTCGCCCAAGATGGTGCAGGCCCAACTCAAGCTCCTTGGATTCTCCGATAAGTCACTCGTGTTCACTCAAGCCCTGATCGGCATGAGCGACAAGATCCGTGAGTATGAAGCTGAGTTGCGGCTTGCGGGTGGCACGACCGCCGATGTAGCTGACAAGCAGGTCAAGAACATTGGCGACCAGATGACCATCGCCAAGCAGAAGATCAACGCCGCCGCCATCGCACTGGGCAATTCACTCATGCCTGCGTTCGAGGCTTTGATTGCGGTGATGGCAGGGTTCGAGACAGTCATCCTTGGGCTGGCGGCGGCTTTGGAACTACCAATAATCGGCACTCTTATAATGAACCTTGGCGTTCTTCTCGCCGCCATTGGCCCTATTCTGATCGCACTCAGCATGTTGGCTTTTTCCATCAAGGCACTTACTTTTGTAACCGAAATTCTCAACATGACGATGAAAAGACTTCTCGTTACGGCGGGGTTAGTTGGACTCGTCATCATGGGGCTAGGGGCAATTTACTCGAAGTGGAAGGGTACAGCGAAAGACGCAGCGACAGAGCAGCAAAAGCTCAATGGGATTCTGAACAACGCCAAGCAAGAAGCGAAAGCGGCCATTACTGCTCTTGAGGATTACCTTGTTGCGGCTGACATTGGGACAACTGTAACTGCGTCCCATGAGAGGTTAACGGCGCAGTTGAAGGCAGAGAAAAAGGCTCTCAAAGCCCTTGAGCCAGCACACAAAAAAAATTCGGTGTTGCTGGAATATTTTAAGGATGTAGCAGGAGAGGCCAATGAGACAGCAAGGTTGCATGGAAAGTCCATTCACGACTTAAAGGCCGCTTACAACAAAACACTTGGCCCAATTACTGCCAAGCGGATGGCGGTTGTGGCGTTGGAAGAGGCGTTGAGGTCCATCGATGATCAGATGAAGCTAGTAATGGCTTCTGAGGATGGTGGAACCGAGGCCACCCGGCGGTCTATTGCTCAGTCCAAGGTGAGGATCGCCACCGACCTTCTGATGGCAAAAAGCAACGCCGATCTTGGAGCCGCCCAAATAAAACTGGGGAATGCTTTCAAGGGGTCCGAGGGAGAACTCGCCGTTTTTCAGGCGAGGCTATCCACAGCCAAGACATCCCTTGTACTTGTCCAAAAGGTTTTTTCGGATGCGACAAAGGGGCCGCTTAAATTTTATCTTGATCTGGTGAATCGCCTAACCATATCGGTTGCCAAAATGGAGGCGGCTCTCAACAAGAAGAAAAAAGACATCGTTGACCGTGAATCCCTCACCATGCTTGAGGATGCCACCCGTGAGATAGAAGTATTTGAGGCGACCGCTGGTGCGCTGAACGAAATTGCGGGGATCTCGCCCGGCTCCCCGCTGATTACTGGCGTGGATATGGCTAAGGAGAAGGTGAAAGTCCTTGAGGATGCATTAGCCGATCTCATGGAGAAGGCGGTCGAGAAGGGGGCCGAGGTTGGCGGCTTAGGGGCGGCTCTCGCACTGCCAGAGTTCCAAGAGCAGCTTATTGGACTCACCACGCAGCTAATCACATTCAACGATCAGATCGCAGCCGCCGAGCCATTTGAGAAGGCCAAGGAACACTGGCAGGACTGGAAGGATAACGCAGGCGATTCGATTACAAAGGTTGCCGAGGCGTGGACTGGGTTCCTTGATGACTTCACCTCCGGGTGGGGGCAGGCTGTTGGTGCGGCCATTGTGGACGGCGAGAGCTTCGGGGATGCGATGAAGGGAGTGTGGAACAACATGATGCGGAACTTCATCTCAGCAATAGCCGAGATGATGGCCCAGTGGCTTTTGTCGCAGATATTCACGACCGCAACGGCGAGTGTAACCCACGCAACATTGAGGGCTAACGCCCTTGAGCTTATATACCTCAACGCCTTTGCTGGTGCGGCGATAGTTCCCGGTGCCGGGCCTGCGGCGGGTGCGTTGGCCGTGGGTCAGGCTATTCTGGGTGCGCTGGCTGTTCGTACTGGTTCGGGGGCAATCACGCCCGGCGATACGGCGTTACCCGGGGTAAATACCTTTTCCCAACCAGCGGCGTTGCCCCTGCAACACGGCGGCATCGTAACCAACCCCACGCTTGCCCTGATCGGGGAGGCTGGCCCGGAGGCCGTGGTGCCTCTGTCCGGTCGTCACGGCTTGGGTGGATCTCAGCACATCAATTTATATATGGACGGGCAGCTTGTAACTGAGACTGTCCTGCGTAATATGCCTGATGAGGTCAGGCTCAACATCGGGGCGCAGATTTAAGAGGAATTTCAATGCAAAGAGCCTACGTTGCGTATAAAAAAGCAGCAGTTTTTTATTTTTTCCTGAGAGGCCCACAAGGGTTCTATGGATATGCTCCCCCTGCGACCGGGCAGGAAGGTTCGCTAACCGCTTACTATGCAATCGATGGTGGTAGCTCCGTAAGCACCGGGACAACGGTAGAGGAAGTCAATGGCAGCACCAACGCCGGGGTCTATTCGGTGACTTGCACCGATGTTGTCACTGAGGGATACCACATCGTAATGAGCCTGTATCACTCGACATCGACATATTGGGCCGAACCTCTTGCTATTGCCACCGACACATTGTATCCGCCGGGGATGAATGTGGGCGAGATCAGCGGGGATTCCGCCGCCGCCGCCAATATGGAAAAATATTTTGACGGCACCGGGTACGGAATCCAAGCTGCGTCAGCCCTGACGACTGTTTCTCTCCCATCTGGGGGCATCACTGCCGCTACGATTGCCGCCGATGCAATCACCGCCGCCAAGATTGCGGACGACTCCATCACAGCCGATCAAGTTGCCGATGGCACAATCACCGCCGCCAAGATTGGTGCTGATGCAATCACCGCCGCTAAGATTGCGGACGACTCCATCACAGCCGATCAGGTTGCCGATGGCACAATCACTGCCGCTAAGATAGCCGCCGATGCAATCACAGCCGCCAAGATTGCCGACGACTCAATCACCGCCGATCAAGTTGCCGATGGCACAATCACCGCCGCTAAGATTGCCGCCGATGCAATCACAGCCGCCAAGATTGCAGACGACTCGATCACCGCCGATCAAGTTGCCGACGACACAATTACTGCCGCCAAGATCGCTGACGGGGCCATAACCGCTGCCAAGATCCCCGCCACGGTTAATGCTGATATTGTGCAGGTTGACGGATCAACGACCGGGGTGTCCGGGTTGCAGCAGGCCGTCTCCACGGTGGTTGAGGCTGAGGTCGCCGCCAGCGGGTCAAGCTCGACGCTGATTGTTTCCGACACTGCGGCCCTGTCATCCACTGATGACGCTTATGTTCGGCGCAACCTGACTTTCACATCGGGTGCCTTAATAAACCAAGCATCCGTGATTTCGGACTACGCAGGATCGAGCAAAACGATAACCGTGTCGGTGGCCTTCACTGGAACGCCTGCCGAGGATGACACGTTTATCATTAGTTAATTATGGGCCACCAACCTCCATTTTTACCTCATGTCGATGAAGGTGTTGTCCCGCCAACACCAGTACCGGGGATGGTCATCTCGATTGCCGGGGTTGATCGGTCGAGCTACTACAAGAGCAGTTCTCTGCGGATCACCGAGACGCTTGGGTCACGCTCGACATGCAACTTCCAGATTTTCGACGCTACCGGGGCGTTGTCTTGCCCGGTCGGGTCGGAAGTAATCGTTACGTTTGATGAGGTTAATGTCTTTTCAGGAACCATTGAATCGACCGATACGAACTTCCCGAGCATGGACTACACCAGCGATGCGATGTTTATGAACATCCGGTGCGTGGACTGGAATCAGTTGCTTGACCGCAAGCTCGTGGCGAAGTCGTTTGCCGCCGATGGGCAGACCTTCGGACAGATCGTGCGCCTCATTATCGATGAGTTCCTTGCAGACGATGGCGTGGTGCCGGGGCAGATCCAGAACGGCGGCTACACTGACCGCATTGTGTTCCAGTACGAAACGGTTAATTCCTGCCTTTCTTCTCTGGCCGAGGCGGTGGGTTACGTTTTCTACATAGACTACAACAAGCAGCTTCATTTTCGAGATCGCATCGATGTAGAGGCACCGTTCAGCCTCACCGCCCTATCCCCGACATATCGCAGCATAACCGTTAAGCAAAACCGCAGTCAGTACAGGAACCGTCAGTATTTGCGTGGTGGTCTTGAGGTTTCGCCAAACAGGAGGACGGAAGAGTTCGCAGGCGATAACGACACCCGGACATTTACGGTCGCCCTCCCTGTCGGGGCCGAACCGGAAGTGTGGGTGAACCGTGGCAGTCAGATCCTATCGCCCGAAGAAGAAGAGGCCAGAGAAGAACTCCGTGAACGTGAAGAACAGGCGGCAGAAGAAGATGCCGAGCAGCCCGGGCTTAATATTGCGAATATACCGCAAAGGGTCGGCACCGGGTGGGTCCGCCAAACTGTCGGGCTGGACAGTTTGCCAAACCCTGTACAGTGGTCTTGGAATGTTGGTGACAACACCATCACACAGAACAGCGACGAGCTTGTGCTTCGGGCCTTCAACATAATGACCCGTCTCGCTGACGATGATGTGGTTTGGAATAATGACCGGGTGCGGATTGTTTATAGGCCGCTTGTGAGGGTTCTGGCCCGGTCGCAGGACGACGACGAGATCGCCGCCCGTCAAGCCATAGAGGGCGGCACTGGTATCTATGAAGCCGTCGAGGAAGATGAGAGGATCGAGGACAGCCTCTTTGCGAGGACCAAGGTGGAGGGGCTACTCACTCAGTTGGGCCACATTCCCAAGACTGCCACTGTTGTGACGGACGAAGGAGGCATTCGGGCGGGACAATTCCAAACTTTTGTCCTGCCAAAGCTAGGGCTTGTCGGCTACTTCCTCATCGAGAGTTTTTCCGCAAGCGACCGGGGCGATGAAACCCTGCGCTACAGCTATAAGGCACTTGATGGCGAGTCGCTTGGCGGCTGGCAGTCATTCTTCAAGCGGCTCATAAACAGGGGTAGGAAGTTCATCATTACCGAGGGGGAGACGGTGATGATCTTTGCTGACGGTGACGATGGGGTAACGCTGACCGACAATCTCCCCACGCCCGACACCAGCAACACGCTTGGTGCGTATACAACCGATGCATACACCGTATGTCTCGTGAGTGCGGGGTCGCAGGTCGGGTCAAGTTACCCGGCGGTGCTGACGTATTCCGATGTCATCAGGCAATCATTCCCGCTTGTCTATTATCGTTGTGACGAAACCTCCGACCCAAACGAGCCGGGCGGGATGAGTTTTCCCGTGGCGGACTCGTCTGGGAATGCCAACGGCGGGTCGGCAGCCTTCATGGTGACTCAACGCAACATAGGGGCTGTAGGGCGGCAACTTGCATCGCCAAACCTGCCCGACACGATTCAGAGGGCAGGATCTTTTTTCTTCCTTGGCGGAGTAGTCGAAGGGATTGTCAACTTGGGGTTTAACTCAAGGATCATTATTCCGCCAACATCTCTGGATAACCAAACAGACGTAACTATTGGCTTCTGGTTACAGGTTTCAGCGGTAAGAGAACAGAAGCAGTGCATTTTTCAGGCGGGAACCAAAGAACAAAAAGATAGCTTCAAGATTCAAATTGAGAGAAATAATGGAGTGGGGGAAACTGGGAACCCTGACAAAATAAGGGTCTTATATTTCGACACAGGCGGCACCCCGCAAACCCGCCGTGTTGAGTGGAGTGGACTATCTCTGCGGTCGAGCCTTTTCCCCGGCACATGGAATCATATTGCTGTTGTGCGGGACCAGACAAACCAGACATTCGAGTTGTTCATCAACGCTCAGAGCATGGGCCTGAAGATAAATGGGACCACTTTGGCGGGGGGCATTAACCGTATATCCATGAGTAATCTGGAAACCACCGATGCGGTGATTGTCGGGCAGTCTTGGGCCACCACTCTAGCTATTGTGGCGGACGAGTGGCTCGTCGGGAGGCTTGATGAGTTCGCTATCTTCCCGAGTGCGCTGTCAAGTGAAACAATAGCTCAACATGCAAAAGACCGCCCCAACGTGTATCATGTGGGGAGTTTGATACCGCCGTCCGGTTCTCCGCCGCCGCCTACCTTCATAGAGCTTTGACCTGACTGACCCATGAAAGTTTCAAATAATGTTTTTATCGAGATTCGGGATGCCAAGACCAAGGAGGTCGTGGACACCCGGGCGATGCATAACCTGATGACGACTAGCGGCCTCAACTGGGTTCGGGATCTCATGGGCGGGACGGAGACTCGTGCTACGAAGATCGCCCTTGGAACAGGGGATGCGTCTCCTGCCGTTTCTAACACGGCTCTCGATACTCAGGTGTGGGGAACAGGAACCGAGGGGGTCATCGACCGCAGGATTGCGACCGCACAAAAGATGACACATAAGATATTTCTGGGGTCGGCAGATGCGAATGGGAATGTGCTTGCCGAGGAAGGCTTGTTCCGGGGAACGCTTCTACTCGCCCGCACCCTGATAAGTCCGGCAATAACAAAAAGTGATGCGGTCGAACTCACAATAGCCCACGAAATAACGGTGTCCTAACTATGGCGACAACAATACCAGCAGCGAACGTGAAGGTCTTTCCTTCGGCCAATGATATTAACTTGGGCAGCACTGGCAGCGGCAATATTGTCACCGAGGCGAATGTGTCGGCTCTCACGCTCTCGCTCCCCCCCCGCAACTTCGTAATCAGCGGGTTCGATATTTCCCGCATCGATGAGAGTCAGGTTCAGTTCACGGCTGGCAAGGCGTTCATTGGGGGGCGATATGTCGAGACGGATGATTCAATCACCTATTCCCTTGACCCGGCTCCTGCTACTGATGCGGTTAATCAGGTTTACTTCTTCCTGACCGCCGTTTTATCTGGGGCTGATGTGGTAAGCCTCCAGTTCGAGAACTCGAATGTTAGCCACCAAGCCCCGCCTGCGACTCCCGGCTCCCTCAGCGTGATGCTTGGCGTTGCATCTACAAATGGGGTTGGGGAGATGCAGAACGATGACGATGTTCGCAACAGTAAGATTAATCTTGGGGGGGGCGTTTTTTCGGGAACCTATGTTGGGACCGGGCCGGGAGTCTCTACCGTGGAGATTTTAGATGTGGCGTTGCCTTTCACTCCTTCGTTTATTTACATATCTGGCGAAGCTCAGGCGGGTGGTTCCTCAGTAGTGGCATGTTCCGGGGTTCTCCCGGCTGGCCCCCGGGCTGTTGCGAGTTCTGGAACAAACTTAGTTGGCTCAATGTATTCGTGCGGGTGGGCTATGGTCGAGGATGGGCTGCTTGGTTACGGGACGAACTACACCGCCGAAATCGACGGAGCCGATCTTGGGGAGTGTGCCGCCGACTCATGGGCAACTGATTCCGTTACGGTAACTGGGGCAAGGGTGGGCGATACGGTGATGGTGGGGGGGAATGTTTTCCTAGCGAATAACACTGCTGGAACCGTTCCCGGTAGCCTGCTTGAAGCGTTAGGTACAGGCTTTGTCTATTATACACCCGCTGGCTATGTGTCAGATTATGAGGGTACAGATAACGATTATGAAATATACAAGGGTCCGCTTGGTCGAGGCATTGGCGGCGTAGGTAGCTCACCTATACTAGTGTCGGCGGTCGTCGCCGACAACGACACAGTTCTTTGGGGGATGTACAACAGTCGTGGCACCTTCACCCCCGGAACCTCACCGGGCGTGGTAACTGTTATTAGTGCGTGGGACTTTGCCCGGGGAACCCGGCTATATATAGACAACCTCAACCCACCCGCATCACCCGAAATCAGGCCGCTTCCCACCCCGACTGGGTTCAGGGTTTCAAGGTCGCCTGATGGGATTGGTGGTTCTGGAGACACGCTTAACACATTGGACAGACGATATTTCTATTGGGCCTTTGGAGCATGACCGATATGCCAATGTCAGCCACAACCATCGGAGTTTTTGCGGTGTTTGCAACCGTTATAATTCGTGAGGTTCTTGGCTTCGTGAAAACTCGAAACGGTAATGGTAAAATGAGTGAAGCAGAGACTAAAATGCTTCTTCAACTGGGCGAGATCCGCATTCATCAAAAACGCTGTTGTGAGCTATTGGAGAAATTAGTTGATAAAAGGTAGTCCGCTGCTCGTCGTCTTTTTGTGCGGTTGCTCCGGGGCGGAGATCAGGGAGGTCGCCGGGATAGTGGAGGCGGTCGCCCCGGCGGTTGAGGCTGCGGCTACGACCGTGGCTACCAGCGGCGACCCGGTGACAGGTCTAATTGTGGCGGGGGCAACGCTCGTTAGTGCATTACTCAGAAACAATCTCAAGGGAGAATAAATATGAACGGTTTACTCAACGCTATCGGCGGCAGGAAACTATTTCTGGTCGTCGTTGGACTCGTGCTTATGATTTTGAACAAATCAATGGAACTTGGCCTCAGTGAGGACCATCTCATGTACTTGGTGCTTGGCGGCGCAGGAGCCGTGGCTCTGGAGGATGGCCTCCGGGGTTTCGCCAAAGGAACCTATAAAAAGAAATAAGCTGCATCACTGCGGCTTACTCCTTTCCGTTCGGAACGCCCGGAACTCACCCGTCCACCGGGCGTTCTTTTTTTGCCTCAAATTCTGCGTCACATTCCGGGCATGGGCAGGTTCCGCACTTGCAGTCCTTGTCCTTGACTTCGCCGCACTCTTCGCAGTAGCAGTCCGGGCATACCTCCCATTTGTCAAGATCGAAGGCTTCGCCGCAATGTTCGCAATTATCGCACTCGCACTCGCCGTCTAATTGACTGCACTGGTTACAGACCCGCCCGCCGGGAAAACAGTCCGAGCAGTACGGATCTCCGCAAGGCCCGTAGTGGCTGGCGAAGCCGTTACACTTCCGATGCGTGTTCGCCCATCTTTCGGTGTCCATTTTCAGTTGCTCCAATTACCGAGGGCGACCCAGAGCAGGTCCGGGGTCAGCCGCTTGACGTTCCCGTCCTTGCAGCGTTGGGCCATCTTGCTGACGGACCTCTTGAGGTTGTCCTCAATCAGGTTCACAACGTCAGCGGCAAGCTGGATCTTGTGTTCCCGAAACGCCGCCTTGATTTCCTTCTTGTTCATCAGTACCGATCTCCTTCCACGACAAAGTTATTCATCTTGTAGCACACATCCCCCCAAGTCGCTTCGTGAACCGCAGTGGCTCCCTCATTATTGAAGCCCTCCACGAGGTACACCCAGATGTCCTTGCCCCATTCTTCCGTCCATCCCCCGAAGTCAATCTCTTCCACCCGGGGGTCGTTGCGGACATCACGCTCAGTTCTAACCTTCTTGAATTTGAGGGTCATAACTTCTCCTTTCTTCAAAAGTCCTTCTGTCACTCAACGCCAATAGTATACATCGGTTTAGCGGTAATGTCAAATAAATAATAATAGCGGGTGCGCCCCAGTCGGGTAAGATGCGAGGTGAGGCGGAAGCGGAGGACGCAAAGATAAGGACCGACCATGAAAACCCTTCTTGCGTTCGTCGCACTATCATTCTTCTTTCTCCTGCCGAGCCATGACAGTTCGGCATCCCCCTCCCCCGAATATCAAAACGGCGATGTGAATCTCGACGGCCAGATATGTATGGACGATCCGATTTTCATCATCTACCACCTCTACCGAGATGGTCGCCCGCTGCCTTGTCCATCCGTTGCTGACGCTGACCGGGACGGATCTGTGGCAATCACCGATGCGGTGGTTCTGCTCAAGTACATCTTCAACGGTGAGTACCTGTTCGATTGCCCGATCCCCTGCGGGCCACTGTTCCCGCCAGCCTCAGAATATAACGGTTACGCCCAGTGAGCCGGGGGCGGAAGTCCGCCTCTTGGACAGTCGAGAAAATGTCAAAAAACGCACACCGTGTGGTTTTTGATCTCGATAGGCGTGGCGACGAATGCTGGATTTTGCTTCGCAGTGATGCCCACCACGATTCACCCTGCTTTGAAGCGTGTGGGAATGCCCTAGAAAAAAAGCATCTTGACGAAGCGAAAAGTGCTGGAGCCTGTGTAATCGACAACGGTGATGCGATGGACCTGATGGGCGGGAAATGGGACAAGCGTAGCTCGAAAGCGGAGCTTCGCCCTCACTTGGCGATGGCCGACAACTACCTTGATGCGGTCGTCAATGACTACGCCGATTTTCTCGAACCCTATGCCCAGAACATAGCGGTCTGGTCCCAAGGAAATCACGAAAGCTCGATCCTCCGACACCATGAGACAGACGTTACGACTCGCCTGTGCGAACAACTCCGGTATCGCACCGGGGCGAAGATGTATGAGGGCGGTTATACCGGGTGGGTTTTCTTTACGCTTAGGCGAAGGGTTAAAAGTAAATCGAAGAAGTACCGAGTGCGGAACACGCAGACCATCAAGATGTACCGCACTCACGGGTACGGTGGGGCAGCACCAGTTACGAAGGGTGTTTTGAATTCTGGCAGGCGGGCCGCAATACTCCCTGATGCTCGTATCATTTGCAGCGGGCATATCCATCAGGAGTGGCAATTTCCCATCCAACGCCTCCGCATTACTTCGGCTGGCAGGGCGTTCCAAGACGAGCAGTTACATCTCGCCCTCCCGAGCTATAAGGACTCGATCAAGGACGGGTGGAGCAAGAAGAATTGGTCCATCGAGCGAGGCTTCCCGCCATCCCCGGTGGGGGCCGTGTGGCTGCGCCTCAAGCTGACCACCGACGAGCAGATTGACATCCACGTTGAACGGGCCAAGTAACCGTTAAAGATCAGCCAATTTAACGCTTGACATTACCGTTAAATTCGGTATCATACTGATGTTGAGTGAGGCTGATTGAAGAAAGGGGGTCGCCATGACCGCCACCACCAAGTTGCTTGTTGCTTCCCGTGTTCGTGCGGTTGAAGCACTGCCCCGGTTCTCCGGTTCCCGCTTCGGGTTCCTGAGCGTTGACCTTCCCCCCGGCTTCGGGTCTTTCCTGCGTGAAGTCCTGACTGCTCTGGTTAAGGTCGGTAAGTTAGCTGTTCTTTAAAAAGGAGGCAGACATGCCCGAGACTTTTGTTCTTTACCTTTACGGCCCTGACGGGTTCCACGGCGGCAAACATTATTACGAGGGCGAGAAGGCTCTCGTGGAGGCCGCTGCCGCCGCCGCTGCCTCTGGGGATCACCCTGAGATCCGTGGAACTGACATGCTTGACCGCCTTGTCCTGCACTGGAAGGACGGCAAGCTGCTCCACCCTACTGGTTATCCGGGCCTTCTGAACCCGGTGGAAGGATAAGCCATGAACGAAAAACCCAAGGTCGCCTACTTTGAAGTGAGCTTTGTTAACTCCTATATCGGATGGGATGTTATGGCCTATGAAGCCGATGGGAACATTGTCGAGGAAGTGGGCGGATGGCCTCTTCCCTACTATTCCTACCATAAGATCCCCGCAGTCCTCCGAGCCAAGGAGCTTGCCGCCAGTGTCGGTGTCACCGACATTCGGATCGCCCTGCGAAAGAACGGCGGCTGGTATCCCGAAGGAATGAAAGCATGACCCCTGAGAAATTTTACGTCGATATATGAGCAGACGGAACGCTCACGGTTCGTGAGCCGGGAAAAGGGAAGTTCGTTGATGCGGCCCTGCCAGTTGTCGAGCTTGATTCAAAGGAGGCCGCTGAGTCGCTTGTCGCTCACTTCGGGACTCTTGTGCCGAGTGGGTCCAGTCACGAGCTTGCGGGTCGCCACGTTTACCGCCCCGTCAATGTCGCCCGGGCGGAAGGCCCGGCGGCGGCTTTCCGGGCATTCAAGGCGTTCCGTGAAACCGTTAAAAAGCACTTGACATTAGCGTTAATTTGACGTATACTTCTGATGTTGAGTGAGGCTGATTGTTCCTCTTGAAGAAAGGAAAAGACATGACCACCTATCGAACCTTCCCTTCACCTTTCACCCGGATGGGTGAGCCGCTTGCAAAAGAGGCAGAAGGATCTGAGGGTCGTTACACGACTCGCAAGGGTCGCTCCCTGACCACGAGCTTGAATGACCATGAGGCGTTCAAGGCTCTCGCTGGTAAGTCGAGCGACTTCGCTAAGTCCCTGTACGGTGACGCTGATCCTAACAGCAGTTCCAGCAAGGGACTCACTTACGAGATGTGGCTCTGGGCGCATATCCTTGCGAACGAGCCTGAGAAAAAGAAGGGTCCGTTCCTTGCCTTTGAGGATGCCCCCCTCACCAAGCTCGTTGAACACTTTGACCGGGCTTCCGGGGTTCTCAAGTTCCCCAAGGTTTCGCTCGAAAATGAGGACGGTCTGAAACTGCGCCTCTCACGGGCTGGCTCCCGGGCGAAAGTTCCGGGGTCGATCAACCTGACGGATGGAAAGCCTTACGGGGAAAACGAGTGGTACGGGCGTGTCCTGAAAACGGGCGTGGTCGAAACCTCACGGGCCTTCAATGAGGGGATCAAGGCTCTCCTTGCGGCGTTCAATGACGATCCTGCCAAGGTCGCAAAAACGAGTGGACTGCTGACCGGGAACTGCTGCTTCTGCCGCAAGCCACTGACCACGGGCGAGTCCCTGACCGCCGGGTATGGCCCGATCTGCGCCGACAAGTATGCCCTGCCTTGGGGCGAGGTTGACCCCGGCGTTCGCAACCTTGACCGTTATATTGCCGACGAGCCGACCGAGGCTCTGGTGTTTGAAGCGTTGCCCGGCGTGGAAGTCGGGCGCAAGGAAGCGGACGAACTGAGTGGCGAGGATCTGGCAAACTTAGCCGAGGCTGAAAATGCTGAGGACGAGATTGCTTGGGGCAAGGAAATGGAATTTGAGGACCACCACGAGCGCAGGGAAAACGCTCGAATTGGTTACTACGACCGGAACGGAAACTAAGGAAGGAGGTACGGAATGAGTAGTGTTTACAAAGGACTGGTTAATGGTTCGCTCACTGTCGAAGTGGGTGAGCGTCTCAAGCGGGTCTTTGGCCCGGAGACGAAAGAACTGACGCTTCGCCTGTATGACGATCTCGTGGCTGATCGAGACTTGATCCGAGAGTCTTGGTATCTCGATAAGCCAGAAACAGGATACGGCCACCGCAGGCGGAAGGCGGCTCACGCCCGGTATGACCGCTTCAAGGACGACCTGATCGGTCCCTACCTCTTTGCGGTAGAAAAGGAACCCGGCTCCGAGGGCTACGAGGGGTCGTCTGTATACGCCGACCTGACCCGTGGGTTCTGGTCGCACGATGGCCCGGAAGATGTGCCGGGCGACAAGATCGGTCGCCTCACGCTCAACCGCAAGGAGCCACGCAAGAGGTTACTGACCCGCCGCAAGTGGAAACTGGTTTGACGAAAGGAGTACATGATGACTAAGGTTTATCACGTTAGCGACGAGAAGTTCCGCTACCGGGACGGCGTTTTCCCTGACGATTACAAGCTCGTGGCTGTCGTTGGGAGCGACGATCTGGAGCGAGTCTACGGCCTGACGAACAGTGTCGAGTCGCCGTGGACTGACAACAAGGGACTCATAGCCTTTGATCCCCCGCATCGCTCGTCCTCAGTCCACGATGTCTTTGTCACCGACAAGGGCGTTTTCGAGGTCGCCCCGTTGGGCTTCAAGGAGCTTGAAGCAGAGCCGCCAGTGGTTCCAGCGGAAACCCTGCGGGAGTGGCGGCGACTGCATTCCGAGAGAGTAAAGGAGCTAAAAACCGACCTTGACATTTAACGGTTAATGTGTTATCCTTTTGATGTTGAGTGAGGCTACTTGAAGAAAGGAGTTGTTATGACAAGTGCTGCGAAGGTTGCCAACCGCCGGGGGCATAAGCTCCTGACAAAGGAACTGGAGAAAAAGCTGCCGCCCCTGTATGCGAATGAGGGCGTGGCTGATCCGGTTGTGCATGTCAAGTTCTTCACCCCGTATAGCGACTGGACTTGGTATGCGACTGAGTACGATCCAGAGGAACGCCTGTTCTTCGGGCTGGTTGATGGATTCGAGGCCGAGCTTGGCTATTTCAGCCTTGACGAGCTTGATTCCCTGACCGCCCTGAACGGAATGCTTCCTGCCGTGGAGCGTGACACGGGCTTCCCGTCCACGCCCCTGTCCGAAGTCCGCCGCAAAAACCGTTAGAAAGGAGAGTGCTATGAAACTCTTTGTTGATGCAAGGCTTTCGACCTCCAAGGTCGAGGACTTAATTGTTGCCGCTGAACTGATTGAAGAAAAAAGCGGCTTTGACTTTGTTCATGTCGGAAAGAATGACCGTGGACTCGAAGAAGCGGTTGTCAGAGGGCTGCTCTACGATAACGTCGAGAGGATCGTGGAGATCCTGAATGACGGTGAAGAAGAAGGGGTACTGGACTTCGGGTTCACCCTCTCAACACATTCCTGAAAGGAGACGCTATGACTGAGGAAAACAAGGTCAGCGAACTGACGAAAATTGATATCACGCCCGATTGGGCCGGGATCATGCCGGGGCTGATCGCCGTTCTGGAGAACGGCACGAATGAAGGCAAGAAGATGGTGCGTGAGGAACTAATGCGGCTTGCCCGGGCGGTCGATGCGTTGAAGGACCGGGCTGGAATAAGGGAGGACGACGATGACTAAACATCTCGATTCGGACAACATGGTTTATGCCCCCCTGTGGTGGCATAAGGAAGGACTGTCGCAGACGGCAACCGGGTACGGTGCCAAGCTGACAACGGCTTGGAAGATCCCCTTCGCCGGGCGGCTCTACCGTGTTTATTGCACCGTTTTCAGCAACGCTGGAAGTCACTGGATTCTCGCCAAGGGTGAGAAAATATTTATCCGATAGAAGGAGGACGACGATGGCTAAGAAGAAAACGCTGAGTGAAATCGTTGACAAGATCAACAAGGACAACGCCCCGCCCGGCGGGTGGGATGACAATGCGCCTGAGTTCGGCAAGACCTACAGCCTGATGGGGATTGCCAACGGCAAGAGTTGGGCCGAGAGCGAGATCAAGGAGAACGAGATCGCCCCCGATGCCAAGGTGCTGGCAGCGACCGAGGACGCACTCCGGGTCGCTTTCCGGGCCGCTGGCCGGGAGGACGAGTTCGACGGCTTCCTTGCCGAACTGGACGAGGCTCACAAGGAGAACCTTGAGCTTTCCAGCAAGGTCGCAGCTTCCTTGGCCGAAGCAGAGGCTGAACGGGTGGCACTGCTGCGTGAGATTAAGCCTTGACGTTTACCGCTAATGTGTTATAATGCTGTTGAAGAAAGGAGGCTGATATGACCAAGCCTGAATACACGCTGCCACCGGAAAAAGAAAAGGTTTACAGGAAGATCGCCGGGCTGATTGCGTTCTCCAAGAAGCTCAAAAGCGAACCTGCTCAGGCTGCTGCTTGGGCGAACATTTCACGGCTGTTGATTGAGACGGGCGACTGGGAGGTTGGCGAGGACGGCAACCTCATTCTGGACGAAAACCGGAGTCCAGTCCCCAAGAAGAAAGGAGGATCGGATGAAGTTCTGTAACACCTGCGGATGTAATCACTACCTGAGTGCTGAGGAAAGGAAAGCCCTGTGCTTTTCCATGACCTACATCACCGAGTCCCTGAAACGTGGAGCTAAGGGTCTGATCGCTGGCGCAGAGAATGTCGGCGTGGAGCGCAAGGCTCTCAGGAGCTTGGCAGACAAGTTCTGCGGCTCCCTGCCCGGAGGAAGCCATGACGGATGAGCGAAAGCCGGGGCGTGAGGGGTGGCAAACCTTTGATGTCTTTAAGGCGGCAAAGATCGCCAAGGACATTGACCAGCGGCGGAAAAGCATGGCCGAGGGGCGCATCGCAACCACTGGGGCGCACCCTTCCGAAGGAATGCGTCCACACGACTCCGCCAAAGCTCAGCCCTGTGTCAGCAACGCTCCCTTCCGAGAGAAGTGGGCGGCGGCGGATGGATTTAACGGTTTCAATACACTCCTTGCTCTCGCTGAGAAATTTCCTGACCAGCTACCCCCCGACTTTGAAAGGTTGATCCCCCATATCAAGCTGTTCAGTCTCGACGGCCTGCCGTCAGATTTCATTCCTGCGGCGATAGGTCGCCCGGGAACGCCTGAGTATGACAAGGTTGTAGAAGTGGCGGTCGATAACTTTTTTCTGCCCTTCCCGGTCGTCGCAATTCAAGACGATGCCGGGTGCGTCATACTCTTCGATTTCGAGGAAGATCCCCGGGGATTGCGAAGCCGCCGGGGTTTCGTGGATATCAGCCCTGTCCTGATCGACGCAAGAGGACACGCCAGCTTGGAGGCGATGGCTATGGTGAAGGATCATCATAAAAGAGCCAAGGAGTCTGGGGTTTCACCTGACACGGCCTGTATTACATTCGGGCTGATAACGGATTTCCAGACCGTAGAGAAAACAGCGGAGATACCAGAGGGCGGCTGGAGCCTTAACGGTAAGGTTAGCCGGGTGGTGGTCGCAAACAAGAAAGAGGTGGTCTGGGACTGGTCAAAAGCGATGAAGGAGTATCTTGGAGATGACGGGTCTGAGCAAGGGCAGAGATACGCCCTTGCAATTCTCAACAACGTGATGACGGCCTACGAAGAGGTGATGTACATCAATCAGCCGACTCACTTCATTCTGGAACAGGTGAACGTGAAGCTGCACGAGAAGTTCCAGCGGAAGTTCGGGGGGAAGAAAAAGAAGAAACGCTACCCCCGGTCTACTGAGAGGCCGACCTACACGGTGTTGCCGCCCAAGAAAATCAGGCAGAAGATGGGCCTCCCGCCGATTGAGAACGAAACTAACGGTAAAAAAGCACCGCACTGGCGAAGGGCGCACACGAGGGTTCTTCGCTCCGACCGCTACAGGCAGAAGGGCAAGACCATCTTTGTTAAGGCTTGCTGGATCGGACCTTCCGAGGCTAAGGTTGGAGGTAAGCACTATAAAGTGCTTCTTGATAAATGATGGCGCAGGGCAAAGTGAGCGATGACATGACCCTACCCGACGACATCATTGAAGAGTGGGAACGAGCTACCCGGTTTCTGGACGACAAGCATCCCGATGTCCAGAATTTCAGGAAATACTTGGCTGCGAGTGCGATTCAACGTGAAGCCCTCCAGCGTGAGTCGACCAAGCAGAGAATCCGGGCCGAACTCAAAGAGCGAGAAGGGAACCTCCCCGAAGATGCAACCAAGAGGCAGATTTCCAACGTGATGTAGCTTGCTTTTTGCGGTAAACGCCTCTATAAAAATGACGGTAAACATTCACAAAAAGGAGTCTGAATGCCAACTACTGCCAATGAGGAAAAAAAATCCATCGGTCGCCCCCGAATAGATTCGTGGTCGATTGACAACAAGTGCTGCATCGCTTGCGGCACCGATGACAGGGCGGACAGGAACAACAGGCACCATGCCCAAGGTTATTGTTTCCGATGTTATCACCGGGAGTGGCATGGATCACGGCCCACGCTGGCGAACCGGAACAAGATCAAGGATGCTCAGTCGGTTCTTGATGACGCTTGCGTCTACGAGCTTAAAACGCTCAGGAAGATGTACATCTGTTACACCTCTAACGAGGGATCGGTTGCCGTGGCACAACACATCGGCAAGGTCGAGGACGCTCGACACCGGGTAAACTCAGCGAAGCGTGAGTTGGCCCTGCTGAAAAAAGAGGCCGAGGATGGCTGAAATCGAGCGAGTCTCCATTGACTCACTCGTTGAGGACGCAAAGAACGCCCGGACGCATAGCAGGAAGAACCTGAGTGCCATCAAAGCGTCTCTCGACAAGTTCGGTCAGCAGAAGCCCATCATCATAGACATCAACAACGTGGTGGTGGCGGGTAACGGCACGATGGCCGCTGCCCGGTCGCTTGGATGGAACGAACTGGACGTTGTGAGGACCGAGCTTTCTGACGAGGAAGCCCGGGCTTTTGCGATTGCGGACAACCGGACGGCTGAACTAGCTGACTGGGACGAGGAAATCCTTGCCGAGACATTGTTGGGTCTGGATGAAGAACTCCAGATCGCCACTGGTTTTGCCGCCCGGGAGATCGACAAGCTAGACGAGGCGGTGAAGGACAGTGAGATCCCCGAAGAAGGAGAGACGGTTTTCTCCGAAGAACTTGGGGAGCATCACAACTACATAATGCTTATCTTTGACAACGAAACCGACTGGAAGGCGGCGAAGAGTCACTTCAATTTGCAGTCGAAGTACGCCACGAGAGCCAACGGCGAGGCGTGGAATCGTGGCACCGGGCGAGTCATCGACGGGAGCGAGTATCTTGACGAAATCCAGTAAGCAGCCAGCTATTTTCTGCCCATCCACGGGTCGCCCCAAGACCGCAACCACCCAACGCTACCTCAGCGAGGCGGTTTATGTCGTGGCTGAGTGCGAGGCCGAGGCGTACAAGGCGACCGGGAAGAACGTCATGGAATGCCCGGACGAAGTACAGGGCAACCCGGCGAGGGTGAGGAACTGGATTCTCGACAACTGCGGCGAATCCGTCCTGATCCTTGACGACGACATCCGATGGCTTTCCCGGTGGGAGAGGCAGCGGGAGTGCAGGCTCAGACCGTCCGAGGCGATGGAGTTCATCGAGCATGGATTCTCGATGGCCGAGCAAATGGGCGCAAAGCTCTGGGGCGTTTCCCCGCTTCGTGACAAGGGTGCTTACATGGAGTACACCCCGGTCAATCTGACGAAGTATGTCGGATCTCCGTTCCACGGGCATCTCAACAACGAGTGCAGGTACGACGAGGAACTACCGCTAAAACTGGATTACGACATGAGCCTACAGGTTCTTAACCGTTACCGTAGGATTCTCCGGTTCAACGCTTTCTACCTGCTCCGGGCGGCATCTCTCCGGGGCGGGTGTTCCCGCATGAGAACGCTGAACAGGGAAAAAGAGCAGTTTCGCCGCCTCCAGCAGAAGTGGGGCCGCAGGATCGTCCGCAGGGATAGCGGTGAGAGCCGTCAGAAGGGCCGTAGAGCAGAGAAAATACAGGACACGGACCCAATACTCAAAGTTCCAATTGGAGGCGTTTAGAGTACGATAGAGCCTCAGACCCAAATTTGGCGCAGACCCCCTCCTTTCTTCAAGGTTTCAGCAAGTCATTCAACATCCGCCCCTCCACGGGGCCGAAACTTGGTGGGGTTTGCGCCTTTTTTTTACCTTGACATTACCGTTAAATTATGATACCTTTAAATCGTGGGAGGGGGGTTCTCTCCTTCCCGGTGAAGAAAGGAATCGCATGAGCAAGCCATCACTTGTCGTCGTTAACTGGGTTAAGAAGAAGGTGCTTACCGGGCTTGTGACGGTGAGCGAAGCAGCTAGCCTTGCCCGGTCGTCACTTGTTGACTACTCTCCACTGGAGATCGTCAGCCCCGCCACCCACCGTGACCGCCTTGATCGCTTCGCCCGGGGCGAGTGGAATAGCGGCAAGGGACACCTGACCGCCTACAATAACCGCCTTGGGTGGCTCAAAGAACACCTGCTGCCGACTCACGTTGGCCTTGTCCCGGCCCCGGTAACGGCCTAAAAAGGCTTGACATTACCGTTAAATTATGATACCCTTAAATCGGGGGAGGGGGGTTCTCTCCTTCCCGGTGAAGAAAGGAAAAGACATGGCATTCACTAAGGAAAAACTGGCAGACCCCACAACACGGAAGGAGTACGACATGAAAGCAGAGACGATTAATTGGGTGACGAGTCCCGTCCGGCGTGGCGAGAAGTTTGTGAGTCTGGGATATGTGGAAGGACTCTACTGTGAGGGCGTGGAGTCTGTGGGCTTCAAGATTGTTTACGACCCCAAGGAACCGGAGGACAGCAGCTACGAGCTATTTGGTGGGAGTTACGATGGCGACGAAAACATGGGGCCGTGGAAATCGGTAGGGAAGTTTACTTGGATATCCTCTGCACGGAATCGAGCAGAGCATTTGCTGGAAAAGGAGGCTGCGAAAGGGAAATAACATGGGACGCAGGATAACGAAAAAGGACCGGGCGGCGGGTCGAATCCACGGGGCCGCTTGGAGATCACGGAAGGAGAAGCCGTGGCCGACAGTGCGGGTGAACTGCGATGAGTGCGGTGCCACCTTCGACATGGAGACATGGGTTATCGGGACAGACTGCGATGCCGTCTGTATCCCCTGTATCGACCGGGAACATATCGAGTTTATCCGCAAGTTCCCTGACCTTTGCCCGGCGAATGAAAAGCACCTGCTGGAGGAAAAAGGCACTTGACATTTAACGGTTAATAAAGTATACTTCTGATGTTGAGTGAGGCTGGTTGAAGAAAGGAAAAGACATGACTGACAATCGCAGAGTTGTGAAGATCACCGTCCTGACCCATGAGAGGGCCGAAACGGTCCTTGGCGTTCTGGATAACGCCGGGTTTGGTATTCCGCCACGGCTGAAAGAGGGCGGCTTCGAGCGCAAGCACGAATCGGAGTACGGGCCGCTTGGAGAGTTCGTCCTGAATGGCATGGAAGCCTATAGCGGCCTTATTGAGGTCGTCAGCGTGGAGGGGGCATTCGCCGTGAACGAGGACTCTGTACCCAAGATCCTGACCGCCCTCTCTGACGCTGAGGAAGAAGGGCTGATCGACTTCTCATTCAATACATGGGTTGGAAGCGAAGCCGAGTATGCGAGTTTGAAAAATGGTAACGGGAAAGCCCGTGGAAAGGATAAGGCATGACTGCGCTGAAAAAGCTGCTGCTGTTTGTTGCCGGGGGATTTCTTCTCTGGTTTGAGGCTGTTCTTGGAGTTCACCTTGCCCCGGCGAGGGCATGAAAGGAGACATTATGGCGTATTACGACAAAGAGGCACGAAATCGGCTTGCTGAGTTCGGGGCCGCTATTGAAGCCCTGAGTCTGTATGACTACAACACGTTCCCCGAGGAAATAATTGCGGACGTATTCGGGGCGGCGAACACCGGGCGGCACAACGCTCGTTACCTCAAGGAGAAAGAGGGCTTCCTTGTTAAACGAGGCATCCTCAGCCTTTGGGGGAAACTTGACACGGATCACCGCCGCAAGCTCGTCCGGGCGATGTACAAACGTTACGGTGAAGAGGCGGTCGCAAGGTCTGATATTGAGGCTGAACCCAAGGAATAGGAGGCTGACATGACCGAAAGACGATCTGCGGGGAAACGACTTGATTGCGACGAATGCCACAAGCCCTCCGACCGCAAATTAAAACCGCTGACCCGCTGGCTTGGAGAGGGAGAGGGTCGTGTCCCTCTCTGGAGCATCCGGGTTTGTGACGAGTGCTTTGAGGATCTTATCAAAGAAGGGAGTACGACATGACCGAAGCCAAGGAACTGACCACTGAATTTATTGGGCTGGCTGACGCTCACGGGATCGAGAGCTTCGTGAAAAAGGACGAGGCCGATAGTGGATTCCTGACAACCGTGGGGCTTCGTGCCGCCACGAACCGCCAGCGTCATGCGGTGGTTTTCCGGGCGTTTCTTTACGGCCCGGATGCCGAGATGGTCAACCACCTCATCAAGGACGGGGAGTTCGTTTCGGCCCTCAACGCCCTGAAACTTTACGCTGACGAAATCTTCGTTGAGAACCACTGGCTCAAATCGTTTGAACTGATCCCTAACCCGGATCTTGACCCTTGGCATGGATAGGAGGAATTATGCGATTCAAAAAGCTGAGTAAAAAGGTGGCGGGGAATACAGGGACATGGGTGTCTGAGGACTGGCTGTTCAGGATCGTGTTCAAGACATTCCCCGAAAAATACTATCGTCTTGAGGTGCAGTCCTCCGTTCCTCCGCCCGTGAAGGGGCCACGAAGCCTCCTTCACCCTCACTGGATCGATGTGTGGACCTACCCCACGCTTGCCAAGGCCCGCAAGAGGGCGGCGGAGTGGGTGGAGGAAAACCGTGATTGGGCTGGTAGCCGACTTTATGCGGAATTTAACCGTTGACATTTAACGTGAAACAGGGTATCGTACTGATGTTGAGTGAGGCACTTTGAAGAAAGGAGAAAGTAATGACCGGACCTAAGACTGCTTTTGTCGGTGCTGCGATTGGGGTTGAAGAGTTCTACCCCGAGGAACTTGATTTCGACAAGCTCCTTGCCGAGGTCAACTCTGACCGTGATAAGGTCGTTGACTTTAACGACTGGGTTGAGGGAGTGGAAGCTGCCGAGCTTGAACTCAGCCTTGAATCTGAAAAACTCTTGGCGGCGTGAAAGGGGGATGACATGACTGAACTCAGAAACCTGAAACTCGACCTGATCAAACTCGCCGCCCGGCACCGTGGGGGCGACTGGCGGGAGACGGATGACCGTGGGGGCTTGCTCCCCGAGGGATCGAAGCGAGTACACGCTGCGATTGACACGCTGCTTGAAGCTCTGGAGAAGGCTCCGCCTCTGTGGGACGAGCTTCTGTGGGAGCTTGGCTACGAGTTCCCGCCCGAGCCGTTCTTCGCCCTGCCGACCTGCCACGAGTACCACGGCGAGGATTGCGAGTGCGATGTGGGCCTGACCGCCCGGGACAAGGACTGGTGGGCCAAGGCCGGGGCTAAGTTCCCCCGCTTCGTGCCTGAGTCCTCTGCCGACGAGTGGCATACCTCAGACATTAACCACTAAGAAAGGAGGCGACATGAACGCATTAACCGTTAAGAACCTGATCTCGATTCTGGAGCGATACGACCCGGAGGCACCCGTCCGGGTGGTGCATGGGAACAAGGATGTCGCCTTCGTGTCGGGTGTGCGTGGGGTGGATGAACACCCCATGTATGCCGGGCCATTCCTGTACACCGAGGAAGTCACCGACGATCTGAAACCGAAACCAGTGAACTGAATAACGCTTGACATTTAACGGTTAATAGTGTATCCTTCTGATGTTGGATACGGCTACTTGAAGAAAGGAGAAGCCATGACTGTTGAAGTAGGATTGACGTTCCACGAGGACGCTGGACACGGCTGGCTTGAAGTGCCTGTCACCTTGCTGACGGCCCTTGGCCTCACGCCCGGCGACTTCTCTGAGTGTAGTTTTATCTCCAAGGACGAGAAAAACGTGTTCCTTGAAGAGGACTGCGATGGCCCGAAGTTTTCCTTCCACGCCAAAAATGAGGGGTGGAAAGTGAGCATCGAAACCAACTTTATCGACTTCCCCAAGCGGTTCCACGAGGGGCCGCATACGCCGCTGGCGAACTCCCGGTTCTGGAAGAAATGCGCCGAGTCGTCCAAGGTGTTTTCCCGGGGCGGCTATGACGAGTTTTACGACCACAAAGGAGGTAAGTGATGGCTAAGTACGATGTCAGCTTGGTGGATTCGTTTACGGTTTATGACGATGGCCTCAAGGACAAGATTGAAGAACTCCTTGAGGAAAGCGACTATGAAGGCGAGGGTCCAACGCTCGATGAAGATGAGGCTTGGGAGAAGGCGTTTGCGGAACTCGTCAAGGGGGAACTTGAATCACGGTTCCGAAACGAGTACCCGCTGACCTTCCGAGCCAACAAGGTTCTTGAGGGCGGAATGAAGGAACCTGTGCCTGAACTCTGGGTAACTATTGGAGAATGAAAGGAGAACGGAATGGGACAGTATTATCGAATCGTTAATGTAGACAAGGGTGAGTTGATTGACCCCCTCCAGTTTGTCGGAGACGGTCAGAAACTTGGTGAGTTCGCCTTCGGATCGGGCGGTGTCCTGACCGCCTTGGCTGCGTTGCTGGCTGACGGCAACGGGCGGGGCGGCGGCGACCTGAAATCCGAGGGCGATGTGGTCGGCTCTTGGGCTGGCGACCGGATCGTGGTTGCCGGGGATTACGGCGACGAGGGCAAGTTCTTGGATGACCACGACGACATCTACGCCGTGGACATGAGCCGGGACTCCCCCCTGAGCAAGCTCAACCTTTACCGTTATGCGATTGAACGGTTCAAGGATATCAGCAAGGATATTGCTGAGGCTCTTGGGGGAGAGGGGGTCAAGCATCGGCCCCCCTACGTCCCGGGCGATAACGACTGGCTCAAGGACCGGGGGCAGAAAGCTGCCGACTGGCCCGGCGGGGTGCTTCCCGGCAAAAGTGGACCTTGACTATTACCGTTAAATTGGGTATAATGCTGGCGTGAAAGGAGACGCTATGAATGACCGGGAGATTTTGAAATTGGTGAAAGAGGCTTTGGACGAGCCGATTACGCCAAACGCTGCGAGAGATTATTCAGCGGTACTAAGCGAAGTGGCTGAGACTCTGGAGGACCGAATTGCGATTAAGGATTGGTCCGAACGGCTTGTGTTCTAAGAAAGGATGGCGACATGACTCTCAAAACAAAACCGTGGAAACACCAGCAGGCGGCGATTGACTTCGCAGCCTCCCGGCGTGGAACCCTGTTCCACATGGGGATGGGTACGGGCAAAACCCTGTGCGCCATCGCAAAGGCGGCTGGCAAGGATCTCGTCGTGGTGGCTTGCCCCCTCAGCGTGATCCCGGTCTGGACAAGTGAGTTCGAGATCCACGCCGATTATCCCTACCGCCTCCTGTCCCTCACCAAGGGATCGTGCAAGAAGAAGGGGGAAATGGTCAGGGACTTCGTGCGAGAGGCTCCTGACGGCGTTACAAGCGTTGTCGTGGTCAACTACGAGAGTGCTTGGCGACCGGGCCTCAAAGAGGTCTTTCTCGACATCGGTTGGGACTTAGTGATCGCTGACGAGTCGCACCGGATCAAGTCGCCCGGATCGGCGGTATCGAAATTCTTCCACCGCCTGTGCGGGTTCGCCCGGGAGCGACTTTTACTTAGCGGCACCCCCATGCCGCATTCCCCTTTAGATTTGTACTCCCAAGCCAAGTTCCTTGACCCGTCGATCTTCGGAACGAGCTTCCTCAAGTTCCGGGCAAGGTACGCAATCATGGGCGGCTACGCCGTGAATGGGCGGGCTGTACAGGTGATCGGCTACCAGAACCAAGAAGAAATGGCTAAGAAAATGGAGGGCGTGACCTACACCGCTAAGGCGGCTGACGTTCTCGACCTTCCCCCGGCGACATTCACTCAGGTCTATTACACGCTCGAAAAAGACGAGCGACGAATCTATGACGACCTGAAAAGTGACCTTGTGGCTGGCATTAACGATGGGTTCATCAGTGCCGGGAATGCGCTCGTTAAGCTCCTGCGACTTCAGCAGGTAGCTCACGGTTGCTCAAAGACCGACGACGACGAGATCGTGCGCCTTGGTCGATCCCGGGCGAAAGCTCTCAAGGAGGTTCTTGAGGGGATCGGCGACGAGCCAGTCGCCGTGGTGTGCCTGTTCCGATCCGACATTGAAGATGTCCGTTGGGCCGTGGCTGAACTCAACAAGGAGGGCGGCAAGAACCGCACCGTTGTCGAGCTTAGTGGCGAGAAGAAAGACATTCAGGGCAAGTGGAAAGAGGAAGGCGATGTCGCTGCCGTCCAGATCCGGGCGGGTGGTTTGGGAATCGACCTGACCAAGGCCCGCTACTGCGTCCTGTACGGCATTGGCTTCTCGCTTGGAGACTACGAGCAGGTTCTCGCTCGTGTCCACCGCCCGGGGCAGGAACGCCCCGTGACCTATGTGCAGGTCGTCGGCCACGACACGATTGACGAGAAGGTGTACAAAGCACTTCGGGACAAGAAGGATGTTGTCCTCTCTGTTCTTGACCATCTGGATGTGGTGGTGGCATAACAAGAGGCTGAGATCCAAGAGTTCACCCGGAGTAGCTGCGGGGAGTTAGGTGGTTCCGCAGCCCTGATCCCGGCTCTTGGGTTTCTTTTTGATTTTAGCTCGTTTACCGCTATAATGCTGAGGAAGGAGGATGTTGAATGCGTGAAATTGTTTTTATGGGTGGCGTACCCGGTGCGGGCAAGACCACCCTTGTACAGGAACGGGGGTTGGACAAAACCCACAAGGTTATCTCCCACCATCTCCGGGGGGTGGCTGACTACGAGGTGGAGATCAACATCAACGGCTCTTATCTGGAGTTGCTTGATAAGTTCGAGGCACCGTGGAACTCGTTTCAGGAAGATGACAGGTGGGTCTTTGACGGTAGCTCGATACAGACCGAGGCGATGGCGGATCTGTTCCGCAAGTCCCGGCGTTGGGGCTACCGGGTGAAGCTCATTTACCTGCACGTTGACCCGGAGGTTGCAGTCGAACGCAACGCCCGGCGAGGCGAGGCGACACGGGTGCCAGAGGAAATCATCCGAGACATGGCTGAACGGTCGGATACTTCTCTGGACCTCATGCGAAACTTCGCTGACGAGGTGGAGGTGATTGATAACCGTAAAAAGGAGGACGCATGAGGCTAATAACTAAAATCACGGCGAACAGGTGGCACTCCATCAAAGGGAGCCGGGGCTGGATGAAACCGGAGTGGTTTCCCGACTATGTGATTACGCTTCGCACCCCCGATGGCGGACTGTTCCCTGACTATATCGTTCAGTTCCACAAGGGCGGCGGGGTCTACGGAGACACCGTGAATTACCCCGAGGAACGGTGGACCCCGAACAAGGTAGCCAAGGCCATCGAGGGAAACCACGAGCCTGCCACCGAGTACATCTGCGAGGGTGCGCCCCGGTTCTACAATAAAAGGAGGACGGAGGACGCATGATTATATGGGAAGTCTCTTATATGAACGACAACGCTGGTCAGTTCATGCGCCACTTTGTCCCAACCAACAAGGAGGCCCGTGAGTATCGCCGGGATCTTGTGCGTACCGTAATAGTGACTGACCACGGCACCCCCCTGAAAGATGAGGACGGCTGGCCCGAGTACGATGATCAGGGAGAGCCAGCCTACTTGCAACGGCCCATCAAGCTCTCTGAAATCACGATCAGTAAGATTGAGCTTTGGAGAGCCAAGGGCGGCAGGGCGTTGGTAGTTGAAGGCATGAACTATGTGGAGGCAACGTAATGAGAAACCCGGAAGCTGAGGCGGTCAATGTTGAGCTTACCAACGACGAGGCCAAGGCACTGGCAAAGCTCTGCCTCTTTAGGCGCAGAAAAATTCATCTCCAAAGAGAAAGCCGGGCAAAGAAGAACGGCGGTTACTTTCAACCGGAAGAAGGAAGGGCTGACCGGGATCTTGTGGGAATGGAGTGGTGGCACGACTTGGCGGGTTGGCTCATTAAGGACATCGCCTTAGAGCGTTTTAAGCCCGGCACAAAGCTCCACGAGCTAAAAAAGGAGGACGCATGAGAAACCCGGAAGCTGAGGAACTGCAAGACATCGGGCGTGGCGTAGCGATAACGGCCAGCGAGATGTTCGACTACGCAGGGCGTGAGAACGACTTCTGTATCCAGATCGCCAGCGACTATGGCAACTCCGTATTCGGTGGCACCAACAGGCTCCTGTACAGCCCCAAGCGAGGTTGGAGCGTGTCGCTGGATCACTGCACCGAGGGCTTCATCGAGAAGTTCAAGGAGTGGGTGGTCGAGAAAAAGATCGCCTCAAGGCAGGTATTCACTTGACATTTAACGGTTAACTGGATATCATACTGATGTTGAGTGAGGCTGTTGAAGAAAGGAAAAGCATGAAGTACGGATACTCAAAAGTCTTTGATCCGCCCCGGGTCACGGCCCTGTACACCACTGACCTGAAAGAAGCCAAGCGAGTCGGCAACGGACTGGTGAAGGAACGTGGGTTCACGCCGTATGTAAACAACCCGGTTCATCTCCGCCCCGTTGGGACTTCGGCGGCAGGCATTCCGTTCCGGGGCAGCTACGAAATTTGGTCAGAAGAAAAATACTACGTTCCCGGCATTTGCGAGTGGGAACCTAACGTGAGGATTTTCATTCTCGATCCGAAACACTATGACGCTGAGGAAGGAGGCGAGTAATGGCTGACTATCCCTTTAATGCAATCAGTGATTTGCCGGGCCTGATTCTGGCTGGCGAGTGGGATGCCGATATTGAGGCAATCAGGAAGGCGGTCCTCAAGCGGCTGCGGGATCTGAAAAAACTGGAGAAGGAAGGGGGCGACGATGACTGACGACAAAAAACTCGCCAAGGCGAAAGAGCGACTTGAGGCGGCGAAGGCGGCGACCGCCAAAGAACTGCGATTCCTGAAAACTGCTTGGGTCCGTGAGCCTGAGTGGAACGGTCATGCGGACTTGGTGATTAGGAACTTGAAGAAGATCCTGACGAAGGAAGCTGCTGCGAGGCGGAGATTCGGAGATGCGTGGAAAGAAGCTGGCTACCCTGACGATCTGGAGTTCGACAAAGAGGTTCTCGAAGTGTTCGGATTTTAAAGAAAAGGAGGCGACGATGACTGAATCACTATCTCTTGGACTTGGAGGAAACGCCGTGGAGAATAAGAACCTCAAGCTCGATCTGATGCTTCTGGGAAACAAGCTCGTTACTGAGCATGGATACCCGCCGGGCAACCATGCCATCGGATCGTCATGGTTCCTGAACGCAGTGAACAGGTTCACTGAGGCTATGAACGAAGCACCACCGGAGGTGCGAGAGTTTCTGGCTGAGCTTGGGTACGATTGGCCTGTCGTGGACACCAGAGAAGTCCAGCCCGGAGATACAGTGATCCGTGAAGATGAGTACGGTAACAAAAGGCCACACGGATCAGGCCACGAAGAACACATGTAATTATTGCGGGGTAGAGCAGTGGTAGCTCACAAGGCTCATAACCTTGAGGTCGCAGGTTCGATTCCTGCCCCCGCTACCAGTTTTCGTCATGTGGGAGAAGGTTTGTCGGTTTTCGGGAGACTACCGATTGTTGCTCCCTTCTCCCCGGTAAGGCGTGAGAGCCGTGGGAAACCCTTTCAGCATCTCTTCATAAGTGGGATGCCTCCAGTGCGGCAAGACCAGTCGCCTCCCGATCCACGCCCGGTCACTCTACTTCTGTTCGAGGGAGGGCTTCGGCCCTCCCTTTTTTTACAAACAACGCTAAAGTTCATTGACAGGCGGCGGCGGCGGCGGTAAAGTCTCTTCCCGCTGAAACCAGAGATGACAAGGAGGACTGATGAATCTCACCCACTGTAGAAAGCTCGTCAAGATAGATCGCCAGATCGAGAAGGCAGAAGAAAAAGTTAAAGAC
>Ga0310342_100000100_pt1 | contig 39924 bp, 32 predicted proteins | sample S15DNA20500_MG_FD_206155 | JGI IMG/M metagenome (GOLD analysis project Ga0310342, IMG submission 206155) | Marine microbial communities from station ALOHA, North Pacific Subtropical Gyre - S1503-DNA-20-500_MG | ecosystem: Environmental > Aquatic > Marine > Oceanic | place: Pacific Ocean: North... | reverse complement strand
TTTCAGGTACCTGTTCTTGTGTTTTTTTACCCGCTGTTTTTTTTTTGTCTTATGCGAATTGGGCTTTTTTTTTAATTAATTTAACACGACCGGGGGGTGATGCAGAAATCTCGCTTTGAGCGTTCCTTTTTAAATCGACGATCGTTTCAAGCCGAGCATTTCTCACTAACGATTGGGTCAATTCTTCCATCCATTCCAAGCGTTGCTCGCTCAATTCCTGTTGAGCTTCAAGCCGGGCTCTTAGCAGGGTGTTCTCGATGCGCGATTCAGCTAAGTCTCGTCGTAAACGGTGCAACTCGGCATTGTCCATCAGCATGGCAGTTCGCAGAGGATGAAATCCCAAGTCATGACGTTCACCGGCCGGACAAGATGATGTTGTGCAACACTTCGGCGGATTGAATCGTGTGACCTTTGGGAAGTGGGTCAACACTGCGTTGTCATTGGAAATACACCCGCAGTTCTCGCCACACTTGCAGTTGGTACACCGTTGGCCTTCCTGCTTGCACTGGCAGTCTTCACCGCATTTGCATTCGGAGGCTAGAAATGCAACTTGGGCCGAATCGACGAATGTCGTTTCCAAGGAAAATTGTCGGGGAAATTCTGACTCCGTATTTGAAAATAAATCACCAGGGTTGTCGGTTTTATCCAGATAAACTGCTAATGGTGGATTGTTGATTATATCCTGGATACCCAACGGCGGACCATCGAGTAGGTCGAGTCCACTCGGAAATGGTTCCTGGACTTTTTTCCGGGTTGGGTGGGAATCTTCCAGACTTACATTGGGAAAAAGTTTGGCAATGTCGACTTCAATTTCACCATTTGTGGTTTCACTAGACGCAGGTTGGAGAACGTTTGTTGGTTCCGCAGGTGAGTCACCCCATGAATTAAGATTGCAACAGCAGACGATTGAAATGGCTATTAACGCGACGTTGGTGAAGTGACGCATTGTCAGAACTCCGTAGCACGAGGAAGTGACCATGCCGCATGAGATGCCTTCCAGCGGCGAGCGATTTAGGAGGCGAACAATAGTAGAGATGAATGGAGTGGTCAAGCCAGAGTTAAGAAACAGTTTAGAATTGCTAGCGGGGCGAAGACCATCATTTTGTTGCCGCAAGAAATTGCCAGGGGATCGCTAATTCATTGACCAACCAACATTTGCCAGGTAGCGTGATTTTTATTTGACAGAGGGGTATCCCTTTTTCAATCTTTACACGTTTTGCCAATAATGACTTACGAAAAGGATTCTGCCAGCTTGTTGAGGATTGATTCCAGGGGTGTCGCCCAAACACGTTGGAATTGTGCGTTTGCCGGGTTGAGAACATGGATTTTGGCTTTCCAGATGTTGCCTTCCCGGGCAACAGCGATTGTTCAATGCGAGTTTGAAGCTCAACATGCAACCACTGATAGCGACGCACTGCTATTCACTGTCTCGTTGGAAGAAGATCCAATAGCGTCCTGGTTCGCCGCTGGCGACCATGGTCAGTTCAACGTTATCACGTAGCGTACCAACATAGGTGTTCGTATCGCAACGATTGATGGCTTGGCTGAACCAATTTCCAGCATTCTCGATCGACCAATTGGGCATGGTCTTTTCGACGACGACGGCCAGCGCAGTAGCCAGCTGATTGTCGTTGAAATCACCCTGCAGGGTGATGGTGCGGATGTTCCCAGGATTTCCCCAAATGGTTACGTCCATTCCGTTAGAAGAAGCACTGACTTGTGGTACCGAAGATCCAGGTTGTGTCGTTTCCAGGAAATCCAGTGAAAGCGATTGCTTTAACTCGGCAGTTACTTCATCACGGCTAATTCCAAGATGGGGTATGGTTTCCGGGTAACCACTGATGAAGATATCATCGAGATCGCTGACGGTTTCGATTGCGGCTACTGTCGCGATTTTGTTAACGGTTGGTTGGCTTGCGATGGTTTGGGATGTCGTTGCATTTGCTGTATTCGCCCCAGCTTGGAATGGGATGATGTCCGTGACGGACTTGGCCTCTGTAGCCTCAGCAACGATTTTCTTCAGATGAAAGAACTCACGAACATCCTTCATTTGAGCCACAGCCAAGCCACCGAGGAGACTTACTCCTGACAGGAGGAGTCCCAAACAGACAATCAGGACTGAGCGACCTCCACCCATTTTTTTGGAGGGAACCAAGATAGCCTTGGCGCAGTACGGACACGAGATTGCCTGACCGACCAGTTGGGGAAGCTCTCCAATCGCTCCCTGGCAATGAGGACATTTCCAGCTTGCCATGACACTGTCTACCTTATGATCCACGATCGTTTAATGTGACAAAGCTAGCTCGCTTGATATGGCAGTTGCGCTGCCTGCGCGCTTCCGTCAGCGGTTTTATCGGTTAGCAGGGTTTTGTGGCTTGAGTCGTTTGTAGTGGATTTGATGGCGAATGCCGAAAAAGCACTACCGTGCTGGCACCGTTTCAACTTGGCAGATGCGGCGACAGCTAATTTCAGAGATGGGTTGTTAAATTAGTCACACCGGTTTTAGCTTATCGCACCGCCCAAAAGGCCATCGTATGGAACGTTTTTGCCAACTCCAGGACCATCGGTTCAGTGCCGGCTTGCCCGCCCCTGAGCAACGAGGACATGGTGTCAATCGTTATTCTTGCGATTCGCGCGGCGAACTTCATCAGTAGGCACGGGATAAAATTTATAACCAGGTGCAAAGGGTGGAACTGGACGTGCGCGAGGTTGAGGACGTTCAACCTCTTTTACTCACCACTTGTTCGAGCGAAGAATATTGACCACGATCCACAGTCCGAGTAGAGCGGAAATCAGATAACCAAACACACCCAGAGCGGGATAGCCCAACAATGTCGGCCCGGCATTGGCTGTTACGATTAGCGAAGAACCGATTACCATGGCCGCAATGATGATAGCGACCGTCAGGCGGCTGGCAATGTCTTCTAGTGTGTGATGCAGTCGGTCTAAATTTTCATGCCGAAACTTAATCGCTAATTCACCTTGCTCGAGCTTTTCAACAATCTGGTTTAGCCGTTGCGGCAACTGTCGTTGTAGGGCCCAAACATGGCTAAGGTTGTTACGCAGCGCACGCCAAATGTTTTCTGGTTTCCATTGTTCGGCGATCAGCTTTTTCAACAAGGGATGAATTTCAGCCACGATGTCCAATTCGGGATCCAGGTCTCGGGCAACGCCTTCGGCCGTGATCAACGCCTTGATCATCATAGCGAGGTTTTGCGGAAATCGTAAATGATGCTCACGCAACATTTCGGCGGTGTTCGCCAGAAAACGACCTAAATTGAGCTGGGCAAGCGGGACGCTGTGATAAGTATCCAAAAGATCGAGAATGTCTTGTTGTAGCCTCTGGCGATCACAGACATCATGGCCATGCGTCAGATCAAGCAGTATGTCAACCAAGCGGTCTTCGTCTTTATTAACGACTGCCTGAATCAGATCAGTGAGTTTGAATCGCATGTCGTCGGTCAGGCGACCAACCATGCCGCAATCCAGCAGCGATACCTGGCCGTCAGGACGAACGATGATATTTCCAGGGTGGGGATCTGCGTGAAAGAAACCGTCTTCAAGAACTTGCTTGACAACAAGAGAAAGTCCTCGTCGTGCCATCTCCGATCGTTGTTCGCTATTATTAGGAGATACTTCACTTAACTTAACTCCGTTAACCAACTCCATGACGAGAAGTTTTTCAGTGCAAAAATCATCGTAAAGTTCGGGAACGTGAACCAGTGGATCATCAGCAAAATTTGCTTTAAAGATCCGCATGTGCCGGGCCTCCCGTTGGTAGTCCAATTCCCTTAGCAATGTCCGCTTAAATTCTTTAACCAGTTGCGGTAAGTCATACACAGCCGCAGCTTCCATGCGTTGGTGGAGTTGTCCAGCAATCAATTCCATGATGGCAAGATCACTCTCAATTTTTGCTCTAATTCCGGGACGCTGTATCTTTACGGCAACCGGTTGGCGTTCGTCACGTAATACGGCCCGATGGACTTGCGCTAGAGAAGCTGCTGCTGAAGGAGTGTCCTCAAATTGACAAAAAACCGTGTCGATTGGCTGTTGAAGATGGCCTTCGATTTGCTGCCGAATTTCTGAAATGTCCACTGCCGGAACTTTGTCGTGCAGTTTGCGTAATTCAAAAATTAACTCAGCCGGCAGCAGGTCTGAGCGAAGGCTCATGATCTGGCCAAACTTGATATAAGCTGGCCCCAGGTCTTCTAATGCTCGTCGGACTCGTTCATGTGCTGTCAAATGTTCTTTGACAGGCATGACCTTTTTGAGTAGCAGTTTTCCTGGCAGGTCGAGACGTTCGACGATGTCATCAAAGCCATACTTCAATAGCACGACAACAATCTGTTTTAAACGTCTGACGTGTTTGACGGTGTTGAGTTTTACAGGGAGCACGGTGTCGTTTTACCGAAGAGGACACGAATTTCACCACCACTCATTCGCCGATACGTTGGGCACTGTCGTGGCTTTCTGGACGAATGGAATTCTCCAACATCGAGACTCGACGTTCTATATTCTCAAGTCGCTCGACCAGTGATGCCAGGTCAGCAGCGCGTGCGACATTAGCCGACGACAACGACTTGCGGATGGTATCGGTGATTCCGGCTTGAAGTTCTTCCCACTGTTGACCGCCACTTTCCAGAAGTCTATCGACAAGTTGCTGCGCTTCGTCGGCCGTGAGTTTACCTTGTTCGACAAGCCTTTGCGCAGCCTCTTCCGCCTTCTCCTTGGTGATAATCCCTGCTCCTAATCCGGCGAGTATACTTTTTTTTATGAGTTCGAACATCGTGAGCCCCATGGCATTACCCTGTAGTTTCCAGCAGCAGACGCTGACAGCTGGCATACGGTTCCCTCCCCATTGTAACCAGCTGGCTTTTGGGGTGCAGGGCGGTTAGCAGGGGTAGTCGAGTGGAATCTGGATCACGATGTGTTAGAATGCCAAAAGATTCCAGGGAGTGCCAATATCTACTGTTTTTATGGGAGCAACAATCATGCGTCGACATCTGGTTCTATTTCTGATGGCTATTTTTGCTATTTCAGCCTATGCGGAATTTGCGTCAGCTGTTGTTTTTCGCCGGGCGCGTCAGCAACGTTTCGCCGAAATGCGGTCCCAAATCACCGGCGAACTTCAATCTCAGATGCGCCAAGAGGTTGCAACTGTTGCTAACGAGTTGGAACATGCCGCTGACCAGAATTTCCAGGCCATCACAGCTCGGCTGGAAGAACGCGTGAAAGATCAGGTCGCAGAGATGCATCAGCAAGCGGCGAAATTGGTTGCGGACGAAACAGTGAAGCTTGAGCAACAAATCGTCACTGTCTTAAACAATCTCCGCGGCGAAGCGGCAGCAAAACTTGCTCAGGAAGCCAAGCGGCTTGAAGTTGTGGTGCAAGCTGAGTCGCAAAAGTTACAAGAAGCAGCTACAGCGGATGTAAAAAAAATGAACGACGAAGTACAACTGGTTCTACGGGCGGCGCTTGACAAGCTTGCCTCGTCATCCAACGATCTACCAACGCCGACACCTGGCGAGGAAAAACCTCAAGAACAAGCAGCGGTGACAGGTCCAGTCGAAATTAAAGACGAAGAATCTAGTGAGGATGGGGATGGCTAGCATCAGTATGGAAAACATCCGAGGCTCCCGTTTTGCTGTCGGAGAGGGGAGCTTCCTTTTTGGGGAGAATGGTCGATGATGTTTGCAAGGATTGGCACTCTGACGGTGGTCGTTTTGTTTTTCGTGAACTTAACAACTGTTCTTGTTGCCTGTGGTGCGGAAAAGGACAATCGATTCTTCGAAATGCGCACCTATGTGACTCATCCAGGTAAGCTTGGCGCACTTCACAAACGGTTTCGTGAGCATACCAATGGTCTCTTTGAAAAACATGGCATGCAGTTGGTTGGTTATTGGACTCCTGTTGACGGTGCGGAAGCAGAAAATACGTTGGTTTATATTCTGGCGTACCCTGATCGATCGGTGCGCGACGAAGCCTGGCAGGCGTTTGGAAAGGATCCAGACTGGAAGCGAGCATTCGCCGAATCCCGCAAGGATGGGCCTATTGTCCAGCAGGTGATTTCGAAATTTTTGATGTCAACCGATTATTCGCCGATAAAGTAAACGCTTGGTTGGATCGGCTGCAATGGCGAGCATTGGAATCGGTGGTTGATTTGGCACACTTCGTTGCAGCTGATGTAGATTGTTGAAGAGGAAAGCTCTGCTGTTTTGAGGAGTTTGATTGTGAAGATGACGAATGGCATGGCTGTCAAATTGCAAGGGATTTGTTTGCTGATTGCTTGGATGGGTAGCGGGTGCTGGCGAGATAACGCCGCGACATTGTCGCCAGACGCCGTAACGCAAAAACAGGCTTCTGCGTCGCAGGAGTTGCTGGAATTGCCGCGCGAGACGACGTTGGTCGAGGTCGATGTCGATTCTTATGAGCAGGTGTTGGAAAATTATCAGGGTAGAGTTGTTTTGGTTGGTTTTTGGTCCATTGTTTCTGACCGGTGTCTTGAGTTATTTCCTTACACCGTTGAGCTTAGTCGAGAGTTTGTTGCTGATGGTCTGGTTGTGATTACGGTTTGTGCAGACGAACTGGAGAAGAGAACGGAAATCATGAATTTTCTCCGGGATCAAGAAATTAGGGGTGACCAGCTTATCACGCACTATTCAAGTGCTGAATTTTTAGAGGTGTTCGACGTCGATAGGGAAGCTTTTCCACACTACAAGATGTACGATCGAAGGGGTGAGTTGCGCAAGGAACTTTCCAATACTTCGGCGACGTCAAGATTCAGTCTGGAAGATGTCCAGCGAGAAGTGACCGAGTTGTTAGCCGAACCTACGTTTCCAGTGGATAGTCGTGGATAACCAGGGCCTCACCATTGGCTTGACGTTGTCGGAGAATTTTCTCCGCCTTTTCCCAAAACACCTTTTCCTGACCCACCGGTTGTCCCTGTTGTTCCCACAACAGATAGGCGGTGGTTTGGATGTCTACGACTTTTGGACGGGACGGCAGATTGACAGGTTGTTGTGAATGAGTCACTGACGATGGGGAGGATTTCGATTGGCGGTTTTCTGACCGCGTGAACGATGGAGTGGTGATCGGTTGGCTGATGACGGATGATGAAACGACCGGTTTGGGTGGTATCGTGTGAGATTCAATCGGATGTGTGGCGATTGGTTCCTGAGCTTTGCGCTGTGTGATCGCAGTAGAATTCACTACCGTCGGCGGAGTGGTGTTGGTTTGTGTGACGACCGTTGCGGGGATTATAATTGGCAATTTTGATTGTGATGGAACAGATAACGATTTTGGGTGCTGGCTGGACTTTTCTTGAGTGATTGGTTGTTGACCGGAACGGTTCAGATGATAACGCACGGTTGACCAGTCAGCTCTGGTCGCTTCTAGAATCGAAGGCCAGAAAAATTGGTCCAATTCAAGAGACCGTTTAGGGGTATAGATCTGATTATCGAAACTAATCGCATCTTGAACTGTTCCAACCAAACCAGGGTCAGTCCAAACATCGGCGTCACGATGTTTTTGAAGAATACAATCAGCGACGAAATGAAAAGCGTGCAATCGGCGGTCAATCAAGTTCTTGAAGAGGCTTATTCCCTGAAGGTGTGCCAGGGTAGCACCTTGGCGAGCCTGGCCTAAAGCTCCGCTTGGTAATGCATAAATTCGTGGTGAGCGATCCGCCCGATAAGCCCGATCGATTATTTGGAGAGACCGATTCCGTCCTTCATCGTCATCAGCCAGGGCAAGCGTAATGGATTGAACTCCGCAATCGGAAAGTGCTTTTAGATCTGCTTGGCTAGGAAGTTTTCCGGCATCACCGTAGGTCGCGACGTTGGGAAATCCGTTGGTTTGCAGGTAGATCGTTTCCAGAATTCCTTCGACAAGAATCAAATTTTCCTTGCCGCCCGAAGCATTTTGCAATGCCACGTCCAGGCCAAGAGGATCGCAAGATTCGTACATTTGCCAATATAGGTGACGAGGCTGTTCGGTCGGTCGATGGGTGGGATCGCGGGCGACGATTGTTTGGACCACACCATAGTGATCCCGCCATGGTATGATCAGTCGTCCTTCCAGGCGGGCATCACGCGTGATTTTCGAATGTTGAATTTCCTCAAAAGTGAATCCCATGCCCAGTAAATGATCTCGCACATCTTTGTGAGTCGTATAGACGCCCAAAGAGGATTGCCATATTTTTTCCGCATCCAGGCCGACTTGTTTTCTTAATGAGTGTAACACCAGTTGGCCAAATTCGCTGCATAGAGCCACGTGGCAATAGGCTACGAATGCTTCTGTCAGCTCCCATCCGCGTTGACGACGATGCGCATCAAGTTGTTCTTCGTGGCTGAAATGTTCTGTCAGAAGTGAGTCGTGAAGACCGGACCGGTTGGCCAGCTTTTGTACGCACTTGACGAATTGGTCGCTGGAGGGTTCTTCGCCTCCGTTGATATAACGCAGCCAACTGATAGCTGTTCCATCTTCAGACACAAACCCCCAGGGTTGTTGACTGTGAATTTTGGTTGTTTCAGGATTTGCTACAGGCTGACCTAAATGAGTGTGTTGTACACCCGACCATCCGGTAGGTAAGCGGATCCAGCCAAACTCTGGAAATGCCGAGTCAAGGCGATGGAAGAGTACCGGGAGTACTTTGTTTTGATAGAGTTCAAATAGATTGGGACGGGAGGATTGATGTTTTAACATGTGTCTTACCAATCAGCGTGGTAAGTTGATCGAAGAACAAGAGCGGAGCGAAACCTTACTGGAATCTGTGCTATGAAAGCAACAGCAGTTGACAACCGGCAGTACCCGGATTGACCATTTTGAAAGGCCCATCATCGTTTCACCGTAGCATGGTGCTAGCGGTTCTGGAAACCGATCTCAAAGGCGGTATCAGACTTGTCCTTCAGAGGTAGCTCCATCCGAAAAATCCGGAACAATTTTAGATGTGTTCCGCCGTGATTGCTCAGTGGTTCCGGGTACAATGAACGGTCCCGAAGAATTTTCTTCAATGATTTTCTTTAGCTCATCGCCTTCGATGGATTCGACATCTATCAATCGTTGAGCGACGGCATCGAGTGCTTTTCGCCGTAGTTCGAGAATATGTCGAACGGTGTCAATCGATTTTTCAATGATTCGACTAACTTCTTCATCGATTTCTCGAGCTGTTTTTTCACTGTGTCTTTGCATTCGCTCCTCGCCAGATCCTGGTAGGAAAATGTTACGAGATGCCTCGCGGAAATTAACTCTCCCTAAATGACTCATGCCATAATCCATCACCATGCTACGGGCAATTTCGGTGGCTCTTTCCAGGTCGTTTTGTGCTCCCGTTGAGATGTCTTCGTAAACGATCTCTTCGGTAATTGTACCAGCTAGCAAGATATGAATACGACTTTCCAGCTCACCTTGGGTCAGCAAGAAACGGTCTCCCGCGGGACGTTGCATGGTATAACCGAGTGCCGCTAAACCTCGCGGAATGATTGAAACTTTGTGAACCGGGTCGGTATTAGGAAGGCTAACGGCGACCAGGGAATGTCCACTTTCGTGATAGGCAACACGCTGTTTTTCTTCCTCGGTCATCACGCGTTGTTTTTTTTCCAGGCCCGCGGTCACACGTTCTACTGCTTCATTGAACTCTTCAAGGCTCACAGCAGTACGGTCTTTCCTGGCTGCGAGCAGAGCTGATTCGTTAACCAGGTTCGCCAGATCCGCCCCACCAAAACCTGAGGTAAGTGAGGCAACCTGTTTCAGGTCAACTGTAGGATCCAGTTTTACACTTTTAACATGAACTTTGAGAATATCCTCCCGGCCACGTATGTCGGGTCGGTCAACAAGCACATTGCGGTCGAATCGACCTGGTCGTAGCAAAGCCTGGTCGAGCATTTCTGGTCGGTTGGTTGCTGCCATCACGATGACACCATTGTTGGAATCGAACCCATCCATTTCTACGAGTAAGGCATTGAGCGTCTGTTCACGTTCGTCATGGCCTCCGGCCATACCTGTGCCGCGTGTTTTTCCGAGAGCATCGAGTTCATCGATAAAAATGATACATGGCGACTTGGTTTCAGCCTGACGAAACATGTCGCGCACGCGCGCAGCACCGACTCCGACAAACATCTCTACAAAGTCCGACCCCGAGAGACTGAAAAAAGGCACACCGGACTCTCCTGCAATCGCCTTGGCAAGCAGTGTTTTGCCCGTTCCCGGGGGACCTACCAGTAGTACCCCCTTGGGGATACGGCCACCCAATCGTTGGTACTTTTCCGAGGAATCCAGAAAGTCGACGATTTCACGGACTTCTTCAACGGCTTCGTTGATACCAGCGACGTCCTCAAAAGTCACACCGAGATCTTCTTGTGCGTACATTCGGCCCCGGCTTCGTCCAAAAGCCATTGGCGATCCGGCTCCATTCAGTCGTCGCATCATGAACATGAACAACACGATCATCACGACCAAGAAGATCAGTAGCGGGCCCCAGGTCTTGAAAAAATTTGGTCCCGCTTGATGGCGATAAGGGATGTTGTATTGATCGAGAATAGCGGTGATTCGTTTTTCGCTTTCGTCGTTTTGGCTCTTGTTGGTGCGAATTCGAATTTCATTTTCCTGGTTGTTTTCTCCTGACCTTGATGTCTCTGGTGTTCGCTGAGCATGGGCAGTGATCTCGTAGCTGCCGATTTCAACCTTCGTCAAATCGCTATAGCGAAACTCACGATCGTCGTCGTGCTTGATGATGTGGTAGGGTTTTTCGATCTGAACCAATTTTCCATGTTCATCTTTTTGACATGCTTCAATGAGTTTCACCAGATCTGTAAATGAAATTTCGTACCCATGGCTGGTGAAAAAAAGAAAACCAATTAACATGACACCGATACCGGCTGCCAGCAGATACCAGAGTAAGCCACCGGAACCCAATCCGCCCCGATTGTCATGGGAACCTTGATTTGGGTCGTTGTCGTGATCCATGGCGGAAAGGCACTCCAGAGAGATTAACGCGAAAGCATCATTATACTTGTAACTTTGTATTTCGCCCACGACAGGTATTTGGTAACTTTGTGGAACGATCAGCACTTGCCGTTGGGATAGGAGGGACTTAGAATTCCATTGATCGCCAGAACTCTAAGTAACCCTAGAGATTAGCGTGCTTGCCGCCATTTGAAGGACCCTGGGTGGCCTGTCCACGTCATCGGCATAGTTGTCATAAGTGTGCGCCGAATGGTCGAATCGGTAGCAAGGACTTTTTGTCAGACGCCATGCAAAAAACGGTATTGAATGTCGCGATTCTTGGTTCGACCGGTAGTATTGGTAAAAGCGCTCTTGAGGTGATTGCCGCTTCTGAAGGCAAGCTCCGGGTTGCTGCGTTGACAGCACATGGCCAACTTGATTTGGCGATCGATCAGGCAAGAACCCATCAGGCGCGTTGGTTGGTGGCTACCGACACGGTTGCTGCAGAGAGTCACGATTGGTCTGCCTTGCCAGCGGACACTGAATTGTTGCTTGGTGAAGATGGTTTGCGGCGGGTTGCTATGGCGGATGAGGTGGACAAGGTGGTGGCGGCCATTGTCGGCAGTGCAGGGCTCGTTGGAACCTGGGCTGCTTTGGAAGCTGGAAAAACGGTGGCTTTGGCTAACAAAGAGACTCTCGTGGTGGCAGGGTCGTTGGCAATGAGCCTGGCGGACCGGACGGGAGCAACGATACTGCCAGTTGACAGTGAACACAGTGCGGTCTTTCAAGCCCTGGCGGCTGGGCAACGGGACGAATTACAACGAGTCATCTTGACTGCTAGCGGAGGACCGTTCCGTGACTACACATCAGAACAACTGAGCGAGGTGACGGTGCAGCAAGCGTTGTCGCACCCAAACTGGTCAATGGGTCCAAAAATTACGATTGATTCAGCGACCATGATGAATAAAGCGCTGGAAATTGTCGAAGCTCGTTGGTTGTTTGATCTTGCGCCTGAACAGATTGATGTGGTACTTCATCGTCAGTCGATTGTACATTCTCTTGTCGAGTTCGTTGACGGATCGATCATTGCTCAGCTGAGTCCTCCTGACATGAAATTGCCGATTCAATACGCATTGACTTATCCCGAACGTCGCAGAGGGCCAGCTCCACGTTTAGATTTAACCCAATATCAACATCTTGAATTCCAACCGCCCGATCCAGAACGTTTTCCTGCCTTGGACCTGGGATTGAGGGTAGCTAGAGACGGTGGATCTGCAGGCGCGGTGTTAAATGGTGCGAATGAGGCTGCTGTTGCCGGATTTTTAAATGGTGAAATGAGATTTCACGAGATCGTGCCGATATGTAAATCGGTGTTAGATCATCATCAATACGATTCACAACCGTCGTTGGAACAGTTGCTCGAATATGACGGGTGGGCGCGAGAGGAGGTATCTCGGTGGGTGTGTGCTTGATTTTGGCCGACTTGATGTTTATTCCGGATGGGATTGTTAACGCGCTGAAGGCGGTTATCGCCCTGGGATTGGTAATTTTTGTACACGAACTAGGGCACTTTCTCGTTGCCAAACTCTGTGGTGTCAAATGTGAGAAGTTTTATGTTGGATTTGATGTTCCCATCAAATTAGGACCGTGGCGATTGCCGCGGTCAATCGTAAAATTTCAGCGTGGTGAAACGGAATATGGCGTTGGCATCATTCCGTTGGGCGGCTACGTAAAAATGCTCGGCCAGGATGATAATCCTGCGAATGCAGCTGCCGAGGCAGAGAGAATCAAAGTGCAGTCTGGCGACGAGGCGACTGACGCCAGTGAGAGCTCCTCCGATTCGGAAGGCCGTCAGTTGAGCCAACCTCCCAAATTAGATCCTCGCAGTTATCCGGCTAAGAGTGTGCCGCAGCGAATGGCAATCATTTCAGCGGGTGTTGTCATGAATATTATCTTTGCAGTTATCTTCGCCACTGCGGCCTATCGAATGGGTGTGGACTTCGTGCCGTGTGAAATCTCGGCAACGTCTCCTGGCTATCCCGCCTGGGAAGCTGGACTTCAGCCAGGAGATAAGATCATCCAAATTGGCAAAGTGGGGGAAGAGGATGATCAACTTCGCTTTGATAAAGATTTAAAGCCGAAAGTCATCACGGCGAGTCAAAACAATGACTTACATTTTAAGATCCGTCGTGGTGATCAAAAGGAGTGGTGTTCTCTTCAGCCGTCGGATCAGGAAAGTGGCATGAAGGCGATTGGTGTTGCGCCACCGTGGACTGCAACGCTCGGGATCTCTCCGGAACGAATGGCCAAGCAGTTCGATCCACCTTTTGTTGGTGAAATAACCATCATGGAGATCGCGGGCCAGGCAATTGAAGGTGATGGAAACCAACTGCAGAGTATTCTGGCTCAGCATCCGGATGAAGTGTTGTCAGTTCGTGTGGCAAGAGCCCCTGGCGAAGAAATTGAGGGTTCAGATAGTGCTGCGGAATCCGAATGGGTCGATTATCAATGGTCTCCATTGGCCAGGCGCACCATTGGAATTTATATGCAAATCAGTCCCGTAGTTGCGGTTCAAAAAAATTCTCCTGCAGCGGACGCAGGCCTTTTGCCAGGGGATCGGTTGCACACAATTGATGGAGAACCGCTGGGCGATCCACTGGTTTTGAACCAGCGGCTTAATCGATTGGCGGGCCGCGAGGTGAAAATTGAGGTCCAGCGCAAGAACGAAAAAGACGAATGGGCATCTGTAGAATTGGTTGTCAAACCTCGTCTGGCAAAGACGTTGCGGTTGGGGTCACGGTCGGGTGAACCACACGGTGTGGAAACCCTGGGAATTGCTTTTTATGTTCTTAATACAGTGGCTGCTGTTGAACCAGGCAGCCCAGCTGAAGAAGCAGGTGTTAGCGCGGGTGATGAAATTTGGAGCGCCACGTTCATTCAGGATAATCTGCGAGAGAAAGAAAAGGAACTGGAAATATTTCAAAATCATGATCCAATTGCCATCAGTGAGACTAAGCCAACTTGGCCATTGATCGTCGAGCGAATGCAGCTCAGCCAAAAGGACACCAGGATCAAACTGACGGTTGTTCAGGATCGAAAGGGTGAACAAATCGAACTTGAGCCGGTTGATTCCGACGAATGGTTTTATGCTCAACGTGGTATTCGTCCGCTGATTCTCAAACGCACACGCACTGCAGCTAGCTGGGGCGAAGCGTTACAGCTTGGTTTACGTGAGACCGGACAAGGGTTAATGCTGGTTGTCAAGGTGTTACAGCGTGTCACCACCGGCGGTATTCCGTTAACAAGTCTCGGTGGCCCGGGCACGATTTTGTATGCAGCTGGCATCGAGGCGTCTCAGGGACTTGCCACGCTGTTGATCTTTTTGACGGTGTTGAGTGCTAATCTGGCAGTTGTTAATTTTTTACCGATTCCAGTTCTCGATGGTGGTCACATGTTGTTCTTACTCGTCGAGGGATTGCGTGGTAAGCCGCTAGATGAACAACTGCAGATGCGCATCTCCATGTTTGGTGGTATGATTATTTTGTCTCTGATGTTGTTTGTGATTGGGTTGGATCTATTTCACTTCTTGCCATGGTTATTTTAAAAGATGTCCACACGGTTCTGTTTGATGCTGTGGGGACGTTGATTGAGGCTGACCCTGCCGTTGCGGAGGTTTACCACCACTTCGGTTCTCAGTTTGGTTCTCAGCTCTCGGTATCGCAAATCAGTTTGCGATTTCGTATGGCTTTGGAACAGTCAACTGACGATGACCAGGGCCTCTCTAGCCAGCAACTGGAGCGTGAACGATGGCGACGCATTGTCGAGGTCGTTTTTTGTGATGTAGATCAGAATCAGGACCAATTGTTTGAATCTCTTTGGGAATATTTTGCTCGTGGTGAAAGTTGGCGGTTATACGATGATGTTGCGGATGCATGGCGATCTCTGCAGGATCTTGACTTGCGACTGGCGATTGCTTCGAATTTCGATGACCGTATCTTACAGGTGGTTTCCAAGCATCCTCCCTTGGACCAATGTCAGCATGTGTACTATTCTGCGAATTTAGGTTTCACGAAACCTTCTTGCAGCTATTTCGAAACCATTGCCCAACGGCTGCAATCGCCGCCAGGCCAGTTGCTGATGGTAGGAGATCATCCGGTTCATGATGTTTGGGGGCCACGCCAAGCGGGTTGGCAAGCCATTTTGCTGGAACGAGATCACCACCTGAAAGATTCGGATCCGAACGATCCATTGCGTATCACCGATCTCCAGCAACTGCGTGCATTGCTAGCCGTCTAATGCTGCCGATCTTGTTCGCTATTGAGTAAACCGGTACGATGCTGCCCACTTTAAGGAAAGGATTCCAAGCCGATGAAGATATCACTAGGTGAAATTGCCACCCTGGTGAATGGTCGTCTCTGCGGAGATGCATCGCTGATCATTTCTGGAGCCGATATTCTACGTGATGCGAAGGTAGGTGAGATCACGTTAGCCAGTTCCGCTGCGATGGCTGATGAGTTGGCGAAGACATCTGCTTCTGCAGTGGTTGTTTCGAATGAATTCGCAGTTGAAATTTCACATATTGTGGTGGATGATCCACAAGCGGCATTTGCTCAAGTTGTGGCCCATTTTCGACCTCCGTACCACCGTGTGAATATTGGCATCAGTCCTCATGCTTTCGTTAGCCCAACCGCTCGTATCGCTGAAGCGGTCAACATTTACCCTGGAGCCAGGATTGAGGAAGATGTCCAGATTGGTGCGAGAACAACCATTCACGCAGGCGCTCACATCATGCCCGGATGTTGTATTGGCGAGGACTCAGTCGTTGGTCCTAATGTGGTGTTTTATGAAAGAACTCTGATTGGGTCTCGAACGATTATTCACGGTGGTGTTGTATTGGGATGTCATGGCTTCAGCTATGAGCAAGTAGATGGCAAACATATTGCCGGTGAACAGTTGGGCAATACGGTGATCGGCGACGATGTAGAGATTGGCGCCAACACGACGATCGACCGTGGTACCTATGGATCAACGACGGTTGGAGAGGGTACAAAAATCGATAACTTAGTGATGATAGGACACAATTGTCGAATCGGGCGGCATAACATTATTTGTTCTCAAGTGGGCATCGCAGGCAGTGTGACCACTGGAGATTATGTTGTCATGGGAGGACAGGTTGGAATTCGGGATCATTTGAACATTGGTGATCGAACAGCTATGGGTGCCCAATCTGGAATCATGCATCACCTGGGCGATGACCAGACAGTGTTCGGTTCGCCTGCCCGTTCCATACGAGAGCAGATGTCAATGATTGCTGCAATGCAAAAACTGCCAGCATTACGTAAGCAGGTTTTGGCGTTGCAGCGGATGATTGCACAGCCCGATAAAAATAATGAGGCCGCTTGAATGAGCAGCATCGAGCAGGTCGAAACTATTGATGAGTCGACCGTTTCTCGACGGATCGGTTTGGTTGCTGGCGCGGGACGATATCCGTTGGTTGTTGCAGAAGCTCTGTTGAAACAAGGTCACGAAGTTTATTGTGTCGGTGTAAAAGATCACGCTGATCCAAAATTAAACACTCTTTGTACCGATTATATCGAATATGGAATGAGTCGACTTGGAGCAGGTATTCGCTATTTCCAACGGAATCACATTTGTCGAGCGACAATGGCTGGGAAGATCCAGAAAGTCAGTTTGTTTAAACCGCTCTGCTGGTTGAATTTATTTCCTGACTGGCGTGGATTTTGTACGTTCTATCCGCATTTTATTTCACGTACGAAAGATCGCTGTGATGACACTCTGTTGAGATCGGTTGTGGAGGCGTATGCAAAAGACGGCATTTCTTTTGTTCCGGCGACATTTTTCGTTCCTGAGATTCTGGTGAAGCTTGGGCAAATTTGTGGTCGACGGCTAACCGGTAGTCAACGGCAGGATATTGAATTTGGCTGGCACATGGCTAAGGAACTTGGTCGAATAGATGTCGGTCAGTGTGTTGTTGTGAAAGGCCGGGCGGTACTCGCTTTGGAAGCCATCGAAGGTACTGATCTTTGTATTCGTCGTGCCGGTGATTTGTGTCCATCAGGTGGGTTTACCGTAATTAAAGTGGCCAAGCCACAACAAGACATGCGATTTGATGTTCCTGCGATTGGAACGCAAACCATTCAAGTCATGGCCGAAGCGGGTGGTGCCGTGTTGGCAGTTGAGGCTGATAAAACGATCTTAATTGACAAAGATGAAGTGATGCGATTGGCCAATCAACACAGGATTGCAGTCGTTGCCGTTGAAGATGCTCAGCAGGGCCGGTTTCGCAAAGCAGCATAGAAACAGGCAGCTTTTCTGTCCAGCTTCTACCGCCATCTGTGTGATGACTGGATCATCAATGCCTATCCCTATCTCTCTCGACAGATGAAGACGATCTCACTGGCGAGTGTTGTTGCCAGGTACCCCCCTTCGCTATCTGATATCTTGTGACCAGTTGATATAATGAGGATTAATAATTTGAAAGGTAGGTTTGGAATGTCCTCTTCTCGTCTGGCTCATCCTGGCGACTGTTTTTTGACTAAAGTCAATTTGATATTGGCCTTTGTCATGACGTTTGTGATCTTCATTTCTACGTCCGTTGGAGATGAAATTCCACCGCCACTTACGGAATACTATGGTCGTGAGATAGCACAAACGATGCATTATACAGGCGCACCATGGTTGATTCGCGATTCCCGTCAACGTGAAGAAGATTGTTCAATGATGCTCAGGAATTTAGGTGTCAAGACAGGAATGACCGTTTGCGATATGGGGTGTGGAAATGGCTTTTACTCACTGAAAATGGCGAAATTGGTTGGTGCCGAAGGGAAAGTATTAGCGGTGGACATTCAACCAGAAATGTTAGGGCTGTTACGGGTGAGGGCAAAAGATGCTGGTGTTACAAATATCGAAACAATTGCCGGAACAGTTGTACAACCGTTCCTCCCGGAAAACCAGGTTGACCTAATTTTATGTGTCGATGTCTATCACGAGTTCTCACATCCCGAGCAAATGTTAGCTGCGATGCGTCGGGCGTTGACCGATAAAGGATTGCTGGTGCTGGTTGAATTTCGTACCGAGGACCCGAAGGTGCCGATCAAACCATTGCACAAAATGAGCAAGAAGCAAATTCTTAAGGAGATGCAACCCAACGGGTTTCACCTGGCACGACAATTTGAACAACTTCCCTGGCAGCACATGATGTTCTTTCAACGGAAATGACGTTTTTCCACTCGCTGTGAATATCTTTTCACAGGATATTACCATTGACGAAAATCAAAGGATGCTTCGCTTCCACGTCAGGAGATGGTGAACGTGAATTGGAAGATGGTCATCCTTTGACAGGCGCCCAATGTTTGTCTGTGATTTAGAAAAGAAGCGACTTCCAACTCTCGGATAATTCTGATAACGCTGCCAAGTTGTCGCGCTGCAGAAGGTCTTTTCCGTGAAAAACAGAGTTCGCTTGTTGCACGGTCCATTGTGGATAGCGTCGGGTGACCAGTTCAAAATGATTGCCAGCTTTTAGGCTTCCTTCCTCAAGGACGCGAAAGTACCAGCCACTCCAACCAAATTTAACAACCAATTCTGGCAATTCTTTCTTCTGCCAGCGCCGAGCTAATTTCCAGCACGGTTGACGAGGCTGTGATACCTCGAAATGAACCTCTCCGCACTGAAATACATCACCGATACAAACGTCTTTTTCGGTGAGATTGGCAACTGTCAGGTTTTCGCCAAACGCTCCGTAGGGGAGTTCAACCATTTCGAGCAGCGTTTGCCATGTAACGTAGTGGTCAGCCGAATAAGCACATACCGCCTTGTCGATGCCGCCATGGGCAGACAAATTAGCCTGTCGGTCGCCGTCAATGTTGGTTTTGCCGACATGGACACTTCCAACCACCGGTTTTTTGAAAAAACCGGTGGTCCATGCGGCGTTTTGCTGATCACCAGCATTACGTTGGACATAGGTTGTGGGCAGACCAACTTGTATGGACTTTAAAATGGGTTGTTCCATGACAACTCCGCTGACGGTGATACGCAGAATTTTCATTTTCCAGGGATTCGCTTGTCTGACAAAGCCTGTCATAATCTACCACAGTGGAAAGATGAAAATAAATATCCATTCTATTTAGCAGCCAGTTTGTTGGAGAAATCTAAAGACGATTCGAAACACAAATTTAATTGAGGATGCCATGAGTACGAACCCGACAAACAACTCGCCGTCTAAATGTGGTACGGGTACCACCCGGCGCCGTTTCATTCGAAAAACGGCCAACGCCGCGGTTGCAACCGCGGCTGTGTCAACTTTCAGCGGTGTACATGCATGGGCAGGCAAAGCGTCCGACACGATCCATCTGGGCGTGGTTGGCTGTGGCGGCATGATGAAAGGTCACATCAAGGGTTTGGTAGAACAGCAAGAGAACGTTTCATTTGATTGGTTGTGCGATGTTGATCCTCGTCAGATGGACAGTGCATCGTCGCTGATTGACGGTTTTCAGCCTGCATCGCCCAGGAGGACCTTCCGCTACGAGGATGTGGCTCTTGATTCCAATGTTGATGCGGTAATCATTGCGACTCCCCATCATTGGCACGCGCCGATAGCAATTGGCATGATGCAGTCTGGAAAGGATGTCTATATTGAGAAGCCGATTTCCCATGTTTACCAGGAGGGACAGCTGATCATCGAGGCAGCTCGAAAATATGGTCGAATTGTCCAGCAAGGAAGTCAGATGCGCAGCAGTCCAGTCACGGCCAAGGCGGCGCGCCTGTTGTCCGAAGGAATCATTGGCGAAGTCAAAGTAGCACGTGCCTGGACTGCTGAAATGCGTTCGGTGAAAAAGCCAGTGCCCGATAGTGAGCCACCAGCGGGAGTCAATTATGATCTTTGGCTGGGACCGGCCCCCAAGCGTCCCTTCAACCGTCAACGGTTTCATGTCAGTTGGCGGTGGTTTCGCGATTACGGCAATGGCGAAATTGGGGACGATGGGATCCATGACCTGGATATGGCTTGCTGGGGACTGAATGTCGATACGATGCCCAAGCAAATTACAGCACGTGGTAGTCGTATGCAATTGCACGGTCATGTCAGTCAGTATCCAGACAACATGAATGTTGCCTACGAATATCCCGATGGTCGTTTACTAATCTACGAAAATTATCCCTTTACGGGATATGGCCTGCACGGATTTGACAATGGCAATGTTTTCTATGGAACCGAGGGGTACATGATCTTTTCACGACGTGGTGCTTTCAATGTATTTCTTGGTAACAAGAACAAACGGGGGCCAACGGAAGGCAAGGAAATTCGAGGCGAACGAGGATATACCGAGCATATGCGTGATTTTCTAGATGCGGTACGCACGCGGCAAACTACCCGTGCATCTGCCGACGTGGCTCATCGTTCTTCGGCGCTGGTGCACTTGGGAGAGATTGCTTATCGGACCGAGGGTCAGCTCGAATTTGATCCACTGGCAGAGCGTTTTGTCGACAATGATGAGGCCAATAACATGCTCACAAAAGACTATCGTGGTCCCTATGGAATACCGACAGTTTCTTGAATTCGGAGAAGTCGAAGATGTCGGTAACACCAAGTTCAGAGTTAGATGAACAATTATCAACGCCTCAATTTCTTGAAAATCCGTATCCCTTGTACCATCAGTTTCGCCAGCACGCCCCGGTGCATTGGAGTGATGCCTGGGAATGTTGGTTGCTTACACGTTATGACGATGTCAATGTGTCGTTACGTGATTCAAAGCGGTTTTCAAGCGTTGGAACAACTGAACGCTATTTGAAGCAATTGCCAGTCGAGGCTTTGGACCAGCTCCAGCCACTTTATCAGCATTTTACCTCGGGGATGGTTCGGCTTGATCCACCGGAGCACACACGTGTCCGCAGCCTGACGAACAAGGCTTTTACGCCACGTGTTGTCGATTCGATAAGACCACAAATTGAGCAGATCATTGATGAGTTGATTGATCGTTTCCAAAAGCGAAGGCGATTCGATCTGATTTCCGAGTTTGCGTATCCGCTCCCGGCGCAAGCATTTGCCGGACTGATGGGCTTTCCTCTGGAAGATTGCGATCGCTTTAAAGCCTGGTCGGTGGAAATTGCGGCATTTCACGGAACGGGTCGTGCCGACGTAGCGGTTGCTCAGCGCAGTCAGATTGCGCTTTTGGAGGCTCGGCAATGGTTGAAAGAGTTGGCTGACGAGCGACGCCGTCAACCACGTGATGACTTGTTGACTCGTTTTGTTCAAGCCGAGGAGCAGGGGGATCGGCTGGACGAAAACGAAATGTTTTCAACGTGTGTGACTTTCATGATTGGAGGCCACGAGACAACTACGAACCTGATTGGCAATGGAATGTTGGCCTTGCTTAAAAACCCTGATCAATGGTCCCTTTTGCAGCAAGACTCGACTCTCATTGAATCGGCCGTCGAAGAGATGTTACGCTACGATGCGCCAACACAGCGTGCCCATCGGATTGCTACTCAAGATATTGAGCTGCGAGGGAAAACGATTCGCAAAGGTGATTTTGTACAATCGGTCTTGGGGTCTGCGAATCGGGATCCTGAGATGTTTTCCAATTTCGACCGATTCGATATTACGAGGAAAACCAATAAACACCTTTCTTTTGGTGCTGGTCCTCACTATTGCGTTGGTGCTCCCCTTTCACGGTTGGAAGCTCAACTGGCCATTCTGACATTTATCGACCGTTTACCCAACCTGCGGCTGGCTGCCGATGATTCGCCGGAGCTGTCTTCGAATAACTTTTTTCGTGGGCGCACAAGAATCACACTCGAGTTTGACTGATCGCAGTCCCTCGGATTCTCATAATCGCTAAATGGGCCACCTTTCCTCGCTGCGATCCCCCTTTGTGGGGTATTTAATGACCATTGTTGGTTTTAATCGCAGTTATAATGGAAACTGAGGTCGGTCAAGTCACGCAGCAGCTTTCGTTGTAAAGCCCAACGATGACCGTGTGGACAGAGAATTGTAAAGAGGTGCAGCATGGGAAAAACGACATTGAAGATGAACTGCGAACTTCTTCTCGAGCGTTTGGAAGCACGTATCCTGTTGTCAGCAGATGGACTCCTATTTGGGAAATTCCAACCCACCTTTGATTCTCATGTTTTGTCAGCGACTGATCAGCATGCCCACCTGCGAGCAACGGAATCTTTGATCGTTGAGTCAACATCGGTGCCCTCGCAAAACTTGAAAGACCACCTGCAAACGGTACCTCAAGTCAAAACGCTTCTTCACCAAGAGCAGCGAATTGAGATGGCCTCGCGCGGAGCCATTGAACGGGCCCTGCCGATTGTTCTGGGGCAGCGTGATAGCCTTGACAGGTCTGTCGAGTTGGTAAATTCGGTTGACGATAATTTAGGCCATCAAGATCGGACTTTTGTAAGCACGTTAGAAAATCTGCAAAACACGATTGATGACATTGCTGACGATCTTACCAAAACGCTCCGTCGACAATACCAAGGAGAAGTTTTAAGCAACATGGAAACGGATTTGCCTCTGTCGGGCGACAGGGTACAGGATGTAACGACCTTCAGAATTCCATTACGTAACAATGTTAAAAACCAGCGAGTTGAAAAATTTGAAATAAAGAACGACATCCTCTCGATAGCATCCTTCCAGCAGCCGGTGGACAAGGTTCAAAAGTTAGCCAGACTCGTGACACAAAGAGTCAAGCCATTGCGATCAGACGAATCCAGAATCGAAAATTTGGATGTCGATGAAGTGTATAAAGAGCGTGAAACAACAGATGGAACAACACAAGATCATGCGATAAAAGATAAACTGAATATCAAACGGATATCTCAGCAAGAACTACGGTTGACAAAGTTCAAACAGGGTGAAAACAAAACGGTAACGGAAACAAAACGCTTGAAAGAAGTTAACAAAGAAAACTTGGATAGAATCCAGCTTCACGAACTGTCAGAACAAGAATGGAATGAAAAATATTCAGCAGAGGCATCATTTACCTTGGCTGTGAGTGTCGACGAGCGTACTGAAAGCTCGGAGACAGTTCAATCAACAAGCTCCAAGGTTTCTCCAGCGAGCCGTCATCTGACGTCTGCGTCGGTTGACCATGTGTCAGACGAGACTGTGCCGGTCGTCCGATCGGCATCGACGGTTTCGCAGGCAAACGCGAGTACTTTGTTCGAATATCATGACCGGGCGCTATCCTCATTGGTTCGTGAAATGTCCACCTTCCGAACGTCCTCTGGGGTGAACCAGAGCCCTGGTCCTGTTTCTGAAACCATGCCGCTAGTTCAAGGCGCTTTGTTTGCTGTATCGTTGGGACATCCTTTGACGCGTTTGGGTACCACGGCGGGTGATGTCACCGGTGAAGGAAATTATGACAGGTCATCGGCGGTTGCCCGGACAGTGTCATCGCGCACCCGTCATCGCCGAAGTCGCGTGTATGAAAAATGTCTTAAACATCGCTCTTTGGAAGACGAGCAATTGTGGGAAGACGAACTGGTCTTAAATGGCAATCGTGGCAGGCAGTTTCCCACAAGTGTTTTAAGCGAGATGACCTCCAATGGTCAAATTAGTGAACGGTCCGACCAGGAAAATCATGGGTCACCCGTTAGCGACATGCGAAGCGTTCTCGGTCGGGGAATTGTTTCATGGGTTGAGAGTGTTCCGAGCAATGATTTAAAAACGGACGTTTCGCCACAGTCACAGGGCAATGATCAGGTCCAGGCATCTGCTATCGGTTTATCTGCAGCTTCGGATAAGGTTGGCTGGGCGGCTGCTGGAACGGCTGTTGTCGTGATGGCAAAGAAAATTCTTGTGAGTCGATTTTCCAGACAAAAGCATGTCCCACCAGGGATAGTGACCTATGATGGCCCGACTTTGGGAGTTGAAGATTTGAGCTAAATCACCCTCGCCGGTGTTCGGCATTGGGCCCTATCGTCTATTCAGAGCTTGATTTTACGAAAGGCCTGTTTGGGTCGGTGAAAGAATCAGGTCGGCCTGGTTGCTCATGGTTGCAGTGATTCAATACGGCGTAGGGCTTCTTTCGCCTGTTGATAATCGGGGTCGAGATCAATCGCACGGTTCAGGTCGGTTTGAGCTTCGAGCAAATTTCCCAGCGCCGCCTGGGCAGCTGCTCGATTGGTCAGGACTTTCGCGTCATCGGCGCCCAGTTTGACAGCTTTGCTGAAAGACGTTAGGGCAGCCTCGAAACGGCCGGTCTGGAACTGGACAACTCCCAGATTAGCATGCCCTTCGGCAAAGTCTGGATCCTGAGTAACAGCGATTATGAACTGACGTTCGGCAGAATCGTATGCTTCTTGCCGTGCATAGATGAGGCCCAAATTGTTCAACGACCAGAGTAGCTGTGGCCTCAGTCCAATACACACGCCATATTCTGCGATTGCTTCCTTGTCGTTGCCGATCTGGTCACAGCAATACGCGGTTAAGAAACGGCACCAGAACCTTGGTTGTAATGAAGTGTCACGTTGATGGCGTGATAAACGTAAACGATCAAGAGCAAATGAATACTTGCGTTTCCATGCAGCAATCGCACCCACAACAAAATGTGAGAATTCGTCATTCGCTGACTTGGCAAGTTCCTTTACGTCGATGGAGGTGAGCGGCGCCAGTTGGGCCCATTTGTGAAGTGCGGTAACAATTGGCAAATTATGGTGAATCGAGGCGATCCGGCCAAGTATGTCCTCGGCCATATCATTGTCTTTTGTAGCAATCGTTCGCAGGATAAGAAGCTGGGTGATATCTTCCTGCACGTTCAATTGTTCTGTGGCATCGAGTGACTGAAAAATGGGTTGGATTTCCCACGGAGAATCGTCGAGAACGCGAAATACATCCAACGGTGCCAGATGCATTGCATCTTGACGGCGCGTTGCAGTCAACCGGGATACAAATTGCAATTCGGTTTGTTTTTGAAAGGTGGTCAGTTGGAATTGTGATACCCGTGAAATGATATCGTTCAGGCTGCTTAGTGTTTCGTTGCGGCGTGATCGGGTGAATTGTTCGGGAACCAAAAAGTTAGAGCGATGCACCAATTGGGTAGCAAAAGTAATTTGATCCACGGTGTCATCGTTGATTTTGTTGATCGATAATGCGTTTTGTGCATCTGCCACGATATTGTGGACACGGGAAAATCGCGCCACGTCATACCAGTAAATGCTGCTTAACCCGAAAACAATCGGTGTCAAAACGGTTGTTACTGCCCATAACATCCAGCGATGGCGACGAAAATGCTTTGAAATCAATTCCAATTTGCTGGTTTCATCAGCATAGCGAAGCGGGCGATGGGTCAAGTATTGTTCCAGATCTTCAATCAATTCACTGACTGACTGATATCGATCTTGAGGATAGGGTGCCAGGCAGCGACTTAAAATAGAACGGAGTCCTGGTGTTACGCCTGGAATTCCCTTTGGCAATTGTGGTTCCTTTTGCAGCCGATTGGCCATGAGCTGTCGGATGGCGGTTGCAGGCCAGTCAGATGTTTCATCAAAACTGCCCGGATGACAGCCAGCGAGAATTTCATAAAACACTATGCCTAGAGAATAGATATCACTGCTCTGGTCGACATCGCCAGTCTTTCCAGGGAGTTCGGGATCCAAAGCTGACAAATGCTCGGGTGCCATGTAGGGCAGCGTTCCTCCCAGTAATTGCGCAGGACTGCCACTGTCACGAGCGGCGACGTGAAAATCCATCAGGAAAGCTCGTCCGTCCAGGCCAAGTAATATGTTGGGTGGTTTAATGTCGCGGTGCAGCACGCCACGAGAATGTGCATGTTGTAGGCCACGAGCCAGGTCCAATACGATTTGGCACATGGCTGGCACAAAGCTGTGTTGTTGGAGCCAACCCTGAATTTCTTGAAGGTCAAGATCCTGATGGTTGTTTCGTAGCCAATCAAGCGTCTGTTGGCTTTGCCATTGACGCATATCTTGAGTACGGCGGTAGCTAGTCCAATCAGCAAGGGTTCGTCCTGGAACATACCGCATTGCGATCACCGTGTGGCCATCGACCGTCTGTTGACTGTAGACGGGAACGATATTGGGGTGATCTAAATGAGCTAGAGTTTTTGCTTCATCCGTGTCGTTAAATGATACCTTGATGGCTACGGAGCGGCCGAGCGACCGTTGGCGAGCCAGGTATACCTGGGCATGGCCACCTTCGCCTAGCAGCTGTTGGATTTCGAAGTCACCGAGTAGATCTCCCGGTCCAAGTCCCCCAAGCTCCCTGGGTGTTAGTTCGCTCTTGGTAGGATTGTCGTTCAATAGTGCGGCCGCAAGCTTATAATGCTTCGTATGTGCCGCCGAGGTCCGGTCAGATTGATCATGCCGCATATACAAGCATAGGTCACGATTGTCCCAGTACCGTCGGCAAGCTATTTAATGAGGATCTCAGATCATTTACGGAGCTCTGTACAGCGAAAATAGCTTCCGGATATGAGCCAAACCGAATGAGTTTTTTCGATTCCTGGCGAGGAAGCGCAACAGAAAGCTGTTCGCTTTAAAACTCTTCGTCCCCAGCAATATTGGACCAGGAAAGGGTAGCCCAGTCATTAGGGTATCCTAAGGAGAATGGAACCACGTCAGACAAACGTTGATGGAGAGAATCCGACAAATCCCAATCGGCAACGAGAAGGTTGTCGGTTAATTGAGATGAAGATTTTGCTCCAACAATGATCGATGTAATTCGTTGATCTTTGAGTAGCCATGCCAGGGCAACTTGGCCGGGTGACTTGTCGATCTCGCGTGCGACGGACTTCAGTTCATCAATTACCTGGAAGCTTTGTTCATTCCAGTAACGGGGCAAATCGGTAGCCGCACGAAGGTCCACTCGAGAACCCTCTACCGGACCATCGTCGCGGTTGTATTTTCCTGTGAGCATACCTCCCGCTAGAGGACTCCAGCACAAAACTCCCATTCCTGCATCGGCACAGGCAGGGAGAATGTCGCGTTCGCTGTCTCGGCGAAGCAGATTGTACATGTATTGGCCACCCACGAAACGATAGAGTCCGAGGTGATCGCTGATCCCATTTGCTTTTGCGATTTGCCACCCGTGAAAATTGCTGCAGCCGATGTAGCGGACTTTACCGCTACGTACCAGATCGTCAAGCGCCTTCATCGTTTCCTCTAGTGGAGTGAAGGGGTCCGGTCCGTGAACCTGGTAAAGGTCGATATAGTCGGTATTCAATCGTTTGAGACTGGCTTCCACAGCCTCCAGAATGTGTTTCCGTGAGAGTCCCTTTGCATTGGGAGTGGATCGCATGCGAAACCAGCACTTGGTTGCTAATACCAGGTCATCTCGATCATGGCCTCGCAAAGCTTTACCGAGCATTTCTTCGGACTGTCCATGGGCATACATGTCTGCCGTATCAATGAAATTTCCTCCAGAATCGAGAAACAGATGGGTGATTTCATCAGCAGCTTGCTGGTCACATCCCCATCCCTCGGTCCCGAAAGTCATGGTGCCCAGACACACCCGGGAGACAAGTAATCCAGATTCGCCCAAATATCGGTATTTCATCTTGCCAGTGCCTTTTTTTCCAGGATTTCATTTCTTCGCGGACCGGTTATTTTACCCGCATCTGGCGAGGAACCAAAGCCAGGGACTGCTTGTGATCTGTCGCAAGGGTTAACTAAAATGAATATTCTCTAACAGGTGTCATTGATTCGTTATCTCAACTAACGCTGGAGAACAACGATGCGATCATGCTGGAGTCTTATTTGGATAATGCATTGGTTATGGCTCGGCTGTTGGGTGGATGCCAGAGCACAACCCTTGCCAACCGTTGACGAAGCGATCAATCTTTCCCAGAAAACGGGTCGCCCCATTTTTGCGCTGGCTGGAAACAAAACGTGACCGCCGTGTCAAACGCTGCTCCGACGCCTGGAAACTGACCCGGTGTTGACGCAGTTTCGGTCACAGTTTGTGCCGCTCAAAATTGAAACTAAGGGAGCTGATTGGAATCAATGGGCAAAGAAATATCCTCCCATGGGAAGAGGAATTCCCATCATCTATGTGATTCGTGCCGATGGTGAAAAACTTTACGGTCGTAGTGGGGCACTCGCTGGGCCACAATTACCACAGATGATGTTAGACGTTCTTAAAGAATGTGGCAGACAGTTCAACGATGCTGAGTATGCCGCATTGTTGACAGCAGTTGACAAGGTGAAGGTAGCCAACGAAAAGAATGACAAGGTGGGTGCTGTTGGGGCGCTGCGAGGAGTTAAAGAGCTCGGCAAACCGGGTGAACTCAGCAATGATTCCTACTCGACTGTCGCCAGGGAATTGGACGAATTAATAAACGCGACGATTGAGACAACCCGTGCAGAGATTGATGAGGCACGAAACAAGATTCTTGAGGATCCAAAGACGGCATTTGAAGCAGTTGTTGTGCTGGTGTCAGCCCAGAGAACTTACGCCGGATTGCCACAGCTCAACACGATTTTGATGGCAACCAACCGGGAGATTGCCAAAAATCCGGAATTGAAGGCCTACGTTAAACCGGCTGAATTATTGGTCAAAGCAAGAATTGATGCGCGTAGCAAGTCCGCTTCCCAGGTACGGCGCGCCGCCAAGAGTTACGAACGTTTGATTACTCGTTACGAGGGGACACCGGCGGCAGAAGTTGCTCGTGCGGAGCTGGCAGAAAATTTTCCAGACTCCAAATCGGTTGCCGTTACGGACGAGGTTCACCAGGAGTCTGCTACGAAAGCCGAATATCGTACTTGGACCGACAGCACTGGAAAGTACACAGTGGAAGCTGTCCTTTTACAACTTAAGGATGGAACCGTGTATCTCAAGAATCGCAAAGGTCGCGAGATTACACTGCCGTTGCGTCGATTGAGCGTCGCCGATCAGAAACATTTGCGTAGCCAATAGCATGCAGCATATCTTCAAAATTGGTGAAGCCATTGAGGTTCCCGATGGAACGGTTGTCCAGTCCTCTGTAGCTCCTAGCCAATTCGGCCTCGACGGGCTGCCGATGATGGATCAGGTCAGTGTTGCGCAGGGGAGCTTGTCGCCGGGGATTTGTTCGAACATTCACGTCCACCCGATTGTTCAACAAGTGACTTGGGTACTTTCAGGCCGGTTAACGGTCAAAATGAAGGACACCGAAAATGAACATCCGTATGAATTGGAAGTTGTTGAACAACAGGCGGTTGTGACGCATGCGGGTACACTGTTTCAACTGCTGAACCAAAGTGAGAATCATTGCCAAACACTTTATATTTCGGCACCTGCGTTTGTTTTTGAAACCGATGCATCAGGGGATGTCATTTATAACGATGCCTTGGTTTTGAACGAGGGTTGGGATCAATTGGCTGCAGTTGGTTGGAGAATTGCGACATTGCAAGACCTGAATACAATCAGGAAAAATCGACAGGCATCGTTGGAGCGGCTGGCGCAACGGCGCCCCAGATGATTCCCCAAAAATTTGGTTCGTCGTCGCTTAGTTGTCGTTAAACTGTACAACTTCAACCAAAGGGTGTTGCAGGTTTTAGCATCGTTAGTTGGAAAGCGTGGCCAGACTAGAAAGTCGGCGGCAACCCTGGACCAAGCAATGGCTGCGGTGAGTCTTAAGTCTTTACCATGTTAAGGAGCGCCAACAAATTTCTACCTGTGATCTTCTCGATGTCCGCCTCGTTGAGAAATGGCATTTTTTCAAAAATGTCGATTGTCTGTGGGAAGGTTACCCAATCCAGGCAGGGCGTATAGTCGGAAGCCCATAGCAGCCGGTCAACAGAAAAGTCTTTCAAGAGTTGTTCTACATAAGGCCAGACTGATTCGTGTGGGTAATCGTGACCAGGTGAACTGAGTGCATAAAAACCACTGAGCTTTACCTGGACATCAGGATAACGGGCCAGCTCTGTGATCTGGCGCAACGAATGGGCAGCACCGGCTTGGCCAAGGGGCGAGGTAACCGCTGGAGGCAAGCCCAGATGAGAGACCAGCAGTGGTAATTGCGGACTTTGTTTCAGTACGTTGTGCCAAGCGGTCCAGGCTTCCCCTGTGGAATTAACACTCACCATCCAACGTTGCTTCTCGAGCCACTGCCAGAAGGCGGAGGGTACTTGGTCCAGTTGTCGGGCATCATCATCAAAGACGTACATGCTGACACCGACAAACCCTTGCCTTTGTAAACGGTCCAGATCTTGCAGCGAAGGAATCCGATTGATATCAACGTAAGCCAGCGGGTAGATCCAATCATAGATCTTTTTTTGTTCAGACAGATGCGCATTATTCTCGGTACACCAATCTTCTCCAGCAAAGCCGATGACCAGAGCTGCAGTTACATGATGTTCAGCGGCCAGGGAATCATAGCAAGCTGCTTCGTCAATCGAGATACCAGGTCTTGCAGTGAAGGATTCACCCTGGTATCCACCAGCGAATAGATGGATATGAGCATCTGCACGTTTTGGCATGGGGCACCGTTAATGGAATAGGTCAAGAATTATGAGTAGAGTTCACATTGGCCTGGATCGCCGAGCAGGATTCAACAACCGTTTGTAAGCCCGGGCGTACGGCATTCTCCTGTCTCTGCTGAAGCGGTGCTTCAAAGTGAACGATTCTGAATTGGAATGTCAAACCTGTCTAGTCACCCTCTACCCAATTTCCTGAATTGGCAGACTGTAACGCCGCAGCGATCAGTCGTACGGCTTCATAACCATCTTCAACGGTGCTGATTTGTGGTGGCGTGTGATTTTGTATGCATTGCACCATGTACTCCAAGGCCGTCCGCAAAGCACCAAATTCCATTCCATACACATTGAATTCGTATTGTTGATTGCGGAATTCGCAGCCCTGTGCGCTCAGAAAGGTAAATCCCAGATTGGGAAGTGTGATCTCAAAGGTGCCGTGTTCGAAATCAAGAGAACACCGATCGTTTTCCTGAAGCGACGACTGCGTGGGCAGGAGCCAACCTCCTTCGATGGAAGCAGTCGCCCCACTCGGGTATTCGATCAAAATGTTCATGCCATCTACCTGACCTCCCGAAAAGCGAGTTTCCAATGCGATCACTCGTTTGAAACGCTCTTCTGCGAAAGCGTTACTGAGTTCCACTTCGTGACAGAGCATGGCAAAAGCCGGGTGAACACGACCATAGATTTCCTTTTCAGCAAGACGCCGCTTGTTGCGAAAGCTCATATGCCGGAGTTGACCGAGATGTTCGCGTTGTGAGAACACATGGGCTAAACGGGATTCAAAACGAAGGCAGTGGCCACTCATGGCGATGATCGATTGGGACAGGGCAAGTATCTTCTCCGCTTCAGGCAGTGTGGTGGCCAAAGGTTTTTCTACGTAAATTGACTTTCCATTTTCTGCCAGGGCCTGGAAGGATTCATAGTGAGCGTCTTCCGGAGTAGCAATCGAAACCAACTCAATGTCCGGAGCGGATACCAATTGATCGAGGTTTTCGAATGGTTTACCGCCGTACTGATGACATAACGCTTTGGCTTTGTCCTGTTCCAAGGTGTAGAGCCCGGCAACTTCGACCTGTGGCATGGCAGCGAACGTCTTCAGGTGGCACTCGCCAAAGGCGCCGCCGCCAACAACAGCTGCTCGAATAGGTTTCATGCTGGATATCCAATCTCGGCGTAAATTTCGAGGAGGTTTCCTTCCGGATCGGAAAAGTAAACGGTTCGATGCCCCCAGTCTTGATTGTTGGGAGGATCCAAGATCGTCACACCCTTGTCAATAAGTTCGGTATGACATTGATCGACTTCTTCGAGCGACACCAAAAAAGCAATCTGCACACCGGGCGACTCCGGTCCTGCACCACGACCGTCGTAATGCCTGGTGCGTTTGCGTAATCCGAGAATTATCGGGCCGATACGAAATGACAAGCCGCTGTTGGATTCGGAAATAACAGGAAAGGTAAACAGGTTGCGGTAGAAGGATTTCATGCGATCGATGTCTTCACAGAGAACAATCACATGACTCAATTGTTGGACAGTTTCAAGCATCGTATTTCATTTTCCAGTGTTACTGAGATAGGACGGTCAGGGAAGGACCATCAGACGTGGAGTGATGGCCAATTTCACGGGACAAGCGGGCGAATTTGCTCCCATTTGTTTTAATCGCCGTCCAGGAAACGTCACACACGACAACCGCTGCAGCATACAAGGTTTTATCGAATTTGTCCTCCCAATCCAACTCTGTAGAAAGTTGGAACCGATTATGGTAGACCTTAGATTTCCCCAAGAGAATGACAGGGATGATTATGAGCTCACCGGACAAACCTCTGATCAACGAAAGTGGGCCACCTGATCGCTGGCGGATGCTGACGTTCGTCGCCTTTACTTACTTTCTCCTTGTCGTGCACCGCAAACTTGTATTCTACATGCAGGTTCCGCTTAGCGAAGAACTCAACCTTGATTTACCTCAGGTCGGTTTGTTGGATACCGCCTTCCTTATACCCTATGGAATCTCACAGCTGTTTGTCTCCTATTTGAGTGACCGTTTCCGTCGACGGAAAGTTCTGATGTACAGCTTAGCTTTGAGCGCAGGCGGAATGGCCGTGATGGGACTGGTGAGAAATTACAACGAGCTCGTTGTACTGCGAATCCTGCTTGGGTTTGCGCAGGCAGCAAGTGTTCCGGCGATTGCTGGAATCCTGGCCGACTGTTTTACAGTGAAGAACCGATCCATAGCAATCGCCATTTACCTCATTTCATTGAATGCAGCCTATATAGTCGCCGGCAAATACGGCGGTTGGTTCGCGGATATGGGGACTATCGATCATGCATGGGGATTGGGAATCCCCAGTTTGACCGGTTGGCGAGTAGGGATGTTGTGCTTTGCGTTGCTGGGCGCTTTTTGGGCCCTGACGATCTGTCTGTTCATGCGCGAGCCGGAGCGCACTGACCGCGATTCTAACCGTGGTCTGGGCATCGAGGGGGCAAGCCTGTGGAAAACACTTCATTCGGTCTTCGCCGTACCATCATTTTGGATGTTGGCAATCTCCTTCGTCCTAATCTGTATCGTGGGTAACTGTCAGGACGCTTTTATGGCGAAATACTTTTTCGATAATTTTGGGATGAGCAATGAAGAAGCTGGGCAGTTTTCCACCGTCTGGAAATTTTCATTTACTATCGTGGGTTTGTTGGTAGGCGGTTATATGGCAGACCGCTGGGCACAACGCTGGCGATCTGGCCGTACCCTGGTTCAGGTCATTGGCATCGTCCTCTGGGTACCTTCAATTTATGTTTTGTTCACCGCGGGTTCTGAAGACGTGGCTCGCATAGCGATGGTCACGATTGGTTTTGGTTACGGACTCTACACTGCCAATCTGTGGACAACGACATTTGAGGTGATTGACCCGGCTGCTCGTTCTACGGCCGTCGGAATGTTGAATGTCATCGGTGTGGCGGCTGCGCCAGCGGCACCGGTTGTCGGGATTCTTAACGACCGTCAGATTCTGGACATTGGTGGTTCCCTGGCTGGCATGAGCCTATTTGCAGCAATTATCGTTACTCTATTGCTGCTGAATGTCACGGTCCTTTTGCGACATGATTATCGTGGACCGCTTGCCAAGTAGAGGAGGATTCATTGGTCAAGTGAATCAGCCGGCAGCCGCGTATATCGCGATGAGGCCCTCATTGAGCAGCGGCTTGCAGCCTGACCGGTTGATGGAAGAGGTGATGATCACAAAGCCCGGCCGTTACTTCGCTGCCACTAATTGTGCCTTCCGCTTCTGCTCGAGAATGTCCTCCTGGACACTTTGTGGCACCTTCCGGTAGCGGGCGAATTCCATTGTAAAAGTGCCCTGTCCCTGAGTCATGCTGCGCAAATCGGTCGAGTAACCGAACGTTTCGGCCAACGGTACGTCGGCCAAGATGACCGTATTGTTGCCAATTAATTCAGTGGCGTGAATGATGCCACGTCGGCCGGTTACATCACCAACGACGGGTCCCTGAAATACAGATGGACATTCGATTTCAATTTTCATCACTGGTTCCAGCAATATCGGCCGCATTTTTAAGAAGGTATCTCGAAAACAGTTGCGTGCAGCGATTTGAAACGCCATGTCAGAACTATCAACGTCATGGTGGGATCCATCTTTCAGCACCGCTTTGACACCGACAATGGGGTATTCAGCCAGAGGTCCCTTCCTTGTCGAATCCCGAAAGCCTTTTTCGACCGACGGGATGTATTCCTTGGGAATTCGACCTCCCACAACGTTTTCTTCAAACAGGAACGTTTCATCCGAGTCTTGGGTGAACGGCTCGAGTTGGCCGATAATGTGTGCGTATTGCCCTGATCCGCCGGTCTGTTTTCGGTGTTTGTGATTGAACTTGGCATTTTGCGTAGGAGCTTCACGGTAGCTCACCTTCGGAGCGCCTACTTCAACGGCGACCTTGTATTCCCGGCGAATTCGTTCGATGTAAACTTCCAAATGAAGCTCACCCATTCCCGCCATGATTGTTTCACTCGTCTCTTCATCGGTCATCACGCGGAATGTTGGATCTTCTTTGCGAAAACGGGCCAGCGCCTTGCCCAGCCGGTCACCGTCGATCCGCTGGGCCGGTTGTATGGCCACTTTGATGACCGGTTCGGGAATATACATGTTTTCCAGCGTGCAATATTTTGGCGATGCTGCGTAGGTATCTCCACTGGCGCAGTCGATTCCCATGACGGCAATGATATCTCCGGCCGTGGCCGAATCGATTTCCTCGCGTTTGTCGGCGTGCATCCGTAAAATTCGACTGATTCTTTCCTTGCGGTTGGTCCGCTGATTGAAGTAGGTTTCTCCTTTGCTAATTGTGCCTTGGTAAATTCGTGTGAAAGTGAGCTGTCCATACGGATCGTCGACAATCTTGAATGCCATCCCCACAAACGGTTTTTCCGAGACAGGATCAAGAGGCAATTCTGTTTCTGCGTCTTCGTAAGTTTTGGCCGATACCTTTCGATCCAGTGGCGATGGCAAGTAGCGAATGATTGCATCACAAAGAGGTTGAACTCCCTTGTTGCGAAACGCAGTACCCAGCAGCACGGGCGTCACATCCTGTTGTTGAACAGCGGCACGGACGACTTCATGAATCAACTGTAGGGGAATGTCTTCTTCAGATAGCAAAAGCTCCATCAAATCGTCGCTGTACATCGAAAGGGATTCGAGCATTTTATTGCGAGCTGCCTCTACCTCACTTTTTAGCTCATCAGGTACTTCTGCTTCACGCACATCTTCACCATGTGAGCCGTCAAAATAGATTGCCTGGCGAGTTACCAGATCAATGACGCCCTGAAAATTCTGTTCAGCACCAATGGGCCATTGCATCAAGATCGCATCACACTCGAGTTTTTCGCGAAGTTGCTGACAAACGTTTAGCGGATCGGCACCGGTACGATCCATTTTGTTGATGAAGGCGAGACGCGGCACGTGGTACCGCTTCATCTGGCGATCGACCGTCATGGATTGAGATTGCACACCGGCGACAGCACAGAGAACCAGCACCGCACCGTCCAAGACACGTAAGCTGCGTTCCACCTCGACGGTAAAATCGACATGTCCCGGAGTATCGATCAAATTGATCGTATGATCCTGCCACTGGACACTTGTCGCCGCACTGGTGATCGTGATGCCCCGTTCTTTTTCAAGTTCCATATGATCCATGGTGGCGCCGTCGCCGCCGCCACGGACTTCCTCAATCTCGTGGATCCGTCCGGTGTAATAGAGGATTCGTTCACTGAGGGTCGTTTTCCCAGAGTCGATATGGGCGGAGATTCCAATGTTTCGGAGTTTAGCGAGTGACGGGGGCATGGCAAATCGATCAACAGAAGACAATATTTCCACAGCGTCGGGATCTGAGGCTATTTCGGCAGTCAAAATAGCAAGATCGGGGTCCGAACTGCACACGGGCCGTCAGTGGGAAGCCCTTCTCTACAAATGAAGAACAGCCCGTCCTTGACGAAAATGCCGGGGCTCATCACCTAGCCGGCCAAGGCAGTTTGAGGGATATAGAGCACGTAAGGGCCCAATATCACGCCAACATTCAAAGAAATGAACCCAGATCACACGGGGTTCGTCGCTTTTTCGCGGCATAGCTCAAAGCCTTATTCTAAATCAAATCGACGAACTGGAAATATCATATCGAGAGAAAACAGCCATTTAATAGTTTTTTTTGTAATCTGGGTGCTATTTTTTTATGAGTTTGGCCAACTGAATCTGCCTTGTCATTGGATGTATTGACGTATCTATAATTCATAATTAGGTTTAAGACGATGGAAAAGAATTTCAATCGTGTTCGTCTTCAACCCAGGTACGCCTCGGTTGAAGACACCAGTGGTGGCTTCTCTGGACCCTGGTGGCAGCATCCATTTACGATTTTTCTGCTGCCATTTTTCGTCTACATGGTGATCGGTTCGTTCGAACCCAAACCATCGGAAACCGGCTTGTTGGGTCTGAATTATCCTAGTTTCTATGCGATCCGTATCACTTTGACCTTCGCCAGCATCTTGCTAGCCGTGCGAGGCTATCGTGAGTTTCCTTTTACTGTTAATCCCATTTCGATTGGGGTCGGAGTGGTTGGCGTTGTGTTGTGGGTTGGTATCTGCCAGCTGGAATTGGAACGCCTATTGTTGGTCCCCATTGGCCTGGGCTGGCTTGTAGGAACCGGTGAACGGGCTGCCTATGACCCCTTTAGCGCATTAGCTGGCGGCCAACTGGCCTTCTTTTTAACCGTTCGATTCATCGGATTGGCGGCCATCGTGCCACTGATTGAAGAAATGTTATTGCGGGGCTTTGTGATGCGGGTCGTCAGTCAGCGGGATTGGTGGACCGTTTCGATGAACGATCTTGGTCGGGCAAGTGTCATTGCGGCCACGGTTTATGGAATCGCTGCGCATCCGGCGGAGATGTTTGCAGCCGCAGTTTGGTTTTCGCTGGTGACCTGGATGTTATTAAAAACACGTAATATCTGGGATTGTGTCATCGCCCATGCCGTCACCAATTTGTTGCTAGGAATTTATATCGTGACAACTGGCAATTGGCATTTGTGGTAGATTCGCTACCGCAAGCGTCGGTTACTTTCAAGGATGACCGTATCGTTGTCGACAGCCTGAGGTGTACCTTGGTTGGGTACAGGTTGTATGCGCTGCTTGGCGAAGGCGCCAACTAAGATGACGACCGCCAGCAGGGCTGTGTTCTCACTGGAAAGCAGGGCAATGCTCCGATCCCAGAGACTGGATTCGTCTGCCCAGTCATTGTCAAAGATTTCGGCTGGTGTTTCGGCAAAGAGCCAATCGGCAACAAGCCGACTGATCGGATTCCCGATCACAACACTGATTGAATCAGTGTCAAAATGATTTGTCGAATGGAGTTTTCCCAGATTTGCGACCGTTGTCGGTGTCGCATCTCGTTTGGCCCATGCTGCAAAATGTCGCACAACTGCATCGACAGCATCGGGATAGGAGGTGTTGTCCAGTGATTCCTGCTGGTCAATGGATGGGGGATGCGAACGCAGATCCTGGGTCGTCGTACTGACGGCTCCGGGTAAGCGGTTCGTGTTCGGCGAAAAATAAGCTGCCAGTGTGATTGCATTGCCGGCGGCGCTGGCCAACAACCGATCGCTTTCTTGAATTTCCGCTTGGTGTTGACGTACCGTTGTTTCGATTTTTTCTGCAAAGGCTGGGTGACCTGGTGTTTGGCCACTTTCACTGGGACTGGTGGCCAGGAGCGATCGATTTGGAACCAGTGAATCTGAACCGTTGCCGGATCGTGACAGACTCAAATGATGTTTGTCGATTGTTGAACCAGATGGTCCGGCCGGTTCACTGTTGAAGTTGGCTAGGCCTGTATCTCGTTGCTCGGACACCATCAGAGGGCCTGACGCTGAAGATGGTCCCATGGGATGGGGGGACGGTTCGGTGGCGTCAGCAACAACAGGACTCATGGTTTTCAATTGCAAGTCATTGGCCTGTGGGGCCGTGTTATTGGTTAAAAGGGGGGAGGTCTCATTGAGGGCAGCACTAGGCCGGGTTGGCAAATTAATGGCAACATTTCCAGCGGTATTTGTCGGCCGTCGACTTGGTGGTGGACGTTGAGGGGTCTCTTGCTGCACACCAACGGTGAGTTGAGGGAGCGAAGATTCAATTTTTAAGGGTTCGACCCTCTCCTGGATGACGTCGAAGTGATATCTGCCAGTGGATTTACGTTCCTTGGCAGTGACCACGATAAAATACTGTCCCGTCGTCAGGTGGGTACTCGTGTGATCGGTCAACACGCCGTCATCGATGCTGGCCACTAACCGACCCGACGAGTCGATCCAGTACGCAGAGACTGGTGTGGTGCTGGAGATTGCCAGATGACTGTTACCGCCGTCGATCTGAAATTCAAAGACGTCCACATCTCCGGGATAATCAATAACGGCATCGACGGTGATATTGCCAGAGGTATCGTCAATTGGTGTTGCCGTGTTAAGCGTGTTGCCATCTACATCGTGACGAGTTGGCCTTGTGGCTTGAAGGTCGATCGTTGGTGAAGCTGCTTTCCTGCTCGACTCGGATGTATGCTGAAATAGTTCGATAAAGTATCGACCGATAGAACTTCGGTCGGTTGCTGATACCAATACAAAGTATTGTCCTGCTGACAGCGGCGCATTCATAAAACTTGTCAAGCTAGGGCCACGAGTTTCTTCAACCAGTTGGCCATCCTCGTTGACGAGATACATCGAAATGGCTGCGGTGCTGGTGACTGTGAGTGTAGCCGTTTCGGCAAATGCCTGAAACTCAAAGACATCAACATCCCCGGCATAATTCAGATAAGCATCTGCCGTTGCGCGACCTTCATCAAAAATCAAATGCGTTGCCAGTCGCGTCGAATTGTCGTGGTCATCGCTGGCACGCTGGGCCCAAGAGGATTCGACGAGCAGTAGTTTGTTTTCGTTTGTCTCATAATCCCCCTGGCAGGCTTTGGAATCTTCTATGTCCCCACATGCCAGATGAGATGAAACACCGTCAGCGGCAAGATACCGCCGTGCTTCAAGCCGCTCCAGGCCCAGGACGGTCCGCAACGTCACTGGACGTTTTAAATTTACAGCATGCTTTCCCATCTGCCGTCAACCCACCCGTGCTAAGAGGTGAAGAGTCATTGGTTGTGAATGTCACTGGGCCTTGGCGGGTCGCTATCGACCCGCAACCAGAAATGCCCCCGCATTATATCGGTTTGTACGCTCAAGCCCAACAACGTCAACCTTTCGAATACCTTAAACAGCTTTTCTCACCCGTTCTCAATGTTTACGCCAATGCGGTATTTCCCGAAATTCTTGCTAGTCCGACTCTTCGGTTCAGTTTTTACAGTTTTCCGAGTGTGCGGAAAAAGTGGCTAAATAATTGACATATATATTTTTTATGCGCTTAGAGTTTATTTGTTGTTGAGGCATAAAATGGGGCAATTTATGTGCAACGTGTCTTGGATAGGCAGCTTAGGTAAATTCTTCGCCTTTGCGCAATAGTTTCTAAAATGGGAAGTCGCAAATTGTGCGCCTAAAAAATGACGATCTGCAAAATATTGCGCTCGGATCACCCGTCTAACTCCAATGGCGAATCAAGTTGCGCATTGGGATTTCGTTGAAAAATGGAGCCTGTTTGGTAGTTACCTCCGGGGTGAATTGCGTGGCTGAAAAATATCCATGTCAAAAAACTATGCGCTTCTCAACCAGCACTCTGTGGACATGTTTGTCGAAGCGACTCGATGAAATAAAATTTTGTTGCTCGATGTTCTTTCCGAATCTTGCTTGATCAAACGACTTGTGTCCTCTTGTGAATTCTCGTTGCGCTTTGGCTGACGACCGATTGTAGTTTTGGTACGCCGCTTGCTATCACGACCCACTTGTGTGCCCAATCGGGGCATGACCGAATCAAGGGTAGTGAAAATGGGACAAAGGAGCGGCACGCATGCATTCAAACACGGGAATTTGGAAATTGTTTCGAGCCAATCGTCAACATCAGCGTAAGGGCCGCCACCGTTTTTC
>Ga0310342_100000099_pt1 | contig 40761 bp, 56 predicted proteins | sample S15DNA20500_MG_FD_206155 | JGI IMG/M metagenome (GOLD analysis project Ga0310342, IMG submission 206155) | Marine microbial communities from station ALOHA, North Pacific Subtropical Gyre - S1503-DNA-20-500_MG | ecosystem: Environmental > Aquatic > Marine > Oceanic | place: Pacific Ocean: North... | reverse complement strand
GGATCCCGACAAGTTCTTGATGGAGCAGGCTCCGATGATGCCGGAGGGTCCTGCGGGGGCGCCAGCGCCTCCGGGGATTCCGGGCGGGGCGGGTATGCCGATGATGCCTCCTGAAGATTCTTTCGCACAGACGGGTGGCGTTCCACCAGAGTTGGTGGCGCAGTTGCAGAATCAGATGGGCGTGGAGTTGGGAAGTTTATAGGTCGATTGGGACAGAGTGTCCCTAGTAGAAGAGAGCAGTCGCTTAATAGGCGGACTCTCAGGAGGCAATAAAATGGAAGATGCAACGGAACCCACTGAGGTGGACAGTCCGGATTCTTCGGTTGGGGTTTCGGAGGAACCTGCTGAGTCGTACACCGTGAAGGTGGACGGTTCGGAAGAGCAGGTCAGCCTTGAGGAACTTCGGGATGGATACCAGCGACAGTCGGATTACACCCGTAAGACGCAGGAACTGGCATCCGAACGCAAGAGGTTGCAGCAAGCCGAAGCGATAGTCACTTCGTTGGAAGCGGACCCTGAGGGGACGATGTCAGCGTTGGCGGATGCGTTCGGGGTTTCGACCAGACAGGCGCCAAAGGCGGCTGAGGTTGATCCCTACGGGGCGGCATGGGGTGATGACACTCCTGACCCCACGGAAGATCGCATTCGTGGACTGGAGCAGAAGTTGGCTGCACAGGATCGCGTTCAAAGACGACAACAGGTAGAGAAGCAAGTTGAAAACTTGAAGGGGCAGTACGGCGATTTCGACGCTCAGGATCTGTTCCAGCATGCGTTAGCCAACAAGATCACGAATCTTGAAGCGGCGTTGACACATATGCGTTATGACGATGTGTCGCGGCGAGCGCAAAAGTTGGAGCAAGAGCAGGAGCGTACGGATGCGAAACGGGATGCGAGTGTGGTGACTCCTTCGGGGTCTAAGCAGGCGGGTTCCTCTAAGGCTGCTCCGGAAAAGGTTTCTTCCATCCGTCAGGCGTTTGAAAACGCCAAGCGGGAACTTACTTCATAACACAGAGTGAGGTGACAGTACATGGCTGGTAACAGCAACTTTGACGAGATTCTGTCCACCACCCTGAAAAACTACATCCCGAAACTTACTGACAACATCTTCTCGGCTAGGCCATTGTTCTATGCCTTGACGAACGGTCAGACGATTCGGCGTGTTTCAGGTGGTGCGAAGATCGTCGTCCCGATTATTTACGGGACAAACTCAACCGCTGGTTCTTACAGCGGCGTGGATACTATTGACATTACGGCTCAGACAGGCATTTCGGCTGCTGAGTACGACTGGAAGCAGTATGCCGCCACCGTAACAATCTCCGGAATCGAAGAGGCCAAGAACAACGGCGAAGCCGCCATCATCGACCTGCTGGAAGGCAAAATCTTCCAGACGCAGGAGACGGTGATTGAGAACATGAACACCATGTTCTGGGCGGATGGTACTGGTAACAGCAGCAAGGACTGGAATGGTCTGCACCTGATTGTTGCCAAGCCCAACACGTCGCTTGGTGGAATCGACCCGACAGATTCGGGCAACTCGTGGTGGGCTTCCACCGAGACGGACGAGAATGGCGCTTTGACACAGACCACGATGGCGAACGTCTACAATAGTGTTTCGGTTGGTAACGACCAGCCGACGATCATCATTACCACACAGACCCTGTACGAGAAGTACGAGTCGCTGTTGGCCGACCAGATTCGGTACACTGATACCGATGTGGCTGATGGCGGGTTTCAGAACCTGCTGTTCAAGGGCGCACCCGTAACCTTTGACGGGGCTACCACGAGTGGACAGATGATGTTCCTTAACACCAAATACCTGCAACTGGTGGCTCATAGCGATGTCTGGTTCAAGCCGACACCGTTCGTGCGTCCAACCAATCAGGATGCTGTGTTCTCACAGTTGCTGTGCTACGGCAACTTGACATGCAGCAACCGTGCCCGTCAGGGATATCTCTTCGGCGCCACGGGCTGATAAACGGTTCGTCGCCACGGGAGGCATCATGGCACGGGGTTTCGCATACGCTTACAAGCGAGGGCAGCGCCCTGCAGATGAACCTGCGGGAAATTATAAGACGCTAACACCCGAGCAGCACGTCGTTGGGCGTGATCGGCGTATCCACAGCGTGAACCCCATCCCCCCACATGTGCCTCTCGTGGCGGCACCATCCGAGGAATCAATCCCTGAAATTGTCGAACCCCCAACCGAATAGGGGGCATTCGTGCAACTAAGCGAAATGCGAGACTACGTTCGGAACGTGGTCGACATAGACACAACCGATATTTCTGACTCCGTGATGAATACGTTCATCAGGGAGGGATACAATCTGGTTGTCTACTCTGAAAAACGGTGGCCGTTTTACGAGGTGTCTGTCACTTTCGACACCGTTGCGTCCACAAACGACTACTCTCTGGCAGCCATCGGAGGGGACGCTTCCACGGGGGTTCAGGTAACCCACGACGGTGTGGCGTTCTCTGGGGCTTCAGCGCCCAAAACACCCGGGTTGCGGGAAGTGGCATCGCTGAGAACCGACGACCATGTGTTGGAGTTTATTGGTCGGGATGACGGCGACATCGTGTACCCGCTCAATGCCAACACGACGGGCGATCCGTGGTATTGGTCGATGTGGGGCGATCAGGGCGGCACGTTACAGGCCAGACTGTACCCCACCCCTGCTGCGGTAACCACCGTGTATGTGCGCGGGTATCGTGACGCTATCGATTTCGGCGGCAACACCGCCATTTACCGTGCCGGAATAGCAGACGCTGACACCCCGGACTGGCCTGATCCGTTTGACAATGTGTTGACGTTGTATGTGACGTATCGGGCATACCAGCAGCAGGAAGATGCCGGAATGGGTAACCAATACTTTGCCCTGTTCCAAGGCGAACTGGACAACCTGCGGGCACGGTTTGAAGACTCGCCTGCCCCACAGCCGCTGCTGCTCAATTCACGCAACGCTTCGCGTTGGCGGTCACAGTCATACATGCCTGCCCGCCTACGCTATTCGTGGGAGTAGCCGTGGCATTCACTATTCCCGCTGTCCGGACCACGGGATATGCCGAACCGTACCGCTATGATGAGCGGGCGGATTTCACGGGTGGTTTGAATCTTCGCGCCGACCAGTTCAACCTGTCGCCAAGCGAGTCGCCAGCATTGCTGAACGTGGATGTTGACCCTCGTGGCGGCGTGTCGCGCCGCAACGCTATAGACGTTTTGAACGCAACCGCTTTGAGCGCCGAGATTTATGCGATCTTCCAACATTCCGACAACTCGGTCAATCAGATTCTGGCTTCCGTCAAGGACAGCAGCAACTCCAAGTTGTATTGGAATGACGGGGTAGCAGGGAACTTTGAAGGAGCGGCAGTGGCGTCAGCGGCAGCAACCGTTGTTTTCTCCGGCTCACAACCCCCGTCTAGCGTCACGTTCAACGAGTACACATACCTTTCCAACGGTAGTTTGCTGAACAGTGAGGGTACCAAGTCGACGGTCAAATGGTCGGGGTCTAACAACGCCACCACGTTGACACCAGACATTGACGCCTCAGATGGTCACTTCCCAGCGGCACGCCATCTGGCAACATGGGGCCAGTTTGTGTGGGTGGCGTACACGTTGGAGTCTGGTACGGCGTACAAGAATCGGGTCAGGTTTTCTGAGGTCAACGAAGCGGAGAACTGGACGGCAACCGATTATATCGACATCGACATAGGTGAGGACGGCGACTATATAACGGCCATTCTCCCAGATGCCGATAGGCTGCTGGTGTTCAAGCAGAACAGCGTGTACGCCATTTACGGGTTTAGTCGGGATTCGTTTGAGGTTCGGAACATCACCCGCGCTGCGGGATGCCGCAACGGGACAAGCCCTGTTGCTTCCACCGTTGGCATCTTTTTCTGGTACGCAGAGGATGGCGTCTACTTGCTGTCTTACGATAATCTGGTGTGGGCATTTGAGCGCATTAAGCCAGCGTTGGATGATGGGTCAACGCTTACGTTGGGTACAGCCCCGTTTTTGATGTGGTTTGATGAGAAACTGTGGCTGTCGGTGGACTACCAGTCGGGTGACAATCTGGCGGAGTCGGCTCAAACCAATAGGCGTAACACGTTTATGTGGGATCCGTCGTTGGGTGAAACGGGAGCGTGGACGCGTTACGACATCAACGCCCGTTTTCTACTGGGGTACCGCCCGTCGGGTGCGGAGCATCTGGGTTTGGCCGTTACTTCCGACGTGAATGGGACGGCAGCCTTTACCCGTGTTGCCAAGGTTGACGTGGACGATGACGTTGACGACTATAACGGGACGACAAGCGAGGAAATCCAATCATTCTACCAGACGGGGTGGTTTATCGGTAATCGACCCACGTTCACCAAGCGTTGGGGTAAGACGCGCACGGTCATGTTGGCGGACAACACGTTGACAGTCCGCATGGGCATCTATAAGGATTACGATTTGAGTACGGAGGCTGTGTCTCAAAGCCACTCTATCGCCGGGATTACTACGACGGCACAGTGGGATACGGCCAAATGGGATGTCGATGAGTGGGCTGCCGGGGGCACGGCGAACATTTACAAGTTCTTCAGGTGGCCCACGGCTGGGACAGCCAAGGCTATTAGTTTAAGGTTCAGTGTTTCTCCTGCCGACGGCAACCGAGGGACGTGGGGCCTAACTTCTGCTGTAGCCATGTATAGGACTAGGAGAATCCGTTAATGGCCGCTTTGAGTGTTTCGAATTCGTTTAGTGCTGGTACGTCGATTGTGGCGTCTCAGATGAATACCAACTTCACGGATGTCGTGTCGTGGGCTACTGGGACGCCGTTCATTTCTGCGTCGGGTTCGCTGACTACTGTACAAGGTACATTGTCCGTCTCAGAGTTGGCAACATTTGCTGCTGGCATCAAGATCGACGGGTCCAACCCTGTTATCACGTTTGAGGGTTCGACGGCGAACGCCCACGAACTGCTTTTGAACGTGACCGATCCGACAGCGGATCGGACGATTACGTTGCCGGATGATACGGGGACTGTTTCCCTTCAAGGCGACGGTAACGCTAATGATATTCTGTCCAACACTGTTTTCAACTAAGGGAAGATAATGGCAACATATTCCAAGGTTCTGCTGTCTGACAGCACGAATGGCAAGAACATCTCTGTAACTGGCACTAGTACAGGCGCATCGGTGGACATCCACGACGCCGTGGCGGGCACTTCGGACATAGACGAAGTATGGCTCTACGCTTGCAACACGTCTGCTGCTGACGTGGTTCTCACCGTAGAGTACGGTGGCACCACCGATCAGGACGATTACATCGAAACGACTTTGACTGCCGATGGCGGTATGACACTGGTGGTGCCGGGGTTGCCGTTGCAGAACGGTTTGACCATCAAGGCGTGGGCTGGTAGTGGCAATGTGGTCAACATCAACGGTTACGTCAACCGCATTACTGCCTAGCAAATGTTCCGTCAGGACCGTACCAATCCGGGTACACGGGTATCCCAGTGGAAGGGACGCCACGATACGGCCAAGGGCTGGCCGGGTTCGCGCGTGTCTACGTGGTTGAATGGTGGCCTGTTCGGTGCTGCGCCTTTGACGGCGTTTGGCGGGATCATCACCCAGTACGTCGATCCGTACGATTCCAAGACGTACAGGGTTCACACGTTCCGTGGCTCGGGCAAGTTCTATGTTGCCAGCGGGTCGGCTAATGTGGACTGGTTGAACGTCGCTGGCGCTGGCGGTGGTGGAGCGTCTGACGGCGTTACAGTAGGCGGCGGCGGCGGTGGCGGTGCTGGCGGTATGCGAACGGGCACGGGCTACGCCGTATCGGCTGGCACTTACACGGTGACCGTCGGTGCGGGCGGTGCTGGCTCTACTGGTAACGCAGACAAGGGCGACGATGGCTCCGACTCTGTTGCGTTGGGTTACACCTCCACGGGCGGCGGTGGTGGAGGAAGTCAGAACACGGCGGTCAAAGACGGTAATGACGGCGGTTCTGGTGGTGGTGGAGGCCAGCGGGACGACACCGCCGATAACGGCGGTTCAGGCAATACGCCTTCGACTTCCCCATCGCAAGGTAGTGATGGCGGTGAGGGGACCGAAGCGACGGATTGGGGCGGTGGTGGCGGTGGCGGTCATAGTGCCGTAGGAGCGAATGCTTCCAGTGGTACTGGCGGCAACGGTGGGGCAGGATCAACTGGCTACGGGCTAGGCGAGCCTGTACGAATCTACGCAGGCGGTGGTGGCGGTGATGGCAAAACCACGAAGGGTTCTGGTGGTTCAGGAGGTGGCGGTGCCGCTTCTGATGGAAGCATCGGAGGGACTCCGAACGCTGGTGGCGGTGGCGGTGCTGGCGAAAGCGCAGGCGGTGACGGGTCCACGGGCATTGTCATCATCCGATACGACACGGGACTGACCTGATGGCTGATCCCGCATACATCGTTGACGGTGTTCTCACTGACGGTGAGGCATGGGTCGCTTTGGCGTCTACGGAGGTTACAGGGGCAACTGCGGCAAATGTCACGTTGACATCTCCCGACGACGGGAGTTCCACGGACTGGTCGCAGTTCATGGATCTTGTCCTGATCTGTTACGCCCAACTGTACGGAGCATCGTATAGTGCGAACAATGCTGCTTTCGGTTGCAAAATCAACAGTGGTTCGTCTGCAAGCACCGCCAACCAAACCCTCATGGGTGACGGGTCGTCGGCCAGCGCCAATCTTGAAACATTCACCGATGGTCGCTTCCGCTGGACGGATGGTGCCGCCGACGGGACGCTTGATACCGAAGTTTTTTCAGCGTCGGTAGTCCAGTTCTTCGACATCAACTCGGGGAAATACAAGTCGGTTCTGGCACAGTCAGCGAGCGACTTCGATGGGGCTGGTTCCGTGACCTTGAACGGAATCACTTGGCAGAGTCAAGATCCGATCAAGAGCCTGTACCTGTATTCGTGGTCGGGTGGCATTAGCGGTTGGAGTGTCGGTACCCGATTCGATTTGTTCGGTGTGCTGCCAAGGATGGTTGCCTGATGGCTGTGATCGAAGCAATCGCCACAACGTATTTGGAACTAGACGCTGCGACGGTGACGTTCTCGTCGCTCGGCACGTATGACCATCTACAGGTTCGTGCCTCGCTTCGTGGCTCCTCCGCTACGGTCACTACTCACTTTCACATGCGACCTAACGGTGACACGACTGGCCTCAACTTCTTTGACTGGATGGAAGGGTACGGGAGTACGGACTGGTCGGACGGCAGGTTCACCTCTTACCCGTATCAGAACTTGTACGAGATGCCTATGGGGGCTCACGACGCTTCAGCATACGCAACGTGGGTTATCGACTTCCCTGACTACCGCTCAACGACCAAGACCACGACGTTCAACTACATACGGGGGATGCAAGGCATCACGGGCGCTTATGGCACCCCAACAGGATCTTCTGGTCCTTCTCAGGTGATGATGGGGCAGGGGGTTTACAACTCTGCGCTCGCACTTACCTCTTTTGAGTTGCTGTGTTCGACTGGGAGTTTCGCACGGGGATCGACGTTCACCGTCTACGGGATTCAGGATTCATAATGGCTGTCTGGACCCACATCGCCCACGACTCTCTGAGCCTGCCCGCCTCGTCGGTTACATGGTCGTCCATTCCGACGGATGGCACTTACGATCATCTGTGCATCAAGGTGAGTGCCCGATCTGACTATTCAGGGTATTACGACCATATGGCTATCCGTTTCAACGGTGACTCGTCGTCCCTTTACAGCAGCACCATGGTTGAGGCCTACAACCTTGTTCCAGTCAGTGGACGGAACACGTCGGCGGGTCAAGCCCAAAACTTGTACGGTTTGACAGCAGCGAGTGTGTTAGCCAACACGTTCGGGGTGTGTGAGATTTGGATTCCGCACTATGCGAACACCGCCAACTTCAAGTCGCTTATCCAGCGTGGCAGCAACCCGAACAACTCTGGCACTGACACTCAATGGATCATGGCGATGAACGCCAGCCTGTATGAAAGCACGTCGGCTATCTCGTCTATCTACCTTGCGCCTGCACGGGCTGGGGTCGCAGTAGATGACTTCATTGCGCTGAGTACATTCGACTTATACGGAATAACAGGAGCATAGTTATGGCAAGACAGAAGGTTGTCAACGGGGTCTACTACGACCTGACAGCGGAAGAAGAAGCAGAACTGGACGCACAGCGTGAGGCTGCTGATCTGGACTTGAACCATGTGCGGGGTCAGCGTGACGGCCAGTTGCGTGGCTCCGACTGGACACAGATCGGAGACGCCGCCCTAGGTGACCATACTGCCGAGGAGTGGGCGGGGTACCGTCAGGAACTTCGGGACATCCCGCAGACGTACAGTCGTGTGTCTGAGGTGGTGTGGCCTAATGATCCTCCGACACAGGCTGCAATCGACGCTGCCGCTGAGTAATGGAACAGCCGTCCGACATCCGCCAAGTCAGAATCCCAACCGTCGCGTTGGGTTTGATTCTGTCCGTGGCAGCGATAGTCGGCACAGTCACATGGTCCTCTGCACGCCTCGTGGCACGCATCGACCACTTGGAAGCAACAGTGTCATCTATTGAACAGACAATGGACATGAACGCTTATGCGCGTTCCATTGACTTGGAGGATTTGCAGATCACGGTTCATGCGTTGGGGGTTGCCGTGGATGATTTGGGCGACATGATTGATGATGACTGGTCGGTGGAAGACTGATGGCAGTAGTGTACAAACCTACTCGTCGGATGCAGGGACAGAACGCACGTCCTATTGAGTACGAGTTGCGGAAGATACAGCAGAAACTGGACGATTTGGAGACGAGGGTTACCGCCCTTGGCGGTTAGGAGCAGACATGGGTATTAGCAGGGCAGCAGCAGAGTACGGGTCTAGCGTGGGTGACGAACAGTTGGCGGTGGCTGGTACTGCCGTGGCGTTGGCTTCGGTGCCTGCTACGGCTATCGCTGCGATGGTGACCAACGGGGCGGAACCAATCAGGGTTCGCTGGGGGACGCCGACGGCCAGCGTGGGCCATTACATCAACCCGTACAGCGTTCTGGACTTATTTGAGGACGACTTGACGGATGTGAAGTTTATTCGGGTGTCGTCAAGTAGCACTATTGATGTTACCTACTTCGGTTAGGGGCGGTTATGCCTTCAAGGATTACACAACGCATAGATCAGGTCCCTACGGGGGACATAACGGCCGTTACGGCGGGGAATGGACTGTCGGGCGGTGGCAGCAGCGGTGCTGTCAGTCTTGCTCTGGATGTGAACGAACTATCTGTCGTTACTGCGGTCGCTGCCGACTATGTGACAATAGAAGACGTGGGAGATGGCTCATCGAAGAAAGCCCTTATCAGCGACATTACGGCGCTGGTCCCTCAGGGCGATCTGACAGCCATTACTGCGGGCACCGCTATCGGAGTTACGTCGGCAACGGGGCCGATCCCTACGGTGAACGTGGCCGTTGAGACTGCGACATTGCTGCTGGCCGGGCAGGTTTACGGTTAAAGGACTGGTATGCCGTTTAACCCTTATCAGACATCCCAGTATAATATAGCGGATCCTTACGGAACGTCTCCTTCGTCGCGTCTGGGCGCCGCTTTGGCCCAGTCGTCCAAGGGGCAGAAGGCTGCTCGCACGTCGTATGGCCGTGACGTGTTTGACATGTCTCGGGAGTGGCAGAAGGCTGTGCCCCGTTTGGAAACGGGGATGGCTCGTCGGGGTTTGCAGGATTCGGGTATTCGCAATCTGGCTTTGGCGGAGGCGGCGGCGGATTTTGACCGCCGTCGTACTGAGCGCGGGAGCGCGTTAGAGGAAGCGCTGTTCAATCTGGCGGTACAGCGTTTGGGTGACTACGGGGTGTATGCCGGGTCGCGGTTTGAGAACGTTCTGGGGGCGTCGGAGTCGCGTGCTGCTAGGGCTGCTGAGATTCGTGAGGCATTGTCGTAATGGGTGGCGGGATGATGGACCCGGGTGCCCGACTAAGGGCAGCGGCTGCGGCACAGGCTAAAGCCGACGAGGACGCCCGCCTTTTGGCAGCGTTCTTGAAGACATTGGAAACCCCTGCTACGGATCCGACACTGCGGGGAACTAGCCCGGCACCAGCGGCAGCGGTCATCCCCGGCTACACTGGTGGCGAACAGCGACCCGGGGAGGGCTATTTCTCTTCACCCGTTCCGACGCCTGTATCTGTGCAACGCCCGGGTGAACCCGCGATAGGTGCGTGGGGTGTACCCTCTACAGAACGTCCGGGTCAGCCAGCCTCCACGTCTGTGACTATGGGCCTACCCTCGGCGTCTACTGGCTTTGGTGGCGACATTAATGCTATGGCTTTACAGGCTATCGAAGATGCGCGGATAGCCTCTGCGGGGAGAGGTCTGGGTGATCCGGCGTTGCGGGGGGTGGGCACCCCGGCGTCATCGGCGGCGGCAGGTTACACGGGGGATCCGGGGCAGCGCTTTGGTGGCCGGAACACGTTTGTGGATCCGTTTGCTGAACTGGAAGCATTGGGGTTGGTGCCGTCTGGTGCTGGTGGTTTGGTGCCGCCTGTGGCTGATGGTGGCACAGCGGCGCCGGGCGGGTTTGACCTTGGAGCCTTGATTGACGAGGCTGGGGGACTCAAGGAGTGGCTTGACGAGTCAGGTTTCGGACCTAGTGGCGATGCCCCCGCTGGTGGTGAGGTGCCTGCTGGTGGTGAAGTGCCTGCTGGTGGTGAAGTGCCCGCTGGTGGTGATGGTGGTGCACCCTTCGCCTGCCCCCCCGGACAGGTTGATATCGGCCACGGGATTTGTATGCCTATTGGGTGGGACACGCCCGCTGGTGCTGCGCCGCTGGTGTGCGAGCCGGGCTTTCACTTGGAAAACGGGGCGTGTGTACCCGATACGGTTACTACTACGCAATGCGACCCGGGCTTTCACTTGGAAAACGGCCAATGTGTACCCGACGCCGCTGCGGTGGAGGATTGCCCCGTTGGGCAGGTCCGAAACGCTGCTGGACAATGCGTTCCCATAGCGGATACGACAGCAGCCGATGCGTGCGAAGCAGGGCAGGTACGGGACGCCAACGGGAACTGCGTGTGGGTACATGTACCCCCGGGCGAGCCTGCACCACCCGGGGGCGATGGCGACCCGGGACCAATAGACGAACGTATCGAAACAGGTGCCCAAACCCAGATAAACATTGTCGACAAAACCCTACAGGACACCCAAAGCGCTATCGCTAAGATGGTAGAGAGTGGCCTAATCGACGTTCAGACAGGGCACGACCTGTACAATACTGAGACTGAGCGAGTGTGGAAAGATTTCCTTTCCACACAGAACACTGTTCGCAGCAATTTCCGCAACGTGGCTGACGCCCAGCGGGCTCAACGGTACGAGGATCGCACGGCTTTGGAAGGCCAGTTGCGGGCTGCCGGGGTGGACCCGGGGTTGGTCGGTGACAGGTTGGGTATGATTGATGCTGTTGCTGGAGCGGGCGCTGCGGAACGTGGCGGCTATTTGGACGATATGGCTATGGTGTCCCAGATGGCTGACGCTGACCGCAAGTTTATGGGTGAAGGTATCTTCGGGGGGTACAGGCAGGATTTGCAGTCTCGTGGCCGCGAGTTGGGTTATGGCGCTGAGGTGGATGCTATTGGTGGCCGTCAGACGGCCCGGGAGCAGGCGTTTCAGGCTGCCGACTTGGCGCCGTTCTTGGGTTTGGATCCGCGTGCGCTTGCTGCCGGGTTGGCTTCGGGGGTGGATGTCCCGGGCTTGTCTACGGCCATTAGTGAGGCTTCGTTGGACAGGGCTTTGACGGCGCGTGAAGGCGAGTTGGGTCGCACAGCGCAGGGTATCGATCCGGATACGGGTCGCCCGTATGGGTTTGTTACGGAGACTGGGCTGACGGCAGGGCAGACGCTTGGACAGGAAAACTTCATGCTTGGGTTGGCTGGGCAGGGGATGGACATGCGGGAAACGATTCTGCTGCCCAACGGCTACACAATACCGAACCCGGCTTACGGGCGTCCCATCGGGTTCAACCCGGAGAGCGGTTTGACTGCCGCAGAGCAGGCTGCGGGGGATCGGTTCACTGCCGGGTTGACTGCTCAGGGTGTTGATACGAGTGTGGGTGGTACGGGGCGTCTCATCGGGTTTGATGAGACGAGTGGTTTGACTGCGGGTGAAAAGCTTTCACAAGAAAACGTTCTGCTTGGGTTGGCCGGGCAGGGAATGGACATGCGGAAAACGATACAGACACCGCAGGGTCCGATAGCGAACCCGGCTTATGGGCGCCCATACGGGTTTGATCCGCAGACTGGTTTGACGGCGGCAGAAAAGGCTGTCGGGGATCGGTTTGGCGAGCAGATCACTTCGACGGAGGGCATGGCTGCTGATAGGATCACGTCTGCCGAGTTGATAGCGGGTGCCGGGGTTACTTCCGCTGAGGGTATGGCCGCTGATCGGATCAAGTCTGCTGAAGAGATTGCTGCGAACAGGGTAGCGTTGGATTGGTGGGAGGCGCGACAGGATCAGGCGGGCGGCGTGTTGGACCGTGCGTTGGATAATGCACGTCAGGAGTTGCTTGAGGACAAGTTTGACTGGGAGCAGACTGAGGCCATTCTGGATGCTATGCCGGGTCAGGAAGAGTGGTCGCTGCACGAGGCGCTGATAGCAAACCTGAGTGGAACAGCGGAGGGTCCCGTGGTTCTGGAGGATATTGCAAATGTGATGTTCAACTACGGTATCACGTCGATGAATGACAAGAATGTGGCGTGGGCTTTGGTGCAGTCGGGCCGTGGGGATCTGTTGAATCTCCTGTATCTCAATCGGGCTCAGGGATCCGGGTTCGGTGAGGGCTCTCAGACTATCGCTGATGCAGCCGTGGACGCGGCGGCGGATGTGAATGTCGGGACGGGCACTACAGAGATGGGTTCCCCCACGGCTGGAACGGAGGATCTGGGTCCAGAGGAAACCCGCGGCAAGAGAACTCAGCAAGATGCTCTTGACGCCAAGGTCGAAACGTATACGGGTACTCTGACCAAAGAGAAGTATTATGAGCAATTGTGGGACGCTCTGCCATACGATCAAAGGGTCGCTTTGAGAGAACCCGAAGGGTTTGAGTGGGGTGACAATCCCGTAGTCAACGTCGGCAGTGCCGTCGTTGAGTTCCTTGGAAAGAGTGACGGCTCCGTCAAGGTGGATAACGTAACATATCCCCGCGAGGCGTTGGAACAGATGCCCGCAGACTGGGGGACAACGCAAACACCGCAGGGTCCGTCTACGCCGGAATGGGAAGAGCAGGCGGCGTCGTGGCTCGTGGACAAGTTGGAAGATTACGAGTGGACGTATAGAACCGTTGGCGACGAGAGTCGCCTTGGATGGTGGCGTAGGCAATAGATGGCTACAATCTCCGTTGAGGACATCCTGCGTGTACTCCAAGAGCGTGGTGTCAAAGCCCCCCAAGCGGCCCAAACGGCGGTGCAAACCAGCACGGCAATAGCGCCGCGGACTGGCACTGCGGCTCTTGGTACCAACAGGTATTTGGTGGACCCGGCTGCTCTGAGCGCTGCTCTTGTGCCGCGTGGCGGGCAGCAAGCCGCCCAAGGTGGCGGCTGGGGTGGCGCCTTGGGCAAGGTGCTGGGTGCAATCGATTTGCCGCGTGCGATTCTCACCTCGGGTGTGAAGGAGATCAAGGATCTCTTCGACGGTGAGGGTTTCAACTTGGGTGACTTCACGCAGCAGGCGCGTACACATTACGGGTTCGGTGACTTCCTCCGTGACGAAGATATTGATCTGGGCAAGTGGGGTAACAGGGCTGTAGGGCTTGCTGGGGACATCCTGTTGGATCCGTTGTCGTGGACTGGGGGGTTGGGTGCCTTTGCCCGTGCGAGGGGCGCTAGGGGGCTTGTAGACGATCTGGCACCGCTGGTGAAGGATCTGGGGGAACTAGGTGTCAGGGATGCCACCCAGCAGGCCACGTTGCGGGCCGCGCAGGATGCCGTGGTGGCCGCTGGCGGCAAGGGTGGCAGTGTTTCTCGTGCCAGAAACGTGCTGGCACGGCAACATGGTGATGCTGGCAAGAAACTTATCGATGATCTGGGGATTGAAACGGGGTTGCGGTTCCGCATCCCGGGAACAGGCCCAGTGTTGGGCAGGCTGTCACGCGGGTCTGAACGTATTGCCCGTAAGCGTGCCGCTCAAATACCTCGTCTGGTGCGGGAACGGATGGAGAAGGCGTTGGGTGCCAACGCCGACATTCCGGATCTGGTGTTTAAGGCGCAGAGGCGTCAAACGTTGGATCATATACCAGACGCTCAGAGGCAAATATTGCAGCGTGCCGCAAACGTGCCTGTGGATGTGTTGCCGTTCGGTGTGTTCCCGATTGCTTCGGGTGTGGCGGCTTCTGTCATGTCTTCGCCGGGTATCGGCTGGGAGAAGATGGCTTCTGGCAGGATCGGGCAGACGTTCCGCAACGTTCTCGTTGATCCGCAAAAAAAGTATATCGATGATTTGGCTAGGGGTCGTGGCGCTACGGACGATATTATTGCGGCCCGTGAGAAGAAACGGGTGCGGGCTGCGGCAGTTCGGGAGTTGCGTCGAACGGGCGATCCTGACAAGATTATTTTCGCCAACTTTCTTCGCAACTCTTACAACCGTGGTAGTGCCACGTCAGGCTATTGGGCTAGTGAAGCCATGCGTCGCCGTAAGATTTTCTTGAATGAGGTTCAGCAGAATGTGGGGTCTGTCGATGACGGGGTGTTGGGCCGTTTGACGGACTTGTCGCCGGAACTGGTGGACGATTTCGCTGATGGTATTGTTTCACCTCAGGTGATGGATTCGGTGCGTGGACGTTTTCCGGGTTTGAGTGACGAAGAGATCATGTTTGTCATCAAGCGTTACGACGAGTTGATTCGTGTCCCTGATGTAGAGTTCTTGTCTCGGGCTGACTTGTATGGGTCTGAGGGTCGGCTTGTTGATGACATGAATGATGTGATGGTGGATTTTGGGGGGTACACGCCGGAGATTTGGACCCCGGAGGGGTTGGCGGTGCTTCGTAGCGCCCATGGTGGCGATTTGCCTCCGTGGATGGAGGGGATTGCCCGCCAGTTTGATGAGGTGATGCCGGAGGCGCGGACCATGGATGAGGTTCGGCAGCGGGCTACTTCTGGGCGTCTTCGCCGCCGTGAGATGCGGCCTTCTGGTACGCGTCGTGATGGGACGTTTGAGGCGGGCACGGAGTTGAGGATTCCTAAGCAGGATGGGTCCGGGGTGGTGCGTCGCATATTGCAGCGCAGCAACCCGCAGCGTACCCAACCGCTTGGTGGTGGCACGGGGTCCCAGCAGCGTGTGGTGGGTGCGGGGCCGGATGGTCGGTCTAGCGTTATTCGGCGTGATTTGACGCCGGAGGAACTGGCTACGAGGGGTCGTCGTCCTGCCCGTGAACTTACGGGTGAGCCGGAGGGGTTGTCGATTCTGGAGCAGGTTGATGCGGCGTACCGTGAGGCTGGCTGGTTGGATGAGGATGGTTCGTTGTTCGTTCGGGGTTTTCAGGCCCGGGAGAATGCTCATATCAATTCGTTGGCTGCGGATATTCGGTTGCGTGCCATTGAGTCGTATGCGTCTTCGCAGGGGTTGATTTATAACGCTGATACTTATCGTGGGCATGCCGCTGCGTTGGCAGAGTTGGAGGATGCCATCCGGGTTGGCAAGGTCGAATTGCAGGGGTTGTCTGACAGTGAGGTGGCGGCTCAGGCTGTTGTTGAGGGTATTGAGGCTGGGGGGAGTGCGCGGGCGCAGACGATTGAGAATCTGGAGGCGTGGGTGGCCCGCCATGGCGAGGATGCTTCTGGTTTGGAGGATCGTTTGGCCCAGTTGAATGACGAGTTGACTATGGGGCGTGTTGAGGCTTCGGATTTGACTCGTGAGGTGTCTGAGATTGTTGAGGATTTGCAGACCCTTCTAGGGTATAGGGGGGTGGCTGCCGTCCGGCGGGGTGCTGGCGTTGAGGATATTCCGTTTGAGGAACTTGTTGCTGCACCGCCGACTGCGAATCCTGTAGCGTTTTCGATAGATGCGATCCGTGAGTTGGCGCCGATCTTGGAGGATTTGGATACGGTGATGGTTCGTGCCCGCCTGTTGACTGAGGGGGTGGAACGGTTCCGGACGTTGAGCGACGAGATAACAAACTTGGATCCGGACCCGCAGGGGTTCCTTTCCGGGTTGCAAGGCTTGCAGTACGACATCGAAGACAGTCTCAAGTTCTTAGAGGATGACTTGTTGCCGTTCGCTGAGAGTCTGTCAAATGATGCGATGCTGCTGGATGATACGCGTGTCGCCATCACGGTGTTGCAAAATTCTAGCGCACTGTCTGCTGGCACTCAGAACATATCAGTAGACGACTTGTTCGACAATGTCAACAGGCGCCTTATCGAAGATGTGGGACTTGGAGACGCTCCGTACAGTCCGGGGATGCCAGCCTTTCCTTTCCCCCGGGAAAGCGTTCTGAGGGTGGGGCTTGACGCTACGCACGCTGCGGATGGCAGCGTGCTGTTTCCCCCGGCAACGTCTGGGGGGGCGCCTAGGAGTATGCGGAACATGTTGGATTCTGCGTTCCCTGCTGGTAGCCCTGAGGCAGCCCGCGGACGCCTGATCGGAGATTCGATAGAGCAACTGAGGGGGGTCCACGAGAGGATCGCTAAGAAGATCGCCGTCGAACTAGGTCTTGATACTGGTGATGCGGCGATAATGCAGGAGGTGAAGGAAGCGCTGTCCTTCAGGGAACTCATTGGTCCGAACGTGACCTTCGACATGGATCAGGTTTCAGTGAGTTTCACAGTGTTCGGAGTCCACCAGAGGATACCTGAGGCGGACTTTCTCATACACCTCGGTGGGCAGCAGCAGTCTGTGAGGATAGGTGTGTCTGAGTTCCAAGCGGAGTTGGGGGCCGCGTTCGGCAAGTACATGGATGCCGTGGTTTTGTACGAAGCCGACAGGTTGGGTGTACCCCTCGTAGCGGGTGGTGGTATTACGACACAGGCGTCCTCACTCCAGTCGCTGCGTGCTGGGGGTATCTTGGGGGCGGCGGACACGCAGATGCAGCCGGGGGGGAACGGGCTGTACAACCACTTTAGAGCGTGGGTGTTGCCTGATGAGGCTGGCAACATGCAGGTCATCTGGAGTAAGCCACGGCCGACTCAGGCGGTAATAAAAACCACCCAGTACCTGAAAGCCCTTTGGAGGGCTGACCCGACTTTGGCGCGTACTACGCCGCTGCCGTTGGATGACGTGTTGCCGGATGGTAGGACCCTGCGAGACGTTATGATGGGCGACCCGGCGATACAGAATCTGGTCAACTCCGGAAGTTATGTTCATATTGCGGATTGGGTTGAACGGCCGGGACAGTGGGGAGTGGGGCGCCCCGTTCAGAGCGGCAGAAGCATTGAGAGGGAACTGTATGATATAGGAGCAGACTTCAACCGAAAGTTCTTCGATGGTGAAGCGGGGCTTCGGTCATCCTCCAACGGTATCCCGTTGGACACTGGCGGCATGTTCGGCATGGAGGTCAACGCAACGTTTATGGCAAGGCTTGAACAGGGCGAACAGGGGCTGCTGCACGGATCTGGTAGAGGGCAGGGGCAGGTACCCCCAGAGCAGATCAGGGGGAATGCTCTTATAGCGCAGGGTGGGGTTCGGACGCCGACAGAGCCGGGGGCCATTCGTGGAGCCCAAGGTGGCGTCTTCAAGCGTTCCCTACAGGATCCGAGCCGAGCGCAGGCTCGGGCGTTGGTTCCCGGCACTGTGAGTTTGGGTGCGGGTCCGCCGCGGGCGGCGCACGCAGCAGGCATTGCCGTTGCTGAGCGGGCCGACATTCTGGACATCATGGGTGTTTTGGAAAACACTTTGAACGTCAACTATTTGTCGAATCTGCCGGGTATGGATGTAGATGAGGCGTTCCGGCTGGCGCAAGTCACCCGGCTGGGATTGTTGAACACGGCGGAGCAGGCGTGGGGTTCGGCCGGGGTGCAACGGTACATGCCGTTTCTGGGTCAGGGATTGGAGCAGCCCATCTCGGGTACGGGGAGGGAGGCGATTGATGTTCCCGCTATGCGGGCACGCGTCAATAGTCTTCAGGAGGCGTTGGAGGATGAACTGACGGATGCACACACGCTGGGGTGGGGGGCGAGGGCTGATGATGCACTTGTTGAGTTAACCCCGCAGACGAACTATACGACTAACGTGGTTTCCCCTGTTCGGGTGGAGGCTCGGGCGTTGAGGGCATACGCTGAGGGGGATTCTTCTCTCCTTTCCGCAGCGTTGTCAACTCCGGGGGAACCGATGTCTCCGTCTATGGTGGATGCTGTTATGAGGCAGAGGTTGACTGAGGAAGTCAACCAGAGTCTTCAGGATATGGTGTACTGGGTTGACGCCAACTCGGGGCAGTATGGTGCGCCGATCTCGGCGGAACTCTCGGGTCCGCAGATATACCAAACCTACGCCATCGCGGTCAACACGAACAGCGACTATCCGTTGGGTAGGATGATTGACGAGATCGTTAACGCTGGTGCGGACCCGGACGTTGTTATGAGGCAGATGGTTGACGCATACCTGAATAGCACCACGGTTCTTACCACCCCTCAGGTGTATACGGCGGGGTTGTTGCATCCCAACCATCCTACTGGGGCAGCGTTCGCGCTGGGGGGCACGGGCGGGTTGTACCCGAACGAGTATCCGCTGATGTTAACGGGCGATGTGGTGTACAATCCGGCGGCAGCGGCCGCAGGCGGGTCGATGTTCACGCCGGGCATCCCGCCGCAGATCGCCTCCGTCATCTACAACGCGCATGAGACGGGTGTGGGGCTGCGATCAAACGAATATTGGGATGCTATCCAGTCGGTGTTGGACAACTGGGGGGTGCCCAACAATGCGTTTGAGCGGAGTGAACTGGTTGAGTGGGGTTACCTCGTTCAGCATTATGACCAGTTGCGTGGCGCCAACTTTGAGCAGGCGTCGTTTATGGCTGAGCAGCGGTTGTACGGTGCGTTCGATAATGCTATAACTCGTTCGTCTGAGAGGATCGACCAGTTGAGGGATCAGATAGCGGCGATGCCGCCGTTTGACCCGGCGGCGAGGGCTGCCGCTGAGGGGCGTTTGGCGGCACGGCAGAGAACGCTTCTCAAGAAGGAGGAACTGGTTGAGAAGATCCGTTTGCAGCGTGTCACCATGGAGGCGAAGATCAGCGCGTTGGAACAGCAACGCAACGATTTGTCGAACAAGATTGGTACGATGCTTGGGCCAACCAACGGTAAGCCGTTTAATCTGAATAGTTTCAACGGTCAGGTTGATCTGTCTAAGGTGACTGCTGTCCAGTTGCAGGATCTGTTCAACGCCGGGGGGAAGCAGATGTGGGGTAGCGGGGCGTTGGACGAGTGGCTGATCGCTGGTAACGCCGAGTTCGCTGACGAGTTTACTTACGCCATGTTGGCTGCCCAGAAGATGGATGACCGTGTCGAAGTGAGCGGCTTCTTGAAGGCGTATGACAAGGCGCACAACTATCTTAAGGCGCAGATGGTAGCCACTCCCGGGTTTGTTAGCCGCAATCTTATGGGCGGTATGGTCAACATGTGGTTTGCTGACATCCCATTGTCGGAAACCTTTAAGACGGGGAGGCTGTTGAACAGGGCGTACAGGGCGGGGGATGGCGATCTGGCTGAGGGGCTGCGGAAACTTGTGGCTGCCAACCCGAGCAATGCGGAGTATGCGAATGCGTTGGAGATGGTGAACATGGGTGTCCATGGGGGCGGTCAGGCTGCGTCCATGGTGACTGTGGATCTTGGGAAGACCAACAGGATGGACTTTGTGTTCGGCAGCAAGACGAACACGAAGTATTCGGGTCGGATTAAGATGAATCCGTTGGATGCCGGGTTCTTCCTGTTCGCCGGGGTTCGCCATGCGAACTCGTTCGCTGAGGAAATGATGCGTTTGGGTACAGGCTTGTATGTGCGTCGGACTGGCGGGTCGATAGATGACGCTTTGGAGATGGTGTACAAACTGCACTTCAACTATGGTGGGTTGTCGGCGGCGGAACGCAAGGTCGGTAAGCGGCTGTTCCCGTTCTATACTTGGACGAGGAACAATCTGCCGTTGCAGGTGAGTTTCTTGGCGAACAGTCCGGGTAAGTTTAACCGTTTGATGTCGTTGCGGCGCAACATAGAGTTGGGTGAAGAGCGTGAAGGCATGGTCCCCGACTACTTCATGGAGGGTTTCGGTTTGAAGTTGCCGTTCAGCATCGGTGGGGCGCAGGCTTATTCGCAGCCTGATTTCCCGTTGCAGGATCTGTTCAGGTTTGATCCGACGCAACGTGGTTACGGCAAGTCGATGGAGCAGGTGTTCTCGTCTACGACACCGTTCTTGAAGACCCCGATTGAATACTGGGCGGGCAAGCGTGTCTTTGAGGGGATTCCGTTCAGGGAAGAGTATGTGCCTGTGCCTGTGGCGTGGCGGTCTATCCCCGGGCTGATGCAGGCTGCTCAGACTTTGGGGTGGGCGAAGAAGAACAGTCGTGGCGAGTGGATGATGTATGACAACCGTTTGGCGGTGTTGGATAATGCGATGCCGTACATTGGGCGGTTGCGTCGGGTCATTCCGGAGGATGAGAAGACGCAGTCTCGTTGGATCCAGTCGGTGATGTCGATGTTCGGCGGTGTGAGCCTCAGGTTGAACACCCCGAGGGAGCAGCGCAATGAGCGGGTGCGTCGCCGGGTGGAGCGGGAGATGACCCGCGATGACCGCCGTTCGTTGGAAATACCTCAGAGGTAGGACTGTACAATGTACAAAGATCGCGGGACACGCGGGGCTTTCTAGTATGCAGTTCGTTTCCCGACATGAGTGGGGGGCACACCCCCCGGCGACCCGTAGCGGCACGTTCACGCCGTTGCGTCCGGCCCGGGTGAAGGGCGTCGTCGTTCACCATTCGGCGGTGAAGGATGGCCCGTCGGGTTCTGCTGCGGTGGTGGCCTTTGAGGGCCACCATCTGCGTAAGGGGTGGGACGGGATCGCATACAATTTTCTGATCGATGAAACGGGGACTGTGTATGAGGGACGGGGATGGGAAGCGCGTGGGGGTGCTACCCGAGGGTGGAACGCCAAGTCCATCTCCGTCTGCTACACGGGACATGGCGATGAGAAGCCTAGAGCGAAGGTTCTTGAGTCGTTCCAGACTGTAGTCAACGAGGCTCATCGACAGTTCGGGGATCATTTGTGGCTGTCCACGCATCGGCGTAAGGGGTCTACAACCTGCCCGGGGGATTGGTTGGGGGATTGGGTTGAGGCCGGGATGTCGGCGGCAGAGAATCAGTCGAACGCTGACTGGGCTGGGATCATCGCCTACTTTCAGGACTTGAGAAGGCAGATAGTCGCATCGCCCTTGGGGCGTTGGCCGCGGCGACGCAAGGGGGACGCCGTGCGCCTCGTTCAGCGCCGTCTGATAGATCGGGGGTTCAAGCCGGGGTATGCTGATGGCGTGTTCGGGAGGCGAACCGCTGCCGCGGTCAAGGAGTTTCAGAGGTCGCAGGGATTTCTGAAGGCAACAGGGGTGGTGGACGTTCACACGTTTTCTGCCCTGTTTACACAGTAAAGGAAACACGATGCCAAAGGGCAAAGGTTACGGGACGTTTCAGGAAACGTTCGGGTCGCAGGACAAGCAGTTGTACGATTCCACGTCTTCGTTCAACATGTGGGACATGTCGCAGATGGCTAAGAGGGCTGCGTCGTATTTGCGTTCCACCAATCTCGGCAACGCCAACAGCGGTGGCCGACCGTTTGGGAAGTAGGACACGATGAGGGATGGTTCAACTCCGAAGAATGTGAAGGCTGGCCGGGTGCTGGTTACCAGCGCCCAGCAGGGTACGATTTTCCGTCCCCCTGCGGGGCAGTCAAAGGCCGGGGCACGCAAGACTCTCTGGGATTGACGATGGTTGGGAAGAAGAAGCGGCCACGTCCAAGGTACTGACATGCCTATGAAACGCGGTCGTGACAAGGGTACGATTTCTACCAACATTGGGCGTCTGATTTCGGAGGGGTATCAGCGGGATCAGGCTGCTGCTATCGCGCATGATGTTGCGCGTCGGTCTAACAAGGGGAAGAAAAAGTGAGTAACATGTTTGAGCGGGCAGCGTGGACGTTTGCCCAAGCGTTTCTGGCAGTGTTTGTGGTGTCGGATCTGGCATCGGCAAGGTCGGCGGCGGTGGCCGGGATTGCTGCGGCCCTGAGTGTCATCAAGACTTACGCCCGGGACCGTGTAGGGTCGTAGACATGGATGCCGCTGAACTTGACGAGAAGTGGACCGAGTTTATACTGACTCAGGGCACGGAGGTTGAGCGGGAGATCCTTGCAGAGTTGGAGAACACGGCGCACCTGTTCGACACCGTGGATGGGAGCCACGCCAAGTGGTCCCCTGATGGGATCCTAGGGTTGCTGCTGGTGTTCAACGAGCAGGAAGCGGAGTGCCTGTTGGCGGCGTTCTACGCTGGCATGGATGGCGTGAACGAGGCGCAGGCTGCCTTCGGGGTGTGGGTCACGTCGTTAATGGGTATGATCCGACAGTGTCTTGCCGTAGAAGAGTAGCGACTCTTCGGTCTGGCCGAGCCATTGGCGTATAGCGGGGTGGCCTGCGATGGCGTTGACTATCTTTCCGCGTATGGTGTCACGTCTGCGCGCTAGGGTGGTTTTGGGGCAGCCTAGTATCGCTCCGGCTTTGCGTAACGATAGCCGTTCGATGAGTAGCCGTTCCGCTATCCACCGTTCTTCGGGTTCCAACGCTTCGATGGCGGAGCCGAGGACTTCCTTGATTTCCAGCATGGCTTCCAACGTGGGGGTGTTGGAGGCGTGGATGCCGTCGGGCCGTTCGGACAGCATCCGTTCGGTGTCGGTGGCGTAGCGTCCGTGAACGGGTGCCGCGTTTTGTAACGCCGCCTGTAACCAGTTGCGTTCTTCGTTGTATCCGCTGTCGCCGCTGAGCCAGTTGGGGTCAATCGGGTATTCGCGTTGCGTCCCCATCGGGCGTCCAATCAAACATGTTCGTCTTCAATTGCCAGTACGGTTTTTCACCGCCCGGGTCTTTGAATGTTCCAATGGTTGCTTGGTCGCTCTTGATGAGTTCACGCAGTTTCTTTTGGGAGGCCAGCGTGTGCATTGCACGGGTTGAATCCCAGAAGAAGTACAACACTGGCAGCAGCGGATGCCAGATCGTTTCGATTGTCACAAACTTTTCACACTTGAGTTTGACACCTTTGCGGGGTGAGCAACCCTGCACCTCCACGAAGTGGTGCCCCTCCCAGATGTAGTCGGGGGTGTACCGCACGGACAGGGGCAGCCTGCCGACGGGGAACGGTGGACGGTTCAGGCCATACCTGATCCATCCCCCGCTGTTGCGCTCAAACGCCGCTTCGGAGTCGTCACCCATCTTGTCAAAGCGTGTCTGCCATGACTTGGTTGCGAAGTTCTCGTACTTGGTGCCGTCAGTCTTTTCGCTCATCTACCTTCACCGCCATTATGCGAACTACTTGGATGTCGTCTTCCCACGCCACACCCGTGAGGGCATCAAGGGACAACTTGACATAGTTATCGAGATCACCCCTGAGGGTCTTGGCGTCATGGGGTGACTCTACCACGGTCAGCAGCGTGCATGCGGGACTGTACACTAACAGGACTTCGACGGGGCCGTCGATTCGTTCACCGACTTGGTCACGCCACGCTTGCGCCACATGATCTTCTTCTACGAGCGTGTCCTTTGGGGTGAAGACGTGCCCCTTCTTGGTGTGGCGTGGCCGTGCCTTTACCTTGGGTCGGCGGTCGACCCGCATCGAATAACTTTTCATCCAGCCCCCTCGGCGGCAAGCAGCGCTTCCTTCGACACGGGCTTGGCATCCTGATAGGTGGGAAACGGTGACGGATGCAACTCGCCTGCACACATCTGTCCTATGTAGTAACGACGCAAACGAACATCGCCCATTATTTTCGTCATGTAGTTTTCTGGCTCGTTCCGATTAGTCACCGTGAAGGTGAGGCGCCCGTCATCAAAGGCGTACAGGGAAACAGTCCAGTCGTCTAGGTGTACTTGGTATGGTGTCATTCTCCGTCCCGATGCTCTTGTTGTTCCACTATGTTATCTACCTGCTGGTGGGCGGCAGCATAGTCTGTGTCCCAACCGACTATCCGACCGCCATCCCGAATGACCCAGTATACGCGAGTCAACCCGCCACCCATATAGATTGGCTGTTTCTCCACTGTCACAGTCATGGTGTAGACCCTCCGTTCTTCGGATCCCATGCTCGCTTCTTGGCTTCCAAGATCATCTTCCACAGGTACTGGCGTCCGTCCTGTCGCCTAGCGTACTTGCCACCCCAGTCTCGGTCGGCCAGTTCTAGTTCTCTGGCGACAGCGTCGGGGGTGTGGCCGTCCCTGAGCATGGCGCACGCTAGGGAGAACAGGGTCGCTGACCTGTCTCCGTGTGGCTTGTCCGGGGTGGGACGGGGACCGTTCTTCCTGATGACCTCTGAGAGCCCCCTCAGGGCCACGCCACAGCCAGCAGGCTCAGGTGGCACGTCCTCCCCTTGGATGCGCTCAGGAGGGCTGTATAGGGCTCTGACAGGCTCCCACCCTTCGGGGGTGACCCGTGTTGCGATGGCTTCCTTCGTGAACACGCCAATAGGAATCGTGCCAACCCGGGTTCCATGGCGGACCATCTCGTTGTGCCCACCCGTCGGACGGTTCTTCCCATAGGGCAGACGCACCCCGTTACCCCACCCACGATCCGACAGTTCAACCTGTTTAGGATTTACCTCCTTGGTGGGGGCATCCACCACATCACACGCCCCGATCAGCCCCTCCCGTACCGCCACCGCTGACAACACCTCAGCGAAGAATACCCACAGGTGATACCCCTTGGAACGCGACCGTTCCACATGGGACGCAACACCCAGTTGGCGCAGCACCTCGTACACGTTGCGGGCATGGACAAGCGACTCCCGTAGGCCAGCATCCCAGTCGACACACCCCCAATACACCTTGAAGCCCCCCTCCCAATGGAAGAGGGGGTACACGCCGATGGCTGGTTCACGCAGCAGGTGGTCTTCGACTATCTCTATGAAGTCTTTGCCGTCGGCGGGAACGAAGCCGCCGCTGTCCGTCTGCCACGGACGGAAGCCCTTGCTGTCAGCCGGGTCGTCTATGGCTACCTTGCCGCCACGGAACAGCAGCGCAAAGTCGAACGCGACTTGGGAGTCGATCTCATCCACTGTCCGGCACCAGTTCCTCCCAGTACGGGTGGACGTGCCCGCATTCGGGATCCAAGTAATAGATTTGATCCAGCAGCCGTGCTGTGCGCTTGTTCTTGCACAGGTTGAGGTTCACACTGTTGGCGTGGTACTGCTTTTCCCAGTCGGAAAGGTCGTAGCGGTCCTTCTTGCGGTACACCTCAAGCACGAAGATGGCTTCGTGTTCACCGCCGTACCGTCCAGCGTGGATCCCGGCAGCGATCCCGGGTTGCCCCGCCCCACGGCCTGCCTGATGCACCAGCCCGATGGGTACACGTTGGCTCTTCGCCCACCGTTTCACCGCCTGCGCCTTGGAGGTGACACCCGTAGCGTCGGAGTCGCCGCCGGGAAGCAACTCCAAGTAGTCCAGCATGCAAAACGACGGGTTGCACCCCCACCATTCGCGTGCCTCATCCATGACTTCTGTCATGGCAGACAACGGCAACGAATCATCCACCACGGCGACGCGAGACAGTTCGCTGGCGGCGGCGGCACGGAACTCTGCGAGGATAGTCTTGTCGCCACCCTTGATGGCCTCTTCCACCTCTGTGGCCGACTTGCCTTGGAGCAGGCAGAACAGTTTCATCACGACCAGTTCGCGTGGCTCATCCATGGCGAAGATCACGACGTGCGCCGACGGGTCGTTTATCAGGTTGGTGACGATGCCGTTCAGGAGAACCTGCGACTTGCCCGTGTGGCTGCGACCCACTACGAGCAGGACTTCTCCCTTGCCGATGCCTCGGGTGGCGAGGTCAATCTCAGGGTAGCCCAGATACCACCGCTCAGCCGGGTTCCGTATGAAGCCGACGAGGTTGTCCACGACTGCCGTTGTCGTTGCCCAACGGCGAGGCGTCTTGGAAGGGGCGCCGACCGCCCCGTCGCCGTGGACTGCGGCGAGGCGGTCGGCTACCTGTTCGGGGGTGAGAACGTCCACGATTAATGTACAGTGTACATTAACTAGCCCCGGATCTGCGCCCCGATGGAGGCCAGTTCAGGGGCAGTCTTGCCAGTGAACGGGCACACAAACCAATCGGGGATCTGTGACGTGCCATCAGGCTTGGTCAACCAGATGCCCTTGCCGTCACCCCGACGCTTGTAGTCGGGACCCTTCTTGTTGAAGTTGGCAGCGGGGTCCAACTTCTTCTCCCAGTTGGGAGGCCACCAGCCACTCTGGTTGGTCATCAGGTCAGTCCAGAAGTCTGACATGGCTGTGCCCCCGACAATGGGAGCGCTGGGGGGCGCAGCCCCGGCGGTTGGCGGCGCCACGGCAGGAGCCGCTGCAAACCCGGGAACGCTTTTCTGCAACCTCCTGATGCCCTGCTCTGTCATCTCGTAGCCGACACCCAACGCCTCGTAGTTCGCCATCTCAAGGGTGTTGCCCCACTCAGCGATCTGCTCAGCGATAGCGTCTGGTGACATCTCACCGTCAACCGTGATGGTAACCGAACAGGATGCTTCGGCGGGTTCGTACTCGCCCGTCTGGATGACCTGTCTACGGAACACCGTAAACGTATTCTCTGTTTTCTTTGCTGTTGCTGCTGCCATGGGTCTACCTTTCTATGCTAGTTGGTTCCATGGATCTGGTCCCGCAAACCTACCCCTGCATGTAGCCCACGCCCCACACCATTTGGGGGCACAGTGCCAGCCCGTCATGTTCAACGGCCATACTGGCAGGTCTGCGGCTATGAGGGTGCCTGCGGAGCGGGCTAGTGCAACCAGACTAGCCCACTCAGCAGGTCCAAAATCAACGAGAGTGCGATGGACGGCACCCTTTACTAGATACACGAACTCAAACTGCAACGGTTCCGTCAGCCCACCATCAGCCTGTGCTGCTACAGCCCAAGTGTATGCGGCAGCCTGTACCGACCAGCGTCGCTTCTCCCAGTCGTCGGACGGCTTGCGTCCCGGGTTCTTCCAGTCGATGATGGGGCGTGGAAACTCTTGGACGCAGTCGATGGTTCCCTTCAACCAGATTTCTGGCTTGTGATCCACGACGAGCGGTAGTTCAAACGTCCACTCAACAGCGGTGGGGTACACCTCCGGCATTACCTCAGTCCACCAAGCCGACGAGTTGAGTTGAATAATCTTTTCGGGCTCACCCTTCTTGTGGTTCCAACGGGCGATGGTGTGCTGGTTGTCGTCCCAGTAAGCCATTGACGCTGCCACGGTTTGATCCAATGAAAGGGGGGTTCCCGTTTGCATCTTCTCGGTGAGGCACTGCTCAATCCCGTAGTGGACGGAGGATCCAAGCATGGTTGAAGTGGACTCGGTGCTGGCGGAGATCCCCAGCATGTCTTGCCGTGCCCGCTCCGGGCACATGGCGAGGGAGCCAAGCCAAGATTGGCGGAGAACGATGCGGTCGCTGGTCACATCCGGCATCGTAGCACACCCTCAGGGCATGGCTGGTGCATGGCATGGGAACCCCGGGGGGGTTCCCCGGGTCCATGGCAGGGCATGGGGGGTACAGTCACGACGGGTCCGGATCTACGAGGTGCAGGCCCGGGGTGTCCTCGTCGGGTTCCTTGCCCATCAACGCCGAGTACAGTTCCCCTATTTCATGCATGAGTTTGCTGTCCCTAAAGGACGAATCGTGGGCGTGATCTCCGATTATTTGGAGCATATTCTGGGCCAGTTCATAGAGCCCAACTACCGCTTTTCCTACACCTGTTTCGCCCACGAATACTTCGGTTTCTAGGCGGGAGATTCTCTCTTCTATCGTCCGTTCTTTGCTCAAAGTTTTCCCGTTTCTAGTTTGTACATTGTACATAGTCGGGGTGTGGTGGCCGGGTGGAAGGGAACCCCGGCCACCACGAACCCGTGTTAGCAGTCGCCAGTCGGCTTGTAGGACTGGATTGCCAGCCCCCCGTCCTGCGTGGTCATGCGGACCTTGATGCCGTAGCGTTTGGCTGCTTGATGGGCCGACGCCCGGAACGAAGACGTTGCGACTGAATAGTCGACGCCCTCTTCCAGTAGACGGGGAATCCCATCGAACCAGTCACGCCACGGATACTGCTCCGCTCGGGTGCGCTCAGGAAAGTTCGTAAGAACCTTTGCCATTGTGTATCACCTCCTTCATTAGCCTCGTAGATAGAGCCTATCCGATAAGTGTGGTCGACCCGCCATAGGGAGGGGGCGTGCGGGCCGACCACACGCCGTGTCGGGGCATCGACGGTGCTGTCACTCACCACGATGACGATAGAATTCCTCTCGGGTCATCGTGTCGTAAGGCAACGGCATCTTCACTCCCCGGGATCGCTGAACCCTCTTGCGTTCGTACACCCTGTTCGCCTCCCGGCAAACATTGCAACGGCACAGCGACCGCTTGTAAGCGTTGCGCCCATGGAGTATGGCATCTTTGCGGGTGCGCCTAGCCACGGACTGTAAGCAGCGCCAACGCCTGAGTAGCCAGAGGCGTGGCACCATTCAGAGCCTTCTCAAAAGCCCTGTCCTTACAGTACCGTCCCCGCTTGACACCATTGACGATGTGCTGCTCAGCCCCCTGAATGGCGTTGAATGCCAGCCACCTGTTGCCCGCACCCCAGTGTTCCGTCTCGTCAACCCAAGCCTTGCGGAAGGAGTGACGGTTCGTCTCAGCGATGTTCTTCGCACGCTGCGACATGTCCTTTTTCCACGGTGCCAACTGGTTGACAAGCGCCCAGAACTGGGCATCGGAAAACTCTTGGCTAATCAGGATCTTCGCCATGTGCGCTATGGTTGCTGCCCGCTGCTGCGCGCCTTGCAGGATCTTAACCCGCATGACCAGCAGATCGTCATGGTTCTTGGTGTGCTTCACCGCTATCAACGGCTTGTTACCCACCAACTGGTTCTGGCAGAACAACCGCTCTGTCAGGTCGTACACGGCGGTGCGCCAAGTCCCGTTCAGGGAACTGATCCAGCATATCTGCGGCTTGATGATGTCACCATCACCGAGATCCACTGGCTCCGTGAGTTGCTGCGTCAACGCAACACGCTCACCTGCACCGAACACCGTACACGCAGTTGAACTATTCGGAAACAGTTCCTCCGCCATGTCAGCAATAGGGTTGTACCCGTCTGTTTCCGAGTACTTGCACGAGTGCAACCCCAACACCTGTTCGGTGTCGGTTCGCAACACATACTTATGCAACGGTTGCCCCTCATATGCGCCACTTTCGACGCGGGGTATTGTGGCGGCAACATGTTCGCCGTCATAGTTGCTGGAGGTGAGGCCACTCCTATTCTGCCAACACGCTGCCGGGTACGTCACGGGGAACAAAGCATTCGCTTCCCCCATAACCTCGTGGGCCGTATCGCCCACCGTCTGTGCATGGCTCAGCAAGAAGTCACCCTCATGCCTGTCGAACCGTGCTTCTGTTCGGATGTTCATAGCCTGTCCGTTTCTACTTGGGTTTGTACAATGTACAAACGTGGTTGGTTAACTCACGTTTAGGCGTTCCACCACCTGCTGCAACGCCGGACTGTAGTCCGACGTGTACATGTCATGCAGGGCGGTGGATGCCCAAGCGTACTGGAAGGAGTGTAGCACGTCACCCAACGTGACCAGATTCTGCTCCGTTCCCATCAACAGTTCAGAGATGGCAACCAAGGCCAGTTGAAGCAGCGACGCAGCACCGTCACCCTCGTCCCTGTCCTGAACAGCGGCCTCCAACAGAGACACCACGTCTCTGACAGGGGTGGCTTCTAACTCCAATAGTTTTTGCATCGATTCGGCAACCATCAGAAGTCCAACTGGGCTTCCACCCTGACGAGCCGCTGCTCACCCTCTGCGAGCAGATCGGTGACGGCACCAAGCCGCTCATTGAAAGCGACCACATGCTCGCTGACAACCCGGCGCAGTTCAACGTCGCCGTCCATGACAGCAGGAGATGTGACCGTCCCAACGATGGGGATACCAACGGGCCGACCCTTGCGCTCCTGATGCCCACGCTTGGCGCCTTCGGACCGCCGACGGGTCGACGCTTCCTCCAGTCCTTCCTGCCAGACGCGTACCTCCAGCGGGTCATACCCAAGGATGGGCCGTCCCCAACCCTCAACGCCGTTCCCTCGCACGATCCACTGCTGGATCCTGCACGTCGGCTTCGGGAAGGGATGGTGTGTCTCGTCCGTCCACGTTCTCACATAGTAGGACACGCAGGCCGGAGTGACTCCCATGTTGCGAGCCAGTTCGGTCTGGTTCAAACCCCGAATACTCATGTTCGGGCTGGTATACGGCATGTCTTCTTCTCCGTTTCCTATGGCTTTCGCCATGTCATCAAGGTCGAAGTCCTGTTCGACAACGACCTTGCTTTTTTCTGCACGCTTCTGATTGAAGCGTTCGATGCGCCGCTCCACAGGCTCACACGGGGATGTATCCCCCGGATGCGTCCCGCACTTACGGCACACGACCTCGTCCTCACCATGAACAGCCCACCTGTGGCCCATGTCATCCCAATAGGTAGAAGGGCTGTTTTCTCTGTGGCCCATGATATTCACAACCCCCATGTGTGCTGTTCGTCGGCGTGGTCCTGTTCCTTGGCCTCACGGTGATCGTCAGGGTCCGGCTCCGCAGGCGCCGACACCAATGCTTGGATCTCAGCAATCGCCTCAGCCATATGTTCAACAATGGTCTGCATCCCCTTGTCCAACCCCAGCAGATACGCTGCGGTCATAGCCTTGTTCGCATCATCTTTCTTTGCAACCATTTTGCTTCCTCTCTCTATGTACACTGTACATTGTATCGGCTATCTGCGCCTGTCCCACCGCTCCCAAAAGAATTCGATTACGGCTAGCAGCAGCAGTGCCACGCCACCCCAGAACAGGTAGAACAGCAACCCGTCGAACGTCAACTGATTCACTTCGTCTCCTTCCACAGCAGGCAGATACGCACCGCCCCATGCTCCGACCCGGGTGCCTTGTCGACATGCGTCAAGTGCAGATCGTCGGGGGACACAGTCCAGTGGTGTGGCGTACCCGATTCCAGAAACCCGGCGATGTCCTTCATCGACAGCGTGACCTTGATCTCCCGTGTCGGGCTACTTTCTTTAATCCACATTGCACTTCTCCTTATCGGTTGAGGTACTTAGCCTTCAGTCTCATCTGACGCGGAGGCGGGTCACGGTACACCATCGCCGTGGTGCCAGCCTTGCGCCCCTTCGCACCCGGCTCGTCCCGGGTGTAGATCGTGACCGTCCCCATGGCCGTCTCCACCACACGGAAACCAATCCGCACATCATGAGACGTGTCCTCGTAAGTGCCATCGCACACACCTAGTTCGTTGCTCATCCGTACAAGTCCTCCCGCTGGCGAGCCAGCCGCTCATCGTCTTCACGCATACCCCGATGCTCCCGACTGGCACCATCCTCCCAATGGTCGTGCCAACGGGCCTTCGGCACCACGCTCGGAACGTGGTCAGGTGTACACCAGCCACACTCAGTCTTACCGTCGGTGGACGGTGACTCACCGCGACAGTGGGGACACTCGGGATTGTTCTCAGCCATAGTGTTCCCTCCACTCATCAGTACACGACGCCAACACATACGGGCGCACATTGGAGGCGTACTCGTCACCCATGTCGAACCCCCCGAACGTGTACGGGGACCTCGCCGCCACCAACCAGCGGGCATAGGCGTCCGCCCGCTCCGTGTCTGGCCGCTTGTATGTCTTCAGCACCCGCCACTCAAAGCCATTTGGCCCCTTGTAGACGGCATACGGGTCATCCTGCGGACGAGTCCTCCCGAATGGATTCTTAGTTGCTGCCATACCTCTACCTCTCTCTTCCAGTTGTGTACACTGTACAGTCACGCCGCAGCGAACCGCACATTGTTTACGCCACCAATGCACATGTCACACTCAACACACGCACCAGCACCGACCTTGCCATCCCACACTACCAGCGGAATGCGACGCTCACCACTCGGACGCCTCGCCAGTTCGGGACACCTAGGACCACGACGTTCGCCGGGAAAACGGGCAGCCAACGCCTCCGTCTCATCCCAACTATCGCCACAAAAAGCCAACTTCACCCACGGGTTCGCAGCCTTCACCACCACCGCCCGATCCACGTTGTACTCATCCACACTCAAGTACACCGACAGATTCCGTGCCCCCGCCAACATCGGCACCACATCATACGACCGTGTGTAACACCAGAATCGCACGTTCGGATACAACCCGGCCAGCCGACGCATAGCCCGGGCAAAGTTCCGCCCCGGAATGTCACCATCCCAAAACCAGCGCCACACAGGATCCACACCACGCCGCTCACACTCAGCGACGAAGTCATCCAACATCGGCTTGCACGCACCCGCCAACGCAGGCATGCTACGTTTCAGCGACTGGTACACCGACCAGTTCCCCAACACCAACGCATGCACACTAGGCCACCGCTCCAGATTCAGTGCATAGCAGACACGCTGACACCACGCAGTCGCACCACCACACGAAAACCGTGGGCCAGCAGGCAACCCGAAAGCGTTCGCCAACGGGACACCACGCCCATCGTTGCGCCACGCTATCCACGGCGAAGTCTTGCGATCCGTTGATGCACGAAACACCAACGGCGCCGACACGCTCAGTCGTTTGTACACTGTACATTCCTTTCAGCGGCACGCTCCAACACCCGCGCCAAGTCGTAACGCACCCGCACCCGGCCATTACGCCGACGGGCAGACGGCGGCGTAGCCTGCACTGTCTGCCCATCCAACACTGGTACGGCACGCAACCGATCCAGCGACGTGCCCGCCACGAACTCGTCGTAAGGCACGCCGTTAATGGTGACACCACTCATGCCGTCACCTCCGTGGCACTCACCGACACGACCGTCACCTCATCGGCAACGTACAAGTCCAGCAGCACCTCGGCAGATTCCTCCGGAGTGCCGTTCATCTCTTCCATCTCGAAGGTGACAACGACACGGTGCGTGTGAGTGTCCAACAATCTATCGCCATCCATCATGTTACTCCAATCCACTAGTCCAACAACACCATCCTATCGGCAAAACGCAACACTCACACCACGCATCCATCATGCATCCATCATGCACCCACCACACACACGCACACACACACAGACGAACGACGAACGAATGTACACTGTACAAACAGGAATATTACGACTATGTGACAGAATCAAAACAGGGAGGAACTACGACACACGGCCGATAGTGTCCTCAGTGGTGGCAATCCGGCCACCACGACGGAAGGAAGGCACTATGCCTACCAACGCAACACTCGGGACCCATGCCCGGGCAGCACTCACGGCAGCCAACACGGCAGCCACGGGCGCCACTACATGGGTCGACCATGGCGCCAACATATGGCTAGCCAATCACCGCGACGGGGGCACACTGTTGCCGACCCGGAACGATGACCGCATGAGTTGGCACCTAGCCGACGGCAAGACAGTGACATCACACTGCGGAGCGGTATCGGCAAACGACGGGCGCACTGGTGCACTACTTGCCATCGCCCTTACCCATGGCGACGACCACACGGCAGCCACCACGGCAGCCAAGGCCCACGCCGCCATCAAGGCGCTAGGCGTGACCACGACCGACCTACGGGGCGGCATGGTCAAGGGCTTGACCTACGTCGCCAAGACGAAGACACGGGGCACCGCCAAGGCACTCCGCGACTACGTCGACGGCTACGTCGCCACCCGGGACGCCGCAGTGGCCGACGGCAAGGGCGCCAAGGCAGCCCGGAAAGTTGCCGTCGACACTGTCAACGACGCCGCCGGAGTGCCCGCCCGCCAGAGCAACGGCAACGGCAACGGAGACGGCACGCCGACGCCGGAGCCCGTGACACTGGTCGACGTGCTTGCCGCACTGGTGGCACTCACCACGGGCGACGCCGACGGACAGTGCGCCGCCATCGCCACGGTCACCCGAGGCAACGACACGGCCCGGACCACACTGGCAACATGGGGCACCATGTTGACGACAGAGTGCACCGCTTGACGATGCCCACCTAACCCGGGCAGCGGCCCGGGTCGACGGAGCCCGCCCGGCCATGCGCCGGGCGGGTTTTTTCGCGTCCGGCGACGGGCAGCGCGCCCGATTCTATGCAGGATTCTATGCAGCGCCCGCGCATACGATCATGCATAGAACGTGCATAATGTACACTGTACATACGCCCGCCCGGACCGAGGCTAGACCCCCGTTGACCCCCACGACCCCGACCCCCCCCGGCCATGGGGGGGGGCAGGGGGGGGGCCGATTACTAGGTATAGATATGGAGGGGCAGTGGGCGCCCGGACTGCCGTTGGGGTTGGGGCGGACTGTACACCTCATGGCATGGCATGGCATGGCATGGCGGTGGGTCCCCCTATAGGGTAGGCTGGTGTGTCCCGCTCTGTGAGCAGGGCTTTTGTGGCGGGGACAGTTTGCGACGGGACAGTCCGGGTGTGTTTTTAGGAGGTGTTTGATGCCGCAGAATGGTGGTGGCCGGGGTTGGAAGTGGGATGAGTCTTCGGGGGAGAAGACGATGCCGAAGAAGTGGGTCCAGTTGTTGGATTGGCTTCTTCAGGGTCCCGATAGGGATCCTCGCAATCAGTATGAGTGGGCTGAGTTGAATGGGATTCATGAGGATTCGGTGCGGCGGATTAAGCGTGATCCTCGTTTTGCGAAGGAGTGGGATCGTCGTGCGGCTGAGTTGAATATTCATCCTGAGCGGACGCAGTCGGTGATTGATGCGTTGCATCAGCAGGCTGTGGGTGGGAGTGTACAGGCTGCGTCTCTGTATTTGCAGTATATTGAGAAGTTTACGCCGAAGCGGCGTGTGGTGGTTGATGATGATCGTGAGGCTGCGGGGTTGTCTGATGCGGAGTTGGTTGATGAGTTGTTGGCTCAGGTGCATCATTTGAGGGTGGTGGGGGAGTGAGCCCGGGTCATGTTTTGCGGGATGGGGTGTGGGTGCCGCATGATGAGGATTTGGTGTGGCGTGAGGAGGCGTTTGGTGAGCATCCGATGTTGGACGCGTTGGGTAACCCGTTTCGCAATGAGGAACCTTTGGAGTGCGGTGTTGAGAACCCGGAGGTGTGCGAGTCGTGTCAGTAAGGGATTGGTGGACGTGCCTGTTGCTGGTGGGGATGTTCGCGTTTATAGCCTTTACGGTTTGGGGTTTGGGTCGGACGTTACAGTCGTTGCTCGATTAGATGGGTAGGTTGACGGAACTTCAGCGGGAGGCGGAGTGGAGGCGCTGTACCGAGGATGAGTCACATTTTTTGCGTAGGTATTGGCATATTGCCCATCCTGCTCGTGGCCGGATTCTGTTTGATCTTCGGGTGGCCCAGTCTGAGGCTTTGGCCCATTGGGATAGTAACCGTTATTCGCTGTCGTTGAAGGCCCGTCAGATCGGGTGGACGACGTTGGTGGCGGCTCACCAGTTTTGGTTGGCTTTTTTCAGGCCGGATCAGAACATTATTGACTTGTCTCGGACGGAGCGCGAGTCGGTGTTGCTGTTGAAGAAGTCGAAGTACGGGTTTTCGCATTTGCCTGAGTGGATGTTGGAGCGTGGCCCGGAGCCGTTGGTTGAGCATCAGCAGAAGATGGCGTTTGGGAATGGTAGCCAGATTACTTCGATGCCGTCTGCGTCGGATCCTGCTAGGGGTGAGTCTGCTTCGCTGGTGGTGGTTGACGAGTGGGCGTTCCTTCCGAACCCTGAGGAGGCGTGGGCTTCTATTGAGCCTGTGGCTGATGTGGGTGGTCGGATTATCGGGTTGTCGACGGCTAACGGGTCGGGAAACTTTTTTCACGAGTTGTGGGTGGGGGCGCAGACGGGTTCTAACAGGTTTGAGCCGATGTTTTTTCCTTGGTCTGCGTCGGAGGATCGGGATGAGTCGTGGTATGAGTCGAAGTGTGAGTCGATGTTGCCGTGGCAGTTGGCTCAGGAGTATCCGACGACGCCTGAGGAGGCGTTCATCAAGTCGGGTAACCCTGTGTTTGATTTGGATGTGTTGGAGGGTATGAACGCTACGGTGGAGCAGGGTCAGGCGGGTTATTTGTGGCGTCCGTCGGCTCGTTTCGTGGAGTTTCGTAAAGATGCTTATAGTTTGGCGTGAGCCTGTGCCGCGCCGTGCGTACTGCGTGGGGGTTGATACGGCTGAGGGGCTGGTGCATGGGGATTATTCGTGCGCTCAGGTCTTGGATGTTCGCTCTGGCGAACAGGTTGCGATTTGGCATGGGCATATTCCGCCGGATACGTTGGCTAACGAGGTGTACAATCTGGCGTTGTGGTATAACGATGCGTTGACTTGTGTGGAGTCGAATAACCACGGGTTGACTACGATCACCCAGTTGCGGCATTTGGGGCATCCGAATCTGTTTCGGAAGCGGATGTTGAATCGTTCGACTACGAAGGTGTCGCAGGAGTTTGGTTGGAAGACGACGCGCACGTCGAAGCCGTTGTTGATTGACGATTTGGGGATGGCGTTGCGGGCGGGCGAGTTGACGATCCATGATCGGTATACTTTGGCGGAGTTGCGAACCTATGTGCGGAATGAGCGGGGTTCGATGGGTGGTTCACCGCACGATGACAGGGTGATGGCGTTGGCGTTGTCTAATGAGATGCGCCAGTACGCGTTTATGCCCGAGTTTGCGCCGAAGGTGGACGATTATTGGACTGTCGATTGGTTCGCTAGGATGGTGAAGGAGGATCCGAATCCGGATTTGAACATCGGTGTCCATACGGTGCGTGGGACAGTCTGAACATAGCCTTTAGAGGCTTTATTGGAGGTTATTACCTTGGCAAAGAACTTTGTGTCGTTTACGAGCGGTACGGAAACCATCGACGGTCGCAAGGGCCAGAACAACCAGTTGGAGCGCGGCGCGTCCGTGGTGTCCAACCCGATCTGGAAGACAGCGTCCCCGAACTCTTCAAAGCAGCGGTTCGACAGCCCGAAGTATGCTCAGCAGACTGGCGGCTACGGCGAGGTTGGTGTTCGTGAGACTCCGTTCAATCAGCATGGACAGACTGGTAAGGTTGAGCCAGCGAAGCCACAGCCTCGCCTACACGGCCACAACGCCGGATAGTGCCTGTCCTCCCCCGGGAGGCGACCTATGGCGAGTTCTGCGGTTACGTCGCGGGGTTGCGTGGGGCGTTGACCCGTGCCGAGTTGGATGAGTTGTGGGAGCGGCGTCAAAAACTGCTTGGTATCGGCTTCGCAACTGGAGCGGGCTCCCGCTCTCTGCTGCCCCCAGACGAACAGCACCTGACGCGCAATCAGCGCGGCCGAAAGGCCGAGGCGGAGGCAGCATCTCAGGGGCGCAACATCGAACGTCTGCCAGATAAGGCGTATTTCTGATGGCCCGCAAGACGCGCGTTGAGCGGCATGAGATTGTTCAACGGCGTTTAAGGTCGTCTGCGCGTTGGCGTGACGAGATGGGCTATGACAGCCTGTGGCGTCGCATGAACGATTTGTACCGTGGCAAGCATTGGCCTAGCACCACTGCTAGTGGCGAGGATCTGATTGCCGTTAACCTTGCTTTTAGCACTGTTAATGTTATTGCGCCGTCTGTGTCGGTGAATCATCCGAAGATTGTGGTATCTCCCACATTGGAACAGGACGCCGATAGGGCCACGTTCGTTGAGGCTGTCATCAATTACATGTGGCGGCATCACGATTTTCGTAAGCCGTTCCGGCGCTCTATCAAAGATTTTCTGATCTTCGGCCACGGCTGGTTGAAGGTTGGGTGGAACTTCGTAGAGCAGGAACGCTCGTTGGGTGATTCGGAGCGTGAGGAACTGGCCGAAGATGCGCTGTTTGAGGCGGACCTGTTCGGGGCGCAGAACCCGGACTTGGCTGGCGGTCTACCCAGCGAGGAAGACATGTTGGCAATGGTGCCCCAGACTCGCATGATGATCGTGGAGGATCAGCCGTTTTTGGAGCGGATCTCTCCGTTCGACATGTTTGTTGACCCGGAAGCAACCTGCATGGAGGATGCGAAGTGGATTGCTCAGCGGGTTGTTCGCAGGTTGGAAGATGCCAAGACGGATAAGAACTATAAGCCGTCGGCTCGGAAACGACTAACCGCCGATGCGATGTTGTACCCGATGTACGAATCATCTGATCGTCAGGAACGGGAGCAGTTCCTTCTGGAAGAGGAACGGGTGGGGATCTACGAATACTACGATATCGCTGATAATACGATGAGCGTGTCGACGTTGACGGGTGACGAGTTCTTGGTGGATCCGATCCCCATGCCGTATGCCTACGGGCAGCCGTTTGTGATGGTACGGAACTATGACGTTCCCGACTACTTCTACCCGATGGGTGATCTGGAAGCCATTGAGTCGTTGCAGTTGGAGTTGGATAAGACCCGTTCGCAGTTGGTGAACGCTAGGAAGCGGTACGCCCGCAAGTACCTGTACCATGAGCGGTCGTTCGGTCCTGAGGGGCGTGAAGCGTTGGAGTCCGATCAGGACGGTCGGCTTGTCCCCGTTGTGGACGAGAACAAGCCTTTGTCGGAGGTTGTGGTTCCGATGCCGCAGACGCCGCTTTCGCCCGAGGTGTACAATACGTCGTCAATCATCGAAGAGGACATTTACACCGTTTCGGGCGTGTCTGAGTATGCCCGGGGACAGTTCCCCGAGATTCGACGCACTGCCACTGAGGCAAGTTTGATCGCTGACGCTGGCAACGCCCGCGCTGCGGACAAGTTGGCGATTGTGGAGTTGGGAATCGGGCATGTGGCACGGCGAATCATCCAGTTGATGCAGCAGTTTATGACGGGTGAGCAGGTTGCCCGGGTGGTGGGCCGTGGCGGCGAAAGCCTGTTTGTGACGTATACCCGTGATGACATCGTCGGGGAGTACGACTATTCCGTTGAGGGGGGTTCAACGCAGCCGACCAATGACACCATTCGTAAACAGCAGGCCGTTTCGTTGCTAAACGCTATGGGTCCGCTGGTGGGAACCGTGATCGATCCGACAGCGCTTGCTAGGCATGTGCTGCAACGTGGCTTCGATATCAAGGATCCTGACAAGTTTTTGATGCAACAGGCACCGATGATGCCCGGAGGCCCGGGAGGTCCCGCAAGCCCCGAGGGGATGCCTGCGCCCCCGAATGGGGCGGGTATGCCGATGGCTGCTGAGGGTGCGCCGGATCAGATGGGTGGTATTCCGCCGGAGTTGGTGGCGCAGTTGCAGAACCAAATGGGTGTGGATTTGGGTACTTTGTAGATCGCTTGGGACAGGTGGTCCCTAGTAGAAGAGAGCAATCGTTCAATGAACGGACTCTCAGGAGGAAATAGAATGGAAGATGCGACGGAACCCACTGAGGTGGACAGTCCGGGCTCTTTAAGTGAGGTTTCAGAGGAACCCGCTGGGTCGTACACCGTGAAGGTGGACGGTTCGGAAGAGCAGGTCAGCCTTGACGAACTTCGGGATGGATACCAGAGACAGTCGGATTACACCCGTAAGACGCAGGAACTGGCATCCGAACGCAAGAGGTTGCAGCAAGCCGAAGCGATAGTCACTTCGTTGGAGGCGGACCCGAATGGGACGTTGACGGCGTTGGCGGATGCATTCGGGGTTTCGACTAAACAGCCGTCACAAGCGGCTGAGGTTGACCCTTACGGTGCGGCATGGGGCGATGACGTTCCTGACCCCACCGAGGATCGTATCCGAGGACTGGAGCAGCGGTTGGCCGCACAGGACCGCGTTCACAGACGACAACTAGTAGAGAAGCAAGTCGAAAACTTAAAAGGGCAGTACGGCGATTTCGACGCTCAGGATCTGTTCCAACATGCGTTAGCCAACCAGATCACGAATCTGGAGGCGGCACTGACACACATGCGTTACGACGATGTGGCAAAGCGGGCGCACAAGTTGGAGCAAGAACAGGGGCGAACGGAAGCAAAACGGGACGCTAGTGTGGTGACTCCTTCGGGGTCTAAGCAGGCGGGTTCTTCTAAGGCTGCTCCGGAAAAGGTTTCTTCTATCCGTCAGGCGTTTGAGAACGCCAAGCGGGAACTTGCTTCATGACACAGAGTGAGGTGACAGTACATGGCTGGTAACAGCAACTTTGACGAGATTCTGTCCACCACCCTGAAAAACTACATCCCGAAACTTACTGACAACATCTTCTCGGCTAGGCCATTGTTCTATGCCTTGACGAATGGTCAGACAATTCGGCGTGTTTCAGGTGGTGCGAAGATCGTCGTCCCGATTATTTACGGGACAAACTCAACCGCTGGTTCTTACAGCGGCGTGGATACTATTGACATTACGGCTCAGACAGGCATTTCGGCTGCTGAGTACGACTGGAAGCAGTATGCCGCCACCGTAACAATCTCCGGAATCGAAGAGGCCAAGAACAACGGCGAAGCCGCCATCATCGACCTGCTGGAAGGCAAAATCTTCCAGACGCAGGAGACGGTGATTGAGAACATGAACACCATGTTCTGGGCGGATGGTACTGGTAACAGCAGCAAGGACTGGAATGGTCTGCACCTGATTGTTGCCAAGCCCAACACGTCGCTTGGTGGAATCGACCCGAC
>Ga0310342_100000098_pt1 | contig 41299 bp, 36 predicted proteins | sample S15DNA20500_MG_FD_206155 | JGI IMG/M metagenome (GOLD analysis project Ga0310342, IMG submission 206155) | Marine microbial communities from station ALOHA, North Pacific Subtropical Gyre - S1503-DNA-20-500_MG | ecosystem: Environmental > Aquatic > Marine > Oceanic | place: Pacific Ocean: North... | reverse complement strand
CCAAGCCGAAATATTTTCACCGGGAAGTGGGGGGGAATTTCCGCCTCGATCCGCTGCAGGCCGCCCTCCTCAGGGTCAAGCTGCGCCGTTACGGCGACTACACCAGGGCCCGCCAGGAGAATGCCGCCTACTACACGGGAAAGTTGTCCGCCCTCCAAGGGGTGGTGGCGGCCCCGGCGCGCTGCTGCTGCGCCGGCGGTCAGGAAGAATCCCCAGGTGACGCCAGGGTCGTCCTGCCCACCTGCTGCGAGCACAACGAGCATATCTGGAACCAGTTTACCCTGCGGGTGCGTGGGGAGGGCCGGCGCGACGCCCTCAGGAAGCATCTGGGCACCCGCGAGATAGGATGTGAGATCTATTATCCGCTCACGATGGACCAGCAGGAGTGCTTCACCAACCTTCCGGAGAGGAGCCGGACGGGGAACGAAGCAGCCCACCTGCTGGCAACAGAAGCGCTGAGCATACCGATTTATCCCGAGCTTAGGCGGGAGATGCAGGATCATGTGGTAACGGCCCTTGAAGAGTTCCTGGGAGGGGATTAAGCTGACAAAGGCATGATGGTGATTCTCTACGATGGAGAGTGCAGCTTCTGCTCGGCCACCATTCAGTTCATCCTGAAGCGGGATCGTCAGGGGATCTTCCACTTTGCTTCGATCCAGTCAAAGGCAGGCCGCCGGCTGTTGCGCGATCACGGGGTGGACGAACCCGATCTGGACACCATGTTCCTGCTTGAGGACGGACACCTCTCCGAGCGCAGCACGGCCGCCCTGCGCATCGGAACGCGGTTGCCCCGATATGGGCTCCTGGCCGCCCTCGGGCTTTGGGTGCCTCGCTTCCTGCGGGATTGGTGCTACGGCCTGGTGGCCCGCAACCGGTATTGGCTACGGGACAGGGAAAGCTGCCTGCTCCCCACCGAGGAACAGCGGGCGAGGTTTCATGACCAGCAGGATTAAGGGAGCAATTCGCTTGATGCGGGCATCGTTCGCAACGAAACTAAAGGGCCTTCCCTCACCAGCATGAAAAGAATTCCACGCTGCCGTCTCCTGGCTGTGGTCCTGGCTTTCAGCATGACCGTGCCGGTGCTGGCGGATGTTGCGGAGACCGTCGAAAAGTACCGGACTTCGTTTGAGAAGCGGATGAACGCCGAACTGGACGAACATGGGAAGGCGGCCCGGGATCTGCGACTCAACTACCTTGAAGTACTGAACAAGCTCAAGGTGGAGCTGGGGAGAGCCGAGAATCTCAAGGGCGCCACCCAGGTTCTGGCAGAGATCGAGATGATTGAAGATGGGGAGGAGTCCAAGGAGCTTCCTGCCGATGCGGACTTTCGTTTCAAACGGGTTCGCGAGAAATGGGAGAGGGGATTGGCGGAGATCCGTTCTGCCCGCAGCAAAAAACTGAAGACAACAGTGGAACTGTATCTGAAGGCCCTTGATACCGAGAAACGGCGGCTGACGCGGGCGGGTGAGATCAAGGAGGCTCTGGTCATCGAGGAAGAAGAAAAGCGGGTTGGGGATCTCCCGGAGGTGAAAGCCCTGGCCAATACCCCCGAGCCTGGCCAGCCAGCCGATGAGGATCTGCAGGACCTTGCCCTGGCTTCAAGGGGTGCCAAGGCGTCGGGCGGCAAGGAGGCGGATCTGATGATCGATGGGAAGACAAAGCACGATAAGCACAAGGGATACGCCTGGGCCACAAATCCGTGCAGCTTCATGGTGGATCTGGGCGCGGTCCATACCATTAACAGGATTCGTCTCTTCCTCTACGATCTCGACAACCGGAGATATGGCTACCGGATTTTCGTCTCGGAGGATGGGGCCTCGTGGAACCAGGTCCGCTCAAATCCAAGAGCCCGTGGCGGATGGCAGGAGATCGGACTGGAAGACACGAAACTCCAGTTTATCAGGGTGCACGGACTCAGTAATACCGAGAACCGCAATTTCCACGTGGTGGAAATCGAGGCTTACGGGTCGTAGCGGCCGGGAGTGCTCTCATTGCCAGGAAGATCAGGGAGGCTGATCCCGGTCCATGACTCCCGAGCCGCCCGGGAATTCCAGTTTGTAAGGATGGAGAGGATTTGCCCCCGATGTCATTTGAAACTTCAGAGATGGTTGGATTGGACCGATGGCCGGCAAGCTGAATGGTGACCAGGTCACGGACATTCAAGGCATTGATTTTTGCCTCGAGCAACGCAGCCACAGCGGTGGTGACCCTGGTGATTGCGGCCGTGCTCTCCCGGGTCTTCGACAAGATCGATTATGCGACCTACCGGCAGACTCTCCTGGTCTACCAGTTTTCCGGACCTCTTCTCGCGCTGGGTCTTCCGGCGGCGCTGTTCTATTTCCTGCCGGGCGAGACGAGCAGGATCCGCGCAGTGCTGTTGGAGAACCTGATTCTGCTGGGAGTTCTGGGGGGAAGTTTTTCGCTGTTTCTGGTCTTCGGGGGGAATGTGTTCGTCGCCGAGCAGTTCTCCAATCCGGAACTAGAAGAGACCCTGCTGGTTTTCGCGCTCTACCCCGTCCTCTTCCTCCCCACCACGGCAGTGAGCGCAGTGCTGGTGGTGCAGGAAAAGGTTCAATGGCTTTTCCTGCATACGGTGGTCACCCGTCTCTCCCGACTTTTCCTGGTCCTTGGGGTGGTGTGGCTGTGTGCGGCCGGACCACTGGGAGCGGTGGGTGCGATGACGGTGTCGGGAGGGATTGTGTTTGCTTCGGGGATCTACCTCATGTTCCGCGCGGTGCCGCGCAGCGAGGTGTCGCGGCCGACCCTCAGAGGGATGTCGTCGCAGCTGAAGTATGCGGTGCCGATCGGGCTCGCCCTCATGCTGGAGAAACTTGCGATGGGGATCGACCAGGTTCTCGTCGCGGCACTCTGCAGCCCCCGGGAATTCGCGGTTTTCGTCAACGGGGCGATGGAGATTCCATTCATCCGGATGATCACGGTGCCTGCCACCGCGGTGGTGCTTCCCGAACTGGTGGCCTTTTATAAGAACAACCAGAAGGGGGAGGCTCTTGAACTATGGCGCAAAGCTGCCCGCAAGGTTTCTGTGGTTCTGCTGCCTATCGGGGGAGTCCTGTTCGTGATTGCGCCGGAACTGATGACCTTGCTCTATTCCAGCGAATACATCGAAAGTTCCCGGCCCCTGCGCATCTACCTGCTCCTGCTTCCGGCCCGCCTGATATTTTTTGGAGCGATCTTCCAGGCAGCGGGCCGGACGGACCTGATCCTGAAGCGGGCGGTCGGGACCCTGGTTCTGAACACCCTGGTGAGTTACCCCCTGATTTACTACTTTGGGATCGAAGGAGCAGCCTGGGGAACCGTGATAGTGTTCTGGGGTTACGTCATTCCCTACTGCATCGGATACTGCAGCCGGTTGCTTGAGGTAAGATGGTTTGAGCTCATGCCCTATCGCCAGGTTGGTCTGATGATCCTCATGATGATAGTGGCCGGGGTTGCCGCAACGGCGTTGCAGCAGTTGCTGCCCTTTGAAAACACCCTGATCGTTGCCATGACGACCACCGCAATGTTCCTGGTGTTCCTTGGTCCGCCATTTTTCCTCCTCTATCGAAAAGACCTGAAGGGATACTGGCACACCGTCCGGCATCGGCTGGGGGGGCGTGGCGATCGCAGGGCTTCCTAGGGCAGGGATGAACGGCAGAGCAGAATCTGATTTCGAGCCATGAAATGTCTTACCGTCATCGGGGCGCGCCCCCAGTTTATCAAGGCCGCGCCCGTCAGTCGTGCCTTCGCAGCGGCGGGGATCGAACAAGTGCTGGTGCATACGGGCCAGCACTATGACTTTGAAATGTCCGAGGTCTTCTTCCAGGAGCTGGAGATTCCTCCCCCACGGCATAGCCTGGGACTGGGAGGCGGCACCCATGGGGTGATGACGGGGCGGATGCTGGAGGGAATTGAGAAGATTCTGTCAGAGGACCGGCCGGACTGGGTGCTGGTTTACGGGGATACCAATTCCACCCTGGCGGGGGCCCTGGCGGCCGCCAAGCTGCACATTCCTGTCTGTCATGTTGAGTCCGGCCTGCGTTCGTGGAACCGCCGCATGCCGGAGGAGATCAACCGGGTGCTCACGGATCACATCTCCAACCGTCTTTTCTGCTCCAGTGAACTGGCGGTGGAGAACCTGCGGCGGGAAGGAATCACGGCGGGGGTGGAGATGGTGGGAGACGTGATGGCAGATACCAACAAGCTGGCGCAGGAGGTGGTGGCAGGGCGCTCTGCAGAGTTCTGGAAGGCTGCCAATCCGGACATGCTGGCGGATGAGTTCGCTCTCTTAACGCTTCACCGGGCCGAGAACACCGATGATCCCGTGCGGTTCCGGGCTCTGGTGGAACAGCTCAACAGCCTGAATATCCAGGTGGTGTTCCCGGTTCATCCCCGCACGCGGAAGGCTCTTTTGCGGGAGGAATTGTCGTTGGGCGACCACATTGTCACAATAGACCCGGTCGGCTATCTGGAGATGGTTCTGCTCCTGGATCAGGCCCGGTTGGTTCTCACCGATTCAGGAGGTTTGCAGAAGGAAGCCTACTGGGGAAAAACCCCCTGCCTGACCCTCCGGACGGAAACCGAGTGGGTGGAAACAGTGGAGGCAGGCTGGAACGTGGTTCTGGGTGAGGAGGTGGAATCGTTGGCCAACCTGGTAGCAGAGTCTGAGCCCCCCCCTTCGTGGGAGCCCCTCTACGGGGACGGGAATGCGGCGGGCAGGATCGTGGCGGCCCTTTCAATCTGAATGATCATTTATCATTATCCCAGGGAACTCGATCCGGAAGCAGCGGTTGGGGCCGCCTTGCGTCCACTTCGAATGCTGGAAGCCTTCAGATCTCTCGGCGAGGAGGTTATCGAGATCAGCGGAAGGGGGATGGCCCGGGTGGGGAAGGCTGCCGCGCTGGACGGGGCCCTGGAGAGCGACACGGTGTTCTATTCAGAGTCGGTTAATGTTCCTCCAGGCCTGACGTGGGCACGGCGGCGGCCATGGCGCATGAACTTCGACTATCACCTGATCCGGGACCTGCACCGGCGCGGAGTGCCCACCGGGTTGTTCTACCGCGACATCTACTGGGCGCTGGAAGAAACCAGGGCGATCAGCCTCAGGTCGTTCGTGCGTCAACGGTTGACACCCGCTTTTGCGCGGCGGGAACTGCGCCACTATGAGAAGTCTCTCGATGTCCTCTTTCTGCCGCACAAGAACATGGGTCAATATGTGCCTTTTCCTTTTTCGAATACCGAGATGAGGACCCTGCCGCCCGGTGGCGAGCAACGGGACCCCGACCCCGGCGTCGAGCGGGACTCCGTGGGAGAGGGCGGGTGCCTGAACCTGCTCTATGTCGGGAACATCGCTCCTCCGCACTACGATCTCCGTCCCTATATTGAGGCGGTGGAAACCGTATCCTGCGCGAAACTTGAGGTGGTTACCCGTGAACGCGCTCTCAGGCATCATGGAGATCTGTATCGATTTGGGGACTACCGGAATGTCTCGGTGGTGCATGCCCATGGGGAGGGGTTGAATCCCTGTTACCGCCGGGCCGACCTGGCCCTCGCCGTTCGCAATGACAACGACTACCTCGCCTTCTGCATGCCGGTGAAGATCTTTGAGGCCCTTTCCTTTGGAGTGCCCCTGGTCGTTTCGGCCGGGCTCAGGGTGGTGGCGGAACTGGTGGAGCGGGAACAGTTGGGCTGGGTGGTGAGCAGCCCTGCAGAATTCAGGAATCTTCTGGGTCGCCTGGCAGAGAACCCCGGGGAGTTGCAGAGTGTGCGGAGACGGGTCCTGCGTGCCCGTGAGCGGCACACCTGGGAGGCGCGGGCCCGCGAAGTAGTCGAGGTGTTGCGTGCGGTGCGGACCCGGAAGGGTGCATGACCGGATTTCCTATGAGATGGCTATGATACGAGCACTGAAACGGGCGGTGGCACGCCGGCTTAATTTCACCCTGGGGAAAACTCTCAACGGGAGGTGCTTTCGCATCCCCATGCTGGGAGGGCTGGGCGGGGCCATGCGGCGGCACCACGAGCCGTGGATGCTTGAGAATCTCATCCAGATCGAGAAAGAGGCCGACGGATGCTTCGTTGATGTCGGGGTCAACCTCGGGCAGACGCTGCTGGCGGTGAAGTCAATCCGGTCTGATTGGGAATATATCGGATTCGAGCCGAATCCCTACTGCGTGTTCTACACCATGAACCTGATTGAGCTGAACGCGCTGGAAGGATGTTCCATCTTCCCCTTCGGGATTGGGGAGACAACCGGAGCGATGGACCTGCGCCTGAACTCGCTGACGGGCGGGGAGGGCAGCATCGTGGCCGGGTTCCGTTCAGAGTCCGACTACAAACGACGGATCAAGGTTCCTATTCTGGGAGCCGAGTTCCTGCCCGGTGAGTTGCTGGAGCACAAGGTGGGAGTTCTCAAGGTCGACGTGGAGGGCGGAGAACTGGATGTCTTCCGGGCCATGACTCCCGTCCTCAGAAAGCACCAGCCCCTCATCATCTCAGAGCTGCTGCCCATCTACGATACCACGACCGAACAGGGAAGCTTCCGCAAGGAGCGGCAGGACGCCCTGACGGAAATCCTGCACGACCTGGGTTATGGCATCATTCGTCTCCACCTTGATGGGAGCCGTGAGCGTCTTGAGGAGATCGAAGTGCACAGTGAGATCGCGCTCACCAACTATCTCTTCGCCCCTGTCGACCGGGCCAGTTCCTTCCTGTCTGCATCATGAGTCTCAAATTGCGACTGCGGGCCGCGTCCCTCGAGCTGCGCTTCCAGATCAGTTGCCGCCAATCGCTCTGGCTGCTGATGGCCCCCTTCAGCTGGTCCCGCACGCGGAGGTTTCGGGCCGGCAGGGAGTCCTTGCCGGAAGAAGGCCGGGTGCACCGCGGGCTGGCCCTCGTGATTGACGGCTTTCCAGGCTCGGCGAATTCCTTTGCGACCCGGGCGTTCCGAGCCATGCAGGAGGAGAGGGTTCCCGTTGGTAATCACTACCATAGCCCGGCCGAGACGATCCGCGCCACCCGCCTCGGGGTGCCGGTTCTCCTCACCCTGCGCCGCCCCATCGATTCGGTGAACTCGATGGTACGGCGGTGGCCCTTCGTTTCCTTCGAGTCCGCCCTGCGTTGGTACGTGATGTTCTATGAGGCGGTGGAACCCCATCTTGACCGTATGGTGCTGAGCGATTTTGGCACTACCACGAGTGAATTTCCGACTGTTGTGGCGGCCATGAACCGGAAGTTCGGCACCTCCTTCGGGACGAATCTTCCAGCGGAACGGATGGCGGAATTCGAGCCCCGTCTGCGCCAGAGTGAGGAAGAACAACAACGCCGGGCGGTGGAAAAGCGCGAAATGGAATGTTCCTATCGGAGGTCAACTTCCGAGCCGCGTCGCAAGGCTGCAGAAGCAATTTTCGTACGGCTGGCGCACCGATCTCTCGGGGATTGACTCGTTCCGGATGGCGACGGAGGATGGCACTCCGCCACTTGTCCGGGGGAGGGGGCGGCCCACGAACGGAAACCTGAAGACCAGTTACAGGGGTCATGATCAATTGAAAACTTCTTCATGGGAACTATTCGAATAGGACCGATCGTTTTGATGATCTCCATGATGGGCCTTGGCCTCTTCGTGGTGATGACGATCCTCACCGGGACAGGAAACGTTCTTGGAGCGACCTACCGCTTCATCTGGATTCCGGCCCTGATCCTGGGGTGCGTGGCTCCCCGGGCCGCGATGTACGTTTTGCTCATATTCGCGACCTTCCTCGACATTCCCAAGAAGCTCCTGGTGATCGCCAACGTGCTGCATATGGACTTCCGGGACGTCTATTTCGTCCTGGCAGTGCCACCGGTCATGCTGCTCGGGATGGTGACCCACTATCTCGCCTGTTTCGCCCTGCGGGTACGCCAGATGACGAAACGCGATACGACCCTCTTCATCATCGCCACCCTCCTGGTGGCGACGACCGCGATAATCGCATTGGTCAAGGGGGGCTTTGGGATGCAGGCGCTCAAGCCTCTGGCCAACACCTCGGCTTATTACGGGCTGATCTTCGTCCTTCCGCTCGCCCTTCCGGGGGTGGTGGACGTGCAGAAGTTCTTCAGGTTTGCGCTCATCATCATGATCCCGGCCGCCCTCCATGCCCTGTGGCACTTTTGGTTCGGGCTCTTTGATTTTGAGCACAAGTACATGGAGTCGGGCTTCTCCATCAACCTGAAGTATCTCCTCTGGGGGGAGGGAATTTTCGGTCCTTTCTCGGCGCAGGGGCCGCTTTCCACGTCGATGGCGATTTGCGCGGCCATCTGCCTCTCGCCGTTGTTCTTCCGCGGACAGGTGCCGAGGGAATACCGGATATTTCCCACCGTCATCATGTTTCTGCTCTTTGCGTTGTTTGCCACCACGGCGGTCCTCTCGCTCAAGCGCGGACCGCTGCTTGTCATTCCGGGCGTCATGTTTGGATTAGTGGTTCTGCGCAGCGGACTTCTCACGATTGCCACTTACGGGATTGTCACGACCACCCTTGTGGTCCTGGTGGTGAGCGGTGAAGACATTGCTTACGAGTTGGCTGGGTGGCAGAACTGGCTTTACGATCTGTTCGGAACATCCGGTGCAAAGGCCGACCTCCTGCGCGTGCGAACCTTCCACGTGCGTTTGATGGACTTCCACATGCTGGCGGACGGGAACAACTGGACTCCTTTTGGGGCCGAGATTGCGCAGGGAGAGGGCGGCTTCAGGGCGCACGCCCTGCTGGTGCGCTTTGTCATGCAGTACGGCTATGTTCCCGTCGGCACCATAGTCGCCATCCTGGTGCCGAGCGTGTTTTTCCTGCATCGGCGGCTGATCAGGTTGTCCAAGGGCAAGTCTTTCGATGTCTTCCTCCTGAGGCTGATGGCTTCACTTGCCTTTTCCGTTCTTGGGGCATCCATTCTCGGGGTCCTCTCGCTGGAGGCCTACCCCAATCCCTTCTTTTTCGGAGTTTTCCTGGGAGTGGTGGCCGCGGGCCTCACCCGCGAGCGGCAAAGCCGGGAGGAAATCGCCATCATCGCCGAACCGGAAGCGGAGAAGCCTCCTGTCCCGGGGGGCGTCCGTCAGGCCAGCCAGTAGGGGCCCGCGTGCCCATCGGGTCGGAGCGAAGTGCAGATTCCAGTCTGCCCGTCCAGTTTCTATCGAATGTCCTCGATCCTTTGGATTCCCACGCCTCCGTCTTTCGGGAGCGTGAGCATGCAGCGGTATTTCGGGGTCCTCCATGACGTGGTTCGCAGAGCAGAAGTGGAGGGTCTCGAAGAATTCAGCATTTCGCCGTTGGTAGCTTACGAGGGGCTGATGGCGGGTTCTCCCTCCCGGATTGTGAGGGGCTTCGACAAGTGGTTCTTCTACCGGTGGAGAGTGAGCAGGGCAGGTCGTTACGACCTGGTCCATGGCCTGTCACAGGGATTGGGGCACCTGCTTCCGCATTTGCAAGGATCTCCCCGCACCATGGCGACAGTTCATGACCTCATCCCGCTTCGTTTCCCGGGGGAACTGAGCGAGGCCCAGGTGGCCCGTGTCCGCAAACAGGCGGACCGGCTCACGAACTTTGATCTCCTCACCTCGGTTTCCGAGTTTACTGCAGGCGAGGTGGTAGATCTCACCGGAATTCCGCGGGAACGGATTCGTGTGGTGCAGAATGGAATCGATCAGGAGGTCTTCCGGACCCCTGCAGATTTCCCTCCCGCCCTCGACCACCTCGCCGGGCGACCCTACGTCTTCAGTGTAAGCAGCGCGTTCGCCCGCAAGAACCTGCAGATCTTCCCCGAAGTCTTTGCGGAAGTCTTCGCCCGGGAACCCGAACTGGTTCTCGTTCGTGCGGGCTCGGCCCTTCCCGACGAGCTGCGGGAGGAATTTTGCCGGCGATGTGGTTCGGAGCGGCTGATTGAACTGGGGCGTGTCTCCGATGAGGTTCTGGTTCCGGCCTACCAGCACGCGGCCCTGTTCTTCTTTCCCTCGCTTTATGAAGGGTTCGGTCTGCCGGTGATTGAGGCGATGTCTGCCGGAACACCCGTGGTGTGCAGCAATGCGACAAGTCTGCCCGAGGTCGGGAAGGATGCAGCGCTCTATTTCGATCCGGCTGATCCCGCCGGAGGGGCGGCCGCTATTCTCAAGGCCCTCTCCCGGTCCGATGAGCTCGTTGAAAGGGGCCTGGAGCACAGCAGGGACTACAGTTGGGAACGAACCATGGAAGGCCATCTGGGCTGTTACCGTGAACTCCTTGGGTGAAGACGAGCGCCCCCTGCGGGTTCTCATGGTTCACAATCACTACCTCGTCAGGGGTGGGGAAGATGAGTCATTTGCGGCCGAGACCGAATTGTTGAGGGCCGGGGGACATGAAGTGGAGACTTACGTTCGCGACAACGAGGAAATCGCGACCCGGGGCCGGCTCAGGACCGCGGTGGACACGATCTGGTCAGGGCGCAGTCAGCGTGAGGTATCGGCACTCCTCGGGAAGGGAAACTTTGACGTCATGCATGTGCAGAATTCCTTTCCCCTTATTTCTCCGGCGATCTACGGGGCTGGTCGGGCTGCGGGAGTGGCCGTGGTCCAGACGTTGCGCAACTATCGGCCTCTCTGTGCCAGCGGACTTCTCATGCGGGAGGGCGAAATCTGTGAAAAGTGCCTGGGACGCGGAGTGGGCTGGGCGGGTGTGCGGCACAGGTGTTATCGGGGGAGCCTTCCGGGGTCCGCCGTAGTGGTTGCCATGAATGCCTGGCATCACATGCGGGCCACCTATCTCCGGGACGTGGACAGGTTCATTGTGGCATCGGAACTGGTGCGCCTGAAATTCGTAGAGGGAGGCTTCCCGGAGGAACGTATTTGCCTGAAGCCGAACGTGGTGCCCCCCCTTCCCGAGGGCGGAGCGGAAAAGCGGGAGCGGCGGGCCATCTACGTGGGACGGTTGTCGGCAGACAAGGGCGTCGAACTCATGGTGGAAGCCTGGGTTCACCATGGGCTTGAGATTCCGCTGGAGATCGTGGGTTCCGGGCCCCTCGAAGCGAAGCTCCGGGAAAAAGCCCATGCCACGCCCACGATCAGTTTTTCCGGTCGCCTCCCGGTGGAAGAGGCCTGCCGGGCGATTGGCCGGTCCGAGCTCCTGCTCCTGCCGACACAGTGGTACGAGACCTTCGGGCGCACGGTGCTGGAAGCCTACGCCATGGGCACTGCGGTGCTCTCTTCACGGGGAACGGCGCCCGGGGATCTCGTCAGGGAGGGAGAGACCGGATTTCTGGTCAACCGCGGAGATGCCGGGGAGATTGCAACCGGAGTGAGGGGGTTCTTCGAGCTTCCGTCCCATGAACGGCGTCGCATGGGTGAGCGCGCTCTTGCAGAATACCGTGATCATTACAGCCGGGAAAAAAATCTGGAACTCCTCACCGGAATCTACCGGGATGCCGCTGCGGAAGTGCTGGCTCGATCCACCAGGCAGTCATGAGCAAGTCGATCAGCATGTCGCGTCGAGCCCGCCTCTGGGTCATGAAGCGTTTTCCGGAAACCTACGTGAATCTGTCGCAGACCTACAACTCCCTGCTCTGGAAGAACGAACAGCGTGGGCTGCGGGGCGAGATCACCCCGAGTGGCATGCCCAGTGTGATGTTCTACAGTTACTACCGCTGCGGTTCGATGTTCCTGTCGCGAGCCATACGGGAGCTTGCGCTGGCCAACGGCCTTCAGCATCTCGACTATTGCAGCTACTTCGTCAAGGTGGCCCCCGGACAGGGAGTCAGCCTGTTCGACAGGGAGACACTGGAGACCGCCTTTCATCCTGAAGGCTGCTACTATGGAACCCTGCGACGTGCCTATCCCATTCCTGCTCACGAGCATTACCGTTCAGTCCTGCTTCTGCGTGATCCTCGGGACTGCCTGGTGTCTCACTACTTTTCGATCCGGCAGTCTCATACGCTGAACAACCATGGGAATCTCCGGGCTCGTCGCGAGGCACTGGCAACCGATGTCGACCAGTGGGTTCTCGCGCACGCGGAGGAATACCGGCACGACTTTCTTGACTTTCACCGTCAGCTGGTGGGGAAGCCCGGCGTGCTCTTCCTCCCTTACGAGGAGATGGTGACCGCCTTCCCGGAATTCATTCGAAAGGTGGTTGAGCACACGGGAATGGACGGGAACCGATCGCTTGTCGACCGGATCGTAAAAGAGGCGGATTTCGAGGTTTCATCAGAGAATGTCCTTTCTCATAAACGATCGGTGAAACCGGGAAACCACCGCAAAAAACTGAATTCGGAGACTGTCGAGCAGCTTGATGAGGCCCTTTCGGAGGTGCTCGAGCTGTTTCATTACAGATGATCCCCGATCTCCACCGGGGCAGACTGAATCCTTGCCACCTGCATGCAATCGGTCTTGGTTAGGTGCCTCCTGCCATGAGTAACAGCCCAAGTTTTTCCAACGGCGAGAACCGTCTCCCCATGGCCATCATGGTGGGCTGCGTGGTAGTGGTGATGGGATACCTCTACTTCGGTTTCGGCTATTCCACCGGCTATATGTTCGAGCGCTCCACCCTGTGGAGCAACATGCGGCAGGGATATCGCATGGAGCAGGCGGAATGGGCCTTCGGCTACTTTGTGCCTCCCGCCGTGGTCCTCCTGCTCTGGGTCACGCGCAAACGCTTCGCGAGGATCACCATCAGGCCCAGTTACCTTGGTCTCGTCGTGCTCGCCTTCGGTTGCTTCATCTACTTCGGAGGCTACAAGGCCAATGAGAAGTACGTGGGCTACTTCGCGGGCCAGATCCTGGTGGCCGGTTTCATCCTGTGGTTCCTCGGCATCGAATTCTTCAGGCGGGCCTTCTGGCTGTGGATTCTCTTCGGGCTGACCTGGCCGCTGGTCTTTCTCATCGAACCGATTGCCAGCCCCCTGCAGCTCCTCATGACCAAGTTGACGGAGGTCTATCTCAAGGTCACGGGAGTCGATGTCATCCGCTCGGGGACGTCCCTTTATTCTCCACCTTCGGAAGCAGTGCCGGCCGGCGATCGCTTCTCGCTGGGGATTGCGGTGGCATGCTCCGGGTTGCGTTCCCTCTTTGCCCTCGGGATGGTGAGCCTCCTCTACGGCTATCTCTCTCTGAAAAAGGGCTGGCACCGTCTGCTTCTGGCCGCTTCCGCCGTGCCCTTTGCGATCTTCGGCAACTTCGTCCGGATGCTGCTCCTCTACTATGGCACCATCTGGGTCTCCAAGGATTTCGCCATCGGCACGGATGACCATCCCTCCGCCTTCCACACCGGGGCCGGTATCGCGGTCTTCATCGTGGCTCTCATCTGCATGCTGGTTCTCGTGGAGGTGCTCAATGGTGGATTCAGGGCGTTGAAGAGAAAGCGTGTTCGCTCCCGAGTGGTGGGGGTGGAGAAAGAGGTGACGGCCGATGAAAAACCGGAGGATTCCCCACCGGAATGATTACGATCAGACAAGCCGTTGTCCGGAGTCTGGTAGTGCTGCTGCTGGTCTCCACCACGATCGGGATCTGCATGCGCTTTCCGAATGCGGCGGAAAATTCGGAATCGGGAATGGTCCTGAAGCTGCCGGGCAAGGACGAGGTTCCCGGTTATCTGGGTTTCGAGCGGCCGATCTCCAAGGAGGAAAAAAAATGGCTGCCCGAGGATACTGGCCTCCTGAAGATGCTGTATATCCCGAAGAAATCGACGGCCTCGAACGAGGTTGAGGCCAGCGAGGAGGGAATCTCGGTCGGTCTTATTCTGAGTGGGAATGATCGCCGGAGTCTCCACCGCCCCCAGGTCTGCCTGCGCGCGCAGGGATGGCGGATCGCGAAGAAGGAAACGGCCACTCTTTCCGTCGCCGGTCAGGATATGAAAGTCATGGACTTCACGCTTCTGCGCAAGGTGAGCGAAGAGGACGGCACCATCCGCAACGCGCGCGCCCATTACATCTACTGGTGGATCGGAGCCCGGCGGTCGACACCTTCTGACTTCGAGCGCATCCTCTATACTGTCCTGGATAACATGTTCAGGAACGTCAACAACCGCTGGGGGTATCCCAGCGTGTTGGTACATGTCGACCTTGAGGGGAATAAGACTCCCGAGGAAATCGCGAGTGCTGACGAAGAGGCTCGTAAGCGCGCCTTTTCCTTCATCCAGCAATTTGCTCCCATGTTCCAGAAATCGCTGGGAGCGACCGAAGCCGAATGAAGGCCCTTTTGCGCACGTTGCACGCGCCGGTTTACGAGCGGCGCCTGAAGGTCCTGCTCAAGGTCCTCGGGGGGTGCCTGCCGCGGGGCGAGTCACTCCTCGATATCGGCTGTGGTGCGGGAGCCCTCGGTGCTGCGCTTACCCGCGAATACGGGCTGGAGGTCCGCGGTCTGGAAACCAATGTGCGGGAGGGCTGCGTCATCCCGGTCGATCCCTACGACGGAGAGACCATTCCCTGCGAGGAAGATTCCATCGATAACGTCTTGCTGGCTGACGTTCTCCATCACGAAGAGAATCCCGGTCGCCTGTTGCAGGAGGCCGGGCGAGTGGCGCGCAAGCGTGTTATCATCAAGGACCACAAGACCGGATCCTTTCTGGCCTGGCCACGGATTTCCCTCCTCGACTGGGCCGCCAATGCCGGCTATGGCGTGCGCTGTCTTTTCCGCTACCCCACTGTGAGTGGCTGGCACGACCTCTTCAGGGAGTGTGCCCTCTCCGTGCAGGCGGAGCGAACCTCTCTCGACCTTTACCCGCCCGTGGTGAATGCTCTCTTCGGCAGGAAGCTCCACTACTTCGCCGTGCTCAATCCCATCGCCCCTGAATCGGAATGACGCGTTCCGGAAAAATGCGACTTGCGGCGTCTCTCGTGACCGTGGTCTGGATCTGCCTGGAAATCTGGGCAGTCGGCCCCGTCATGCGGGAGAGTGATCAGGCCTCGCTGCTTGAGGGCGCGGTGCAGCTGGCGGTGGGCGACAAGGCCTTCTCGGACAACGACAGCTACAACTACGACAAGCAGTACTTCTCCTACTGGGTGACGGCGGCCTGGCTCAAGCTGCGCAGTCCGTCCGCCGAGGATTCCATGGTCATCGTGCGGGAGGGAAACCTGCTGGCGGTCACCCTTTTTGCTCTTGCCCTGCTCTCGGTGGTGGGTTCGCAGCGAAGGTGGTCCGGGGTGCAGGTCGCCGTCCTCTACGGCGCGCTTTTCACTCCCGTATTGTCCTTTTCGGGGATGTTCCTCTCCCCCAACATGATTTCGGCGTCCTTTCTCCTCGTCCTCGTGGTGATGCTGCGTCCCCCTCCGGAGCGGGGGGGTGACGGGGAAGAGGCGGCACAACCGTCGGTGGTGAGGGTCTCCTTGGTGGGCCTCCTCGCGTGGGCAGCTACCGCGGCGCGCCAGGACGCCCTCCTGCTCATGCCTCTGCTGGCTCTCTTCACGGTCCGTGAGGACTCCCTGGGAGCCTTCTTTCACGACCGGCGGGTGCAAGCCATGCTGATGGGCACCGGTTTTGCCATTGTCCTGGGATTGCTGCTCAGTGACGGTTTCGCGGTCCTGCCCGCTCCTTTCCTTGTCCTGCCCACCTTCGTCGCTTTCATTGGGGGCGGACTCGGGGCCCTTCTCCTTCTCCTGCTTGTCTTTGCCGCCACCCTTGCGGGTGGGCGGTCGCTCTACCGCTGCCTCGTGGCCGCGGCCGTTCTGCTGCCTCTCATCTTCTATGGGTGCGTGCTATATACTCCGCGCCATCTGTTCCTCCCGGCCCTTGCTATCCTCCTGACCATCTTTTTCGAGCGTGGGCGTGAGGTCTGGTCCGCGATCGGTCGGCGGCGTTTCGGACAGCTCGCCATCGTGCTCACTCTTCTCGGTAGCATGGGACCCTGGATCGTGGGGGTGCGCATGGCTGACTGGCGCCAGGGAGCACCGGTCACTTCCTCGGCTACCCTCTTTCCTTCGACCGACGGCTTCTGGCCGATGGGAGGTTACGGATGGTTTTTTGGCCGCCTGGCCGACGGCGCGGAGGAGGCGGTCGATCACAACCAGCGGGTTTGGGCAGCCTGGAGCACGGTGAATCCTGCGAGTCTGCCCGGGGGTGAGGGAGTCATTCTCAGCAGCGGACTGGTGTCCTACGGCACGTTCCATCTCGCCCTCTTCGGGAAAGATCAAGTCCGGCGTATCGAAGACGCGGACTTCGTTCTTTTCGACGAACGCACTTTGGGCAAACGGCAGCGAGGGGTAAATGCCACCGAAGGCTCCAACCGGAACTCCCTCCTCTCTTTGCTCGAACGCGGACGCCTGCAGGTGGTGGGGGAGGCCCATGGGGAGCGCATCCTCCTCTGGACTCCCGGGAGACCAGAGGCAGGCCCTCCCAATACCGGTGTCAGCATAAAGCTCGCTCTACATAAGTATTTCAGAGGAAATGATTTCCGACTTATCCCATGGCGCAAGGGAGACTGGAACACGGAGGAATTGCAGGGGCATCGGGGGGTGATCGCCGGGCGGGACCGGGAACCACTTGAGCAATTGGGACGTAGCATGCGACAGACCGGGGAACTCGTGAAACTGGAGAGCCCGTACGACCAGGAGCCCTGGTGGGGCCTGCCTGTCACAGCAGAAAAATGGGAGAAGCTTCGCACGGAGCGCGAGGATGACCCGGGGGAACTCTGGGTGGGATTCGGAACCCTTCCCGGCTTCATGGATGTGCGGAAGTACGCGGGTTCCGGAGCGGGCCGGTGACCGGTTCAGGAGGGCTGCCCGGACGGAGTGAAGATCTATCTTGATTTTGGTTAGATGTCAGAGAAAACGACAGCGCACCTGATCGCTGACCCAGTCCGGAAGTGGCTGGTGGCTCTGCGGACGGAGCACTGGATCAAAAGCGGATTCTGCCTGACCGCTCTTTTCTTTCACGGGTCCGTGCTGGAGCCTGCAGCCTGGATGGCGGTGCTGCCAATCGCTCTTTGCTTCTGCCTGATTTCCAGCGCGGTCTATCTCGCTAACGACATTGTGAACCGTGCGGAAGACCGGCGCCATCCCCGCAAGTGCAGGCGGCCCATCGCGAGCGGTCAGATTTCCGTGCGCCGGGCCTGGCTGGCGATAGTCCTTCTGGCCGGTGGGTCGCTGGGATTTGCCTGGTGGTTCTATGGAGGGGGCACCGTGACGGGGGTGCTGGCGGGCTACTACCTGCTTTCCTGGATCTATTCGTATTACCTGCGCGGGCTGCCACTTCTCGATGTCCTCGTCCTGGCCACAGGTTTCGTGGCGCGGGTGGCTGCCGGGGCCTACGCTCTGCAGCGCTTCGACCTCACCGCCCATCCCACCGGCTGGCTCCTGAGCTGTACCTACTTCCTCGCGCTCCTGCTCGGCTTTGGGAAACGCAAGGGTGAGTGGCTCCTCCTCGAGAAAACCCATCGCGAGATGGGGATCACCCGGCGGGCCCTGCGGGGATATACTGCCGATCTTCTTGACGTCCTGACCGGATGCAGCGCCCTCCTTGCCGGAGCAATCTATCTGGCCTACTGCCTCAATCGTCCCGACCGCATACCCTTCGTCTTCACCACCCTCCCTGCCCTGACCGGCCTGATGAGCTACCTGCGACTGGCCTGGCGCTCCACCGTAGTGGAAACTCCCGAGCGCCTTCTTCTCAAGAGCCCCGGTCTTGTCATTTCACTGGCCATCTGGATCCTGCTGGTGAGCTGGTTTACTGCTCTTGGGTGAACCTTTCCCTTCCACCGGTTTCCAAGTTAACGCCATGAGCGACCATCCTGTCCAAACCCGATCCGTGCGTGTGCACTGGCTGGCGCCTACCGCTCTGCTCTTTCTTTTTGCGGGCTGGGTGACCGCCATTCTTCTGGCGGGAGGGCTTGAACTCCACCGCAGCGCGGTGGCCATGCCGTTGGTGGTGATCGGGGCCCTTCTGGGATTGGCGGAGGCGGTCCGGACGAGACGGGTCGTGCGGACTCCGATCCTGCTGGCGGGCGTGCCGGCGCTGCTCTACTTCATCTTGCGGGCTCTCTTCTCGGAGGTGTGGGATCTGGGTCGCCATGACCTGCACCTCATCACCATGGCCTGGCTGACCATCGTCACGGTGCCTACCTGTGTGGGCACCCGGCGCGAGCGGATAATCCTTCTCGCGGGGCTCGCGGTTGTCTTTGGGGCACAGTTTCTCGCGGGGCTCTACCAGCAGTTCTTCGATCCCCACTTCACCTTCTTTCGACGGACCCGTCCGAGTGGAGAAGGAGTGAGCGGACTCTTCTGGCAGTGGAATAACCTGGCGGGACTCCTGGCCATCATGGTGCCCCTCTTCCTTGGAGTGGCGCTGTGCTCGCCCAGGTGGAGGACGCGGGTTCCCTTCCTGCTCCTGGCAGGGGCCGGTCTCCTTCTGGCCTGGTTGACCAAGTCACGGGCCGGGTTCGCCGCCACCGTGGGTGGCCTGGGGTGTGCCGTTGCCCTTGTTGTTCTCGCAAGGGTCCACCGTCGCAGCCCGGGGGCCCGGCTTGCAGCCTGGAGTGTTCTCGGAGTCCTCGCCCTCGGGGCAATGGGGGCGGTGGTGCTGGCCACCTCCGCCCTGAGTGAACAGCGGGATCAGGGATCTGATCTTGGCAACTTGCTGGGCTCAAGTTCGCGACTGGGTCTGGCGGGTGTGGCCTTCGAGATCTGGCAGGAAAAGCCTCTGCTTGGAAACGGGAGCCAGAGTTATCGTTATCTCGCCATCCAGCACTGGGACACTGATATCCCCAGCTGGGTTGATGATCCCGAGCTTGCCCACAGCGAATATCTTCAGGTGCTCTGCGACTACGGTCTGATCGGTCTGGTTCTCATCCTGGGATTCCTTATCGTCGTGCTTCTGAGTGCCCTGCTTCCATCACCCCAGAGAGGGGAGGATCCTCCTGCGCTCCAGCGTGGTCTGCAGGTGGGCGCCGCCGCCGGGTTGGTGGGCGCAATGCTTCACGCGGCCTTCGATTTCCAGCCCCATCTCCTGCCTATTCTCATGATGGCATCCCTTGCCATCGGGCTTGTCATGCCTGCAGCATCCCCGACCCGCTCCATCCTTGCCCAAGGCGGACATGTCACTCTGGTGATCGTGATATCCCTTCTGGCTGTGGTTGCGGTAGGCAAGGAGAGCTTGCATGCGGGGGGATGGATCCAGTGGGAACAGCAACGGGGGGCCAACTTCGAAGTGGATCCCGGGGAATTGCCCCGCCTGCGTAAACTGGTGGAGGATTCACCGCACTATTTCGCGGCCGAAATGTACGGGCGCCTGCAGTTGAGCGCCTATACACAGACCCCGGAAGCGGACCGGCCCGAAAATGTCTTTCGCCTCGAGGAAGCCCGGTGGGGACTGGAGCTGGCCCATGAACGTCACCCCGAGGATCCGCGCAGCCTGATCGAACTCGGCCTCGTGCTCGATCTGCTCGGGGAGTTCGACCAGGCAGCCGGGGTGCATGTGGAGGCCATCCGGGTTGCCAGACGCCGGGAACGCAAGTTCGGAGCCTATGCCGGACTCTCTCTTCACCTCGCCCTGCGGGGCAAACAACTCTGGTACAGCCGCCGACCGGAAGAGGCTTTCGGCTGCTTCCTCCGCGCTCAGGATTATCTGGATCTTTCCATCCGCCGAGGCTACCGTTTCAGCCGACCGCAGGAATTCCGGGAACGGCGGAGGATTCTTGAATTCTACATTAAATCATTGCAGGACGGAAAGATCCGGCCTGCGTTTCCGCCCGACATCCTTATTCGGTTTCCCCGACCGGATGACCCAACGACCCGCTGATGGCCCAAGGACGTAAAGAAGCCCTCTCGGTGCAGGCATTGCAGTTCGTCGATGCCACCCTTGTTTACGCGGCTTTCGTGATCAGTGCCGCCATACGCGATGATCTTCTTTGGATCCTCGACAAGTGGGAGGTCTGGAAGCGGGGAGATAATACGATCGGCCTCACCGAGATGATGCCGTTGCTTTTCGTCATCATTCCTCTCACTCCCATCGCGCTGGAGGCCTTCGGTTTCTATCGCCATCCCCTGCGCAAGCGCCTCCGGGATTCACTGATCCAGATGGCCAAATCCCTCATCATCGTGGGGGTGGTGGTCGGGGCCCTGGTGGTCTTCTTCAAGCTGGGAGACATTACGCCTCGACTGACCCTTGGTGCGGCCGTCCCCATTGCGATCTGCCTGGTCCTGATGCGTGAGAGGCTGGTGCGCATCTTCGTGCTGCACTCGGTGCGTGTGGAAGATGCCAAGGAGGCGGTCATTTACGTCGGCTCCCAGGAGTCCATCAAGGAATTCGAAGCAAGCCTGCCCTCGGATGTCCTGACCGAATACAAGGTGGTGGCCCACTACCAACCGTCCGAGGGAACCCCGGAAGAGTTCACCAGCCTCCTCAAGCGCGAATCGGTCGCCCGGGTGATCTTCGCCCCCAGGCAGACCGAGTTTGGAAAACTGGCTGAATTGGTGGAGATCTGCGAGTTGCAGGGCGTGGAGGCCTGGATCTCGGCGGATTTCATCCAGACGCAGGTAGCCCGTCCCGACTTTGACAGCATGGGGGGCAAGCCCATGCTGGTCCTGCGATCCACCCCGGAGTTGTCCTGGGCACTCTGGGTGAAAGGGATGATTGATTTCCTGGTGTCCGCGGTCGTTCTGAGCGCCTCCATCGTCCTCATCTGGTGGTGGGTCGCCCTCTTCATCAAGATCGGGAGCCCCGGGGGACCGGTCTTTTTCCGCCAGAAACGGGCCGGGCGTTATGGCAAACCGTTCAACATGTGGAAATTCCGGACCATGCACCCGGATGCGGAAGCCCAACTTGACGGCATCAAGGAATCCGAGGGTAACGAGATGTCGGGGCCGGTCTTCAAGTTGGAGAACGATCCCCGGGTCTTCGGATTCGGGAACTTCCTGCGACGTACCAGTATAGACGAGCTGCCCCAACTGCTCAATGTGCTGCGGGGGGCCATGAGTCTGGTCGGTCCGCGGCCACTTCCCCTCTACGAAGTCGAGCAGTTTACCAAGTCCGAGCACCGGCGCCGTCTCAGTGTAAAACCGGGGATTACCTGCCTCTGGCAGGTGAGCGGCCGCAACAAGATCACCAGCTTTGATGAGTGGGTGCGCCTGGATCTTGAGTACATCGACAACTGGTCGCTCGGGCTCGACCTCAGGATCCTTCTCAAGACCGTTCCTGCCGTGTTGATAAGGAAGGGGAGCAAGTAGCGCGTTGCTGGCCGGGAAATCCTGACGGGAGTCAAGAGCCGCCGTCGATTCTCCTCGCCCTCACGGCCAGAAACTAATAACCAATCCCCGGCTACCGCCTGCCATGAAACTTCTTACCGGGAACGCCCACCCCTCCCTCGCCCAGGGGATTGCCGACCAGATCGGAACCAGTTTGGCCGACGCCGAAGTCACCAGTTTTCCAGATGGTGAGACCTACGTGCAGATCAATGAAAACGTTCGCCGGCAGGATGTTTTTCTCATCCAGCCCACCTGTCCGCCCACCAACCAGAACCTGATGGAGCTCCTCATCATGGTGGATGCGGTGCGCCGGGCCAGTGCGGAGCGCATTACCGCCGTCATCCCCTTCTTCGGCTATGCCCGCCAGGATCGCAAGGACAAGCCCCGTGCTCCCATCACGGCCAAGCTGGTGGCCAACCTCATCGAAGCAGCGGGAGTTGATCGTGTGCTCACCATGGACCTGCACGCCGCCCAGGTGCAGGGCTTCTTCGACATTCCAGTCGACCATCTCTACGCCAAGCCGGTTCTTCTCAAGCACCTGCGCAAGCAGCGTAACGGTTCGGACCGCGAGATCACGGTGGTCTCTCCCGACGTCGGCGGGGTCAAGATAGCCCGCAGTTACGCAGATGCCCTCGGGGCCGAATTGGCCATTGTGGCCAAGCAGCGGATCTCCGCCACCGTGGTGGAGGCCATGAAGCTCATCGGGGAAGTGGAAGGTCGGGACGCCATCATCGTGGATGACATGACCGAAACGGCCGGAACCCTTTGTGCGGCCGCGGAGACTCTCAAGAACAACGGGGCGGGCCGGATCTATGCCGGCGTTTCCCATGCCGTGCTGGGGGATCTCGGGTGCGAACGCATCATGAGTTCCGATATCGACGAGGTGATCACCACCGACTCGACCCCTCTGCCGCCCGAGGCCTGCCGGTCCAAGGTGAGCACGCTCACCGTTGCGGGGCTCCTGGGCGAGGCCATCCAGCGAATCCATAACGGTAAATCCGTCAGTTCTCTCTTTGACATCGAGGGAGGATCCGTGTAGCTAGCCGCCCCCCTGCGGTGTGTGCCCGAGCCCGCCGCCCCCCATCACAGAAATCCCACGGACCCATGGCAAAGACGCACACACTCAAGGCAGAGGATCGCAAGCGCACCGGTACCGGCATGCTCAAGCGTATGCGCCGGGAAGGATTTATCCCCTCGGTGGTTTATGGCGGTGGTTCGGACAACCGTAACGTCAAGATCAGTGCCAAGGATTTCCGGGACATGATTGCCACCAGCGCTTCCGCCAATGTTCTGGTGGACCTGGAACTGGACGGGGGAGGCCAGCAACTGGCCTTCGTGAAGGATCTTCAGCACGATCCACTGAGCGGCAACATCCTTCATGCCGATTTCCTGGCGATCAATGAAGCCACCGAGATCACTGCCCAGATACCCGTCGTCCTGAACGGTGAGGCGTTGGGCGTGAAGCTGGGAGGGCAACTCGAGCAGCTGCTCTACACTATCGAGATCAAGTGTCTGCCCAAGGATCTTCCCGAGACGATCGAGGGTGACGTGAGCGATCTCGATGTGGGCGATGCTCTCCACGTCGGGGGGATGCAGTGGGCAGAAGGTGTTTCGCCTACCCTTGGTGAGGACGTGGTGGTGGCCTTGGCGGCCAAGGCCCGGCTTGCTCCCATCGAAGAGGCCGACGACGAGGACGAATTGGGCGAGGGCGAAGAAGGGGAAGAATCCGAGGAGGGCGCCGCACAGGAAGGTGGAGATACCAGCGAAGAGAGCTCGGACAAATCCGGCATCCCGTTCCACCGATCATCTGTTTAAAACACGAACCCCGGGGACCTCCCCCGGGGTTTTTGTTGTCCGGGGGAGACCCTCCCCGTCTCCTGAGCCAATTTTCGTGGCGCAATTCCCGTCTGGAATCGTTATGAAGTGTGCGTGTCGGATGTTCCGCGACTGGTGGTGGGCCTGGGGAATCCTGGTAAGGACTATGCCGGGACCAGGCACAATGTGGGCTTCGAGGTGCTCGGAGGTCTAGCTGCCGCTGCCGGTCTCCCCTTTCAGCGGGAGAAGAAATGGCAGGCCGAAGTGTGCCGGACCGCGGAGGGGCTTCTTCTCCTCAAGCCACAGACCTACATGAACCTGAGCGGCCGTGCGGTGGCGGCGGCAGCCCGCTTCTACAAGATTCCCGCGGAGAAGATCCTGGTGGTCTATGACGATGTGGCCCTTCCGCTGGGTCAGCAGCGCTTCCGCATGACCGGAGGTTCCGGTGGACATAACGGAATCCAGAGTCTCATTACCGAGTTAGGTTCCCAGGATTTCCCCCGGCTCAAGATCGGGATCGGAGGTGTTCACGGCTCACGGCTCACGGGGCATGTGCTCGGCCGCTTCCGGGAGGAGGAGCGGGATGTGGCAGAAAAGGCGCTTGCCAGCGCTGTTGATGCTGTTCAGGTTGCCCTCTCGGAGGGCGTCAGCAAAGCCGCCAACCGGTATAACGTCCGGCCGAAGGTGCCGAAACCAGAACCCGATCCAGAATCGCAACCCAAGATACCAGAGGATGAACAGGAAATACGAAGGCCTGATTGTTCTGAACACGAAGGGGAAGGAAGATAGTGTCGACGAACTCGTTGGAGCCGTCGCCAAGGAGATGGAAGCGGAAGGCGCCAAGCTTGATGAGATCAAACAGATGGGCCGCCGGAAGTTCGTCTACAACGCCCGTCACCTTGAGGCGGGCCACTACGTGAACTACATTTTCGAAGCCGATACCCAGCAGGTCCGGAATATCCAGAGCAAGCTCAAGCTGAATACGCTCATTCACCTGCAGCACTACCAGCGCCTCGATTAAGCTGACCCGGCCAGGCCCGGAATCTGCGCCCCGGAAAGAAACCTGCGATTGAGTGACGGCACGCCCCGGCGTGCCGTTTTTGCGTCACCACTGCTCCTGTTGTGAGGTGGCGGCCCCGCCCGCTCGCCGGGCGGGGAACCCCTTTCAATCGCCTTCCCCATTTATATTTTCCTTGGTAGCAGGCGGTCCAGCGCTACGGTGCGGGATATGGCAAATTTGAACAAGGTGATGCTCATCGGGAACCTGACCCGGGATCCTGAGTTGCGCTACACGCCGAAGGGAACCGCGGTTGCCGAGCTCGGGATGGCCGTCAACCGGGTCCGGACCAACGACCAGGGAGAGCGGCAGGAGGAAACAACCTTCATCGATGTGACCCTCTGGGCACGGCAGGCGGAACTGGCGCAGCAGTATCTCGGGAAAGGACGCCCGGTTTATATCGAGGGGCGTCTCCAGATGGACACCTGGGAAGACAAGAATACCGGGCAGAAACGCAGTAAACTCAAGGTGGTAGGTGAAAACATGCAGTTCCTTTCGGATGGCCGTGGGGGAGGCGGCCAGCCCCGCAGCGAAGGACAGCCGCAACAACAGCAGTCCCAACCGCCCTCCCAGTCGCAGGGAGCTTCCCCCGCGGGCGACGATGTTGACGATGACGAGGGGGATATCCCGTTCTAGTCCACGTCCTCCCTGCCTTTTTTCTCCTCCTTGAGCCGGAGCTGTCCGCAGGCGGCATCGATGTCGTGCCCCTTTTCGAGGCGCAGGGTGGCGAGCACTCCGCTTTTCACCAGCGAATCTCGGAAAGCACGGCATTGTGGCTCGTCCGGGCGTTTCCACGGCAGGCCCTCCACCGTGTTGCAGGGAATCAGATTCACCTTGGCCCGGAGCGACTTTGCGCGCTGCGCGAGCAACCCCGCCTGGGCAAGGTCGGCGTTGACACCGTCGATCAGGATATATTCGAGGGTGATTGTCTGTTTTTTGCGCTCTGTCCAGTAGCGCAGGGCATTGAACAGCTCCGACATGGGCCACTTGCGATTGATCGGCATGATCCGGTCGCGCACTTCGTCGCTGGCACCATGGAGGGAGATGGCCAGGCGGATCTGTTGGGGGTGATCTGCCAGCCTGCGGATTTGCGGGACCAGCCCGGCGGTTGAGACGGTGAGACGACGAGCGCCGATCCCAAGCCCCCACGGAGCGGTAATCAATTCCAGGGCCTTGATCAGATGGGACAGATTGGCAAGGGGTTCCCCCATACCCATGAAGACGATGTTGTTGACGTTTGTGCCGCTCAACTCCTCAGCGAGAAGAACCTGCCCTGCGATTTCGTCTGCGGTGAGATTGCGGGTGAAGCCGTCCAGTCCCGAAGCGCAGAACTTGCACCCATAGGCACAACCGACTTGGGACGATACGCAGAGGGTGCGTCGGTCGGATCGTTCACCATAGAGTGCCGGCGAGGCGGGAATGAGGACGCACTCTACATAGCGCCCGTCCTGCAGGCGGAAGAGGAACTTGCGCGTGCTGTCCAATGAGCCCTGCGTCCTGGCGGGGGTAAGTGGACGCAGGGTGAAACTCTCCTTCAGGTGATCGCGCAACCGGGTGGGCAGGTTGCTCATCTCGTCGATTGAAGTGCTGCGCTTCTGCCAGAGCCACTCCAGGATCTGCGTTCCCCGGTAGGAGGGTTCACCCAAACCTTCCAGCAGGTCGGCCAGGTCCGCGGGGGTCTGGTTGAAAAGGGAGGGGAGCACGCCCCTTTATAGGAATTTAAGGGCCAGAGATCAAATGTCGGATTCGGGAAAGGGGCCGTCACCCGCCTGCGTCATTGACAAGAAATGTCGTTGCGCCCACGTTGCCCGTCCCTTGCGGTATATCTTCCATCTTCTCTTGCTTGGAGCATTTCCCACCACCGCGGTGGTGTGCAGTTCGTGTTCGGGCACGGGCGGGGTCGATCCCGCCAATACAACCAGCACGGTGAAGACCCGCAATCGTGACAAGCAGGTTATTGCTCTTGGAGAGGCGGAAGGCTTCAGCGCCCTTGAAGAACGTTTCGCCTTCGATTCCCGCTCGTTGAAGAAAGACAAGGAGGGCAAATTTATCGGACCTGTTCGCAGCCAGTATGAAGGCAAGCGGGACATTTCCTTCGGGGGCGGGTTGGGAAAGGCCGTCTACCGGGCCGGAAACTACCAATCTCCCGAGTGGAAGGGTCATCGGCAGGCCCGGACCAGGAGCTACCCGGGAAAGACAGATGGCTCCCGCTTCCAGACCCCATCGCGTGTTCAGGTAACAAGCCCCTCCCATCTTGCCCGCAAGTCACGCTTTCATGGTCGCAGGGCGGGGACGGGCACCTACAAGGCAGGCGGAGCTCGCGAGAGTAATGCTGGTCCGGTTGACAAGCCGAGTGACGGCTACACCGACTTTCGCCGCCGGGTCTTTCCCGAACCTCTCATCATCAGTGACGACGAGTATAATCGCCGCTCGGTAGAGCAGATGCGCAATGTGCTGGGCCGTGACGATTGAGGGCTGCGAGTGGTCAATTCGCCCTTTTTTCAACTGGCAGGATCCGATTTTCGCGGGATAGGGATCTCCCCGGAATGTGGGTTCCAAGGTTAGGGGGAACCTGCTAGAATCGGCCAGATGGCCGAGGAGCCGACTCCACCCACGCGCAGCGAAACCCGCGAGCGCCTCTGGAAAATTGTCTTTGAGGCGGAAACCAGGGCGGGCAAGGCCTTTGATGTGGTGCTGTTGTGGGCCATTGGCCTCAGCGTGGTGGCCGTCATGCTGGAGAGCATCGGTTCGGTGTCGGACCGCTGGGGGACCGTGCTCAAGGGGGCAGAGTGGTTCTTTACCGCTCTTTTCATGAGTGAGTACTTCCTGCGTATCTGGATTGTACGGCGCCCTGCCCGCTACATTTTCAGCTTTTTCGGGATTATCGACTTTCTCTCCTGGATCCCGACCTTCCTCGCCATTTTCGTGGCAGGGAGCCAATCACTGCTGGTCATCCGGATTCTGCGGCTCCTGCGCATGTTCCGGGTGCTCAAGATGGTTGGCCATGTGCGGGGAGGGAGCGTCATCATGCGTGGATTGCTGGCAAGTCGGACGAAGATCACGGTCTTCTTCTTTGCCATGCTGCTCCTCGCTACGATCATGGGGACGGTGGCCTATCTCCTTGAATCAGGACAACCAGGGAGCAAGTTTGAGAACATTCCGGTCAGCGTCTACTGGGCCATTGTGACGGTGACCACCCTGGGATATGGGGATATGCCCCTGCTCACGGTAGCGGGCAAGGCGCTGGCGGCCTTCTGTGTGCTGCTCGGATATTGTATCATTGCGGTGCCGACCGGGATCGTCATTGGCGAAACTTTCAATGCCGCCATGACCCGTCAGGACGAGACCACCGACGCATGTCCCTCCTGTGGGGTGCATGGCCATCTCCTCGATGCGAAGTTCTGTCGGCGATGTGGAGAAAAGCTCAATCAGCGGGAGACGTCCCACGCGAGTTCTCGCACAGGGGATGCTGAGGCGACTTGACCCGGAGCTGTTCCAGCAGATCGCCGGCTTTCCGATGGTGCCCCTTGTGGTGCGCAAGCGCGATCCTGAGCGCAAGCACGTCCGGCTCCTCAAGTTGGTCCGAGGGCAACTCGAAGAGAAGGCTGGTGGCCTCTGAGAGGTCACTGAGTTCGAGGGCCCCTTCAATGGCGGCGAGGCTGGGACTGAGGCCCTGCGGCTCCGGCGCTTCGCGGAATACGGCCGAGCGCGCCTCTTCGGGGAGATCGTCCGGAGGGGCTTCTATCTGCTCCAGATAGACGTATTCGTCGCCTTCCCGGGCCCGGATGAACATGTTGAGCCAGAGGATCAGGATGATTCCAAGGAGGAAGAGGGAAAAGTCTAGGACGACGGGCGTCCACATCATCCCCGCCAGTTTCCGGAACACTTCCCCGGCGAAACCCGGCAGAAACATGCCCAGCCAGATGAGGACAAGGAGGGTCGCTACTGCCAGAATAAGCCCGAAGCCGATGAGGAGGGCCCGCTTCTGCTCGGGAGTGAACATCGCTTTCTTCTGCGCGGTCACGACCGAATGTGGACCAGGATGGGGCAGGATACCATCGCAAGGTGTCGGTTTCTTGCCTTCCAGGGGCCCTGCTTGGTCCTGGCCTGTTGCGGATCTGGGTCATGTAGACAATGACAATCCCCCGCATAGCCGGGGTCTTCCGAAGACTGGCAAGCTGAGGCTTGCGAAGGGCGTGTCCCGCCGTTAGAGCACGGCGTGCGCTTGTTCGATACTATGACGCGCGAGATGCGTGAGTTACAGCCAGCCGACGGCAAGACCTTCGGCTTTTATTGCTGTGGACCCACCGTCTACGGGCCAGCGCATATCGGAAATTTCCGGACATTTGTGCTGAATGACGTTCTCCGGAGAGTAATGGAGGTGAGCGGGATGCGAACCAAGCACGTGCGCAACATCACGGACGTGGACGATAAGACTATCCGCGATTCGCAGGCCGCGGGGATGGGGCTGACTGAGTTCACCGAAAAATGGACGGCCCGGTTTCACAGGGACTGTGAGGATCTCAACTGCCTCAAGCCCCACGTTGAACCCAGTGCGGTCCAGCACATCCCGGATCAGATCGCCCTGATCGAGGCCCTCATTGAGAAGGGGCACGCTTATTCCGCCGGGGATGGCTCAGTCTACTTCAAGATCGCCTCCTTCCGGGACTACGGCAAGCTGGCCCGGCTCGACCAGCAGGACCTTGAACTGGGGAAGACGCAGAATCGGCGGGCCAACGCCGATGAATATGAGAAGGACAGCATTTCCGACTTCGTCCTGTGGAAAGGTCGACGACCGGAAGACGGGGACAATTACTGGGAGAGTCCCTGGGGAGAAGGGCGGCCCGGCTGGCATCTCGAGTGCTCTGCCATGAGCTTCAAGTACCTTGGAGAGACCTTTGATCTCCACAGTGGCGGCGAAGACCTCAAGTTCCCCCACCATGAGAACGAGATCGCGCAGTCGCGCTGTGCCTGCGGGGGAGAGTTCGCCCGGACATGGTTTCACCCCCGTTTCCTGATGGTCGATGGCGAGAAGATGTCCAAGTCGCTCAACAACCTTTACACTCTGGAGGACCTTGAGAACGACCCGGGGGCTACCGCGATGGAGGTGCGTTATGTGCTCATCAGCGCGCACCATCGGAAGCAGCTCAATTTTACCTTCGATGGGCTGCATGCGGCGCGGGAAGCCCTGGGCAAGCTCGTGCGAGCCGAGGCTCGCCTTGCCAAAGCAGCCGGCCAGGACGGTCAAGCGGCTCTTTCCTACAAGGAGCTCTGCAGGCTGGAGGATCACGGTGTCTTTGCCCCGGCCCTGGCGGCCCTCAATGACGACCTGAATACTGCTGAAGGACTGGGCCAGCTCTTCAAGGGGCTGCGGACTGCCGCCACCGAGGGTGATCCGGGGGTGAACTGGCTGGGCTTTCATGCTATTCTGGCGGCCTTGGGATTGCTGCTGCCGGATCTGGGAGATCCGGAGGCGCCCCCCGAGGTGGTCGCTCTGGCCGAGAAGCGGCAGGAAGCCCGAGCCACCAAGGACTGGGCCGGGGCCGATGCGGTCCGCGACGAGCTCAAGAAACTGGGCTGGACCGTGAAAGACGGCCAGAATGGATACGAACTGAAACCACTCTAGAAGATCCTCATGAACCTCTTCCACCGTCCCCGGCGCAATCGCAAGTCCTCTGCTATCCGAGCCATGCTGAGAGAAACCGTGCTCACTCCCAGCGATTTCATTTATCCGCTCTTCCTGCATGAAGACAGTGGGGATACAGAGATTGCGTCCATGCCGGGTTGCCGACGCTGGTCCCTGGATGGCCTCCTACAGGAGGCGGGAGAGGCCCACGCATTGGGAATCCCGGCAGTGATACTGTTTCCTGCTATTGCCGAAGAGCTGAAGACTCCGGAAGCGGAGGAGTGTGCCAATCCGGAAGGCTTGGTGCCGCGTGCGGTCCAGGCCCTCAAGGCTGCCCATCCCTCCCTGGTGGTTATTACCGACGTGGCCCTCGATCCCTACAATTCAGATGGGCAGGACGGTCTTGTGAGGCGCGGTGAGGGTGGATCCCTCGAGATCCTCAATGACCAGACGGTGGAAGTGCTCTGCCGTCAGGCTCTCTGCCATGCCGAAGCGGGTGCCGACATGGTGGGACCCAGCGACATGATGGATGGGAGAGTGGCCGCCATTCGCACTGCTCTGGATGATGCGTCCTTCGAGGGGGTCTCCATCCTGGGCTACACTGCCAAGTACGCCTCGGCTTACTACGGCCCTTTTCGTGGGGCACTCGATTCCGCTCCCAGGGACGGCGACAAGAAAACCTACCAGATGGATCCCGCTAATGTGCGGGAAGCCGTCCGTGAGCTTCTCCTGGATGAGGAGGAAGGAGCTGACATGGTAATGGTCAAGCCGGCCGGGCCCTATCTCGATGTGATTGCAGCCCTGCGGGATGAGACCACCCTTCCGGTGGCGGCCTACCAGGTGAGCGGTGAGTACCTCATGATCAAGTCCGCCTGTGCCGCGGGCTGGCTGGAAGAACAGGCCGTAGTCATGGAGAGCCTCACCGGCATCAAGCGCGCCGGTGCGGATGTGATCCTGAGTTACTTCGCAAAGGAGGTAGCCCGGCGCCTGGGTTGAGGATCCATCCGATGGACCAGGATCCCGCCGGGACAGAGGATTGCAGGATCCGTCAGGCTCCACGATCGTGAAGGATGGCAAGAGGCCTGTTGCTTCCCTGGAGAGTTGTTCAGTTTTGAATGGCGGTTACCTGGAACACGCGTCCGGATCCCGTGGGCTCGAAGTCGAACCAGATCGCGCTTCCATCCCCGATAGCGGCGAAGACCGGGGAGAGGATGCCGTCAGGCAGCACTTCATTGAGCTGGTAGATTTCCTGCGGATGAGTGTTCCAGGCCAGGCGGACCATCAATCCGTTGTCCTCCTTCCGGAAGACGTGCAAGTGGGGCGAGCGCACATTGTGATCCGGTGATTCGCCTCCGAAAAATTCCCGGAGGCGGTATCCAGTGACCCGCGGATTCCTGATCACGTCGATTTCGATGAGATCCCCGGTGCCGCCTGCCTCGGTGAGGAAGGTCCAGTTTGTGTCGTCGGCGGTCATTTCCACGAAATAGTGGTGGTTTTCGTTGGACTGCCAGGACAGAGCGGTGAAGTCGTCACCAGCCGGGGAATTCCCCACCGTGAGCGAAGGGGCCACCGGCGGATTATCGTCGCGGGATCCGTAATCAAGCCCGGAGTGGGCGTGGGTGTTCCAGCGAAAGAGAGTCTGGCCCGCCGTCGTCTTGACATCGATGGCGCCCACCAGGGTGACTGTCAGTTCGCTTCTGGCCTGGCAGTTGTAGTTCCCGGTGAAATTCGATCCGGCCCCACCGACCAGCACGCCGGTGGCGGTGCGGAGGCGGATGTTTCCGGGATTGGGAGTGCCAGCCTGGACGAGGAACTCGAGGCTCACCTGCCCCAATTCACCGGGGACGTTCTTGTCGTAGTTCGAAAAGTCGCGGGCCCACTGCTGACGGGGGGGATCAGGGGCATCGGGGTCCGGATCGAGGTCGATCCCGACCGCATCGAGGAGGGCCCTGCTCCGCGTGCGGATGCGATCAGGCGCACTGAACTCGGTCCGCCCGGAGACATCCCAGGCCACGGCCACAATCAAATCCGTTCCCACTGCGATCCCCTCCGCGTTGACAACAAGGTTGTCGACGTATTCGACCAGGGATTGGGCCGCGGAGTTGAACTGGTTGAGCACACTGGAAGATCCTGCGGTGGTCAGGTGCGTGATAGCCGGCATGGCGGCATCAATCCGGGCGAGGGCTGGCGCCGCATTGGGAAGCGGCGGAAACTGGCTGGGGTCGGGCGAGCGCACCTCCATGGTGAGTTCCTGTTCGGCTCCGACCGAAAGCCCGCCCGAGAGAAACTGTGCGTTAGCCTGGATTTCGCCATTTTCAAGCCCGGTTGCCAGCAGGGTCCCGGCAGGCAGTGCAAGGGCACATGTGATCGCCAGGGCAGGGGCAGGATGAGGGGCGACGGGTGATCGCATTGACCGCAGGGAGTTGAGAGAGAAGCGAGAAGTCAAAATGGCGGATTTTGGGCAAGTGTCAAAGAGCCTTTGCCTTCTCGGTGACCAGGGTCAGGGGCAGAGGCAGGGAGAGGGACCCAAACGGGGTAGCCTGCTGACGATCCGGCGATTTGTTGCCGTGGGTGTGTCCGGCGGTCAGAAATAGTTTCCAAGGGAGCTGCGGACATCCTCCTCGAAACGCCGGATGAAGGCGGTGGTGAACTCGACAGGGTCAAGGGCGGGATCGTTGACCAGCGGGGTGAGGTCCATGGCGAACCAGAGTTGTTCCGCATCGTCGACCGAGTGTGAGTCGAAGAAGGTGGCATTGGCCAGGCGTCGCCCCTGCACGGCGAGATCGTAGCGTTTGCCGCCGGCGATCTGGGAATCGAAAATTCCACCGATCGCGGCGGCCAGGTTGGGGCGTCCGCTTACGTCGAGCACGGTCTTGTCGGCATCGAGCATCCAGTCAAGATCGCGCCAGACTTCGCAACCGAGAACCTGCTTGGGCTGTGCCTCGGGTGGGAGGGCTCGAAGCGCCTTCAGCACGGCCGCGGTGACCGCGACATGAGTGGCGTGCTTGTCCGCCAGATTATGGGTGTAGATCACCTCCGGTCGGGTTGTTTTCAGGATGGAGAGGAGGTCCTCTACCGGCGAAGGGTTGGAGGGATCCTTCATGGAGCTGCTCGGGTAATCGAGTTGAACCATGGCGGCATACTCCCCGACCACCGCGGCCTGCTCCTGTTCACGGCGGCGCACGGCGCACATCTCATCGTCGGAGTAGTCCTTGTAGAGGCCCGTGCGGGAACTCCCCGCCCCGTTGGTGCAGGTTACCCCCCCGAACCACTTGTCGTTCTGCCGGTAACAGGCCTCGATTCCGTGAAAGGCCATGAACTCAAGATCATCCTGGTGGGCTCCGATCCCCAGGTGGGTAATCCGGGGAAGCGCGACCTCGATGGTTTGGCCGGGCGGGACGTAAATAGAGGCGCTGGGACTGGAGAAATTCATGGGAGACGGAGAGAGGCTAGGGAGCGAGGGTCGGCAGACTGGCAGCGGCCACCGCCTGGCCGTGCCGTTTCATCTGTTCGTCCGGAGTGGTCATGGTGATCTGTTCGCCCAGTTGCGGAAACTCATCCTGCAGCACTTCCGCAGCTTTTTCGAGGATGAGTTCGCCCCCCGCTCCGGAGGTCACCCGGCCCAGGATGAGGAGGTTCTCGATCTCGTAGAACTCGGCGTAGTGCGCGATGGTGTAACCGAAGCACACCCCGATCGTCTCGTAGATCCGGCGGGCGCCGTCATGGCCCCGGGTCATCGCCTTCTGGACCTCCGCCAGTTGCTCGGGGAAGGCCATTTTCCCGAACGCGAAACCTGCGGAGGGAGCCAACCGCGCGACTCCCTGCTGGGAGAAGTACTGCACCCCGCATCCGATGTCGCCCGACCATTCATCCTCGGGGGCGTCGTCGCGATAGTCGATGGGCGCAAAGGCCAGCTCGTTGATCCAGGGTGTGATCCGCCCTCCGGGAGTGCAGTAGCCGGCCGCCAGAGAGGTGCCCATCGAGATGCCGAGCACGGCGTTGGCATTCATGCTCAAGGATCCGGCCAGGGCGGTCACCTCTCCGTCGTTGATGACCACGAAGGGGATTCCCTTCCACTCCTCCTGCAGCTTGCGGAAAATCGGACGCACTTCCGTTTCAAAAACAGCGGGATCCTTAATCCCGCGAAAGAGGGAAGCCACCCGGACTTCGTTGTTTATGTAATCTCCGGCTGCCGATCCGCCGATGGCATCCACCCGCGGCAGGTGGGTCGCGGCGCGTTGCAGGCTGTCCCGGATTCCTTCGAGATGGTAGTGCGGATCGGATTGGAAGTAGGGGTCCCACGGGATTTCTTCGGAGAACACAACCTTCCCGTCGATGAGGGCGGCGGCCTTGCGGTCGGATCCACCGAGATCAAATCCGATTCGGCAGCCGTCAAGATTGCGGCCGAGCTTCATGTTTTCCTCCGAGGCGGGGGGCAACTCCTCCCGCGGGCAGGGCGTAACGGAAATGGGTTCATCGAAGATCCCATGGCCCACGATGTCCCAGTCGAAGGAGCGGGCGCCATCCGGCGAGTAGATTCCGGACAGAATGGCCGCCACTGCGTCGTTGCCCGCCACGTAGAGGCGGCTTCCACCCTTCATCCAGAGGAGGAATTTGACCGTGCGCTCAATGTATTTTTGGTTGATTTCCACGTTCCCGCCCTCATGGGGCAGGATCCGCAGGCGGTGATGAAAGGTTGTGCCGTCCTTGCGGGCAAGGGCGAGATGCAGGTCGCGGCTCTCCGGCTCGGCTTCCACCAGTTTCCGGTATGCTCTGTTCCAGAGCGCGGCGGGCAGGAAGCACTCATCGAGGGGAGGAAGATGCCGGGGGGAGGGAAGCTGCATCGTGGAAAGGAAGAGGCGCACGTCCGGAATACGCTTTCCCGGTCGCAGATGGCAAGCCGTGAATGGGAAAGCCGGTTGTCCGGAGTGGAGAACTGACAGCCGTTACGGCAGGGCTCCGCCTCGTCGAGGGATGAGCGCCACTTTCTCCCCCGGCTGTCATTGTCCGGCAGAGGTGCGTGTAGTTTCTGACCGAGGTCAGCTTATTCGATATTCTGCACCTGTTCGCGGATCTTTTCGAGTTCCGTCTTGCCGTCTACGACCAGCTGGGCAAGGGAGGCATCGTTGGCTTTGGATCCGATGGTGTTAAACTCACGGTTGATCTCCTGGCAGAGGAAATCCATTGATCGCCCCACTACTCCGGAGTTTTCGATATAGCTGTGAAACTTCCGGAGGTGCGAGCGCAACCGGGCGAGTTCTTCCGTTATCTCGCAGCGGTCGGCGAAGAGCGCGATTTCCTTGAGGATCCGCTCGTCGTCAGGGTTGAGATCCAGATCCGCATCACGGAGGCGGCGCAGGAGGTTCTCGCGATGTGCGGTGACGACTGAGGGGGCATGCTCCTCAATCTCATGGGTGAGCGCCGCAAGCGCGGCAAGGATACGTTCGAGTTCGACCTGGAGGTCGGCACCCTCCTCGGCGCGCATCTCGACCAGGCCGTCGAGAGCCTCATCCAGAGCCGGTTGCAGGGCGGCCCAGATCTCTTCCACCTGGTAGTCTTCTTCGAAGACAAAAATATCGGGAGCGCGGAGGTAGTCGGTACTCTCGGGGGTGAGCTCCTGTTTGAGCCCTTCGGACAAGTTGGTGAAGGCCGCCTTCAGGGCACGGGCCTGCCCCATGTTCACCCGGATGCCGCCACCCGCCCCGCTCGGGTGTTCGAGATTGACGTTGATGTTGATCCGTCCGCGGGTGATCCGGCCCAGGACGTGCTTGCGCAGGCGGGGTTCCAGTTCAGTGAGATCGCGGGGCATGAAAAAGTGGACCTCGCCCTGCTTGCGGTTGACCGAAGAGGCCTCCACGCGGATCACGACGCGTTCAGTGGCATGGGTTCCGCGGCCAAATCCGGTCATGCTGTGCATGCTCGTTTCTATCAGCGGCCAGTGAGCAGTGGCGAGAGAAGAAACGCCCGGCTGCGATGTCAGGGGCAAGTGGATCGCGCCACGGTCACTGCTCCTCCGCTTCGGGTGGCGAATCGAGCAGATCGGGACGATTCCTGCGGGTGCGCTCCAGAGCGCGCTCCCGTTTCCATCTTTCAATCTCGCCGTGGTGGCCTGAAAGGAGAACCTCCGGAACCTTGAGTCCTCGAAAATCGACAGGCTTTGTGTAGGCGGGAGCTTCTAACAGGTTTGGATCCGAGAAGGACTCTTCCTCGGGGGACCGCTCGTCGCCGAGGGCACCGGGCAGGAGGCGGACTACTGCATCGCAGATGACCGCACTGGCGAGAGCTCCATTTGTCAGCACGTAGTCACCAATGCTGAGCTCTTCGTCGACCAGTTCCTCAATCACCCGGTGATCCACACCCTCGTAATGGCCACAGAGAAAGAGGAGATGATCACAGGCGGCAAGCCGGTGGGCATCGTTCTGCATGAAGGGCCTTCCCTGGGGGGTTGCCAGGATCACGACGGTCGATTTACGGCGCAGGTCTTCGACCGCCGCGAATAGAGGTTCCGGCTTGAGCAGCATGCCCTGGCCTCCCCCGCAGAGATAGTCGTCGGTCTTGCGGTGTTTGTCCTCCGCCCAGGACCGCAGATCGTGAGCGTGAATCTCCACGATTCCGGCCTCCTGTGCCCGCCTGATGATACTCTCGTTCAGGGGCGCGAGGGCGATTTCGGGGAAGAGCGTGACGATGTCAATGCGCATGGTGAGCGCTTCTCAGTGAGGAATTTTGGAACGAAAAGCAATTCCGAGGATGCGATTGACGTATAGGGGGCTTGATTCTATTAGGATTTCACACCATGAGAACGGTTTCCCTCCTGATTTCCCTCGCCTTGAGTGTGCCCGTGGCCGTCCTTGCGGACGATGGGGTGGAAAACGAAGCGCGTCTTCTCTCCTCCACCCGTCAGCTCACCTTCGCGGGCAAACGGGCCGGGGAGGGCTATTTCAGTGCGGATGGGAGCAAGATGATTCTCCAGAGTGAACGGGAGAAGGATAATCCGTTCTTCCAGATCTACCTGCTTGATCTGGAGACCGGCGACACTGAGCGCCTCTCTCCCGGCCATGGCAAGACGACGTGTGCCTGGATTCACCCCGGGGGGAAGAAGGTCATGTTCGCCTCCACTCACAGCGACCCCGATGCGAGGAAAAAACAGGAGGAAGAGTTGAAGCGTCGTGCGGAGGGCAAGGAGAAGCGTTACTCCTGGGACTACGATGCCTTTTTCGACATCTACGAGTATGATCTGGAGACGAAGAAATCCCGCAACCTGACCAGGACGCCAGGTTACGACGCGGAGGGGGCCTACTCACCGGACGGGCGCAAGGTGGTCTTCGGATCCAACCGTCTCGGCTACTCCGAAGCCGACAGGCTCAGCACAAAGGACCGGGAGTGGTTCAAGCTCAATCCTTCCTTCCTGATGGACCTCTTCATCATGGATGCGGATGGCTCCAACGTTAAACGGCTGACGTCGGAGCCCGGTTACGATGGGGGGCCGTTCTTCAATGCGGATGGGTCGAAGATCTGCTGGCGCCGTTTCAACCGGAAGGGGGATCTGGCCGAGATCTGGACCATGAATGTCGACGGGAGTAACGAGAAACAGCTCACTGCTCTGGGCGCGATGTCGTGGGCGCCCTACTTCCACTCCAGTGGGGAGTATCTCATCTTCGCAACCAACCTGAACGGTTTCGCCAACTTTGAGCTATACCTGGTCGATGCGGCTGGGGCCAGGGAACCGGTGCGGGTGACATGGACGGACGGATTCGACGGGCTGCCTGCGTTTTCCCCTGATGGGAAGCGCCTGGCCTGGACCAGCAAACGGACGGGCAAGAAGGGTTCACAGATTTTCCTGGGGGACTGGAATCACAGCGCCGCCCTCGAACTTCTTGCCGCCGCGCCCGTCCGGGGAACGCCACCTCGAAGCAAGGAGGACCCCAAGGTGGAACTTTCCACCAAGGCTCTGGCGGGGTTGGCGGCCACGACTTCCAAGGTCGACCAGGGGGATCTTCGCCACCACATCGAGTACCTGGCGAGCCCTGAACTGGAGGGCAGAATGACTGGCACGCCGGGGGAGCGCAAGGCGACCGCCTACGTGGCACGAGCCTTCGAAGAGTTCGGATTGAAACCCTTTCTGAGCGACGACTACTTTCACCCCTTCGAGTTCACTGCGGGGGTGGATCTCGGCAAGGGGAACACGCTCGCCCTGAAGATGGGAGATGAGGAACTGGACCTGAAGGTCGACGAGGACTGGCGACCGCTTTCCTTTTCCCAGCTGGGAGAGATCAAGGCCGAGGAAATCGTTTTTGCCGGATACGGGATCGAGATCCCAGAAGGGCAGGTGGGTGCCGATGGTTCCAAGACGGAGATGTATTCCAGCTATTACCATCTGGCGGTAAAGGACAAGTGGGTACTGGTTCTCCGCTTCATGCCCGAAAACGTGAGCGCGGAGCGCCGCCGCCAGTTTGCCCGTTACTCAAGCATGCGCTACAAGGCCATGACGGCTCGCCAGAAGGGCGCCAGGGGAGTCATCTTCGTGGTCGGCCCGAATTCGAAGGTGCGGGAGGAGCTGGTGGGACTGAGCTATGATGCTTCGATGGCGGACTCCGGGATCGCGGCACTCTCGGTGCGCAAGGAGATCGGCGAGAAACTGGTTGCGGAAACCGGTAAGAATCTCAAGGAGATCCAGACCACTCTCGACAAGGGAGAGATGATGATGGGCATGAAGATTCCCAAGGCCGCTCTCGGGGCCCGGATCGACATTGTCCAGCAGAAGAGGATCGGCCGCAATGTGGTGGGACGGCTGGCTGCCGCGGATCCGGAAGCCCACAGGCGTCCGGCTCTTATTCTCGGGGCACATGTCGATCATCTGGGTACCCATGGAGGTGGCTCGCGGGCCACCGGGAAAGAGGCGAAGGAAATTCATTATGGTGCTGATGACAACGCCTCGGGGGTGGCGAGTTTGCTGGAGATCGCCCAGTATCTCTCCTCCCAACAGAAGACCGGAAAACTCAATCTCAAGCGAGATGTCCTCTTTGCGGCCTGGTCCGGCGAGGAAATCGGATTGATCGGCTCTTCCCATTTCGTCAAGGAGGTTGCCCGGAAGCTGAAAGGTGATGCAGACGCCAAGCTGAATGGGGTTTTTTCTGCCAATCTCAACATGGACATGGTGGGTCGGCTCGACAAATCCCTCGTCCTCCAGGGCACGGGATCCAGTTCAATCTGGCCTGGGATCATCGAACAGCGCAACGTCCCTGTCGGATTGCCCATCAAGACGCAGAGCGATGCCTATCTGCCCACGGATGCGACATCCTTCTACCTGCGCGAAGTGCCGATTCTGAACGCTTTCACTGGTGCTCACGATGATTACCACACGCCCAGAGATACCGCCGACAAGATCAATTACCCCGGGACCGAGCGCGTCGCGCGTTTCATGGCCCTGGTAGCCCGCGGTCTGGCCGCCGCTGGAGAGGAGCCCGACTACGTCAAGGTGGAACGCCCTGAAGGGCAGGGGAGACGGGCCAACCTGCGGGCCTATCTGGGAACCATTCCCGACTATTCCCAGGGTGATATTGTGGGGGTCAAACTCTCAGGTGCCACCAAGGGCGGTCCGGCCGACAAGGCCGGCATCAAGGGCGGCGACGTGGTGGTCAACGTGTCCGGCAAGGAAGTGAAGAATATCTACGACTACACCTATGTGCTGGAGTCCCTCAAGGTGGGGGAGAAAGTGAAAATCACCGTGTTGCGCAAAGGCAAGAAGGTCACCCTGGAAGTGGTTCCGGGCTCGCGGGAGTGATGTTAGATAAAGAGAACTGAAATTCCAGGCCAAGGCCCGGATCCAAGTTTTCCTTATTTTCGCAGCTGCACGACTAAGGGGTTTCCCCGTTCTTTCAGGAGAAGCCAAGGGCTGTCCTGGAGTTTTGACCCGCGGGATGGATGACATTATCGACTGGGCTCCATTCTCCCTGTTTTCGCTGATTCAGGGATCCTACTAAGGATCTCGTATTTAATTAGAGGGGATTAAATATCAGGAGGATTTCTTTAACCTGAGACAGGAAGAATAACCATGAATATCTTTATCTCTTAAATTCATTTCTAAATTTCCTTTTGGCTGCACTGAGGTAGTCCGGTTATCTGAAGAACCTTGCCCCCAGCGCCACTGCAAGTAATGCGCTGCCACACCCTTGTCCTCTGCCTCACCCATGTCTGCCCAGACCCTGCCTCTTGTCCATGGCTCCGTGTCTTGTCCCGGGTCATATCCTGTTCGGTTCTTCCTTCTCCGCTTCGTTGCGTTCTTCTCGCTGCTGGCCTTGCTGAACTACCTGATCGTTCCCGGTGATGCCGGTTGGCTTGGCGTCAATCCGACTCCCTTTCTCCTCATCCCCGTGCTCCTCGGTGTTCGTTACGGATTCAGCGCCGGGCTCAGTGCCGGGCTGCTCACCGTTCTGCTCCTGGTGGCGGGAAGGTATGTGGCAGGCCAGGGGATCAGTCTCACGGAGCATCGCTACACCCTGATTTCCTTCCCCCTCTTCGGGGTTCTCCTGGGTCAGGTTTCGGAGGGCCTGCAGCGGCGCGGATTGCAGTTGGAAAAAGAGAGAGAGGAGCTCAGGAGAGAGAACCGCCGGGTGCACGCCGAGCACGAGTTGCTCGTGCTTTCCCAGCAGGATCTCCAGCAAAGGCTCGAATTCCTTGGCACCGAGGCGGATTCTCTGGACGAACAACTGGAGGAGGCGGGGGAAACCTGCAGCGATTTCGTCCCGTCAGATCTTCTTGCTGCTCTGGCCCGGATCACTCACGCAGGCAATGCGGCACTTTACGAGGTGCCTCCGGATTCCCGGGCTGCAGCTCTTGTGCGGGTCGCCTCCCTGGGGGACTCCGCGCACTTCCCGGAGCACCTGCTGCGGGATGATCACCAGATCGTGGCGGAGTCCCTGGCCCGGAACTGTTTCCTGGTCCAGAAGACCCTTCTGGAAAATCCCCCTTCACGCAGGCCCGGGTATCTCGCAGCTTATCCCATCATCAACGGTGCCGACAGGTCAACAACCCACGTGCTGATCGTGCAGGATGTGCCTTTCAACAACCTCCAGCCGGGTGCCTTTGAGATGATGAAGTCAGTCTGCGATCGAAGAAACGGTTCCCCAGCCCTGCCGCTTCATGACGAGGCCCGCCACCGCTCCATCGGCCAGTTTGAATTTTACGCTGCCATGGAAGCTGCGGTGACAACCCACACCAAGTACGCGGCCCCCTCCACCCTGGTGCGCGTTCCCTTCGATTTTGACGACGGGGTCGATCCCGCCGAGTCATTCCGCGACCTTCTGGAAGTGCTCCCGCACAGGACGCTTCTGAGCAACTCCCACGAGGAAGGTCGCCGATCTGTGCTCTTTCTTCTACCGGCCAACTCCGATCCTGTTGTGCGCGATGCGCTCCGGGACCTCTTTCTCGATTTCGTCGAGGAATTGGGGTTGGGACGGGAACACGCGCCCCACTTCGTCATGACCGCTCCTGGCGAATCCCCCCAGCAACTCTGGGGCAAGCTGGTTGCAGTCGGCCAGGACGTTTCCTTCCGCTAAGTTGAATCCGCCTGGAACTCGGAAAGGGGTTGCCCCGGAGGTTCACACAGAGGCGGGAGAGCCTTTGAGGGGCTTCCGGCTTACCTGGCG